>JAABUP010000939.1_pt1 | contig 62621 bp, 76 predicted proteins | sample 5559201 | NCBI WGS metagenome assembly JAABUP01 (sample SAMN10711887, study PRJNA513373) | rock metagenome | isolation source: Antarctica rocks | place: Antarctica | reverse complement strand
GCCAGACCAACATGACTTAGGACATAACCCAACTCAGCAGCAAAGCATATTCTGTGCCTTTTGATGCCAAGCTGCTTTGCATGCTTCCAGCAGCAACACAAAGCACGTGCATTCATGACAACGGGCAGGTCTCCCAGTTGCTGCATCTGATGTCAGTGCCCTTATCTAGTGTCAGGTGCAAGAGCTCCTGCATCAGACCTGCAAGATTTGAACACAGCGCTGCTCACATTGCTGCTGTGTGCCCATGTCCTGGGATGAGTCAACCTATGTAAGCATTTGGCTGACTCAAAATTTTGACATGTGAAGAGTTGCAGGATTTACAAGCAAAAGATGGGCAACAACATTTCCATGATCTGCGCAATGCAATGGGCATCCAAGAAACAGACCAAAAGTCAACCTGACTTTGGAATTTGAATGCAAGGGTCAGTCAATGAGTTGTGTCCTTGCATCAAACTGGCTGTGGCCTGTCCTTCTACGTTTTCTGAACACCAGCTGCTTTATGTGCAAGGACACAAAAGGGGAGGGGAAAAAGCAAAAAGCCCCCTCCAAAAAAGACAAACAAGCGAAAATGAACAAACTTGTTGGTATGCTGATTGCCAAACTAGAAGCTCGTACTACTCAGCCACTGCGCATACCTAACCCTAGGGGGTAAAGACACAGGTTGACTGAAGCAATGAATGAAACTTGAGAAGTGTGCCTACCAGCCAGGCTCCATTTCTGGGGCATCCTGCCATTGGCAGAACTGCACAGACGCACATTGGCCTCCTCAGACAGGCACACCAGGCCAACACACTGCACCCCAAAGTCCCTGTGTAGCTTGTGTGCATCCCCAGAGATGCCCACACCAATCTTCTTCATCTCCTGCAAGCAAACAATGGTGATAATTCTTGTCTGGCCTGTGGCATATCTGTCTCAGCCAGATGTATGCCTGTGAGAGCATATGGCAGCATGAGCTCCAACTGCATTGTTTGGTAGCGACGAACAGCTCAAGGGCTTGCCTAGGCTGGTCATGAGTCATGCCCTGGCTGGATTTAAGTCATGTCAATGCTAAGCAGTGGCTGCTGCACTCACATGATTGCAGAATTCCTTTGAACAGTACAGAGCTGGTCATTGCCTTTGGGTGAACTGGTACGGCTTTGATGTTACTGTGATATCTGCCAACAATGAGGAGATCTCACACTGTGTTGCTTGACAGCATACCTCGCTTTCCAAAATCTGGATCAGGGCTGGTGTGAGCCCACTGTGCGCAATGTGCAGAAGCAGACACTGGTACTGCCCATGCTGCCTTCTGCTGCACAGCTGCAGCAGGGCTGTCTTTCTGGGAGCCTCTCCGGCCTTGTAAGTGACACGCCACTCAATATCAAAGCCAACAGTGCTTGGAGGGTCTTTCAGAAGCTGTGTGCAGTGATAGTCAACCTCCAAGGCTGTGTATGCGTAGATGGTGTGACCCTGTCAGCAGACACCGACATTTGAACGTGTGCACTGTATGGATCAGCGGCAAATCCAGCTTCTGGTAGTACATGCTGAGAGCAGCTCTGGACAACCAGATTGGTGCTTGGTCTGCCTTGTCCAGGTGATATGGGCAATGTACCTTGTAGTCCAGTGCAGCAGTTGTGGCAGGTGCTGGGCGCTTCTCCTGCTGAGCAAAAGACAGAGGGAGCTTCCGCTTTTTGCTGTCTCCAGTAATTGCCTTTGCACCGACAGAGCAACGGTGCAAAGGATGCGCTGATGATGCAAGGCACTGTGAACCAGATTTAGCAGCACTGCTAGCATGAAGTGCCACTCCACGCTGTCTTTCAGCAGCCAAGATAGCCTGCTCAACAGCAAAGAACTCTGCATCTGGTACCTGTGCAGAACTCAGTATGTTCAGACATCAGTCTGCATGAAGCATATATACGTGCGAGCTGAACTACACCGGCTGAGCGCCATACCCGCTCAACTAGCATGGCATATAGCCTTCGTCAACCATTTCACTGTGGCAAGGTGCTTTGCCGTGCTTTGCTGTTCCCCCGGCTACCAATGATGAAGATGTGCAGGTGATGTCCAGCTGTTTCTTTCAGCGACAAAGATCGATCCCGCAGACTGCTTTCGAGAGTCAGGACGCAGAGGTTTTCAAATTTTACGACAGCTGCACAGCGTGATGTTGCTTCTTGTTGATGCGCCTCGTGTTCATCAATAGCGACTGCAGGCCACGGCTGAGCCAAGACAGCGTGATGTTGCAATGACAGTTTGGCAAAGTCTCTGTGCCACTCAGCCTTGATCTGTACCCAGCTGAGACTGTCACTCAGCCAAGATGCACCTCACAAAAGAATCAGAGGAGCTGCTTGCGGCGTTGCGGGCCAACACATGCTTTCCTGCCCACGAGCTTCTGTTATCAAGCGTAAGCAAAGCAGTGCTGGGCTGCAGGGCCACAGTTACAGGCCACAAGGGTGTAGCAGAAGCCTGGTTGTAGCAGACTTGTATGCTTGGCTGCAGAAGGGTTGTACTGCTAAATTGCATGAACTGGTGCAAACCTGGCCCACAGCAGCATCAGAAGATCTAAGCCAGGCTGTCCTGCATCAGGTTTGCTGTGAATCGCGCTGGTTATACCTGTTGTTGGCCAACAAGACTGCATGGCGTCCAAGCTTGCTGGTACCTTTGCCTTTTAGGTCAAGGTAGCATTGGCCAGCTTTCATGCAGAGGCAGAGGCACATGCAGATGAAGAAAGTGCAGAAACAGAAAGCCAACAGGTCAAACACCAGCATTTGATGCATGCTAGCACATGTACTGTCAACATAAGCACTTTAGCTTGCAAAAGTGTTGACGTTGCAAGTCATCAGCTTGCTAGCTCTCATGCTTACCTCCATTCAGCAAGCCAGCAGCAGTCAGTGTGCAGCTTGTGCAGGCTGAAGAGCTGCTGATAAGCCTAGTATGCCTGATCAGGACTATGGCTGAGGAAGGACAAGGGGCTATTGCCAGTGCCCTTCAAGCAGCAGCGCGTCATCTGCATGATCAGGGCATCTTGGTACATGTTACAATATTCCCATGCGCTTCAGAATGTATGTAAGACCAGGCCATTACTGCAGCAACCATATCAGCATGCCTTTGTCATTTACAGGCCTCTGGGAAACCATACCAATGTACCATTGCTTACACCGGCAGCCCAGCCTCAGGCTGTCAGTAGACTTGTTTGACAGTGCAAAGGTCCACCCTGTCGCAAGCCGCGCTCAGAGCACCTTGTAGTCTGTTGCTACCAGGGCATGTACTTGCTTGTGTATAGCATGACTGCATCCAGAGTGCCTGGCTGCAGTCATCACCCTCCTATCTGTGACATCACGGCAGCCCATACTATCAGGCACACTGTGACAGACAGCCGGCACGCTTTGTCCTGTGGAGGGTCCAACACTGCAGAGCAGTGCAGACAGAACCCATGAGCTGCAGCAAGCAAGATTGTTGTGCATGATGCAACAGAAAAGCTTCATTCACAGAGCCCATGCTGAGTGGCAAGTTGTGGTGCAGATGGCGGATGGTGCAGCTGAGCTGCAAGACGCAGTGGTCAAGCTGTGCTGCCTCTGGTGGCAGAAAGAGCTGCCAGGCAAAGCTGATATGGTGCCCCAGATGATTCCATACCTCCTTTACCAAGCCACTGTCTCAGGTATGCACGGGAAGGAAGGCTCTTGTGCATGTGCCTCTGAACTCTTCTTTATGCACACCGAAAGCCTTGTGGCTGTTTGTCTTCATAGCACCAACAACACACATTTGTTGTCAATGGATCCCTCACTCTTAGGAGTTGGTCAAGCCTCAGCACAGCTGATATGCTTCAACACTGATGCAACAGCAACAGTATGAGAGTCAGGGTGTAAGTTTTCTAGGCAGCGATTTCTGTAACCCCCTGCACCCAGAGGCTGCCTGCTCCATGCTTGCAGCAGATTTTGCAACCCAAATGCTGTTAGGCATCTCACAGTCAGCTGGTGGCTGACCTGCATATGGCAGGCAGCAGATGCAAAGCTGTGCTGCAGCTGAAGTGCAGCCCTTGCCATTCTGATTCCAAACGATTGCTCCATTCAGCAAAAATAAAGCCTCACATACCAGCTGATGCATGCCATGCAAGACAGCCTGGACCCATATGTCTGCCATCTCCAGTCCAGGGCTTACAGCAGCTGTGAAAATGGTACCACAAATGACCCGTTTGTTCAGCAAAGACCATTTTTTGTTGCTGAGCTGATGCTGGCTTTGCAAACCATGCTTAACATGCATACTAGGCATGCTTTTGCTGCACAGCTGCACGCACTGCCAGACTTGCCACTGCCATCACCCAAAGAAAATAAAAGACAAGAAAATACCAAGCCGTTTGGCATTGGTAGAAGAAAAGCTCAAGGGTGAGGTACTTTGGGCTTCCCTGTGACTGCCGTGTCTACCATGGTATGGTTTACCTTGCAGCATCAGCATACAATGCTCTGAACAAGCCAGTCTGGAAGGAGGTGAATTGCATCGCCCACACAGGATGCCTGCTGGCTCAGCAAGCGTTTTATATTAGTCCTGTCATCGCTGTTGCAGGGCGTGCAGCGGATGTGAAACGGTGCTACAGTTCCCGGGGTGCCCTAGCCCTGCTGGACTTTGATGACCCCTCCATCCAGGGGGTGCAGGCCCTCATGGTGCGGGCCGCTATGCTGCCGCCCTTCCTACGCTGCGCTGATGGCCGCAAGTTCGTTGCTCACCTTTTCACCCTGCATGTAAGTCTCTAATAGAAGTAGCATGGCTGGCTGAAAAGCTCATGCTTTGTCTGTGCATTGTCATCTTCTGTGCTGATAGGCGCATCTGGGTGCTTGAAGCCAGCAGCAGTTTGCACGTTTGCACTTTTGATGAGGCAAATAGCTGCTCCATGAGAACCTCTCATAGACAAAAGACGCAGCTGCATTCAGCATCCTGAGGCTTAGTATCACTGGCACCACCACCTCTGCTGCATGGTCACCCCACATCATTCTTGATGGGGGGCAGCAAGCTGCATGCACACGTGATGAGACAGGACAGTAGCAACAGGCCAGTACAGCATGCCCTGCCCTGCAGCCCAAGATGGTGTACGAGCTCACAGCCGTGATCCTGAACCAGATCGTGTCCGGGCGTAAGTCAGTGCTGGATGCTTATGGTGAAATCATTTTCAAGGCATGGAGGGCGGCAACAGGGGCATGCCTGGAGCGCATTGAAACACACCTCATACAAAATGTGAGCACGTGAAGTCATTACTGTAACACTCATGGCTGACCATCGTGCATGGGATGTTCTAACCTGTATGCACATTGAACAGGAAGTAGCTGTATCTGCATTGTACTGTCAATCATGTGATAGGTTGTAGCATTGCAGAGGGCATTAGACCTTTGTGAGAGCACGACAGATGTAGAGCAGGACATGCTGGTGTGCATGTGTGTCTGTTGCTGAAAAGGCTGCTGTGTTGACCTATGAGTTTGATGCCATGCTACTTTACATGCAGGCTTTATCTGTCTCGTACTATGCACCTGATCAACTGACATTGCCTCAAATCAGAATCTGATCAGGCATGCCCCCAGGACTTGCAGCCCTGTCTTGACACTTCTCAATGTTCAGTGTTTTATTGCCTCCTACTCACTAATGCCATGCTGCTTCTTTGCCTTGCATCAGATCCAAATCTCACCAATCTTCCTGTTGCCTCTCTGCTGAGCATGATCAGGCATGCCCAAAAGGCCTGCAGCCCTGCCCCAGCAGCTCCCTAGCAGCCCAAGTCAACGATAGTACCTTGCATTCTGCAGAGCCTGATCAGAAGTGCCCTGAGGGCCTCTAGCCCTGCCCTGGCAGCCTCTCTCAGACGAGTCCTGGAGGGTCTGCACTCCCAAAGGCTGACACCAGGCACAGATGCCATGCTGCTGCGCCTATACCACCCGTTGCTCTTCAGAGACTTGGCTGCTGCCAATGCTGGAGTCAGGAACAATGCCTTGCAGCTGCTGATTGACGCCTTCCCATTGCAAGACACCAGTTCATCTGCTGAGGTGGGTTTCAGCGCTCTTCAGCTGCTCCGGTGTGCAAACCACTTGTGAAGTTGAGTGCCCGGTTCAACAGCCATGCGGCCTGTTTCGGGATGCCACATGGCCTATTTTGGGATGCCATATGCCCTGTTGTGAGATGCCATATGCCCTGTCTTGGGATGGCATATGGTCTGGTTCAGCATGCCATATGCACATCTGCAAAGCTGACATGTAACATACAAAAGCCCCATGTCAAGATCATCACCAGCACCAATAGCATCCTGTAAAGTACTCATGTAACCTTGCTTGAACACCATGCATGCACCCACCTGCAAGCCTCCTCATGGGTTCAGTTGAAATTGCTCAAAGACATCCATGCCATCAGCAGCAGTCAGACCCGTCTTCACACACGTTGTCGTCCACTCAAGCAGAACCAAGTGCTTGATTGTCCTTTACATGCTGCTGCATTGCAACATGCTAGCACATGTTCCTGGCCACTCTAGCAGCACAGATAGCCTGCTTAAACCCTCACAGAAGCTATGTTTGGTCATATTTCAAAGGAATTTGATAGTTTGGCTCGTGGCAATGGACAAGAAGTAGCACTGTGTTGCAAAATGGTGGCGTGGTATCAGCAATCTGGCATCAGCTGCAGGAGAGCGACGAGCTGCTGCAGCGACAGTTTGAGGAGCTCAGCAAAGGCCTGCAGGATGAGGCTCCAGCTGTGCGCATCACAGCAGCCGCGGGCATCTGTGCACTCCTGAACACATACTGGGAGCTCATCCCTGCTGGCATCACTGCTGCCTACCTCAAGCACTTGACAGGTATGTCAGCTGTTACCTTACGACCATGTTGTTCTGGTCATCACTTTAACTTGTTATTGATGGCTTGTTTCTCATGCCTGAAGCAGCGGTTTCCCAAGTTGAAACTAGCCTCAGTTTTGACAGGCATCACATGTATGCATCAGGGCTTGACGGCCAAGTCTTAGCTGACAGACATTGCTCTGGTGCATGCCAATTTTGTGTGCAGCTGCTTGGGCAACGAGCCCAACAGAGATCAAGTGTTTGCCTGCTGAAACCATGCAGGCTGGGTTCTGGTGGTTTCTGGCAATATTGATCAGTTGACCAATTCAATCAATTTCAGCATGGGCAATGAAGTGCACGTCATGAACACAGGGCCCATGCTGCTGAGCATGACCTGAATTAATGCCTAGTGGCCATGAAAGTGTCCAAGGCATTTCGGGGTTTTTGACCTTGTATAAAACCACGCTATGACAAGCACAAAAGGACACACAGTGCCCTCCTGCTGCATGCTTCACATCAGCGCTTGGGCTTTATCTACGGCCACAACTGAGTTGCAGTGTGTGTGTGCATGCAGATGAGGTGGCATATGACTCATCCTCTCCTGGGGTCAGGCTGGCAGCGGTGCAGGGATTGACTGGGCTGGTGGACAACCCCCTGGCCCAGCCCCTGCTGAAGGTGGTGTTACCCAAGCTGGGCCCCCTGCTGCATGACTCAGCCCTCAAAGTGCGAGTGGCTATTGCAGACCTGTTGCTCACTGTCATGTAAGTTTGCACACCTTCAGCATAAAAACAAGGTGAATTGCATCTGCTTACGTCTCTTTTGCTTACCTTCTGCACAGAAGCAAGGTGATCCACATTTGTATACTGCTGGTCTGCTTGGGGGCGCAGCAGTTTTAGTCAGCGTAATCTGCATTGCTGGCCCTTTCTGCAGCGATGTATGTGTAGGCCTGCTTGTGAGAAACCAGGACTGGGCATATGTCCCTGCCAAGAAGGAAGCAGCAAGGCAGTCATGACATTTGTGGAACAGACTGTGTTCTGAACTCATACATTGTGAGGCATAGCATTCACAAGCTGTGTCAAGCATTCACAAGCTGTGTCAAGATGTGGTCTCAGATGCTGCCAAGCCTTTTGTAAGGTCTGTGCCTGAAAGGATAAAGATGCTGTGTCTGGGAGGGAAAAATGCGGTGTCTAGGAGGAAAACATCCTGTATCTGGGAGGGAAAATTACGGTGTCTGGGAGGAAAAAATGCTGTGTCCAAGAGGGAAAATTGCTGTGTCTGTAGGCGGGTGAGGGAGTTGCATTTTGTGGACATTGTTGATGTTGAGCAGCTGCTGGACGTGATGGGACAGGATGTGCCGCAAGTGGCAGAGCGTGTGCAAAGGCTGTTGCTGCCAAGCTATTTCCCAGGTGCTTGTCACTGCCGTGCTGTGTGTGCCGCACTTACTCAGCGTGTGACAGAGGGTATGAAGCACCAAACACAGCCCATGTGCTGTGTTTGGGAAACGTTTTGTCCTCTCAGAGTACTGTCAGGATCTGTACATAGTCAATGCTGGGTGTACGTTTGGCCGTACAAGGGCTGCGCAGGTTTTAAGTGGGCAGTCAAAGTTGCAATCATTCCCGCTGCCCATGCTTGTGACCTTATTGCAGATCAAACCATGTGCGTCAAAGGTGTGCTGAGAGCTTGTATTGTCTTAGTGTCCAGCTAGCAGCCTGATGCTTCAGCTGATGAGTAAGGGCTGTGCTGGTGCTTCTGTACTTGCCTGTGCAAGGAGCTGCCATCACAGAAGGATCATCAGGCGGCCATAGGACACTCCTTACACTGCAGCCTATTGCAGTGCATGCAGCACCACACCACACCACACCACACCACACCACACCACACCACACCCGTGCTCTTCTGCTGTACATGCCAGGGACATGTATTGCAGCCCCTGCTTGTATGCAGCACAGGTTGTTGTTTCACAAGCATTGTGATGCATGCATGATGACATGTCTGCATGGAAGGTGTCTTGAAACAAACACTGCAGACACAAACCTGTTGCTCATGCCAGATGCTGCACAGATGGTAGTATGGGTCTGGCTAGGGTCGCCAGATGCTCGAGTACAGCATAGAGAACCCTACAGGTTGACATATGCCTTGGGAAGTGCAGATGGTGGTGAGGGTCCTGCTAGGGTAGCCATGCTGCTGCGCCAAAATCCTACAGCTGGCAGAGCCTTCTGCGCTTCTCTCCTGCAAGGAGCGCCTGTAGAGCGAGTGGTGGAACTTGTGGCAGCCTTGAGGGATCATCTGTTGTCATCAGCCCCAGCACAGGACAGTGCCCTGGCAGCTGCTGAGGCAGGACCAAGCAAGGGCCGCAAGCGGCGCAGGGGCAGAAAGCAGGCGAAGGCCGTGGCTGGCAGCCCTGGTCAACCTGAAGAAGCGAGTGCAGAGGTGGGGTACACATGCTTGAGTATGCTCCAAGCGTGCTTCAGGACGCAGAGGATACAGGCCTTGCAATGATGGGACCATGTGCTGCTGCTGATGGGCTTTTCCCACTGGCCAAAGCTGCAGTATGGTGCTGGCGCTAATTTGAGCCTGCCCACACTGGACATGCTTGCAAGCTGTGCAGTCCTTGCAGCTGTTGCAACCTACATGCTGTGGTGAGCATGATGTCCTGCACAGCTGCAAGCGCATCTGCTAGTGTCCATCTGTGTGGAGTCACTGTCGAACCCAATGCACAGGTGGAATGGCAGTTGCAGCAGCAGTCTTGAGACGTACAGTACAGCTGACAGACTGGCAATGCAAACAAACCTGCAAATGGAGGCTTTGCAAGTGACATCTCTGATGCCCCATGCACAGGTAGTGCAGCAAGAGACTGCAGAGGCGTGGCACTCTCTTCTGGAAGGCATGACAGAGTTATGCACGGGCTTGGCCACAGCTGTGGCAGCAGGGCAGGAGGAGGACGCTGCCCTGCAGGGGCTCTTCCCTGCAAATGCCCTGGTGCAGCTGCTTGGCCTCTGCCAAAGTGCCCCTTGCAGGAGTTTAGTGATGCAGATTGCAGCTGCACTGACAGAAGCTCCAGCTGCAGTTGCAGTCCAAGCCAGGTATTAATCCATTGGATTTGTCACGGCGCAAAGACATATCTTCTTTGCAACAGTGAGCAGATCGCTGCTACAGTGCACACTGTGCACATTTACGTCTTAACAATAGCAACAATGTTCCTGCTTTCTGGCACATGATGAGCCAGGTACTGCCAGGGCAAGTCTTGTCTTTCCAGATCAGTTTCAGCATCCCGACAAGAATGCAATGATATGCCTCTTTTGCGCTCAATGATCTGCGGTAGTGTCTTGCTAGATGTCCTGGTGGGCAAATGCGTACATGAGTGACATGTGACATGAGGTGGGCTCACGTGTTAGAGCATCAGCAACAAGGAGACACATGCAACATGTGGCACATGCAACAGGAGACACATGCAACAGGAGACACATGCAACAAGGCGACACATGCAACAAGGCGACACATGCAATAAACGGCACAGGGTCACAAGTCATGAGTCATGCACAAGCAGCAGAACAGAGCCATTTGCTCAGGTTGCAGATCACTTGTGCGCAAGCGTTCAGCACGCCACAATACCCTTGTGCACCAAGAACAACAGCCATGCTTGACATTGCAGGTGTCTGAAGCGACTGGTCGACAAAACCAGCAGGGAAGATATCATGAGTGACACCGAGCTGAAGGCCTCATTGCAGTGTGTGTTGGCTGGGCCGTCCAGAGCAGCCCTGATGGCTGCAGTGCAAGCAGCCCTAGGGCCAGGGCTGAGTTCAACAAGCCCTGATGAGCCAACATCTGGCATGTTGCCCACAATTGCCCTCAGGTCCTTCATCATCCAACTACTTGCATGCATCAGCAGCATGATTTAAGGCTCTGTACTATGGCCTATGGTCATAGCCCCGGGCTGCCGCCTTAGTAGTCTCCCTTTATGTTCGCTGAAAAGTTTGTGTACAGTTTGTTTTCTAAGGCTGCCCTGGTTGTGTACGATGCAATCTTTACAACCCTACTTCTGGCAAGCTGATGTATGTATCCATGGCAGGATGGTGGGCTGCTGTTGTTTGATCCTGGCATACCGCACTTACATCTCGTGTTTGCATGTCCTCGCTCAGAATGGTTGCACGGTCAGTGTATTGTCATGAGCATCTATGCACAAAGGGCATGCAGTACACAGGAAAAGCAGACACCCACATCTTGAAAAAGCAAAACAGCCAATGTGATCAGCATTGGAATGTGGCTGCAGGTGTTTGGATGTAGGTTTGAGAGAAGATGGCATCAGGGCTCTGTTCCTGTCTGAAGGGCTGCTGGCCAATGCCCTGCCCCTGTTGCAGCCATCAGCTGCAAGCTGTCCGGGTGTTGCCCTGATGACTGCCATAGCAGCACTGCCTGGTACAAGCGAGGAGAGCAGGGCAATGCAGGCAGCCCTAGCACCAGCAGCCCTGGTGATGTATAATAGGTGACTGAGCTCAGCTTGCCCACATCTGACTTCTGCGTTGCATTTGTGCATGGGCATGATCGGCTGGCGCGCAACCACACAAAAAGCGAATCCCTGTACGGCATGCGCCATGTCAAGCTTCTGACCAACAGTCGCATTGACTGTTTTGATGATGGGCCGGAGCATGTCCTGTTTGGTCTGCATGGATGGACAGTTGCACAGACTCTTCCACCTGTGAGAGCAGAGCAGGGAATATGTCGATGTCAAATAGGAATTGCTGGTGTGATAGGAAAGAGAATACCTGACCAAAAAAAGTGGTTGCAGGGTAGCGTTGCACCTCCAGCTAACGTCAACACAAAGCTCGCCGCAAGAACAGCAGCAGCACAGCAGGGCACTTGTGGCAGCCCTCCCAGCGGCCGTAGGGGCTGTTGACAGCATCCAAACCAGGCAGTCCAGTGCTGAGCGAGATTTGCTAGCCCAAGAGCAGGAATACAGAAACAGAGAGGGTTCTGCAACAGTTTCTGCAGTGACTGAGCCAGCAGCAGTAACTGCTGCTGAAGCTGCTGTCTTGGCTAGCTGTGAAGTCGCTCAGCAGGTGCTGCAGCAGCTGCAGTGTCTGGAGGCATCTACAATTGTGGGCCTCATGGTAAACGATATATCCTATTGCACATGCATCACTTCTGAATGCAGTAAGCTCCTGTTACTGTACATATATACTGTCCAGCAATTGCTTGCTGGCCCCTTGTTGTTGCAATCTTGATCTGCCCGCCAAGTGCTGCATGCTAAGCCAAATCCTTGTTAACAATGTCAAAATTGTCAGAATGTTACGTGATTGTCAAATCTGTCGTATCAGTAGGCCTTATAGGGATGCACAGGTCAGGCTGCTCTGGAGAAACAAGACTTGTCCTGTGCGTACCTAGCTCATCATGAGTTGAAGAGCATTTCAATTGTTATTATTATTGTTATTGTCACAACCAGCCTTGCACTCACTGCTGGTCTGTTGCAGAGCACAGTGGAAGTGATACAGCCGCAGCGCAAGAAGGGCCGGTCAAATCCTGATCAGACCTGTACCAGCACAACAGGCTTGGCATGCCAAGCTTGCATCCAAGCAGGCCATTCGGTGGTCACAGGGGTCCTGGCTGTGGCAGGGGACGCTGCTCGCTTGTTGCAGTGGGCCTGCTGCACCCCTGCAGCTGTGGCCACCTTTGAGATGGCAACAGCACTGCTTGCTTGGGCCAACGAGCTTTGTCAGATGAGCTCAGGTGCTGTCCAGCAATTCACTTTTGCTCTATGCTGTGGAATGTAAGTTGTAACCCACCATCTCAGTGTCTCAATCAGCTTCCATTTGGCATTCATCCATTGATCATATTGTATTGTTCAGATTCATTCCTGCCTACTGCTTCTCATTGACCCATGGCCGAAAAGTATGGACATGATGTGATCAAAGCCAATGAGCTGCTCTGCAGAGTCTGAGGTCATTCAGCTCAGAGATTCAGCCTTGCTGACTGCCATCAGTCTTGTGGCTGCCACAAGGGGCCCCACTCTGCAGTCTCAAGGGCGTACCCAGGTTCAGCCCCTCAGTTCAGATGCAGTACCTGCCACATGGCCTGCAGACTCAGACACTCAGGCTGTGACGCAGCAGTATCAGCCTGTAGGCTCTGCAGCTGCCGTGCAAGCTTCTGATGTGACACATACCAGTAGCTGTGACACGCTGGAAGCTCTGGCAGAAGCTGTCATGCAGCAGGGCTGCTTGGACGAAGAGGGCAGGGCAGCACAGCTCATGAAGCCCTTCTTGCCAAGGGTTTTGAGGGCACTGAGTCAAGTGCAAACTGCAAGCAGGTATGGGCGGCAGACAGCGCCCACAGCTGGTCTGTATGCCTATCTGTAATTTCAAGCCTGTCATGCTTTGCATGTCAGTACATGAGAAGAGGCACATCCACACTTGAGATGCTTGCATGCCTACACTGCTGTCTACCACACCACCTACACAACAACAGTTGTCTCTGCTGTTGCCCAGCATCAGCTGTGAACAAACTCCCATCAAAGGCATCACAATCCCCGCTCCCCAGCGATGTGTCCTCAATTGGGGGATGAGGATTTGCTGAATCCGGTTCTCTGAGCCCAACATCACTTGGGATGGAAGAGCAGTTTGAGTTGACCCTACATTCAGCAATGCAACGCCACCTTTTGCACAGCTAAAGGCACACTATCCAGGGTTTCTGCAGTATGCCAAAGGCTGCAGGAAGAGACAATGCCAAACTGACCTCCGTGATTGCAGGAAATGGGAGATGCAGGTAGCCGCAAGCAATGCCGAAACACCTATGTGGTGTCAAACGGCTGTACATACAGTCAGCAGCTGTTTGGCAGGCTGTAGCTCAGGAACACATGGGCCTATCATCCGGGCATTTTACTAGGCTCTGCAATTCAGTGCACCCTAGGGAGAGTGTATCTGAGATCCAATCCGTCAAGGAACTGTGTTGATGCTCAAGAAAGAGGTGTCAGTAGGAATGTCATCAGCCTGTTGTTGCTTCTGTGGGTTGTGAAGGCTGGAATCTGGGCTGCAGGTGGTTACTGCCTCTGGCATCTCTCATAGGAAACATCATGACGGCTGACATGCCTTCTGGTAGGGGTTCCCCAGGTGCTGAGCAGGGGTCTGTGGTGGGGCCCAAAGAGCCCCAGGGGTCCCCCAGCCTGAGGGGGGTAGACAGCAGCCAGATGCCAACTCAACTGAACGATCAGCCACCACCAGATGACGCTGACAGCAAGCAGGTCTGTTCCTGTGCATTCATCAACTTCATACTCGATGTTCCCTTCTAAGTTCAGCCAGCTCATTTCCACTCCTTTCATGCCAGAATAGCCAGATCCACCCCCAGACATATTGGCTCATCAGCTCAGATGATCTATTTTGTAGGTGATGCCATGTCTTTCACAGCCCCACACCTGCCTGCTTCAGCGAAGTCAGTGAACCAACAAAAGTTGATGTTGATGGAGTGGACAGCAAGACGTCACATTCACTCTCTGTTGAGTTTGTGCAGTCTCAACTGCCTTGAACTCAGCAAGTGTTGCTTGAGCTGAGCCAGTGTTGCTTGAGCTGAGCCAGTGTTGCTTGAGTCAATGCATGGCTGAGTCACAGACGCATATGCAAGTTTGTCTGTGAAACAGACATGCCTGACATGACCATTTCTATGACAAATGTGCTGCATGACAGGCCGCCAACAAAGAGAACGTGTCAGTCAACCAGGCAGCACCCTACAACAGGAGTCAGGGCAAGAGCAAGAAGCATGCCGATGCCAGCTCTGCGGGTGAGGCAGAGTCATGTGCCATTGATCATGCCTTTGTGAAGGCAGTGCTTGCAGCTGCACAGACCGCACAGGTGAGCAACATTTGGTTTGTCTTGCTGTCTCTTCCCTTGAGTGTGGGATGTAGCTCCGGGCTGCAGCCCTAGGAGGCTCCTGTCATGATCGCTGCATAGCGTAAACTTTTCTTTTCTTTGGTAATGTGAGATGTAATGCTGACCCCTGGGGTGTGATACCAGGCTTGATCATGGCTCCACAGTGCCTGATTGCAGGCGTGACTCCAGTCTCTGTAGATGACTCTCTTTCAAACCCATGATTCAGTCAGCTTGGAGTTTGTGATGATGCTGAGTGACACATTCAAGTTGTAGGGTGGCATGTGACCGCTTACCAAGACCTTGCACTTCATGCATGGTTTGATGCATGCAATTTTTGTCTATGCAATCTTCCATGGCCCAAACCAGCATTGACTTGTTCCATTGACACTTATTGTTCTCAGTGGGTGTCTGTTGACTCCTCTGATGATGAGATGATGATCGTTTATTGATCTGGCTTGATCGTCGATGCTCTGGATCAATGACGGTCTGGATCTGTGGTCGCTGCTGACCTTTGTGACAGTAACTAGTCATCACAGGAGGCATGCAGTTGCTAGCAGTAGCAAAGGGTCTCTGCTGCACAAGGCAGGCTGTGCTGACATGATGAGTGCTGTGACAGGTCAAAGAGCAGCTGGCCGGAATCAGTGCCACGCTGGCACTGCAGTGTTGGCATCAAGGCAACTTTGCAAGCAGCCTAGGCGCTGTCCACCTGACATGCATGCTGGGCTTTTCAAGTAAGCACATGCTGCACTGAGTAAACTGACTGTCCCAAGCCATGGTTGACTGTTGAGATAGCTGAGCAATCAAGTGTCACCTGCCGTTTGTGTTCTGTTGGTGATTTGGGTCTTCTGGTTACTGTGGCATATGTCAGTGGTCCTGTGAGCTTGCAGCATTTGCTATCTAAAGGCCTGCTGCATGTTTGACAGCTACAACTTGGCAAGCCTCAATGCTTGATCACGCAGCAAATGCTGTCTAATGGCCTGCTGCATTTTGACAGCGACAACTTAAAGAGTCTCAGCATTTGACCGTGCAGCATTGCAATGTGTCCAACTTCTGATGCAGGCCTCAGCACTGCAAGACGAGGGCAGGACAGGACTGAATCCTTCAGGCAATGTTCAGAGCAACTTGCCAGTCTAAACAGCGCGTTGCAACAGTGTTCAGCTGCAGGCAACAATGGGATAGTAGATGCATTGCAGCAGAGAGTTTGTCTACTGCAATCTCAGTGACACTCAACACAAGCCGTTGCTGCTGATTACAGTAATTTGCATGCATGATTGTAAGCTGTGGTGAGATGCTTCATTTGCAACTGTGCTATTCTGAGCATACCAGTCACAGGTCTGCCTGAGAAGAGTGATTTCCCAGAATCACCAGGTTCAACAAGCATGCATGGGGCTGACAAACTTATCTTTGTGCAAGTCACCCATGGTTCAACTAATAATTCTTGAAAGCTTGTGACTTGCCCTGCTGATGGCACCTATGAAAGCCTGTGATCCCAAAGCATAGTAGGCAGCTGCAGACTCTTGCCGTGCTTCCAAACCATTACGGGTGTTTCTCAATTCAGGCTGTGCTTGTCTGTGTTGTATACCTAGCACCTTGCTGGCGCTCTGTGGCAAACCAGAGCTGCCATTTGTACCGTTGCTCTCAGTATATTGTGCAAGAAGAGTTGACACTATACATGTACTCTTGCTGCTCAGCAGAGTTGGCACTGCATTCTTGCTGCGCAGCAGAGTCTGATTGTATCACGACTGGTCTGACAGGCATGGGAGCATGTGATGTGGATTTGCAGCCAGCTGTCCTCTGACCTGTCCCAGCTCCGCCACCTCCGACTCTCCTGAATAATGCATGGGCTTGGGCTCGTTGTGGGGTGGGTTGCAGGGGGGACTTTGCTAAGACACTACACATGTGGGCAATACAGTCAGCCCATGTGAGGCAGTACAAGAACGCATGGCTCACATGCCTAGGTTTCGCGCTTTGTCAAGAATCAACTTTGTGACTGTCTGCGAGTGCCGGTACAAGCATCAGCTGGCTACACACGTTGCCACATCGAGCACATGGGCCGCGAACATTGTCCACAGAGCGTATAGTTCCGCTGGCTTGTTTTAAGCTTGATGCGACCCGACCATCGATCAGGTCGCCCCGTTTGATTTTAGGTGTGCCTTACTAGCAAGGTGAGCTGACTGGAGGTACAAGCCTTCTGCATCAGCAATATCGCAAGTTAAACGCTAAGCACGTGTTGCGCCAGTCCCGGACGATTTTGCAACATCCGACGTTGGGTTCCTGGCATGTTTGGTTGTTCATGTACAAACTGCACGCCGAAGCTTGCGTTGCTTGTCCGTTAGCTTCACTATCGACTGCTAGCGTGTCACTTCATGGTCGTTTAAGGCGAAGGCAAGACCCAGACACTGAACTCGTGCACATCACTTCCTTACCGACTGCGCCGTTTTACAGGTTGACAGCGGTGCTGGCAGGTTAGAGTCTCAAGAAGTAAGCGGTTGCCTTGGGTGAGAAGCACACTGTGAGAGGCATGAATCATGGCTTGGACCACAGCAGCAGTCTGGCCTTAGCAGACCAAAAGAAGCAACGACGCCTTGCCAAGAACAGAGCCACTGCATCTGTGTCACGGTAAGATGGCAGCTTTTTAGCTCCTGTTCTTCACATTCTGCACAACATGTGCTGCATACAGCAGGCTATGTATCGTTGAGTCTACTATCATCAGCCTGAGTCATTACCTTGTCATGAAGTTTTGTCAGCGGCTAATTCATGCTGTCAGTGTGGTCCAGCAGGTCAGCAGTGCCATCAACAATGTGCCAAACAACTATCTGCTAAGTGAAACTGACCAGCCTATGTTGTGTTCCTTGTAGGAGCAGGAAGCGAGAGCATCTGCAGACTTTGCAAGTACGGCTGGGTCAGCTTGAGAAAGAGAATGTACGTTTGACACAAAAGCTATCACAGCAGGATGCCGAACTGGACAAGTTCAGGCAAGGCTTGCCAAGTCACCATCCCGGTAAGCAGGTCTAGTCACTTCAGCTTCCTTAGCAACAGGCTTGCTTTCAGATTTGCCAGCTTGACTCTTTTCAGTGACTAGTCCTGATCAACTGCTGCTGGACTGCTGGCAAAAAGCTTTGTGCGACTGCTTCTCAAGGTGTCCACGGCACTCACTTTTGTATACGCTGCATAGGAGGCTTTAATGCTTGTTGCTTGGCAGCCCAACCCCTTTTGCAGCTGTGTCCGTGATCACCATTTGAACGCTGCAACTTGCATGCTCAGTCTTTGTGGTCCTTGACTGAGCATAAGTGTTGCACAACAAGCTGAACTAGCTGTGACCTGACTGCTCAAGATGATCCTGGTGTTCAGGTGCTGCAGCTGACACTGGCAAGACAGAAGAGGAAGCAGTTGCTGTTCAGGAGCGTTCTCAATGCCCCAAAGCTGTTGTGGTGCGCCCCGCGCAGTGCGCCTTGCCCCGCATCTTCTGCAGCGTGGCCAACCCTCCTAGCAGCTCTTACCCCCACCAACCCCAGGCTGCACCCCAAGATGGTCCCCCCATTGACATCATGCAGGCCCCTGCCAGGCGTAGCAAGCGTATGGCAGATTCATATGCTGCAACCGACATTACCAGGCAGGACAGTGGCTCGCACGGACAAACAGATGTAGCTATAAGCGGGTCATCCTCTGACCAAGAGGCATCAAAGTCTGTGCATGCTGATGAAGTCAGCCGTCAGAACTCAGTGGAACGCAGTGTCAGTCCGAGCACAGAGGACCCTGCTGTCATGCTTCCCGCCAACCAGCCAAGATCTTTCGGCATCATCACCTCTGGTGACTCATCACAGCTCACCCTCAAACGTGAGCGCAGCGTTAACCTGATACACTTGTCAGGGAAGCAGACACCCCCCGACACCAGCGAGTACCCTGTCAAACGGCAAGCAACTTCATCTGCCATGCACCCAGGCTCAACAAACCAAGGATATGACTGCCTGCCTTCAGAGCCCGCAGCTCTCTCACAAGAGCATATACACCATCACAACTACTCCCAGCAGCAGCAGCAGCAGCCAGACATGGTTCAGGCCGGCAGCTGCAACATTGACAGTCTGCAAATGTATGCACCCACTGGGTTTGCTGACGCACACGCTCAGCACTACAGCGGCCAGGCACCTGATGCACAACAGCCACTACAGCAAGCAGCATGGGCCTCAGTGCATCTACAGACAGACCAGTCGAGCATGTTGGACACCTTGCCGATGGGCATGTTGCATGAGGGCAGCAGTGGCAGTGGCAGCGGCAGTGGCAGCAGCTCGCCAAAGCAGAGAGCAGGTTGGGGTTGGTCAGTCACAACAGGCCATGACAAACAGGCTGCGCAGTATGGCAGCGACCAGGATGCTCAGTATGTCAGACTGCCCACGTGTGGTGTGCTACCACAAGCACTGTCCACTTCTGACGTCGGCTGGGAACAGCAAGCATGGCAAGATGCTTGGCAGCAGCATCAACATCAGGAGCAGCAGCAGCAGCAGCACAATCGTCAGCAGCAGCAAGCATGTGGGTCAGATCAGTGGGCAATGCTGAATTACTGCTTTGACCAGTGGCAGCCAGGCAGTGTAGATGCAGGTGTAGCAATCAAGCAGAATGAGCCTGATGGTCCTTTGGCAGGATTTGATGAGTCTGAGGGATCATGGTGGATGATGCCCAAACACAGCTGAAAGCTTGCCATGTACAGGTGACTTTGCTTCTGTATCAAGCTTTGTGTGTTACCGCTACAGATCAGTGCACTAGTCACTAGTCTGTGTATGAGCGATGCTGCTTTCACAAGACAGCTGATGTTTGGCTCTGATAGCATGTAGATCGGCAGGCCAGTCTAATATCAGTCTCTGGCTATGTATTGCTGGCACAGGACCATGACAGATACTTGTACCTCTGCTGCTACAAAGGACACATGCAGTTCCCTTGGTAGATTGGATCTCAGATACACGTTCCCACGGATACACTGGTTTGCAGAGCTTGGTAGAATGCCTGGATCATAGAGATATTGTGTCAGATACAGTTCATGCAGACCCTGCGGTGACACAAGTGTTTTATCTCTGCAGGCTAAGATATGCAAATTGCTTTAGCCATGAATGACAGATGGTGACAGTGCCTTGTCTCCCCCCATGACACATGGTGAGATTGGCTGGTGTAGCAACTGGAGATCCTGTCAAGAATTGCAAATTTACAGGTTGCACTAGTGATCCTTGAGCACTGACAGAATTTGCCAGCATTGTACAGCTCTTTGGGCGGCTGTAGAGTTTTGATCAGGAGCTGATTTGCATGTTAGGTCTGGGTTGCTATCAAAATCAGATAGCAACAATCTTTTTGGTGAATGTGTCAATAAGTCTATCGCCAGCAAAAACGGGGGCGCCATTCTGGTCAGCAGCAGCTATTCAAGCTGAAGATTTGATGTGTGCATGCACATGCGCTATACAGCATCCTTAAAGAGTGTCACGACAGCAGCACCCAACGATTTCATTGTGTCCATTGCAAGGTTGAAGTAATGTCCACAGGACAGCAGTCGGTATCCAAAGCAAAACATCATTTTAAACTCGAGTGGAAGTCAGTTACTGTACCAGGTCCTGTCCGACAAGTACCTTGTCAATTGCCAAATTGCTGTATGCCAGTTGATGATGGAGTCTGATGCTACTGTAGTGCCTTGACAGATAGTTCTTGGTGCGGATATACTGCAGCACATGGATGCTCACTTACAGACTGTGTCTGTGATGTAATGCTGAAACAATCCTGGCATCAACGGAAGCGTTTAGCTAGGCGCCTATAGGGCGCGTGATACTGTGCGTCGCATGACACAAACTCGCGACTGCTTTGAGTTGATGATGTGACAATATGAGATGAATGTCAATGCATACCACACACCTGTCAGTATCTGATGTGCAGTCAACAGTCACTTAGTGGTGTCAGCAGGCTGTATTTTGCAAATGACATCGGCCTCACCAACAGACTTCATGAATCAGCACAGTTTGTATGTTTTGCGACACGCAGGTGTGCAGCAGACATCTAATTTAGCATGTAATATGTTAGAACAGCATTGCGCAAGACAGTGATAGGCCACAGTTGCTGTACGGCGCGTATGGCATGTTTAAGCAAGGCCATCAAGATGGTGTCAAAAAGTGACACTGAAGCACAGTTAAGAATAAACTCTGAAGCGCGATCGCGAGGGATCGTGTGTGAGCAGGGGCTCGGGGACCACGTCTGAAGCACAGTTAAGCGACGCATGGATAGGCGCTATACAATTGTTTACAAGACTGAGTTGCAATCCTTGGTGAGTATTCAAACCTAAATACCATGTCTCTGCTCAAGCTCCAAATATATACTAAATGTCAAACACAATGTCAGAAAAAAAAGCTTTTAGGAAAACAAGGTTCAGGAAACACAGAAAGACTAGATTCGAGTGCAAGAGCACATACGTTCCATCACAAGCATTTCAGCGCCAGGGAAAAGTAAGTTCTAGCCAAGACAACATGTGTTTATGCTGCTTCTAGAGGAGTGTTTTCCTGTATGACTGCTTGCTTGTGAGGTTCAGTGCAGATATCTCTCAAAATTGTAACGAGCCTGCTGAAGCAAGCATACAAATGCGCAAACCCTATCCCAATTTATCACTACTCCATTTTATCAGTAGCAGAAACAAACAATATTTGCAGTTCAAGGACCTGCAAGCAGAACTCTCAGCAACTATGGGGTCAGGGCGCCTGTCCTGATAATTCAGATGGCGTAGTAATAGCTTATGCTGATCAGTAACAATGTGGCTGACAGCAAGGACAGAAACCCAGAGAATTCCGGAGACAATCAGTAGTAGTGGGTCAGTATAGGTTCGGTAGGCAGTCACGTGACGCTTCCTTCAGCATGTTGGGCGCAGCAAACTCGAACAGACGGACGGCTGAATGTCATTCCTGCAGAAGAAGGCAGGTTTCAGTGACAAGTTTAGGGTACTGATCACTGCGGAGTGTGCAAGGTGGCTGCTCATACCAGCTCTTCGAAGCAGAAAAGTTCGTCGTGTTTCAGCTCGCCGGCCCATGGATTCATTTTGTGCGCCTCTTTGGCGCATGATGAGGTGGGCTGCTCTGGTGAAGGAGGTTGAGTTTTTGCTGGGGACGGCATGAAGCCGTGAGCAAAGCTTGGGGTGCCCACATCCATCATGGACGTGTCAAAGCTGAAAGAGTGCTTCCTTTCCATTGCAGCAGCTGCTTTGCTTCACGCTGGTGCGGCCGTGGAGGTTGCTGGCAGGAGGGAAACGTGACAGAATGCATATCCGTGCAAGGCAAGGCGGCAAAAAAAAGGTCACCTCGCAAATCCTTGCCTCTGAAACTAAATGTCATAGAATGTCATGCACATGGGTACCACATGGCTCTGCATTGCCGCATTTGTTAGCCTTTGTTGCGACCTGCGCAGAGCGGATGGCCTGGTCAGGTCTTGCGGCTGCGCCTGGCGTCTCCGTGCCCGCAGATAACTGAGCGTATAACGTCAAGTGATGCACCCGCGCATCTTGAACATACTTGCCGAGCTCTTATCTGCACGACAGCGCTGTCGTGCTTGCTGCTCAGTGAAATCCGCAACAGGAGATTGTCACCAAACGGGTGCATCGGCTATGTCATGAGAGGTTCATAAGGCCAACATGGAGCGAGAACAGTACAGGCCTAGGGTAAGCGGTGTTGCGAGATCAGTCTTTCATCCGGCAGTCAGCCTGCTGGCAACCAGGCACCATGTCTTACATACTGTTTAAGTAGCAGAGCATACCAGCAGCAGGTTGCCCTTCCCAACAATGTCTTATTAACCTCACTTTGCAGTCACCAACTTGAGAATTTTTGCTTTCTCCTGTTTGCAGTGGCGAGAAGGGCCTTCTAGGGGTTATGACTACCATGATCGGCAGGTAGCACGTGAAAGAAACGAATTTCCGGCAGCAAAGCGAGGCAGGCGAGAAGGCAGCCCCGCATACCCTTCATACAGGGAAGTCAGTCCGGCACCAGGACCTATGTTTCCTACTGCCCCTAGAGACCGATATGAAAGTAAGGTCACCACTCAAAAGTGTCTGTGGCCTTGTCTGCTGAAGATGCTGGTGTCTAATTTGGTTGGCTACAAGTAAAAGCTTTGTTGTTCTTACAGCTTATCCTCCACCCGGCGTTGCAAGGGGGCGGGGCCTGGCAGGGAGAGGCTATGGGCGCATGGTAAGCAACAAAAGTCATGCTGCTATGTGCAATAATATACGATCTTGCTTTGTCACAAAGATGCGGCTCTAAGCTGACCTGGCTAGCCAGTCTCAGCTGATTCAGCTATAAACATCAACCCCAGCTGTTCTCTCCCCAAGGTTCAGTCACTTCTTAGTGATTCGTGTCTGCTGTCTGCGTCCTCTTGCATGTGTCATTGCAACTTTGCAAATCTCCACTAAAAGAAGAAGAAGTGTTGTATGCTACAGCCTGAGCCACGTAGAGCTCACTATCCAGTGGTGCCCCCGGGGATGCGCCCCCCACCCCCTGCCCGCACAGGCTGGCCGCCACCTGAAGCAAGGGACTTCAGGGATGCACCAGGCAGACAGGGACAGTTCTACCCTCAGCATGAGCCCTCCCCAACTCCCTCCCCACGGGCCTGGCAGGGACCCCCCCATGGCATGGACCACGCCCACCCTGCTGCCCCCCTGGGTGTTCCTCACCCTGCCCCCCGCTATGGCAGCCCTGCTCACTTTGATCCAATGGCACCTGGGCCAAGGGATTCTGCACATCTTAGCAATCCCATGAGATTCCAGGAAGGAGCAGAACGCCGGCCTTCACCCAGGGATCTGGGCAGGCCGCTGTCAAGGGGCCAGTCCTTGGAGCGGGGATGGCAAGCACCTCCCATGAGAGGGTCCGGGCCAGGTCCAAGCCCTGCTTCATACAGCCCAGCTCCCCAGGGGGGTCCCCGCCCCATCATGACCTCAGGCCCTGCAAGGTCGTTCACATCAGCCACTGCAGAACACAAGATATGTTTGTAATGCACATATGCTGTATACATGTAGTCAGTCAGTCTAGCTCAGCATGGCTGCATTAGCCAATGCCCACTGATGTTGATTGCGTCTTGGCTGGCATCATGCTGGTAGCGTCTACAATGTGATATTAGTCCAGTTGAGCTCATATACAGCAGCAGTTTGGCTGTAAGTCTGTAGCATGCAGCCTTCATCCGCTACATGTAATCTTCTTCATGCACTTGGGTGTCTCACACAGTCTTGAAGGCATCTGCAATGCGTTCTGTTTCCCTTGTATGGTGAGTTGTTTTGTTTGTGCGACTGCCATGTTTTGTGCATGCTCAATGTGGTAATGCATACAGGCGGGATACTGGGTACAGCCGATATGTGCACAATGAGAGCTTGCCAGCCCCTCCCATGGGCAGGGGCAAAGATTCAAGGGCACGCTCAGGTTCAGCCCCAGGCAGAGGGCCGTACAGTAGGGCACCACAGGAAAGATCAGCTTCTGGTCCCCGGGATCGGGGCTTCCCCCATGGACGTGTGTCTTCTTCCCTTCCCAACATTCATGAACCCCTACCTGCCCCACCCACTGGCTCGGGTCCAGGGGCACCCCCAAACAGGACTCCAGAGCGCTCTCAGAGGAGCAGTGGTGCACGCAATGGCTCCAAGGATAGCAGCAATGCCAGAGACCGCCGTAGAGATGTGTCACATGGGTCACGTGACACAGCACAGCGTGGCTACTCATCATCTTCTAGGCCATCCAGGGCTGCTAGTGGGGCTACAGGGCACAGCCCTATGCGGAGCTCAGGTGGGACGCTGCATCTGCCAGATCAAATGCATCTGAGCAGCAATGTCTGCAGCTGTGATTGTGTTGATGAGCATTACATGCATGTGAGCAGCAATGTCTGCAGCTGTGATTGTGTTGACAAGCGTTACATGCATCAGTCAACATTGTTCAGCAAAAGCAGGGCTCTGCCTGGCAGTCTCAGCTCTGTTAAGTAAAGGAATCCCCATCTCATTCCGGGTCATCTGTGTTGCAGGCGCATCCAGGGAGTTGGCCAGGAAGCAGTCAGGCCGTATAGAGAGCCCACCAAAGTCCCGCCTGTCAGCTCCCCAGCTTCCCGCAACAGCCTCACTCATCCAAGCTGAGCCCAGCACCGCTTTGCCAGAACCCCCTGCTGCTCCGAGACCACACTTACCACCCACAATAGCTGCAGATGATCAGCCACCTTCTACCAAAATGGCTGTGCATGCAAGCTCTGGCTCAGCTGCCGTGAGCTCATCACCTAGCATGCCACTAACTACTGCTGACCGGCCTGCTGATGCACTGCTCAGACATCCATCAGGGCTACAGCCCCAGTCTTCAGGCCCCCAGATCCTGTCAACAGCTTTGCTCGAAGCTGCCACCGCTGAGCCAGCTGTGGCCGCCAGGGTCGAGACCTCCTCTGCAATGCTGCCAGAAGTGGCTGCAGCTTGTGGGACTCTGGAAGCCAGCCCTAGCACTGAAGGCCCCCCACCCAAACGCCCTAAGCTGCAGTTTGGGAAAGGATTAGCAAGCAGGATGAGCTCTGCAGCTCAGAACGAATTGCTTCTGCCAGACTCTGCCACCGGCACAACTGAGAGCACCATACCTGACGATGCGTCACATGCAGCACAGGCCCAGCCTAGTGGTGATGAAGCCAGGGGTCAGACCCCTGCTTTTCAGGGACCTCAGTATCCTGCAGGCACTCCTGAGCGTGCTCGAGCTGAGCAGCTCAAGATTGAGTCTGAGTCACCTGCAGCTGTTGTGGCCACACTGGAGGATCTGCTGGCTCAGAACTCACCCGAGTCTCTGAGCAGGCTGAGCTGGTCTCAGCTCCATAAGGACCTACAGTCGTTGAACACCCACAAAGCGCGCCTGCAGGTCTGTTGCACACTCTCAAGCCTTGTGGACTTCCAAGTTTTGCAACATGATTGTCTGAATGGATCTTGTTCACTCTCATGCTCTATGAACTGTGTCAGCATGCTTGGCATTGCCTACCTGGCGCCATGTCCTTATGGTGTAGTCACATGAGTGTTTGGATGCGGCCAGATTTTTCTACAGCAGCTCCTAGCATTGGCTCTTGAGTTTGTTTGATTAGGGATACATGATTCCTGAAGAGCACATTTCGGTTCCACAGGAGAGCATCAGGGAGTACTCAGAGCAGGAGCAGACGCTGACTCAGGAAGTTGAGCTGGCACAAGCTGAGCAGGAAGCAGCCCTGAGGCAGCAGCAGGAGCAGCAGCAGCAAAGGGCCAAAGCCCTGGAAGAAGAGGCACAGATCACAGCTCAGCTAGCTGCAGTCCAAGCAGACATTGCACAGCTGCAGGAAGCCGCCCAGCAGACGATGGTGCTGTCTGATGTCTCACGCAGCGAAGAGGAAGACCCAGAGATCAGCAGCTCAGATGAGTCAGACTCAGAGTCACAGCCAGAGTCTGCAAGTCCTCAGGCTGTTCAACAGCAGAATGGGCAGAGGGCGGCTCAAGCTGCAAACCCTAGAGGGCATCTGCCAGGCTCTGCCAATAGGGTTGCTTCCATGACAGACACATTGCAGAGGCTGCAGGCGAGCAACGGAGCGCCTGCAGTGCTCTCTGACAACCTCATGTATCTGCTGCACCACGAGCAGCAGGTCGACACAATCATTCAGGTGTGTTGTACAACATCAATAGTCAACAAGCTTGGCTCAATCCTTGTTGTATTTTGACCACAACGCTGCTGGTTACTGCTCGTTGTTGTGAATTTCTGGAACAAAGCATGCAATGTCTATCCCAAGCTCTAAGTGCCACATCAACCCCAGGCTTTGGTGCTTTTGCTGAGGTAATGATGACCTGGTCAAGTGTGTTCACCTGTTGCCACATGTTGCTTCGACACATATATGTACACACATGTGCAGTCACATTCCTGGGCAGCCCGGTGTAATACCTGGCTTCTCATGGCAAATAGTATTGTTATTGTTATCATCGTTATTGCTGTTGTTGTTGTTGTTGTTGTTATTGTTAGTACTATTATTAGTACTATTACTATTATTATTAGTAGTAGTAGTAGTATTATTATTATTATTATTATTATTATTATTATTATTCTTCTTCTTCTTATTATTTTCTACAGTCATCAGCCTGCAGACATTCTCAGGCAGTACCATACCCAACTCTATTTCTGCAATGCTGCAGGTGAACAGTGAGAATCAGGCCATTGCCAAGCAGCAGCACTGGGAGTCAGTGGGCAAGCATCTGCCACAGGGCTTTGTGGCCGCCACTGAGCCCCTGGACATTCCCAACCTGCCCTTGGTCAAGCAGATTCAGGCAGACTATGCAGCAGCTAAGCCTGCCATGCTGCGTCACATGGCTCAGAGGAAACGGCTGGTGCTGGCAAAGCAGATGGAGATCGCCAGCCGATACAATGCTGAGTTTGAGCGGCTGCATCAGCATGACGCAGGTGCGACTTATCTGAGGGTGACTCTGCACCAATTCCTCCAACGTCAAGCCCCTTGCTCTTTGTACGGACTTTTGAGATTGAATCTATCTGACAAGCAAATCAACAAAATCTAAGCACATAAACTTTAGGTGTGTCTATGAGGTGTGCATCCCTCCTCACCCCAGAGGGTTGACGCACACGCATGTCTCTAGTTGAGAAGCAATCATGGGCTTGAGCTGCGTCACAGCTACAAGGTGTTTGTGCATGCTGCATGCGCTTAGCATGGTCCAGAGGGTGTGATACATAACAGCAGGACAGAGACTGTCAGCAGATGCTCAGTGTGACTATGTGAGTTCAGGGAGCATGACTGCATCAACCTGAGGGTGTGAAAGCCGGTGTGCAGCACAGACTGTTCTAAGCCCTGAGTCATGACGCCATCACAGAAGTTCTCATGCATATCTGTCAGACAAATAGCTGAGCAACATCAAACAGAGCTGCATATGAGCGAAGCTGTGTTTGAGCAGACACCTCAATCTCATGCTGATAAGCGCTGACTGCTCAGGGTTTGACCGCCAATCATGTTGCTTGTGTTTGTGCAGGAAGGACAAGGGCTGAGGCTGTGGAATACACGCCTGAGGAGCGCTCCAGGATTTTGATTGCCCAGGAGCGAATCCGCAACCAGGTCAAGGTACGCAAAAGTGGTCTAGCACGTGAGTGCTTACAGAGTCTTTCTGAAAGGCACACAGGTTTCTTCATTTGAGCTGATTGGAAGGTATGATATGAGGGTGATGTCCTGTGCAATGCTTGTGTACCCCTGTACACAAAGCTGTAACCACATTCATGCATGCACTCTCTCTTGTGCATCGTATGCCTCTATCATACAGTACAGCACAGGTTTGCACAACTTGAATCTGCATAGGTCGCACCCTTTGTGAAGCACGTACATGCTCAAGCTAACTTTGTAGACTACCTCCCTTCATACCTTGTGACTTGTGACTTCCATGCCCTTGCTCTGCATCCTTCACACCTTGTCACTTGTCCGCTGTGCTGTAGCACAGCTCATCTCACTCTGAGCCTTTCTCACAGTTGCCAGCCAAAGGTGTGAGCCAAAGGCACAATGTTGCTGAGATACAGCCCTGCCTGTATGCTGTGACACAACCACTGGGGCTGCCTTATACTGTGTCTGGTTTTGGCGCATGTCATGCTGTGGCACAGCTCATCTCACTCTGAGCCGTTCTCACAGTTGCCAGCCAAAGGCACAGTGATGTTGCTGAGACACAGCCCTGCCTGTGCGCTCTGACACAACCACTGACTGCTCCCTCAGGACCCCTGCAGTCGATCACCTGACCGCTATAGGGGAATCATCTGACTGTCACATGCAAAGACTTAGTTCATGTCATGCCTGGATTTGGCTCATGGCATGCTTCCTTCCTGCAGATCCCAGACCAGATTCTGGACCCTGTCGAGAAGCAGCACTCCATTTTCGTGGACCGTAACAACCAGTATGACCTAAAGGAGGCTCGGGAAGCCGAACAGGCCAGCCTGCAGCTGAATGAGGCAGACCAGGTCAAGTTTGGCAAAGCCTTCATCAGGTTCCCCAAGGTATACTCCAGCTGCCTGTCAGCTGCCCTTTGCTTTTGCTTTGCTGACTGCCCCTTGCCCTATGCCGGCCTTCAAAATGCCCTTCCTGTTGCCTTTGTCCTGTTGCTGCCTCAGAGCTGCCCTGTAACCATTCTTGCCTGTCAATGCTGCCCTGTGGGCCAGCTTGGCATTGGCCTGTCCCCAGCGTCACGTAGCCTCAATGCTCAGGTAACATTTGGCATCATTTCATGAGTCATAAACTGCGCTAGTTGTACACCCAGCGCTGCCCCTCCCTTTGTTCACCTCAAACAGCATTTCTGCGCTTCACCAGAAGTTAGGCAACTTTGGCTACCATTCCTCCTGCCACGTGCGATCATCAGGTGACATTGCAGCATGCCCAAATCCAAACTACTGACAATCACCAAATCTGTCTTTTGCAGAAATGGGGCAAGATTGCTGAGATCATGGGGGACCGCACAGCCTTCCAGTGCGCCATGATCTACAACGATCAGAAGGACTCTGACTGGTTCCGCCCGACCCTGTCACAGTACGGTCGCACCAAGAGGCGCGCCACTGCCACCAACAAGCAGCAGCGCTTCCTGTCTTCTGCCACTGCTGTGCCCCTACGCCCTCAGAGTGCAGACAAACCCCCTAAAGGTGTGCATCTTCACTGCACAAGACAAGATAACAAACAGCTATGCCTTTCAGTATTGGTAAAAGCTATGCCTTTCAGTATTGATAAAAGCAAAGCCCAAGAGGGAGCATATTGGGCTTTGCTGTGGGGTACTCCTTACTGGCAATGTCTACATCGTGTGTTGTATGTGTTGCAATGCACCGTGCAGTGAAAGGGTGCAGGCACACGGATGTAAACTTGGCAGGACTCCCCGGCCTGTGAAATGCACTGAAATGCATTGGAATGCATTTTGGAGGCTGTTTTCACAGTTGTGTAAAAATGCTGAAGTCGAAAGCTGGTCGCAAGCAGTTGCAGCGGCTGTCGCTGGCTGTTAGCTCGAGGCTGACAATCCTGACAGCCGGCCACGAGCGCAAGCACAATGCATGTAGAGCTGCCGATTCTCCACCTGCCAAGTGTGAGCGGTTCTGTTTTTCGTGAAAACAAAGCTTGTTGTTTTCTGCTGTTGCAGGACGGGTCACAACAGTGGTGGCAACAGCTGTCACAAATCAGGGTGCACCGCCCTTGGAAGCCCCACCCCGCCCTGGGCGGAGCAAGGGTAGAGGGGCCGCTGCCAAAGGCCCTCCTAAGGCCTCTGCTCTCAGAGGCCGCCCCTCGCGCACAGGTGACATGACATGGCTGTCATTTGTCACACGGTTCTAATCATGTCTGTGGGTCAACCTGTCCAGTTTGAGCATTGCACATGCAATTGCTGAGCAATCAGAGTTTGCCAATGCCAAAACTGCTGGGCACCTTTTTTACAGTCATGAATTGCAATAGCAGCCTGCTTGATTCACTGTGCAGTAGCCTTTCGCTCATTCAAATTTTAAACACATCCATTGGCACAGGTCAAGCAGATGCAGTGTAGTTGTCTGCCTGGTTTTTTGAAAAGTGCACACCATGCTGTGCATGCTATGCATGCTGTGCTATTTTTCAGCTGCAAGCGCATTTGAAAGGTGTCCATCTGTGTCAACCCACAGTCAAAACCTACACACAGGTGGGATGGCAGTTGCAGCAGCAGTCCTGACAACCATTGAAGGCGAAGACGTAGGCACAGTTGACACAGCAGCTGCTGTAACAAGCGAGGCTGGGGGGAATCCTACAGTGGCACGGACACGCTATGAGTTTGACCTGCCCTGGACCCCAGAAGAGGATCAGAAGTTGGCAGAAGCCAGCAGCTTGAACCCAGGGTCAGTCTCTGGTTCCTGCTAGTCAGTCAGCTAGCTGCTTCGTGTTGTCTTGTGTGTCAGCATCAAAGGACTCAGTGTACTTATGATGGTAACAAACAGGTGTCAAGGGCAGTGAAAAAGTCGTTGTACATACTGTATTAACATCGCCTGTCAAGGCGATGGGCAATCACAGTATATGCTACAGCATCGTAATGTGTCAAAACGCCGCAGGAATGTGAGGGCCATAGCATTGCATGTCGGTAGCCGCACCCAAAAGGCTGTCAGGGCACATCTGAAGAAGATGGATGCCAGCCGCGCAGCTGCAGGCCTGAGTCAACAGCAGATGCAGGCTGACGAGGCCGTTCAACAAGCAGGGCAGGCTGGAGCAAGCCCTGAACAGGTACACAGTAGGCTGTCAGGACATCATCATGCAAGTATGGCATTATTTTGCATTACACCTGCGGGTGAGTGATGATTTCTTACTGATGTGTTGGTCGTGGGCTCACATATCTTCAGTGTAATGAATGCCATGTATGATGCAAGCTCGCATGTCTTCATGTGTGTGCGCTAGGTCATGGGTTCCACATGATATGCTAGACCTGTTGCTTCCTCCTGATAGCTGACTGCTGCTGCCATTGTTCATTTGCAGTCAAAGTGCTGCCAAAACCCTCCTTCCCCCCACCGCACCCGCCACCCCCCAGGTCACATCATTGCCTCCCCATCAAGCTGCAGTGCCTGAGAGCATCTTGACCTGATCAATTACATCTCCACATCCTATCATGATAACAGCACATACAAGCCAGGGCTAATGACTTCCCTTGCTGCTCTTGAACATGGCACATGCTGAGAATTGCCCACCTGCAGGACGATGTTGCCTTTCCTCAGCCACCAGCAGAGGTAGATGAAGGGCTAGGTGCCCTTGAGGCTGTTGAGCGCCTAGAAGGCAGCCCTGTCCCAGAGGACCGCCCTGACCAGCCCTTGCTCCCAGGCAGGGAGCATCACTGGGGTAAAGCCTGCATACCCCTGCTTGCATGCCTGTTTTGAGTGTTTTGGTTTGTCATGTGTTTTACAGTCTGAAGTTTGGAGCCAGTTGAGACTCAGCAGATATCCTAGCTTGCAAGCACAGGTGATTGTGATGCGCAACAAAGGCAAGCTGTTGACTGTTGCAGCTGTGACTTCACTCTCTTCAGTCAGCCGCACTGACTTGACCATGTCGCTGTCATGCAAGTGTGGCAGGTCACGCACAGTCAGCTGCTGCACAGCATACTCACATGCAGGTGAGCCTTGTCACATGCACTGTCCAGTAATGAAAGACTCCCGGCGCATCTACATGTGCTGCTGTGACTTTGTTGTGCTGTGCTGTGCTGCAGACAACCAAGGCTATGCAGAGGCCGCAGCTGCTCCAGATGCTCAGCAGCAGGCTGACAATGTCAGATTCACTGAGAGCCTGTTGCCAGACTGGGCAGCGGCAGCTTCTGGCCCCTATCCTGGGGCTGTTCCACAAGCCCTGCCCCCAGGCAGTCTGCCAGGTGTCTGTCCTCTGCTGCACTGTGTATAGCCCTTTCTGTCTGTGCGTGACCATACTTGAAGCATATCAAGCCTGTAAAAGCCTTTGATTCCTCTGGAAAAGCTCCATGACAGTGCTGAAGCAGTGTCGCTCCAGGGTTCAGGCTGGCTGCATGCAAAATTGGTTGCGTGTTGCAACACTGTGTAGCACTTCAGCACCATCATTGCATGAATGCAGCAGGTGGATGCATGCTGCAGTAACATACCAGCGCGTACTCATGACATACCAGCATTGACTGACTGTATGCTGAAGCACAATAGAGATTCCAAAACGGCTGCATGCAGGTCCTTTGGGTCCTCCCATGGGCCCCTTGTTTATCCCTGGTCAACCCCCCTTCCACCCCTCTCAGCTGGTCTCCATTAATCCTGCTATCCTCCAGCTCATCCTGAGCCAGCTGGGACAGCCACAGCCCTCCCAGGGACTGCATCAGCCCCCAGGACAACCGCAGCCACAGCAGCTGCCTATGCATAACATGTTCTACCAGCACTTGATGCAGGTAAAGGCTTGTAATTATGTATGGCAATTCCATGCGGTAGAAAACCTTGTGTGACACCATCAGATGTAAATGAAGTCGTTGGGCACTGTGTATGCCATGATGCTGATGTTATCCATCTAGCATGCTCATTTTACACACGACTTGTCTGGCAACATATGTCCACTTTAATGTGACACACAGCAAATATAGAACTCCTGATCTGTTTGGTGGCGAGTAATTCTGCACAGGCACGTGATGTCAGATTTGTCATGCACAGATGCAGGCTGCGACGTCCATGGCATCTGGAGGATATCCCCAGCAAAACCTTGGGGCCATGCCATCCCTGATGCACGGCCCTTTGGGATTGGCAGCTGGGGTACAGCAGCCCCTCCCGCCAGGGCACTTTGGCCTGCTTCAGCCCCCTGGGCAGTCCCAAGCGCCCCTGCACCCCATGGCAGGGCCCCCAGGGGGGTTTCCCCCTGCTGTGCTCAGTCAGCATGATCAGCCTTCGATTCTGCAGCCGCCAATTGCACCAGAGCTGCCTGGGGCTAGACAGGGAGAGGCAGGGCACAACATGGATTGGGCCCCAGGGCCACTGGCAGTTCAGGATGAGGCAGCTTCTGACCGACCTGCATCACCAATGTCAGGTGCACACCTCATGGAACTCAACTGGCTGTATGGCTGTGAACTAATCTTGAGGCGGAATGTCTAGCCTGGATGCATCTGCTGTCTGGCCCACTGCATTGTCCGGCAATCATATGAGCCCAGATGCACTAGCATCATCATTGCTTGCGTCACGCAGCAGTTATTTTTTTGTGGACGTGAGCTAGCATGTGAAGTATGCATGCTATGGCTGAGCACAATCATGCTCGTAGCGTGCAAATTGATAGTATCGCTAGCAGGAATGCATGATTTCACCCTTTCTGAACTACATCTCTCACCAGTGTGCTATAGTTCCTCTTGAGTCTGCAACAGCTGCCAGAGATGTCCTTACATGCACAACATAAACATTCAGCAATGCACTCAGCTCAAGATGTCTGAGCTTGATTGAGCTGAGCTGAGTTTCAGACTGCTCTGCTGCTCAGCAGGGTTGGCTGAACACTCTGCAGCTGATGACCGGGATTCTCAAGCAGACCCACAGGATTCTGCAAGTCAAGGGCAGCAGGAAGCAGCCCCGGCCCTGCGTGCTGACTCAGCCCCTGGCAGCTCTACAGGCCCAGAGGGTCCCCCCAGTGTCAGCAAGGGGGCTAGACCAGGGGGTAGCAAAAGTGGGTCAAAGCCCAGCCCCAGTGGTCCCAAACGGCAAATGAACTTCTGGCAGGAAGATGAGAAGACTGCCTTCATCAATGCCTATAAGGTCAGCAGTGACATCAGAGCTGATTTTGTGAGCGCAACCAGTTGACAGGTTTCAACCTGAATAGAGATAGCTACAGCGTCTGGGGATACAGTGTTCAGCTTGATCTGGCAGCTTATCTGCTTGGTGCCTAGCGATGGCACATGACTAATGCTGCCTTGGTGCTTAGTGATGAAGCATGACTCACACTGGCTTCTTCAATGGCTGTGCAATGTTTTGAAGAGCTGCACATGTACAATCCCTGCATGGCTGCAAGTCTGCATTGCGTCAGCACTGTAGCAGCTTTCCCGGAACCTGGAAATGAAACGCACTGGCAGAGGCAATGTGCAGCAAGTGGGCAGCCAAGGATTTTGGAGTTGCCGCTGCTGAGGCGTCCTGTGATGTTTACAATTTCACCTGTCTGTCTGCTGCAACATGTACCAATTTGTGACTGAAATCGCTGTGCAGATGTATGGGGTGGACTGGGATACCCTAGCAAAGGAGATTCCCACCAAGGAGAAGACCCAAATCAAGAACTACTACCAGAACTACAAGCTGCGTCTGGAGTTGGACCAGATAGAGCTGCCTCAGAATGCCAAGCACCCTAAGGCCAGCCGGGGCAGGGGTCAGGGTGGGGGTGACTCCAGCAGGGCTTCAACGCCGCGCCCAGGTCAGCCTCTTCCCACAGCATACATATACGTATAATGATAATGATAATGATAATGATAATGATAATGATAATGATAATGGTAATGATGCATACACACTTGCGCTTTGGTTATGGGCTGTATTATGGTGAAAATACGTATAATGTATCATGGTGAAAATTACTATGTATTATGTGTTACGGTGACATTTATCAGGCGCGCATCATTCAGTGTTGCATTGATGATCCTGGGCAGCCCGATATAACACTTGGCTTCTCATTAAAGTGGTGCCGAAAGGCGTAGTCTTTTCTTTTCTTTCTTGCGTTGATGACAGCCCAGCAGATCCTACCCTCCTTGACAAAGGCAGTGAGGCTTTGACTATGCTCATGAGCCATGTCAGTTGTTGCATAACACCATGTACTATCCTGGCAGCCTTTGGGGTCACTTGTCATACCCTATCACATCTCCCCAATGTGGAAACATCTGTTTGTTGTAGCATACTCTCCAGGCGTTCTGAGTTTAGATTCTCACTGTAAACTAGATGTTTCGGGATTGGAAAAAGCCGATGAGATCTTCCTCCATGTCTCATATCATGACTGACCGTGTAAGACGCTGCGCCCTGGGCAGCCCGGTATAACACTTGGTTTCTCATCAAACTGATGCCAAAAGGGCGTAGTCTAGTCTTTTCTTTTCTTTTCTACACATTGCATGCTTTGCAGGCTCGGCAAGGGGCAGCAGCCGGCAAGGCAGTGAGAGTGGTGACCCCATCCAAGGCATGATGGATGAAGCAGTGGAAGCTGCCACAGAAGCTGCTGCAGAGGCTGCCGCAGCAGCTGGGCACAGTGACGCCACTGACATGGAGACTCATCAGACTGCAGTCGGTAGTGACGGTGTGTTACCCACCAGGAACAGTAATGACAGTCAGTCACGGGGCAGCAGCCCTGAGGCTGCCCTTGCTGTGCCCTTGGAGGGTGGGTCCCCATCTCACACTAGGCTGACCCCTCCACCATCTAGGCTAACCCCTCCGCCACCAAGCTTGACCCATCCACCTCCTTCCCTGGGGTTGGGGGCCGCTGACCTTGGCTGGGGGTTAGCAGATAGGCTCAGGTACATGTTCTAGACTGCAGCAATGCTCAGGCCTAGTTTTTCATGCTTGTGCTTTATTCTGCACACTTGGTTTTGCGTTCGCCACTCAATCAGCACAGCAGGCAGCTGTCATGCAATTTGTGCTGCTGCTGCTCCCATGCATGACTTTGTTCAATTTGCACTTGAGAACGCTTGGGTTGCTGCTCCCATGCATGATTTTGTCCATTTACTCGTGAGAACGCGTGTGTTGCTGCTGCCTCTGACTGTCAGGCCTGACACTGCACACAACAATGTTGCTTGGCAAGGTACTGGCATGGAAGTACTTGTATGCTCCACTGTGCTGTTGCTATTGCCTACATATCACACCACTCAAACCACACATCTGCCACATGTATGGCTTTTCATTCATGTTGACACCATGTGAACAAGCACATTTTGTGACGTTTTTTTTCTGTTTTTGCAGACAAGCCTGGGTTGGGGGAGCCCTGGTTCCTCACACAACCCTGCAGACAGATCTTGCTGCAGTCAACCCCCAGGGTGTCCATCCCCCCCGGCAGGGCACCCCTCCGCCCCGCCCCAGGACTGCTGGCGCTTTCCACCCCTCTTCCAGTCAGCTCATGCCATCAGCACCGCAGCAAGCTACTCCTGAGGCAATGCTTCCCTCCCAAACAACCACTCAAGAAGAAGCCTCACGGCTGAACTCTGAGCTAGTGACTGATGCCCTTGCCAGAATTGGACACGCCCAACCCACTGTGACCCCCCTGAATCCACCCTCTGACTCAGCTCCTGAGCCGACATCAACAGCTGTCGCTGTCACGGTGGCTGTCGAAGACCAACCAGTGGCAGCGACATCCGCTGGCACGGCCAAAACAGGCAACATTGCAGAGCGACAGATGCCTACACTGCTCCCCAATTCCTCTTCTTCACAGGGGGCAGCTGTGCACACTGCGTCCCCCCTTGTGCCAGCACTGCTGGAGGCGCTGTCACCGGCAAAGAGGCAGAAGCAGCCGCCTCGCTCAGAACAGCCTGAGGCTCTGAGTCAGAGTCAGATTGAGGCTCAGTCCTACCCTGAGGCTGAGCCCCGCGCTGAGCATGCAACCTCAAGGGATCATCCTGCAGGGCAGTCGGACCCTGTTTTGGATCATCCTGCAGGGCAGTCAGACCCTGGTTTGGATCATGCTGTGTCCTCTGCTCAAGAGGGGGCAGGTCCGGCAGGGCAGGCAGAGCAGCCCTTCAGCCTAGCATCTGCCATGGCAGAACGCTTTCAGAATGTGCCTGGTACTGAGGCAGAGCGCTACAGCCTTCATTCTGCTATCTCAAAGCAGTTTGGATCCCTGTCCGATCCAGGCTCTAGTTCTCTCAATCTACATCCTGGGGATGCTGCAGTCCCCGAACATGAAGGACTCCACAGCGCTACTCAGGCTCAGCATGAGTTTGCTGACTCAGGCTTGGCTGACTCAGGCTTGGAGCAAAACTTGGCAGATCAGCTGATCAGGAATCGATTTCAGAGCTTGAGTAGTGACGTAGCCGCAACTGAGCCTGCTTCCTCTTCAAGGGATGCTGCAAGTGCAGCTGGCCATTCACAGGTATGGCAAGACAGGAGTACATTTCTTTGTCAGAGCTTTCCTTGGAGGCATGCCTCTGTTTTTGCATAACGCACACAGGCATTGCATATCCTGTAGATAAAGTGCACTCTGTCCAATTTGCATCTGCTTACATGCTTGATATTGTGATGTGCTTTGGTGCATGCTGTATTCAAATACTGCCTTGCTGGTGCATGTGCAATGATGTATATTCACAATATATCCTGCTTTTCATTGGTAGGAAATGGCTACACTGACACCACAATCGCTCAGCAAACTTCTGATCTGTTGGCTGTGCTGAGTGTGCATTGCTGTACTGACAGGACCAGTTTGTGGCCGCTGAAGCGCATGCGATGCCTGCATTGAGTGGACACCCATTTGCCGTCAAACGCTGTGAACAGCAGCACTGCTCACAGGACACATGAGAATGTACCTTCCGAAATGCAGCCGCCCAGTGAAGATGCTGCTGATGCTGCTCAGACAGACTCTCAGCAGCATTAGCAGTGCATGTGATTACCTGGGTGAATCACCATTGCCATTTCATTTGAACCCATGTCTGTGACTCACTACAATGATTCTTTGATAAAATCATGCCCACCGGTATGCAATGTTCGTTATTTGCATGCTGCCTCAATCAGTGATTGTTTATCGCCACGCTACAGTCACTAGAGTATACATGTAGCTGCAGTGAGCAAATGCTGAGACTATAAAACATGCTACAGAGGTTGTGGCATTTGCAACCTGTGATCAGCATTAGATGATTGCATTGCATAACTGTAGATAAAGAGTAGGAAGAGCCTGCCCAATACATCAGCTTCATTGCTGTGAGTCTGCACATGCCTTGCTTGTGTCATGGCCAGATAATGCACACCATGTATGTTCAACGACCAGCCATATTTTATTGGTTCATGCGGAACAGTTTCGATGCAGCCACTTATTCACATTTGTTGATTAGCATTGCTCGTTGACATCTATTTGTGTCAGTACGGTTAGACGAAACAGTGCTACCTTGATTTGCACACCTATGCGTTTTGCAGCTGTACTTCACAGGAGAGGGAGTCTTTTGTTGAGTTTGCAAGTTAGCTTCTGAGCAGACAGATTATTGAAGGCTGTAAGAACATCCCTGTGCAAAATTGTTCCACTGGGGTCAGTGTGGTGCATCTAGATCTGTGTGGTAACGACAATCCCAGACCGCCGATGAAGCTCGCTAACATATTCTACATATGCTGCCACACGGAAGATCAACTGAAATGATTGAACAAGCTAAGTGCATGCAGTATGTGCAATCTGGAATATATAGATGGCTTGAATCTGTCAGGTGGTGTGAGAGCCTGCATGTCCTGATTTACATGTGAAACAAGCTTAATCAGCAGCTGAAAAGCTAAGTAATGCTGATGCAAAATTGAGCAGTAACAATATCTTCTCCAAAAACTAGTCTACATTGCAGCATAGCTAAATTTACACCTGAGAGGTGGATAGGATCAGTGTTAGGCCAACACCCAACAACACCACCACCAGTCCAGCCCTGCAGACAATTGCACGACACCTTGCATGGCATGTCCATAATAGCAAACCTTGCATGGCATGTCTGTGCCAGCAAACAAATGGGACCTGACAGCAAAGTGTGCGCCTACACTCACCAAGCAATCAGTCCCTTGGTTCCTAGAGAGTAGTTGCTGCCTGACTCTGACCAGGTGTCAGGAGTGTAGATTGGTGAGTATCCATCTACATTAGCACCGTACTTGGATGCATATCGGTATACTCCGAAGCCCTGCAGCAAGAGGTCAGGCAGTGACATCAGTGTGCGTGGTGACTCCAAAAAAGAAACGTGCTACGCTGTACGCGGCTATTTAATATACCTTGCCCTTGCGACCCTGGGAGTCGACCCAGCCCTTCTTGTTCATCTTCTCGGAGACGCCCATAAGGTTGGCCTTAACAACTGCATTCTTGATAGCGGTCATACCCAACTTCTTGTCGTCCATCTTCTGAGGCTTCTTGCCCTTGTTGGCCTGTACCTGAGTGTTGATTTGACGCCGGCTCCTGCAACAATCGCTCGCTCGACAGCGTTTTTGGGCATAGCGCTGTCAAAGGATGCAAGTGATTAAAAGCTCACTTGGGCTGCTGTGTCTGCAGGCCGTTGCCCAAGAAAGCCTTCTGGGAAGTCATGGTAGCCGCCATTTCGACGATTGCTGTAGCTAGACTAAGCAACAGATTCCAGCCAAACAAGTTAGTGGCGTTTGTTATGTCGGGACAGCACTCGGGCAACAGGGCACCGCGGTTTCCGCTGAGCCTGATATTGTGCGTGGCGGCCGCAGCGCAAACTGAGGAATCTGGCTACGATAGTGCAATGTGCAGTGCAGTTCGGTCCTGTAATGGAGCAACCGCCGTATATTAGTCGATCTCCAGCGGATAAGAATCCGGCCTTGATCGGGCCACAAACAACCGTAACTACGGTGCCTGACCTGGCTTTTCAGGGTGTAGGGAGTTTTCCTTTACTTTTCTCTCTGGTTGCTCAAAACTGTGAAAGAGTATGTCACGGATCCCAAGCGTTGCAATTGTGTCATGGTTCGCATGTTCTATCCAATATGAGCTTGCTGGACACGACCGCTATAGTGTTTACTCCATGTCCACTCAGGCTAAATTTAAGCAAAAGTAGCACGAATACTGCGACTACGTATACGTTCCCTTGACCGATTGGATGTCTCAGCTCTTCTGCACAAGCACACTGCATCCAAGGATACATTTTGCAGAGCTTGGTAAACTACCTGGATCATAAACACCTTGCATCAGATACAGTGTACAGTCAAGCATGTTGTAACCTTATTCATCCAGCTTGAATCTCAGCAGAAACAGCCAAATCCCTTGACACGGAAGCATTCATCCCTGCCCCCCCCCCACCCCCCCAAGAATGCAAGACAAGTCATGCACAACCACACATTCTTGTTACAATGGCAGCATGATCACCTGCATGCAGTTACAGCTGATCACATTTTGATTAACGTTGCTGTCTTCTAACTATCCTCTTCATACTAAAGGGCTCTCAACTACCTGGCTTAAGAGCCTGGAAACACAAACAGAGACTACTCACTGCAAAGCACTGGCACGAATACACAATGAAGGAAACAATACTGTAGTACTGGCATATGCTGATGTTAGTCTCTCATGAAGTTTCGAGGCTCCGAAACACATCCTGGCATCAATGCTATAGTCTGGCCAACCCTGAACACAGCTGTGCTGCTGCTTTTCACTCTTGACATACACAAAGCCTGCCATTCAGTACAGAAGGAGTATACAACGTATGTATCAGTCCAAGCATCAACCTCCCGCCACAACTGTTGCTCGGGTGCCATAATCAACCTCATGCATAATCTGCGATGAGGTGTCCTGGTCATATGTTGCCGGATCATCCACAAAGTCTGGCTGATTGATAGCTGTCTTGAGCCTGTTCCATGACCGTCCTTTAGGGTCAACAGTTCGTGCAGCCTGAAAACAAATAAGTCAAGAGCTCAAGCAGGTACATTTGCATGCAGTGCCCATCGAGTGCAAAGCCATAGCAGATGCGACAGCCTATGCAACAGGGACTGCTGCCATATGAAATAGTGGCAACGGTTTCTGATGCACATTTGCATGCAGATCCTGGTTTGATTGCTACAAGCCAGCTCTAAGATTTAATAGATCAATCGCAACATGGCATGCATCTGATGTATGCAAGCCTCTGCAGTGTACCTAGCATGGACCTCATTGAATGCCTAATATGAGCATGCCAGCTCTTGTAATTCTGTGTGCATCAGTGTGCACATTTCCCACAGCAAACCAAAGATTGTACAGACAAGCTTCGCTGTGATGGGAGTTTTCTTTCGACATGATATAAGTCTAGGAATGAACAAGCAGGTCACCTGAATGATGACTGGGATGGGCAGGTACACATAGTGGGTGTTGACCAGGCCGACAGTGCAGCCAGTGAAGCCTGCAAAAGCCCCATGCACTGCCCCCTGCCCTAGCACCTTGCAGTAGATGCGGTCGTTGGTGGTTGTAGGAATAGCTCTGATCATGTAGGTTGGATCAATGTACTTGATGTCAATGTCCTGTATAACACAAGCCACAGCAGGTCAGCAAGGAAGTGGTGAGGTCGTTCAACTCACAGCTGATGTAGCACAAGCCACAGCTTGTTAACAAGGAACTAGGAAAGGGAAGTTTGCACTTTTCAGCAATCATAATGGGAGCCTCCTGAGGTGGCAGCCTGGAAGTAGTGAGACCACACAACTCACAGCTGATGTGGCACAAGCAACAGCAGGTTGGCAAGGAAGTAGGATGACCATACAATTCACAGCTTGGGCAGCACAAGCCACCGCAAAGAGGAAGTGCAAAAGACCGCAAAAGACATAGCCTTGGGAAGCATATTGGCCTTCCTCCTGTCTGCAGAAAAGGAAAAGAAAAGAAAAGACTACGCCTTTTGGCGTCAACTTAGTGAGAAGCCAAGTATTATACCAGGCTGCCCAGCTCCTGTGTACATGTCATGCTCAGGGACATGGCAGCAGCAGCATCACAACTCATGCAGTGATGGGGGTGGCAGAAGGTGTGCTTCTAAGATGTATGGTTCCTGCATGAGGGACCTAGGACGCGCTTTCTGCTGAGTTTGAGACAGCCATGGATGCTCAAGCTCAAGCCAGGCCTGTCAGCAAGTGATTCCCCTGGCTTCCAGTAGCAGCCATATTACTACACTTGAGTCTGCCAATTTGCACAATGACATACCGTGTGTGCTCAAGCATGATGTATAGTACCAGTCATGCTAGCAAGTGTAGATAAGTGCAACAATTATTTAAACTTAAATTATCAATTGTTAATTAATTAACTTTATGAAAATAAAATTGATTAACTTTCATGAAAATTAAAAATCACTTTTTTTGTCAAGTCAAACATTGGTTTCAAACTTGCCAAAAAAGGTGAGACGCACCTCCATGCTCTCCTTGAAGGAGTCTCTCAAGTGGGTCCCGATGTCCTTCAGTATGGGGTTGCCACTCTTATCTTTGCCAGCGTGGCCATGTTGGACAATGTCTTGACCGGCCCCTTCAGCTATGCACACCACACAGTGGCCTTTGCGTTTCATGACCTGGCGCACATACGCTGTCAGAGCAAGCAGCTCGAATCTGACCTCTGGGATGAGGCAGATATCCACCACACCTGCATTTGTTCAACCATTTCAGTTTAACAATCAGTTTTCATGAGTAGGCTCATGGCCTGTGAGCAAGAAGTATGGCGGTTTGCCAAGATAGATGCAGATGCTTGTTGTCCACGGAGCAGCAAAACAATGCTGGTTGCGATGGGATGCTTGCACCAACTTGTGACTAGAGCGACGGCTTGTGGGCGGGATTCATGCTGATTTCAGTTTTATTCATGGATATTCAAATTAATGCAGGTGTTTCAGTATTGTTTTTTTTGACTGGGTCAGATGCACATGCTCTGTCTTTGTGCAAACATCAAAGACGTACCGGATGCCATGAATGCTGGCACCATCTTGTGATGAGAGTCATGGCCTGTGAGCAGGTTGTATGCTTATTTGAATTTATTTACTTGTTTATTTATTTTGACTGATTCAGGTGTACATGCTCTGCCTTCATACACTATCGAAAACCTACCAGATGCCATGGAGGCTTGCATGACAATGTAACCAGACTGGCGTCCCATCAATTTGATGAGGCCAAGTCCAGATCTGGCACTGGCTGCCTCCACATACCCGGCCAGCAGCGCTCTTTGGGCCTCCTCCACAGCACTCTCAAACCCAAAGCACTTGTCAATCTGCATCGACGTTCTAATTGAGTTCCAACACCAATACGTGTCTCAGCCGCCATAACCAGACAATGTGCTGTTGAGCCTTTTACACAGCGCTGTCAAAGCCAAAATACTTATCAGTCTGCATTGACAGTGTGATTGAGTTCCAAGATTGATACTTGTTTCGGCCGCCGTAACAAGACAATGTGCCAACGGGCCTCCCTCACCAATGCTTTTCAATAGCCAGAGGACTTGTCAAACTGCATTGCCAGTCTGTGTGGGTTCCAAAATTGTTGACTTGTCTTGGGAACCAACCAGCCCAGGAATGAGTAATCAAGAACATATGCCACCGACAAGCAATTCAACGAAGAGAAGCCGGAAGGCACATGAGCCGAAACACCTCAAGCTTCTCTGCATTGAATCATTTAAGGACAGCATAGGTTCTGTTCCTATTCACTCCTTTGGAGTGCTGCTGCAAGTGCAAGCAACTTCAAAGGTGACAGTGCTCGCCGTCAAGCAATTCAATCCCAAGAAACTGGAGATGTTCCCAAAGGCACATGACCCAAAACACCTCAAGCTTCTCTGCATTGAATAGCTTGATGGTAGCAGAAGTCCTTTGCCTATTCGTTCGTTTGGAGTGCTGGTGCAAGCAACTTCGGAATTGACAGTGCTCGCTGTCAAGCAATTCAATGCAGAGAAACTGGAGATGTTCCCAAAGGCACAATGAGCCGAAACACCTCAAGCTTCTCTGCATTGAATTGTTCAACGGCAGCACATGTTCTTTCCCTATGCCTTCCTATACATTCCTTTGCAATGCTGGTGCAACTAACTTTAGAGGTGACAGTGCTTGCCTACTGGATGAGGCAGTAGTGACAATAGAACAAAGATTCAGAACTAAAACATCTACACAATGTAGAAACGCGTTTTCACTGTCCCCATGCATTTCTGGGTATAGATGTCCAGTGTCATCCCTACAGATTTCCAGTGTAGGGATGACATTTCTGAATTAAAATAGACGGTCCAGGATTGAGAAGAGCTGAAAGGCCACCTGACAAAAACATGCCATCTTGTAGTTTCAAGCCATTGGTCACCAGCAGTGGCCCACAGCAGCGAGGCTGACTGTTGCCTTGTAGCAATGGTAACCTCAGCATGTAGTCTGGGCTGCACATCTTGGTGCTTGACACAGCAATGGACTGATTGCAGCCTGACTGCCATCAGCTAGAAGCATACGATGAAAATGAGAACAGGAAGAAGAAGAGAGGGAGGGATGGTACCCAAAGAAAAGAAAGGAAGGAGTGCATGTTGAGTGACAAGATGCAGAGGTGTTTGACAGATCCTCACCAGGAGGATGTCATTATCAATGGATTTGGGGACGCCAATGACTGAGCATATGACATCAGCATTCTGCAGCTCCTGATTGATAGCATTGGCTGCTGCATTACCCCCATTGCCCCCCACCACGTACAGGTGGGTCAGCCCCCACAGGTCTATTCTGCGCACAATCTCCTTCAGATCAGCACCACCCCTTGAGGTACCCTGCAGGCATACACTCAAATGTGTTACTGTGCTCTTAGCTCAAATGTGTTACTGTGCTACCAGCTTTGTTACTGTGGTGCAACGGCTTTTAAAAGGTATTTTGTGCCCAATTTGGGTCCAGGGTTTATCATAACTCCCTTCCCTGTACCATTCCATGTTTTCTTGAGCATGCTTAACTCCACCCACATGCAGCACGCAACGCTTACATACTTCATTCAACAGGTTACAGAAATGCTGTTACAGAAATGCTGTTAGGTATAATCATGCTGATTACTGCAAATGGTCTGTTAGGATGCTCTGTACTCGCGCAATGGTGTTGCTAACATGTAACCTGACTGTGTCCACTCAAAGAACAGTTGATACTGTGTTTGTTGCTGTATTTGTTACTGTGTTTGTTACTGTGTTGTTACTGTGTTTGTTACTGTGTTGTTACTGTGTTTGTTACTGTGTTTGTTACTGAAGTAAGGAGCTTTGACTGCATGCCTTCCTGAGGCGCTGTACAACGCTGTGCCCTGCCTGACACAAGCTGTAATTATTCAGACCGGTAAGTCTTGCTACATACCTGGCTGACTGTCATGCATTTGTCAAGACCGAGGTCAAGCTGATCCCAGTGCTGCAGTGATGCATCAGCATGGTGATGATCTGTTTGATTGCAAATGAGCCACAAAGTTTTGGGGGAACATGTTTGACGCTGGATGAGTATGTGGGTCTTGCAGTGCTTTGCTGGTCGGTACAGCTTTGACTTTACTCAGGATGTGACGCTGTGCCTATCACAGATGCTGCCTTCACTGTGATACAAGCTTTCACTGTGACTGCAAGCAGCAATCACAGACCGTCGTGCTGCAGAGGAGAACACAACTGGTGTGTAGAAGCTCACCAGCATGGTGCCGCCCTGCAAGTGAATGTTCTGCACCACCCTCTTGTTCAGGTTGATGGGCTTGAACTCTCTGTCATAGAAGCCCCTCAGGCCATATCTGATGCCGAAAATCTGGTCAGGGGGCACACCATAATCCTCTAGAGTGAAAACAATGTTCTGGATGACATCATTGAGACCTGGGCAAAGTCCTCCACAGGTCACCACAGCTGCAGTCACCTGCAGAAGGGGTCTGTCTCATGAGTAAAGGAAGCATAACAGAAATTTTGCGTTTTTCAGCGATCATGACAAGAGCCTCCTAAGGCAGCAGCCCGGAGCTGTCTCATGCATTAGTGAGACACTCAATGCATGCGTAGGGGCATGTGCCAGCTTTGAACCCACACATTACTCAGCATATGCTTGCAATGATCCAGATTTGACTACAGTTGTCTGGTTGCATGCATGCTGTCTCACGCAGGCATTGATCTCACAAGACGCTGTCATAGAATGTGCATCCGGCTGCTGTAATGTGTGTGGCAGCCACCCATGCAATGTCTACATCAGGCCTCACTGCAAACATCCATTGATACAGCCTGATTGTGATGCTGGTTCAGGCATCATATCATGCTGGCTCAGTATGAGAGGCTGTGCCAGACCAGACTGCACCTCTTTTGGGTCGTAGTAGATTTTCCTCCTGGGGCCAGACCTGATGGCCCAGAGGGGTAGGGGCATGCATGTCCCATCTGCCATTTGCAGCCCATTCCAGCAGCTAGAGCCTGTAGCAGGCATCCACTTCATGGTGTGAGTGTGTTCATAGCTTTGCCAGCAGCTCAGCATTGCTGATGATTCTGTGTGAGTTTGTAGGGTGCATTTGGGCAGATATGCAGAGAACAACGGTGCCTTGCCCAGCAACAAAGACCAAAGCAGCAGCACAAAACAAGCACCTGAGGAAGCCTCAGACTCGTATCTTGTTGTGCGCATGAAGAGCAAATCCATGTCACCGACTGCAACAACACTAGGGTTACATTAGGTGCCTTGTGAGCCAAAGTACAAGCAATACCCTTGCAATCTGTTAACAGTTGCTGCTCACCGAAGCCACCTCCGGAGTTGTTGGTTTTGGTGAATGGGCTCTCTCTGCAGGGCATACCTCAGTGTGTGAGCTTTGTCAGATATGTGCGTTACTCTTCCGACATGCCACCGGACAGGTATGAGAAGCGCACCTGACTGTGAGCCGGTCCCGGAGGCTGCCGACGTGAAGAATGTCTTCATCGTCTGCGCGAGCAAAACAAACAGGCTATCAGCCGTGCGCAGTGACGGTAAACGGTGCGAGGTTCCGTCTGATCGAATATGGCGCACAAGTCTATCTAACACCTACCGACTGGTGCGCTGAAAGGAGCTACGTCTCCGCCTTCACCGCCCTGAAAGAGAAGGCCTTCCGACTGCGCAGGGACGCCGTTGACGATGGGAGCGCGTGACTGCCGGCCAATTCGGGGGCGTGTGAGTCTCAAGCAACAAGCTCGGTCAACTCGACGTAGGCAAACACGATGCTGCAGTGAACCGCTTGTTTGTGATACAATCATTTCGCCTGTGCGCTGCTGACTGCCGTTACAGCGGCCTCGCGAGCACCAGCATTCAAAAGTGCCTCCGAATTTGTACCCACCTGCTTCTAGGGCTTTAGTAGGTTATGGCAAAAATGGCATAAGCTCGAGAAAGCGGTGACGACAAGCACAGTGATCAACATCATCGCGGCCTTATACCTCCGGCTTGAGTGTTGTGTAAGTTTCCAGTCGTTATAATATAGCAGCGAGCGTCATGTTGCAGTGTGGTAGGCGTTTGGCGGGTCTTGCTGGAACTGCTTCCAGGCAGCAGCTTGTTACCCTTGGCGGAGCTTCAACAAGACTATACCACGAAAACGTAGGTCCCATGTGCCGTATGTATTCACTGCTGCTGGGAGACGTCTTTTAAGCTCAGTGCGTCGTCCCTGTGGACGTTTTACTCAGTGCCTACCTGCTTATACCTCCTGCAGAAAGTTGTTGTGCAAAGTCTTTTGGACTTATTCACGAGTCTATGTATTGTGCGTGCAGGTGATTGACCATTACGAGAAGCCAAGAAATGTGGGGTCCTTTTCCAAGTTGGACAACAGTGTGGGTACTGGCCTGGTAGGGGCACCTGCGTGTGGAGACGTTATGAAGTTGCAAATCAGGGTGAGACAGCAGATTTAGCAACACCTTTATCTTTCCTGCTGAGCAGGGCACAGATCGCGCATGGCATGGCATGGCTTACTCTTGACCTTGTGCAGGTGGATGAGCAGGGCAATATCACAGAGTCGTGCTTCAAGACCTTTGGTTGTGGATCAGCCATTGCCAGCAGTAGTGTAGCAACAGAATGGTATGCAAATGTGTCTGATGGTTGTAGCTGTTTGCTGCATCTTTTGTGGATAGCATGCAGGCATTAGGTATTGCTTCAGCTGTTTTGCTTCTGCTCAGCTGATGTTAGCAAGTGCTTTGTGCACTCTTGGCAGCAGAGTGTGGATAGGTGTGATATGTCACTAACTGCCCACGTTTGTCCTATAATCTCAGACAGCAGTACCATGTTGTTTCCGCTATCACTGACAGTGTCATGGGTTCACTGACAGGGTCAAGGGCAAGTCCATTGATGAGGTTCTGACAATCAAGAACAGTGACATTGCAAAGCACTTGAGCTTGCCACCAGTCAAGCTTCACTGCAGCATGCTGGCAGAAGATGCTATCAAGGCTGCTGTCAAGGATGTGCAAGCTAAGAGAGCAAAACTGGCGGCATCAAAGCAGCAGCAGCAATTGAATGAAATGGAACAGCCAGACAGTGGCGAGAAGCTTGCTGCTGCTGTGGCCTCTTAGGTCCTGCTGCTTTTCATTGCTGAATGCTGATTTAAATTGCCTTTGTTGTGCTAAGCTGTGTATACTACTCAATGTGTGTTGAGGACTAGAAGCCTGTAGTATATTTCATTGCAGCTGCTGTTAGTCAGAACTGATTTCATGTTGTTTATGTGCAAATGCTACATCAAACTTGTGAAGCAGTCCCTCAAATGTGTTTATTGTGCACCAAATATAGAGCACTTGTAACCTTGGCTGAATCCTTTTTCATTTGTACCGTTCTGCTGTGGGTTGAGTGCGCCCTCCCCAATTGCCAGGATAGCACAAGAATTTATGTCTGCAACCTGTACAAGTCACATGTCAAGAGGCTGGCTTACAGATCTTCTGCTTTTTCAAGGTGTGCAACGTTGTTCGAGCTAAAGGGTCACTTTGGTGATGCAGCTCCAACGCTAGATGAAAATCGTCATGCTCAGCTTTTTGACCAGTCTGAAACCAGCATTTGCACTTGGCACACTGCCACCTGACTTCTGTATGGAAATCAACCCTAGCCCAACCAGACTCCCTTGGTGCCTGCTGAGCAGGTTCAGCAGCACTTCTATCAGCGTTTGACTCAGACATGTCCAAATGAAGGCTTGGCTCAGCAGCCTGTGCGCTTTTGCCAATGCCAGGACCGAGAAAGCCCGCAATGGAACGCTGTTGCTGCTTGAAAGTCTGCCTTTTGTTGCGATTACCAGTACCAAGCACCACAGGTGCTTGTGACGCCGTCTGTGTCACATTGGGCCTTGCTGTGCTGGCTTCAGGGGCAGCAGCAGCAGCAGGACTGGCTTTGTGATCCTGCAATGTAGACCCTCGCACAGTCTCACAGACTTCACAGCGTATGGAATGACTGGGGTTCTCAGCAAAGGTGCAAAGCCTGCAAGCCCAAGCCTTTCCCTTGCTGCCTTTGCCGTCAAGCTCCTCAGCATGCAAGCCTGATGGGCAGCTCACTTGATGCATGGCAGCAGCTGCAGCATCTGAGGATGAGGCATTGCGCCCCATTCCAACTCTGTCCCAATTTGTGGCATATTCATCCTGCCAATGCCCTTGATCATGAGGCACACTAGCGCGGCCAATCTCTGTCTGAGGTTTCACTTGAGCTTGCTCTCTAGACAAGCTCATGGCATCGCGAGTAGCCTCCAGCTGGCCGGCAGCGGGCCTCAGTCTGGAAGACATTCCATTCACCAAGGACGCCGCTGAGTGGATCCTCTTGGGTAAAGAGAAAGGATGTGTGCTTGTGCTGACAGCGTCTGTATCAGCAGCTGCAGCACCATGACAGCTGAAGCCTTGCTCTGTAGCTGTGCTGCCAGCAATGATGTCTGCATCCTCATTGCCGCTTTCATCACTAGCCTGTGCTTCTGGCCCTGCGTGAGTATTTGAGCTCAGAATTGCTTCCAGCCCACTCTCTGTAATCGAACCCCAAGTGCGAGTGCGAGTGCAAGCAAGTAATTTGTCAGCGCTACACTTTCAGTGCTGCAAGGCAAGCGACTGCCAGCAGAGAAACCTTCTTGCACACACATGCATTCAGCAGGCTACAGATGCCATTTGCAGTCAAGCACACAAACCTGCTTGATGATGTTGACATGATAGTGACATGATAGTGACATAAATGGCTGGACTGTGTTGTGTAGCAACGGTACGATGGTTCAGCAACATGATGATGCAAGTGAGGTGGGGATTGCCCAGATCACCTTCAACGTCATGCAAGCTCTGCCGGACGAAGGATGCAATGCTCTGTTGTCCTGCCTCCTTCCTGACCTCAAGGAAATGGGACATGCGCATGCCCATCAGCCGGATCTCAATAGGCAGCTCTGCCTTCAGCAGCCGAAGGGCAACTGCCTCAATCTCCGAGGCTGTGCTGATGTGCTGAGGCAGGCTGTGAGCTCGCGATCTGAGTTCAAAAGCTGTGGATTTCAGCTTGAGGGTGAGGGTTTTGCCTTTCAGGTTCTCTCTTGCCATATCACCAGCCAAATGCTCAGCAATCTCAGCACACTGCAGATGGCAACATCGACTCGGTCAATATTCTACCATTGAGATGTTGTTGCGCAAAGCGGAGGACGCATGGCAGAGGCAATGCAGCAATAAGAATCACAACAAGGTCATCAAATCACTAAAATTAAGTGTAAACACCTAACCAAAAGACAGACCTCACGCATACAGTAAAGAGCGTTCTCAACACAGCAGAGGATGCTCATGCAACAATCCGAATACCAGAAGGGGACAGACCAAAATGTGTGAACATGACAGCTCTTGGATCTGCAGCTTGTTCATGCTGTCACAGCTTGCCTACCAATGATCACACTTTTAGTTTTTTAAGTAATCCTGTGTAGTCTGCATGATGTGTCAGGACTAATTGCCCATCCAGGACAGCGATGCTCCAGCCTGATGTCTCATGATGTCTGCAGATGCATGCATGCAATGCTGGCATTCACCTTTGCCTCTAGGTCAGCTGTTGAGCTGATAGCAGCAAAGGTTCTCTCACAGCTGATGCCCTTTCGGCTGACTTCCCCTTCCTTGGCTGCCTCTCCATGCACAGTTCTGCCTAGTCCCAGCCCAGCCGTAAGGAAGCTGTCAGTTGCTACAGGGGAGAAGAGGGCAGCAATCAGGCCTCTGTTGGCTATAAGGTCACCACACACCTCCATTCCTAGGGCCTTCAGCGTCTGCTCACACACCTGTGCAGCAAGTTCAGAAATTTGCATATTTTGATGTTGCAAGATGTACTGGAGTGATAGACGCTGCCGTTGAATCTATTCAAAACCAATCCGTCTGTGAGCTATTGTAGGCATCTGTTAATGGTACTCATGGAGTGGCTTGCGCACTCCATGAGCATCAAGACCATGAGGGGATACAAAACCTGAACTGTGCAGCAGGCAAGTCAGTGTACTTGTCAGCGATGACTCGGATGGTATGCAGTGAACAACACAGGCAGAAGGTTAAGCGACTGTCTAAATACTCAGGCACTTTTCTGCACCACATGTCATACATATCGTTGCCATGGGCATGCCCACAAATTCTTGGTAACACAAATGCCTCACAAGCAACACAGCATGGGTTCCGACAATTATTATAGCATGGGGCAGTTCCTCAAGACTCACGACCAAATGCCGGGCTGGACCAAAAATGCTGTTGTCTGAGAGACTGAGGCAGCAATCAATCATAAAGAACGTAGCTGATGCATTCGTAGTACTCACAGCAAAGCTGGGTAGCCATAACAGCAGTTGACCAGATGCTCTGACAACGTTCAGCATGATGCAGGTCCCCTCAGTCAATTTCTACCCAATCAGCCGCGTCTCAAAGAGCAGGTCCTGCTGCAACTGGAGACATGTGCAAGCTGTACCTTGCCAATGCCAGATACTGTACGACCAAAAACATGTGCAAGCTGTACCTTGCCAATGCCAGGTACTTTACGCAGTGAAAGGCCGTGGACAAACTCCTTGAGGACAGCTGGGTCCTCTGGCAGGGCAAACTGCCCATTTGGCTTGTTGATGTCAGAGGCCACCTTGGCAAGCATGGTGTTGGGACCCAGGCCCACACTGCACGTCAGCTGTGTCTCCATTCTCACCCTGTACCGCATCTGCTCTGCCACTTCAGCCCCTGGAACAGAGATTTCACGTCAGAACAACAGCGGTGTGTGCACCAGCACACATCAGACAATGGCCTTGCCAGGATGAGGACGCTGCTGTACTTTGTGTTGAGTGCTGCAACCGGGTGGGCTGCTGAGCATCAGCCATGAATGTGAATTGTTGTTGCACATCTGGGTCTGATAGTCACTCACACAATTGCATGCATGTTTGAGTGGCGTTGTCAGGAATGCACAAGAGCAAGCTGATGCAGCAGTATCCTTGCGTGGGCAGAGGTCACTCTAGTCACCTGGCAGTATCTAGCCATATGGAAACAGGTGTTGATTCCTGAGACTGATGTCCTACGCAACACTCTGATGTGATGCAGACCTGTCAAGCCTGTGATGTGATACAGACCTGTCATGCCATGCTGTTCACAGTAAGCTGTGATGTCCAGGTAGGCCTCGTCCAGACTTCCAGCCTCAAAGTCAGGATCAAAGTCCCTAAAGATGGCCCGGGTGGCTTGACTAGCTTTTGTGTACTTCTGAAAGTCTGGCTTTACAAAGACAAGCTCGGGGCAGAGCTTGCGTGCAATGAAGCCTGGCATGGCGGCACGTATGCCAAACTTTCGGGCGTTGTAGTTGGCGGTACACACCATGCCTATTCCGCCGACAGCCATGGGCTTCGTTTTCTGCACCACCATGCCATCTTGGCTTTGTTCTGCTCTGTATATCACATCATTGCTGAAAGACAAACAGAGTCCCATGAACAATAAGCTGTTGTATCGGCATCAAGATTACAGGCATTCTATGCCCTGCCCAGATGTACAAAGCTCCTGCTTAGCCTGACAAGCAGAACCACATCAATGGAAATCATTGTTGAGTCATTTCAAGCTATAGCGTGCATGCAAATGTCAAACACTACACACTTCAGGCAAACTCCATTTTCTGCGATGCCGCAAAGCGGCAAGGCTGGGCAGGCTGATGCACTGAATGTCAGCAGCCATAGCAGCTTGTCAGTCATGCTTCAGAGTACGAGGTATGAGGATGAGATGCCGGTGCCCTACCAAGGACGGATTAGCAAGCTCCTCAGCAGCAGCATAGAAAGCATCCATGTCCACATGAGCCCAAACCTTGGTCAGGTCTCTTGTGGCTTCAAGAGCCAACATCTTCCTATCCATGGCCCTACAACAGCACAGTATACGCATCAGCAGGCAGAAGCCGCAGGTGGACAAGCTTGCTGAAGGACTTTATTTGCCAGTGCATATGTGTGACCAAGTCAAAGCACATGGCACCAGATGGCTCAGTTATAAACTTACTTGGTGCTGGCGGCAAGTTCAGCAGGTGTGATGGCCTTGGCCTTTGCCCTGAGCTTCTTGATGCGCACCTCTGTCTGCGCCTGCTTTCTTTGTTCATTCCTGAAGTGTGGTGAGTCCTGAACCATAGCACAAGCTACTCATGGTGGCATATCAGGCGTATAAACTGCTGCGTATGCCCTGACTCACCTTGCTCATCTCATATACTACGCGTTTGACGTGATCTTTGTCCACGCCTGACATGCCAGCTTTGGCGTTGGTGAACACCGTCTCGAAGTTGGACCACTTGCTGTCCTCAGCCACATGCTGCGTTGCTGGCACTACCTCGGGCTCAGCAGGTGACCTTGGCTGATTCATTGCACCCGGTTTGTGAAGTTGCTGTCTGTGACACAGCCTCTGTGTCGCGTAGGCTTCACCAAGAAGCACCGGAAACACTTCTGATCAACTTGTTACTGAGGCTACCAAATTTAGCAACAAAAGCATGGACACCGACGCCAGCACGACACGACGCCTGCAAGCCATCATGACAGTGAGCGAAATGCGTCCTCGCAATAACATAGAGGTGTCGGTAGGTCATGCTGTGCTGTGCCCAGAAAATGCTTGTCGTTTCATCTTCTGCGATTCCATTGCAGTCTGCATTGCAGTGAATGCTGCCAGCTGCAAGCGCAAGCGCAAGCGCAAAAGTTGGCAGCTGATGCGTCAAAGCTAGTGCATTTACCCCCGGGGAAAGACCTCGTATCATGCGATTTTGGCTTGAAGGGTGAGTCTCGTATAAACTTAATATTGGCCTCTGGAGGACCAGCAGGCCTAAAGTTGTGTATCGATTTCAGATGGGAAGACGGCGAGCCTGTCAAGAGCTGCCTCGAGGCGCCTGACAGGTGGCAAACGCAAGCTGCTGAACGGGTCACCATAGAAATCGCACCTGACAAGCTGGTGACAGTACAGCAGCAGGTAGTAACAAGTTCTGCAGTCTTAGTAATGTACTGTGTAAAATGCCCAAAGCATACATGCACACACATCGTGCGGTGACTGCATGTTGCCTTTGCCAGTGGCTGCTTGCATGCATTGATATCTATGGGGTGCTATGGTGCACGTATGTGCAGCAAAGCAGCCTAGGAGCCTGACAGGTGCTCGCTTGGGAGTTGGTGCATGCTTGTGGGATGGTGCCTTTGTCCTGACAGCTTACATAGCTGCCCAGCCAGCAGACACATACGCAGGTGGGCTCTTGGGCAAATGCACTCCTTTGTCATTGGCATTTGCTGTGCACCCCTGACGGGTGAACATCCTGATACAGCATGTGCACTAGTGCTTATCGGGATGATGCATGTGGTTGTCGTCTCCATGTTTCTTCAGCACAGCATGGTTTGATTCAGCTTTGCTCTGCAGGCAAAAGGTGCATTGAGCTGGGAGCTGGTGTAGGGCTTGTAGGGTTAGCCCTGGCTAGGCTGGGTGCACAGGTCACCCTCACTGACAAGCCCATCCTGCTGGGCCTTTTGAGAGGCAATGTGGCAAAGAACTGGCTTGGGGAAAGACCACCTCCTGGGTACCATTCATGCATTGCCCTCGAACATCAGCATCTGAGCAGAGTATATATTGATTGCAAGACCTAGTTCAAGCAAGGCGTTGTGACGCTGCTGCAGAGCAGGACTGTTGCTTCTGTTTGATGCTGAGCATTGTGCCTTTCTAGCTCCTTTGAGTACATTGCCCCATTGTGAGCGTTGTGTCACACAACTTGTGGAGACAACTGTGATGCCTGTGCAAACCTAGGCAGGTCTGCAGCCCTACCAGGCAGCATACATTGATTATGACAAGGTTTGTGATCATCTGCAGATCCAATCCAGATTCACAAAGAGGCAAAGCAGATGTGACTGCGCTAGAGTGGGGAAGCAAAGGCTATATGTCTACAGTGTTGCAGCTAGCAACAGCAAAATTTGACTTTGTCATTGCCACTGACTGCACATACATTGATCCTGATGGAAATACGCCTGATGATGACCACTTCATGACTGCATGCGCTGGCCTTTGTCATGAGAATACAAGGTGCTTCGTGACATTTGAAGATAGAGGGACCGTGTTAAGAAACAACTTCCTGGCTGCTGCGCACACTAAATTCCACTATGTGAAGGAAATCCACAGAAACGCACTGCCTCAGCATTACCAGCTTGAACACATTGATGTTTGGGAGCTTAGACTATGAAGGGCTGTCTGTGGCAGATCCACATCTTTGTGTTGTCATGATGACTGCTTGCATTACCATTCTGAGTCTCTTTTACAGTTTTTGAAGTTGCAAATTTATTGAGTATTTGCATGTTTTGTGCAGCCTTTGATAATATCATTGAATGCATCCTAGCCAGCAGGCATCAGCTTCCTCCAGACAGGTTTGTTCAGAGTAAGCAATCATTGAGTCCCCTGAGACGCAAAGCCTTACATGTAAATACATGTCAGCAGAGGATTGCTGTGAAAAAACACCATTGTCACTCAGGTGCGCCATATCAAGGACTCTCAGAGAGTTGATGCCCAAATGACAGCATTGTTGTGGTGACAAAACAAAGCATTGTGAGTATGCTCAGTCTAAGAATACCGCTACAATCGTGCAATGGGTCAGATATTATGTGCATGACATTGTGCTGTGATGGTGATACATGCTCCCTAGTCACGCAAGCCGAGCTGTAGCTGGCAAGCATGTTGTTAGCAGAGTCAAAAATGGCCCTAAGACAAATGCGCATGACATGCACATCAATTATTGCGCTGAACGTTCTCTATCTCTTTAGGGGGCTCCTGGTAGCTTGCATAGCCAGACATCTTTAGCAGGTCCTTAGTGTCAGGAGGCATTTTCAATGCAGCCAGCTGCTTCTGTGGGATGTCGTCAAGCCACTGATCCCATGTTTGTTGCTCCTTTGGCCCACCAAGCTCTTTGCGCAGCCTTTCACAACCTCTTGCCGCCAGAAAGCCAAGCAGGTAGGTGTTGAAGCTGTCCAAAGCATTTGCAAAATGATTGTCACACTCATCCAGGTGATTCTTTTGCTGTTTTGTGATGGCTTGCAATTCTGGCTGACTCTGCTTTGGAATCTCTTGCGCAACAGCTTTTCTCCTGAGAAGGACCACCTGAAGCTGGAGTTCCAGTATATCTTGCATTGGGAAATCCAGCTCTGACAAGCCGGCAAGGGCTTCCAGAAGCACTGTCTTGTGCGCATCCATATTGAGATTTCAGATCACCTGATCAGTGCTGACCACACTGGCAGCTATGTCAAGTCGAAGTGGACCGGTTGAAACTGATCGCCCTATAGAATGTTGAGCACTGAATCAACGACCGCGGCACAGCATGTGTGAATGAAAGAATCAGTGATGTCTCGTGTAACTTGCCGCTCATAGCAGGTCGGAGTCCACATCTGAGTCCACATGACAAGTGATTTGGGACTAAAAACTCGGGATTTAGTCCATTTTAGCCAAAACCTAATAATAGTCAAAGGGTCAAGGAAGCTCATGGAAGGTGAGCCTGATTTCGCTTCATACCGGCAGCGCTCGGCGACAGGGTTTGTGTGTACGCAGACACTCTTTCTATACCACAAAGCGCAAGCCTGCGTGGAGCAGGGCGATGTAGCACGGTCATTTTGTCTTCGAGGCGTTGAAAAGACTTTACGGAACTAACCCATGGCTTTCCTTGCGGTTTGCGCGGCCCTTCTGGCAGCTTTGCCTATGTCGCCCGCAACAGCAAGCAGCCTGGACGATGTGTTCAAGCTGTATCAAACAGGCGTGGAAGCCCACAACTCGGCTCGCAAGCTGCTGCAGGACAGCAGCGTGTGTGGATTTAACGAGTATTTTTGTGGCGACACCGACATGATCTCAGATACCGCCTACAATGCGGTTGTGGCAGGCAACTGCTACAACGACACGATTGACACAGGTTCTCAAGCTTGCACTGTTATGTTCTCTCTTGCGTCCTCACGTTTGCACAGCAGCTATTACAAGCAGCAGGCAAAGTCTGCAGGTGTGCTGTCACTGCAGGGACCTTTTACTGTGGAGATGAAAGTCAGCCGGTCGTTATTTCAGCAACCACCTACAATACCATCAGCGCCAACCTGAACAGCTGCCCTGTTGATTGCAGCAACTCAGCTGCATCGTTCAACTCCACGACCTTCTATTGGCAGGTTGCTGCCTGGAGTTCTTGCTCTGTGACTTGCAACGGTGGCTTTCAGACAAGAGATGTTGTGTGCCACAGCGCCCTTGATGGCAGGCAAGTCTGCTAGCTCAACTGGCGTGGTGGCTGTGCAACCCCAAGCGCTCAGCACCCTGTGAGCACACAGTGACAAACAGCATCCAGGAGTGCATCTTCCTTGTCAATGCACCAGCAGTCATAACACAGGCACATGCAATTCCTCTGCCAGGATGTTTGCACAGTCACCATGTCAAGGCCCTTGTGCAGTATGTCAGTTACATGTGTGAGCTGTTGCTGCAGTCAAGTCAGCAATGGCAATTGCGACCAGGGCTACAAACCCCTCACTCGCTTGGCTTGCAACCAAGTACCCTGTGCCGTCTCTGACCCTGGCCTGACTCTGGGATTTACTGCCTGGGGGGAGTGTGGGGTGCAATGTGGAACTGGATTTTCACAGCGGACTGCTTACTGCATGAACCCTTATGGGGCGCTGGCAGATCTGTCCATGTGCAGCAACTACTCAGGTGACAACCAGACTTCTGCACAATGTGCTTGCCAAGCAAATGTTCTCCGGCTGAGCAGGTGGAATGATGACAGGGTAATCCTGTACTGGTTGAGCCTGTCGGAGCCTGGTTGATCCATTTGTATATCCGTTTCAGAGGCAAACATGCACTGTGGCCGCTATTCATTCCGTTGAGGCAAGCATGGATTACAGCTAGCTTGTTCTACTGGAAGCACGCTATGCTTGCTTTCTCAGTATCAGCAACTTGGTACTGTAGCCTGCTTTGTCATCATCGCTGTAGCTCAATTCTGGGTGCAAGTTGGCAGAATGATCCATAGGCAATACGTACAACTGTACACTTCCTCAAACCTTGCTTAGCCCAACTTCACCAACTCTTTAGCCAGGCTGACTGCTCTATGCAACCTTTGCAAGAGATGGCCAGGAACTCAAGATACATGACGACTGACTGCATGACCTACACTGATAGGACCTGTAGCAAATGATAAGCTCCTCTGACTATCTAGGCTGCTGAGCAGTTGAAGAATGTAGGTTGGCCACATAGTCAGGAATTGCGTGTCATACGCCAGAAAGAAGCACTGGAAATCTCAGTGACATTACACAGCAGCCCAAGCAGCCATATGTCCACGTTGTGGCCCATCAGCTTGCCTTTCCAAGCCCACACAGATGAATGAGCAGAATCTTACCAGTCTGAATTAGCTCATCTAGTCACAATTGTCACAATGGTTACAGTAGCTACAACAGTTACAAGTAGTCTGACATCCAGCTGCGCACCTACTGCTGCTCAGTAGCAGTAAGATGGGCATGCACATGATCGTTTACAGTAGGTGGCATTGGCCATCAAACAGCAAGTTCTGTCAATACAGGGCTAACGCAGCAAAGCAACCGGGTTCAGGCCCTTAGCTACCCTTGATTCCTCCACTAGCTCCTCAAGCACAGCTTGCGCAGCTATAATAAGCAGATATGTATGCCGTGTATGCAGTCTTCACTGCTGACTCAGTGAGAAATGGTCTGCAGGCACACAGCTGTCAAGGACATGCACAGCAGCCTCCTGCTCAGGCTCCACTTGGGAGGTGGGCGACTGGAGCGATTGCTCTGTCAAGTGCAATGGAGGAGTCTCCAACCGGACTGTCCAGTGAGCTTCCATCTAGCATGCCATACATGCTCATTTTGCCATGAAATTTGGCTTGTTGTGTTTAGTAATTGCAATGTCAATGCCCACTGTGATGCATTCTGTCAATGCCCACTGTGATGCATGCTGTCAATGCCCACTGTCATGCATACCGCCAATGCCCACTGTGATGCATGTTGTCAATGCATACTGTGTCTGATTTCGAGCTTAGAGGTCTACGGATGAGTCGTGCTGGTGCAGCACTAGGCATGTTTGCTTGCCATTCGGTGAGGAGTTCTTGAGATGAGATACATAATGGATGGTGTTGAAACACCTGAGGGAGCAGAAGTTGATCTATCTAGCTTACTTCCGTTGCAGGTGTGCAGACGTGGATGAGAATCCAGTGAGTAGCAGTGAGTGTGCTGGACAGACAGTACCAGCTAGTGGCATGACCTGCAACACGGTGCCTTGTGTGGGGTACGTCTGGCAGGTATACACACCATACCTCACAAGGAAGCCCAGTACATATCACTTTCACACTCTTCGCCAAGTAACACACATGCCTTATGCTCTGCAGAAATGCCCAATGTGCCACATTCACAGGATTTTCTTTTCAAGCAAAACCACAAGGCTTGACCTTTTGCTTCTGTATAGCTCTTGCAGCCTGCCAGCTTTGCTCATACAGCCACTCTCAGTTACAGTCCACATACATCTGTACATACACAGCATGCATGCGTCTAGTCCATGCACACATGCAGGTCTAGCCATCTGTCAAGTACTATGGCCGCATGCTCAGGACTCAATATGTGAGGAGCATGTCTGATCTTATGTGTTTCAACACTGACGTGCAGCATTTGCAGTTCTTTGGCAACATGGCCATGGCTGTACATGTGGTTGCATAGGGTGATCTGCAACAGCTGCCTTGCATTTGCATCTGTGCAAGTGAATGCTTGAGAGGCTTGCCGAAAGCCATGAGGCAGCGGCCTTCAGCATCCAACAATCAATCAACCAATCAATCAATCAATCAGCTGTATTCTCTATCATGGATACTTGTCAGAGAGTTCAACAGACAACAGACAGGACAAGAAATGCCAGATGCAGCCACGCACGCCAGATCATGTGCCCTTGCCATTCCCATACAGGCCTTTAATCAGAAAATTGACATGCAAATGGCTGCAATTAAAGCACAATTGCTGTCTTTCTTAGAAACATCCTCCTCAAGAGCAGCTGTATGAAGTGCATGACTGCTGGTCTTAGGTGGGTGCGTGGGAAGCCTGTACAGAGTCCTGTGGCAGCGGCACCAAGAATCGTACAGTCAGCTGTGTGGAGCATGATGGGACAGTGGTGGCTGACCACTACTGCACTGGCTTGGAGCCTGAGCATCAGGCTTACTGCAATGACTACCCCTGCGACTTCTGCAGCACCACTGACTGCTCCAGTGAGGTAAGGGACCCCCCCTTTTGCCGTTGCCTTTCGCTATGCCTTTTGGAATGGGAAAGTGGTTGCCCGTTGGTAAGGGTCCCTCCCCTTCAGTAGCAATTCAGGCATGGGCATCTCCTTGCCTTGTGGAGTGTTTGTCAGGCCGTGCGTGCTTCCTGAGGAGTTCGGTAACCTGCATATGGCTTCACACGCTGCTTCATTGCTGCTTTGTGATCCCTGCAGACGCACAAGAGTACACTACATTCTGCAGTGACTAGACCAGCCGATGTACACCAGCTGCAAAGCTTAGCTGTGTGCTTGCAGTCCAGCTGCTGTAGAGCATGCTGTGTAGCAAAACGAACATACTGTTGCACATAATCCATGATGTGTGTGGGGTGTGGGAGGTGGGGGGGGGGGGGGGGGCAATCATGAAGCTTGCAAACAATCCTAAATAGGCACATGGAGGGCTTCATGTAACATTGCACCTGTGCCCCTGACACTGCTTGCTGTGCTGCCCACTGCAGGGCACTTGCAGGAATGAAGTGTGCGTCTGTACCCCTGGCTACTCAGGCACGTATTGTGAAGTGCCTCCAGCCTGTGGCGTGATCCTGGATGTGAATGGCAACTGCTGTAACCACGGCGTGGTCAGCTCTGCTGGTGTTTGCTGTGGAACGGTGAGCTTAGCACATCTGCACGAAAACGCAGTGCAGCGCGTGCATTGTGTCCAAAGCACTGTACACTGTCATGCTAGAGTGCCCCACTTGTGCACATGCACACAGACACCCAGCCGTGATATGAGTTGGGTAAAGCTTGCTTGCATGGTCCATGCTCTACCCAGATATGTTGGCCCACGTTGCAAGGCTGCAGAGGCCAATGTCATGTCCTGCCACAGTGTTCTGCAGCCTTGCAGCAGCACACTGTGGCAGGGCATGGCGTCTGTGGTGCATGCTCAACCTTCATTTGCAAGCAAGTGAGGCGGCCTGACACTGATGAAATGCAAGCCATCCCTATTGTTTCAAAAGTCCACACCGGCTCTCCTTTGACCTGATCCTTTTGCAAGGCAGCCTGAACCTTCATCAAAGCAGAAATTCCGCCAACGGCAGCTGAGCATCACAAGCTGTTGAGAAAGGCAGCAATGGACTAGTTGTCACTGCAAGCAGTCCATGCTTCAAAGACATGCTGAGCCCTGTTTAGGCATGTCCCAATGCATTGAGGTGTCTGTACACCTGCTGTCTGTGTTCTGTACTTGTGAAAGCAGCGCTCCTGACCCATCAGATGTCAGGCCTCACACATCTTTCGAGTCTTCTTCATTCTGGGAGCGTGTGCATGGTAGTGACCTCTTGTTTCGTGGCCTGCAGAAAGCTGTGCTGGACAGGGATGCAAATTGCTGTGAGTCGGGCAAGCTGGATGCCTGCGGTGCCTGTGATGGTACCGGACTGCTGATTGATGTCCAGAATGTGTAAGCTGCTTCCCACATGCCACAACGCTGTCCATGTAAACCTTTAGACGAGTTGACTGGGAAACCATGGTCTAACAACATGCATACAGTACACTTTATAGTTCATCCTGTGCAGCCTGTGCATACCAAGTTCAGCATATATGTCATGCTGGCGTCTGCTGTCATGCATCAGGCTACTGATTGGTAGCTGATGACCAGAGGTCAGAAGTGTCTAAGCCAAAGAACGCTGGGAAGCAGCATTGTGAGCTCTCTGACACAGGTGCCCACTCCCTTCAAGCACCTCCCAAAGCAAAACATCCTACCAGCACCAAACTCACCATCATACACTTCTACCAGCTTCTCACACTCTCCAACCTCCACCAAGAACAGAGTCTGAAACAATGTTCCTGTCAATGCGATGTATCCTCTCATGCAAAAAACCTGTTGGTGACACTTAGACTACTGTACCATACACCACAAAAGCCTATGCCCCTCATGGGGTTAGGGCCTTTACCTCAACAGGGAGGAACATGTCATGCCGGCGACCATTGGGGCATGCCATGTACAACAGACAAATTACGACTAAATTAAAATGACGCCACAAAAGCAGGTGCTTGGTGATGTGATGCAGGTGCTGCAATAGCACGGTGCTGGATGCTGGAGGTTACTGTTGTGCCAGTGGCTTGTTGGATGACTGTGGGGTGTGCGATGGAGATGGCTCCTCTTGCTCACTGCATGTGGTTGTTACAACCCAGGTTTGAACCCAGTCTTCCAACCCAAGACTGGCTGGCTTCACACGACTCATCATGCTGGCACCTAAAAACAGCTTCTGCATTGTTGACAGCAGGTTGCACGCTGCCTGGTTTGTGACAAAGCCACTGTTTTATTGGTCATTGCTAGCAGCAACCCATTTTCTCAGCAC
>JAABUP010000937.1_pt1 | contig 62687 bp, 71 predicted proteins | sample 5559201 | NCBI WGS metagenome assembly JAABUP01 (sample SAMN10711887, study PRJNA513373) | rock metagenome | isolation source: Antarctica rocks | place: Antarctica | reverse complement strand
AACTCGCTCAGCAGGCACTGCGGGCCGCTGGCCGCGGTCGCCCTTCGCTCACCGCTCCGGGACAGCGTTCCCCTCAGCTACGGCTCACCGTGCCCGAACAGCTGCGCGAGGGGCTTCGGGCGCGGGCCGACGTCGAACACCGAAGCGTCTCCGAACTGGCTCGTGAAGCAATCGAGCGTTACCTCGCCTCGTAGGCGGAGTCCACTTCAGCGACCGAATCCGTTCCGATAGACATCCCTTTACGGGAGAGGATCGCGGTGGCCGTCGGCGAGCTTCCGCGGGGCTGCCGTTGCAGTCCCGGCGGTCGTGGCGGTAATGGCGAGCAGCGGGAGGGGATCTCGCGTGGTGCGGCCCGGGTGAGTCGTTCCGGGTGATCGTGGCCCGGCTGGGGTGTGTGCACACCACGGTGGGTCGGGAGGTGGGCCGCGACGGTGGCCGAGTTGCCGACGTTGCGGGCGGTGGTGGCGGCCGGGTTCACCGGGGAGCGGTCTCGGTGGGCGGTGCGTCGTCCAGGTGGGCGGTGCGGAATCCCGTCCGGCTGAGCAGGACGGCGGTCAGCGCCGCTCCCGTCGCGCTGACGGTGAGGGCGACCCCGGATCCGGCCCGGTCGGCGAGCACACCGCCCAGCGGGGCGCCGAGGACGATCACCGCCCGGTTCGCTGACCGCATGGTGGTGTTCATCCGACCCTGCAACCGGTCGGGGGTGACGCCCTGGCGGTAGGCCATGTCTACGGGGCCCTCGAATCCCAGCCCGAGGCCCACGAGTAGCTGCCCGACCCCCAGCAGTGCGAGCGCTGGTCCCGGCGCCACCGCCGCCAACGCGATGACGGCGATACCGCCGGCCTCGAGCAGCCGGGCACCGGCCATGGTCCGGAACAGGCCGAGGCGGTTCGTCCACCCGCACCGACCCGCCCGCGCCTGGCAGCCCGCCCACCCCGGCGAGGGCCAGGGTGACCCCGAGCACCAGTGGTGAGCGGTCGAGGGTGGTGAGCACGAAGGGGGCGTAGACCGCGCCGAGCACGCTGAAGAAGAGGAACCAGACGTGTGTGCTCCACGCCAGCGGCCCCAGGGTGCGGTGCCGGTACACCCACGCGACGCCCTCGCTGAGCTCTCGACGCAGGTGCCGCTGATGGTGCTCGGGAGCGGGTTCGACCGTACGGATCGTCGCGGTGAGCACCCCGGAGGCCAGGTAGCTGGCTGCGTCGACCAGGACGGCGACCGGCGCCCCGAGCAAGGCCACGAGGGCGCCCCCGAGGGCGGGGCCGGAGGTCTGGGCCGCGGCGTCGCTCTGCTGCAGCCGCGCGTTGGCCCGGGACAGTCCGGTGCGGGGGACCAGCCGGGGCAGGAAGGACTGGTGGGCGGCATCGTTGCCAAGAGACAGCAGGCCCAGCGAGGCGACGAGGCTGAGCAGCGCGGGCAGGGTCAGCCGGTCCAGTGCGGCGAGCAGCGGGATGCAGGCGAGCACCACGGCCCGGCCGAGGTCGGTGGCGACCAGGACGGGGCGCCGGCGCAGCCGGTCGGCCAGCACCCCGATCAGCAGGCCGACGAGCAGGTAGGGCACCCAGCGTGCCGCGTTGACGAGACCGACGTCGGTGGCCGAGCCGCCCAGGTCGTCGACGACCAGCACCTGCAGCGCCACGGTGGTGACGTAGGTGCCAAACGCCGACACAGTGGACGCCACCCAGAAGCGGCGGAACCCGTTCGGCCCGTCGACGACCCCCGCAGCCTCATCCACCCGCCGACCCTGTCATCCCCGCGGGCGGCCCGGGCGCGAGGCCAGGATCAGGGCACGCCGCGCCCGGGCTGGGCCACGGCACCGCCGCCGCGACCTTCCCGCCCTGCCCGCCGTGGAGCCGGGAGGACGAATAGCCCGAAGCCCTGCCTCGCCCGAGCTGGTGGCGGCTCGGGACACAACGTCGCCGTACGTCGGCACACCCGGTTCACCGGTCGGTATCGGCCGGTTTTGGCGCACGCCCCACCCGTCCGCACGTCCAGACGGCGGAGCGCCTCCTGCTGTCGGAGCTCACCCGCGTGGGAGCCGCGATCCCCACTGCCAAGGCCAGAGAACTGTCGACCGCGGTGAGCCAGCTCGTCGTAGGGAAAGGCGTCGACCCGCTCGGAGGCGCCGGTGAAGACGGTCTCGTACTGACCGCGGGCGAAGACGATCGGCTCGTGCAGGTGCTCGACCGGTCTGGGGTCGGAGTAGCCGTCCTCCCACGAGAAGTTCGACCACGACACGCCCACGTCGGCCGACCTTGATGGCCGCGGTCAGCTGTCCGCACCCCAGGTCTCCGTCCACGGGGCAGACCAGGAGCGCTACGCGCCCAGCCGCCAGGTCCTGAGTGGGCCGCCGGCCGAGGAACCTGTTTACCCCGGGACGTCGGGCAGCCAGGCCAGCTTCAGCTCCGTCACGAGGTCCCGGGCTGGCTCGCCCACGCCCACGCGCAAGGAGCGGTCGTTGATGACCACGTCGAGGAAGTGCGACTCGGGGTATCGCGGATGTTGCCGTCCTCGTGCGCACGGGTCACGACGGCGGGCTCAAGCCCCAACGTCGCCAACGTCGAAGTCACGGCACGAGCATTACCGCGCGCAGCTCGACCCTCAGCCATGAATCGCACGTGGATCGCACGCTCTAGATAATGATGGCTTCGGTGGGTCCGTTGCTGATGCCGGGGTGGTCGAAGGCGGCGAGCAGCTGGGGCTGCCAGGTGTGGATGGTGCGGGCCACGCGGTGCAGCTCACCGATGGCGGAGTCGGCGCAGACGGTGAACAACCGTGCCCGGCCCCGGGAGATGGACGCGGTGCAGCTTCGACCCGGAAACGCCGGCTCCAACACCGCCACCGACCAGCACCAGATCGGCCCATCGGAGCATCATCCTGGCCACTCCTGCGGGGCCTGCCACGACCCAGCGTGGAGGTCACCGACTCCACCGCCACCCTGACCGTGCGGGCACGAGCGGTCGTGGCCCGTGTGCACCAGGGAGCGCCCACGGGCCCTGAACCCGATGCTCCTGCTGGACCCACCGGGGCTTCCGAGCGATCTCGGCAGCACCGAGCTTTTCGCGGACCTGTCCCGCGTGGCGGGTCTCGTCGGTCAGGCACAGGTCCGGTGCGTGCGCCGCACTGTAAAACCCACAGAATCGATCATGGTGTTTTCGACGGACGTCGGGGGTTTGCGCCCCGCCCGGCTCGCGCCTCCCCGCCGCAGCCGTCCGAAGATCGCCCGCTGTATGACGCTTGACACAGTTGGATGTTAGCGCTCACACTGCCGCTACCGGTTGCGAGCACGGAGGTAGCACGAATGGCAGGAACGGGGGCGGGAGCCCCGAATTCGGTGGTCGGACCGCACGACCCTACGGTGACGGTGGGGGTGGATTTCGGTACCCTCTCTGGTCGCGCGGTCGTGGTGCGGGTGTGCGACGGCGCCGAGCTGGCGAGCGCGGTGCACGCCTACCCGCATGCCGTCATCGACCGAACCCTCCCGGGCAGTGGTCGTCGGCTGCCCCCGGACTGGGCGCTCCAGAGCCCGGCGGACTGGGTGGAGGTGTTGCGGGTCGCCGTGCCCGCCGCGCTGGCGGCCAGCGGGGTCGCCGTGTCCCACGTCATCGGCATCGGCACCGACTTCACCGCCTGCACCGTGCTGCCCACCACGGCCGGCGGCACCCCGTTGTGCGCGCTGCCCGACTTGGCCGGGGAGCCTCACGCGTGGCCGAAGCTGTGGCGCCACCACGCCGCGCAGTCGCAGGCGGGCCGGATCACCCGGTTGGCCCACGAGCGGTGCGAACCCTGGATCGCGCGCTACGGCGGGGCGATCTCCTCCGAGTGGGAACTGGCCAAGGGACTGCAGCTGCTGGAGGAGGCGCCCGCGATCTACGCCCGAACCGAGCGGTGGGTCGAGGCGGCGGACTGGATCGTGTGGCAGCTCACCGGCACCTACGCCCGCAACGCCTGCACCGCAGGATACAAGGGACAGCTACAGGACGGGCGATATCCGTCCGCGGACTACCTGCGTGCGCTAAACCCGGAGTTCGCGGGGTTCGCCACCGATAAGCTGGCCCACCCGGTCAGTCAGCTCGGCGGCCGCGCCGGTGGTTTGACCGCAGAGGCCGCCGGGTGGACCGGACTCGCGGAGGGCACCGCGGTGTGTGTCGGCAACGTCGACGCCCACGTCACCGCGCCCGCTGCGGGTGCGGTCGAGCCTGGGCAACTCGTCGCCATCATGGGTACCTCGACCTGTCACGTCATGGTCTCCGACGTCCTCGCCGAGGTCCCCGGGATGTGCGGGGTGGTCGACGGCGGGATCGTCTCGGGGTCCTGGGGCTACGAGGCGGGGCAAAGCGGTGTCGGGGACATCTTCGGCTGGGTCGTCGAGCAGGCGACGCCGTCCGCGGTCCTGGACCGGGCCCGCGAGCTCGGGGCCAGTGTGCACGACGTGCTCAGCGCCGACGCGGCCGCGCAGCAGGTGGGGGAGCACGGTCTGCTGGTGCTGGACTGGCACAGCGGCAACCGGTCGGTCCTCGTCGACCACGAGCTCTCCGGGGTTGTCGTCGGCCTGACCTTGCAGACCACCGCCGCAGACGTCTACCGCGCGGTGGTCGAGGCGACGGCGTTCGGGGCGCGCGTGGTGGTGGAGGCGTTCCGCGACAGCGGGGTGCCGGTCACGGAGTTCGTCGTCGCCGGCGGCCTCGCGCGCAACCCGTTCGTCATGGGGGTCTACGCCGACGTGCTCGGCATGCCGCTGAGCGTGATCGACTCCGACCAGGGGCCGGCCCTGGGCGCCGCGCTGCACGCCGCGGTCGCCGCCGGCGCGCACCCGGACGTGCGTGCCGCTGCCCGGGCCATGGGCCGGCGCAAGACCGCGGTCCATTTGCCCGACCAGGAGCGGCACCGCCGCTACGACGTGCTGTTCGCGGAGTACCGCGCGCTGCACGACCACTTCGGCCGCGGTGGCAGCGACGTGATGCACCGGCTACGCGCGATACGCCGGGAGGCGCTGGCATGACCATGACCGCCCTGCCCGCCGGGATCGCTGCTGTGCGGGAGTCGGTGTGCGCACTGCACGCGGAGCTCACCCGCTACGGGCTCGTGGCCTGGACCGCGGGCAACGTCTCTGCCCGCGTCCCCGGCGCCGACCTGCTGATCGTCAAGCCCTCAGGGGTCTCCTACGACGACCTGACCCCGACATCGATGGTGGTCTGCGACCTCGACGGGGTCGTCGTCGATGGCGGCGGCGCGCCCTCGAGCGACACCGCGGCGCACGCGCACGTCTACCGGGCCATGCCCGAGGTCGGCGGGGTGGTGCACACCCACTCCACGTACGCGAGCGCCTGGGCGGCGCGCGACGAGCCCATTCCGTGCGTGCTCACCGCGATGGCAGACGAGTTCGGCGGGCCCATCCCCGTGGGGCCCTTCGCGCTGATCGGCGACGAGTCCATCGGCCGCGGGATCGTGGACACCCTGCGCGGTCACCGTTCCCCGGCGGTGCTGATGCGCAACCACGGTGTCTTCACCATCGGCATCGACCCCAGAGCCGCGGTCAAGGCCGCGGTGATGTGCGAAGACGTCGCGCGCACCGTCCACGTCAGCCGGCAGCTCGGTGCGCCGGTGCCGATCGCACAGGCCGATGTCGACAGGTTGTACCACCGCTACCAGACCGCCTACGGCCAGCAGCCCCCCGCCGGCCAGGTCATCACCGCCACGGACGGGACCACGCCATGACCCTCTGGTTCCTCACCGGAAGCCAGGAGCTGTACGGGCCCGAGACGTTGGCGCAGGTTGCCACGCAGTCCCGCGACATCGCGGGGCGCCTCGGCGCGCACCAGGACGAGCTCGGCTGCGAGGTCCGCTGGCTGCCCGTGCTCACCGGCGCCGATGCCATCCTCCGCACCGTCCGCGAAGCCAACGCCGACGACGAGTGCACCGGGCTCATCGCCTGGATGCACACCTTCTCCCCGGCCAAGATGTGGATCGCCGGGCTCGATGAGTTGCGCAAGCCGCTGCTGCACCTGCACACCCAGGTGAACCGCACGCTGCCGTGGGCAACCATTGACATGGACTTCATGAACCTCAACCAGGCGGCCCACGGGGACCGCGAGTTCGGGTTCGTGCAGACCCGGCTCGGGGTCGCGCGCAAGACGGTAGTGGGCCACGTCGAGGACCCGCAGGTGGTCGCCAGGGTCGCCCGGTGGGCCCGCGCGGCCCGCGCGGCCCGCCATCTGCGCACCCTGAAGCTGGCCCGCTTCGGGGACAACATGCGCGACGTCGCTGTGACCGAGGGTGATAAGATCGAGGCCCAGCTGCGCTTCGGCGTGTCGGTGAACACCTACGGTGTCAACGACCTGGTGGCCGTGGTCGACCAGGTCCTCGACGCCGAGGTGGACCGGGTGGTCGTCGAGTACGCCGACGCCTACGACCTGGCTCCTGGCCTCCAGGTGGGCGGGGAGCGCCACGACGCGCTGCGGGTCGCGGGCCGCCAGGAGGTCGGGCTGCGCCAGTTCTTGTGCCACGGCGGTCTCGGGGCGTTCACGACGAACTTCGAGGACCTCGGCGGGCTCCGCCAGCTGCCCGGGCTCGCGGTGCAGCGGCTCATGGCCGACGGCTACGGCTTCGGCGGCGAGGGCGACTGGAAGACCTCGGCCGTGCTGGCCGCGGTGAAGGTCGCGGGCGCCGGCCGGCCCGGTGGCACGTCGTTCATGGAGGACTACACCTACCACCTGGGCCCCGGTCCGATGCGGATACTGGGCGCACACATGCTCGAGGTGTGCCCATCGATCGCGGCGCGCCGGCCGTCCTGCGAGGTGCACCCGCTGTCCATCGGGGACCGTGAGGACCCGGTGCGGTTGGTGTTCGACGCCGCACCCGGCCCCGCCGTGGTCCTCGGCACCGCTCAGCTGGGGGACCGGTTCAGGTTCATCCTGAACGAGGTCGACGTCGTCGCCCCCGACGAGCCGCTACCTGCCCTGCCCGTCGCGCGGGCGGTGTGGGAGCCCCGGCCGAGCCTGCCGACCTCCGCCGAGTGCTGGCTCACCGCAGGCGGTCCGCACCACACCGTGCTGAGCACCGCGGTGGACACCGAGACCGTGCGCGACCTCGCCGAAGTGCTGCGCACCGAGCTCGTCGTCATCAACGCCGCGACCACCACCCACGACCACCTCGACCGGCTCCGCTGGAACCAGGCCTACCACCGTGTCGCCGAGGGCCTCCCAGGCCACCGCTGACGCAGTCCTGCACCACCTGCCGGCTCGACCGGGCCGCAGCCACACATCAGGGAGAGACAGTGAAGTTTCGCAACCTGGCCACCGTCGCGGTCACGACCGCGCTGGCCGTCAGCCTCGCCGCCTGCGGGTCGAGCACCAAGAGCTCCGACACCCCGACCGCGGCAGGGGGTGACAATACCGGCGGCATGGTCGGAGTGACCATGCCGACGAAGTCGTCCGAGCGGTGGATCGCCGACGGCAACAACGTCAAGAGCGCCCTGGAGGGCATGGGCTACAAGGTCGACCTGCAGTACGCCGAGAACGACATACCCACCCAGGTCAACCAGATCGAGAACCAGATAACCCAGGGCGCAAAGCTGCTCGTTGTCGCCTCCATCGACGGCACCGCCATCACCACTCAGCTGCAGGAGGCAAAGGACCGTGGCATCCCCGTCATCGCCTACGACCGGCTAATCCGCAACAGTCCGAACGTGGACTACTACGCCACCTTCGACAACAAGCAGGTCGGTGTGTTGCAGGCGACGTCGCTGCTCGCCGGACTCGGGCTGAAGAACCAGGACGGGTCGGATACGGCCAGCCCGCCGGCGGGCCCGTTTAACGTCGAGCTGTTCGCCGGTTCGCCCGACGACAACAACGCCACGTTCTTCTTCAACGGGGCGATGGAGACCCTCAAGCCCTACATCGACAAGGGCACGCTGGTGGTCAAGAGCGGGCAGACCGACTTTAAGACCGTCGCGATCCTGAGGTGGGACCCGGCCACCGCGCAGAAGCGGATGGAGGACATCCTCACCACCACCTACTCAGGTGGGGCCAAGGTCCAGGGTGTCCTCTCGCCCTATGACGGCCTGTCCATCGGCATCCTCTCGGCGCTGAAGAGCAACGGCTACGGCACGACGGGCCAGCCCTACCCGGTGGTCACAGGCCAGGACGCCGAGGTGGCCTCGGTCAAGTCCATCATCGCCGGTGAGCAGTACGCCACGGTCTACAAGGACACCCGCCAGCTCGCCCAGACCACCATCCAGATGGCCGACGCCGTCCTCAAGGGACAGACGCCGCAGACAAACAACACCACCGACTACGACAACGGCAACAAGGTGGTCCCGGCCTACCTGTTGCAGCCGGTCGCGGTCTACAAGAGCAACTACCAGAAGGTCCTCGTCGATTCGGGCTACTACACCGCCGACAAGCTGAAGTGATCCCCGACCGGCCGGGCCTGTGCACCTGCGCTGGCCCGGCCGGGTCCGGGACCACCACGAACAGGAAGGAGACAACCCCGTGCCCGACAACATCCTCGTGATGCGTGGCATCACCAAGACCTTCCCCGGGGTGATAGCACTGCAGGACGTGACCCTGTCGGTGCGCCGCGGGCAGATCCACGCCATCTGCGGGGAGAACGGCGCGGGCAAGTCGACCTTGATGAAGGTGCTCTCCGGGGTGTACCCGCACGGCACCTACGACGGCGACATCGAGTTCGACGGCCGACCCTGCGAGTTCCGCGACATCCGCGACAGCGAGTCCCTGGGGATCGTCATCATCCACCAGGAGCTCGCGCTGAGCCCCCACCTGTCCGTGGCCGAGAACATCTTCCTCGGCAACGAGCGCTCCCGGCGCGGATTCATCGACTGGCACCGGACCAACCACGAAGCCGCCCAGCTGCTCGACCGGGTCGGGCTGGTGGAGAACCCCGTCACCCCGGTCTCGGAGCTTGGGGTGGGCAAGCAGCAGCTGGTCGAGATCGCGAAGGCGCTTTCGAAGAAGGTGCGGGTGCTCATCCTCGACGAGCCCACCGCCGCGCTGAACGACAGCGACTCCGAGCACCTGCTCGGGCTGCTGCGGGGGCTTCGTGACGACGGCATCACCTGCGTCATCATCTCGCACAAGCTCAACGAGATCGCTGCGGTCGCCGACGAGACCACGATCATCCGGGACGGGCGCACCATCGAGACCCTCGACATGCACGAGCGGACCGTCACCGAGGACCGCATCATCTCCCTCATGGTCGGCCGCGACCTGGAGCACCGGTTCCCGCCGCACGAACCCGCCCCGGTGGGGGTAGAGGCGCTGCGGATCGAGGACTGGACGGTGCACAGTCCCACCCAGCACGGTCGGGTCGTCGTCGACCACGCCAACCTGGTGCTGCACCGCGGAGAGATCGTCGGCCTAGCCGGGCTCATGGGCGCCGGACGCACCGAGCTGGCGATGAGCGTGTTCGGCCGCAGCTGGGGGACCGGCATCACCGGCCGGCTCGTCAAGGACGGGCAGGAGATTACGGTCCGCACGGTGAGCGACGCCATCGCCCACGGGCTGGCCTACGCCACCGAGGACCGCAAGCGATACGGGCTCAACCTCCTCGACGACATCCAGCACAACATTTCCTCGGCCGGGCTGGCCAAGCTTGTTCACGGCGGGTTCGTCGACGACAACGAGGAAGCCCACGTCGCAGACGGCTTCCGGATCAGCATGAACATCAAGGCACCCGACGTGCGGGCAGTCGCCGGGAAGCTCTCCGGCGGCAACCAGCAGAAGGTGGTGCTCAGCAAGTGGATCTATACCGACCCCGACGTGCTGATCCTCGACGAGCCCACCCGGGGCATCGATGTCGGCGCGAAGTACGAGATCTACACCATAATCAATGGTCTCGCCGACGCGGGAAAGGCCGTGCTGGTCATCTCCTCCGAACTGCCCGAGTTGCTGGGCCTCTGCGACCGCATCTACGCCCTCTCAGCCGGGCGCATCACCGGTGAGGTGCCTCGCGCCGACGCCACCCAGGAAGGCCTCATGCACCTCATGACCCAGGGAACAGGAGCACGTCGATGAGCAAGAAGGTCTCAGCACGGGTGCTGCTCACTCGCAACCTGCGCCAGAGCGGCATCTTCATCGCCTTCGCGCTGATTATCGTGCTGTTCGCGGTGCTCACCAACGGCCAGCTCCTCGCACCGCAGAACATCAGCAACATCATCGTCCAGAACTCCTACATCCTGATCCTGGCCATCGGGATGATCGTCGTCATCATCGCCGGGCACATCGACCTTTCGGTGGGCTCGGTGGTGGCGGTGACCGGCGCGATCTCCGCCGTGCTCATGGTCAACGACGGCCTGCCGTGGCCGTTGGCCATCCTGCTCACCCTGGTCGCCGGGGCACTGATCGGGGCGTGGCAGGGGTTCTGGGTGGCCTACTTCGGCATCCCGGCCTTCATCGTCACCCTCGCCGGCATGCTCGTGTTCCGAGCGTTGACCCTGATGGTGCTGGGTAACCAGGGGATCGGACCCTTCCCGGGCTCGGTGCGCACCCTGTCCAACGGGTTCCTGCCCGGCTTCCTCGGCAATATCGCACTCGGTCCCCTGGGCGGGGCAGACCTATTCACTGTGGTGGTCGCCATCCTCGCCATCGGCGGGTTGGTGCTGAGCCAGTGGCGCACCCGCTCCGCGCGGCTGCGCTACAGCCAGCCCGTCGACTCGCTCGGCATCTTTGCGGCAAAACTGCTCGTGCCCGCCGCAGTCGTGCTCGTGATCGCCGTGCAGCTCGCCCGGTTCAAGAACATGCCGTACGTGCTGGTCCTGCTGGCGACCCTGGTCCTCGGCTACTCGACGCTCGCTGGACGAACCGTCTTCGGCCGACACGTCTACGCCATCGGCGGCAACATCCACGCCGCGACGCTCTCGGGCATCAAGGTCCAGCGCGTGACCTTCTGGATCTTCGTCAACATGGGTGTGCTCTCCGCGCTGGCGGGCATCATCTTCGCCGGCCGGCTCAACCAGGCGGGCCCCACCGCGGGCAACGGCTTCGAGCTCGACGCCATCGCCGCCGCGTTCATCGGCGGCGCGGCCGTGCAGGGCGGCGTCGGCCGGATCGTCGGCGCGCTGACGGGCGGACTCATCATCGCGGTGATCAACAACGGGATGTCACTCATCGGGTCGCCGAGCGAGCGGGTCCAGCTGGTCAAGGGCCTGGTTCTGCTCGCCGCCGTGGCGTTCGACATCTGGACCAAGCGGCGGTCCGGTCGAACCAGGGGCGCCGCCGAGGATGTGCCGACGGACCGGACCGTGACGGCCGACGGGCTGCCCGACCCCGCGGGTGCCCTCGCGGTCGCCGGCGAGCCGGCAACGGCGGTCGGGAAGGCGGAAGACCACCCGTTCCTGGTGAAGTAGTGGTCAGGACGCCGAAACAGGGGAGCTCAGCATGGCAGCGGAACGGGTGCGCAGGCCCGCGATGACGGACGTCGCGCATCGGGCCGGGGTCTCCCACCAGACGGTGTCACGGGTGCTGAACGGCCATCCCAACGTCACCGACCAGACCCGGACGCGGGTCCGGGAGGCGGTCCTTGAGCTCGGCTACCGGCCGAACACCGCCGCCCGGGCCCTGGTGACCGGCCGCACCCAGGTGTTGGGCATCGTCGGCACCGGCAGCACTCTGCACGGTCCAGTGTCGACCCTGTACGGCGTCGAGGCGGCGGCCCGGGCCGCGGGCTACACCGTCAGCGTCGCGAGCGCACCGTCCATCGACGCGGATGCGGTGCTGGCCGCGGTCGACCGGCTGCAGAGACAGTGTGTGGACGGGGTGGTCGTCATCGCGCCGCTGCGCTCCGGGGCCGACCGGCTGGACGAGATCGCCGGCCAGCTGCCACTCGTCGTGGTGGAGGGCTCACCGGAGGGCGCCCTCGAGGTAGTGGCGGTGAATCAGGCGGACGGTGCCCGCGCGGCGACGCAGCACCTCCTCGACCTGGGCCATGTCACGGTCTGGCATGTGGCCGGACAACAGGGCTGGTTCGAGTCCGCGCAACGCGTCGACGGATGGCGGGCCGCCCTGGCTGCAGCCGGGGCAGCGGTCCCGCCGCTGCTGACCGGGGACTGGACCGCGCGTTCGGGGTACGAGGCGGGCCAGATCCTTGCCCGCACACCCGAGGTGACCGCGGTGTTCGCGGCAAACGACTCCACCGCGCTCGGTGTGCTGCGGGCGCTGCACGAGGCGGGCCGCAGCGTGCCGAGCGAGGTCAGCGTGGTCGGATTCGACGACGTGCCCGACGCCGCCTACCTCACACCGCCCCTGACCACCGTCCGGCAAGACTTCGCCGAGGTCGGGCGCCGCGCGCTCGCCGTCCTGCTCGAGCAGCTCGAACGCGGGGGCCCGGGCTCGGGGCACAGCCGCATCCCGGCGGAGCTCATCGTGCGGCTCAGCACCGCCCCACCCACCGCGTAGCCATCACGCTCTGCTCACGGTCCTAGCCGTCGACACCGGGCACCGCGCGGCGAGCTCCGCCGGATTGCTGCCGCGTTCGGCCGCCACCGTGGGATCGTCGTCGTCGAGACCACGGGCGCCCCCACCTTCGCCCTTGGGCTGCGAGCCCTGCGTCCGGGCGGCCGCCAGGTCCTGGTCGGCCGGCAGGTACTGGTCGGGAACATCCTGCCCGCCGACCTGCCGCTCGACCCGGGTCTGGTCATTGTCAAGGAGCTCAGGGTGCACGGTTCGGCACACGCCGCGCGCACCAACCTGGAGGACGTGGTGGACATACTCGCCCGCGGTGCAGTCCGCCCGGTAGGCGGGCAGGTGTGGCCGCTGGAGCAGGCCGAGGCCCCGCACGTCGCGCTCGACGCCCGCACCCTGCTGGGCCGGGCGGTGCTCCGTCCCTGAACCACCCCGGGACGGGCGTGATCATCGGCCGGGCCGCACCGGACCTCGGCGGTGACCGGCGCGAAGTCGTTCACCGGGTTGACGTCGGGGTCGCGGACCAACAGCGAGTGTCCCAGTCGGCGGGCGAGGACTTCCGCGCATGGCAGGTGGCGACAGCGCCGCTCTACTTCGTCGACCCAGGAGGAAGTACCGACGGAGCCCGGGATTCCCGCGAGTCGTGGCCCTCCGAGCCGAAGGCGACCTACCCCTTCCCCGACCGGATCAACGGACTGTCAACGACGCTGACAATCCGATCACCGGTGGCCCGAGCACGCCCTACGACGCCGGGATCCGCCTCGCCCACACGCTCGGTGGTAGCATGCTGACCCCCGAGGGGGAGCAGCACGGGATCCTGGCCTCGGGTGAGAGCCCTTGTCAACGACATCGTCGCGGACTGCCTCATCAGCGACCAGACCCGCCAGCCGACGCCCGCTTCACCCTCTGACGGCGGCAACCGTGCTGGGTCGCCGGCGAAGTCACTGGGTGGTCGCAACACCTCGAGCTCGAGGGAGTGGTCGACGGGTCACAATGGGGTGGCAGCGCAGAAATATGGCTGGCCGGGAAGCCGATGCAGTCGCCGGGGCGGCCACCTTCGGGGCGGGCGACGGTCAGATCGCGTCCGGTCTGTCGGGCGCGGAGGCGGCAGTGGCGTGCGGGGTGTCTGGGTCGGCTCGCGCTGGTTCAGTTGGGGTGGCGGGGACGGGCAAGAGTGGCGCGACCCAAGGTCGGCTGCGCCCTTCTGCGACGCCCCGCGGGTTGACCTGCTAGTTCAGGGATAGTTCACGGCGATACATGGGTCTCCCAAGAAATGACACTGAGCTGCGGTATTAGTGGTGCGCGATACTGGGATTGAACATGATTTCACGGTGTTCGTGGAATCTGTCCCTCACCTGCAAAGCGACCGCCTGACCTGCGGATATTCAGGACAGTATCGCGTGTCGTAGTTGGACGCAAGTGGACACGGAGTTACTCTCGTTGGACACGTATTGGACACGCGAGAGGCTCACCATGGCAGGGGACAAGCGCGGATTCGGTCAGATCGTCCGCTTGCCGAGCAAGCGATACCGCGCCCGATACATGGGACCGGACGCTCACCGACACAACGCACCGACGACGTTCGAGAGCCGCGAGGACGCGGAAGCATGGTTGGCGGGGGAGCGGCGCAAGCTGAGCCGCGACGAATGGACACCCCCGCGCAAGCTGCGGGACGCGCCGAAGGCGACGACGTTCGGTGAGTACGCCCAGCGGTGGCTACAGCACCGCGACCTGAAACCGCGCACCCGCGCGCACTACCGAAGCGTTCTCGACAAGGTGATCCTTCCAACGTTCGGCGAGCGGCCGCTGAAGGCGATCACCTCGGAGTCGGTGCGCGACTGGTACGCCGCCCTCGATAGGAAGCGCCCGACGTGGCGCAGTCATGGCTACGGGCTGCTGCGCACCATCCTGGCGACGGCGGTCACCGACGAGAAGATTCCGCTCAACCCCTGCCACATCCGCGGTGCCGGTTCGTCTAAGCGGATCAAGAACGTGGAGCCCGCCACGCTGGACGAGCTGACGACCATCGCAGCCGAGATGCCCGAGCGCTACCGACTCATGGTGCTGTTCGGATCGTGGTGCGCGCTGCGGTTCGGGGAGCTGATCGAGCTACGCCGCAAGGACATCGACCTGCGCAACGGCGTCGTGCACGTCCGTCGGGGAGCTGTGCGGGCCGGGGGAGAGGTCATCATCGGCACACCCAAGAGTGAGGCCGGCATCCGGGACGTGGCGATACCGCCGCACCTGATGCCGATGGTCCGCGACCACCTCGGCCGCAACATCACCGGCGGCAAGGAAGGTCTGTTGTTCCCCGCCGCGGACGGTGTGAGCACGATGGCGCCCGCCACCCTCTACCGGGTGTTCTACCGAGCCAGGGAGGTCGCTGGCCGCCCGGACCTGCGCTGGCACGATCTGAGGCACACGGGGGCCGTGCTGGCCGCGCAGACCGGCGCGTCGCTGGCCGAGCTGATGGGCAGGTTGGGGCACTCCACACCCCAGGCGGCGATGCGCTACCAGCACGCAGCCAAGGGACGGGATGCGCAGATCGCAGCGGCATTGTCGGCGCTGGTAGCCGGGAGGGACTAAGGATGAATGACCCAGTGGACCCCAATAACCCATGGGCAGCTACCGAAGCGCAGCTAGCTTGGCTGCCGGCTGAGTCGTGGACTGTTCGGGTGGTGTGCACGGGCCGTGGAAGCCACCGGGCGCTTCCGTTAGCCCGGTATCACCACGAGGCGGCTACCGAACCCCGGCGGCTCACCGGGGATCATCTGCAAGGCGGCGTCCATCTTCGGCCGTGGCTAAACCTGCGGGGGCCTGAGTTCAAACCCGAGGACCGCCGGATGCACCAGACCGTGCCCTACTGGGAACCGCTGGAGCCTGACGACCCGTCAATTCCGGCTGGCCCATGGGGCGAACAGGCGCAGTGGGGCTGGACCTTTTTTGGGCGAGAACAGCACAGCTACATCTTCTATTGCAGTCGGTGCCCCAATCCCGAGGACGGATCACGTCGAATCGGCCGGCCGCGTGAGACCAGCGTGGATAGCTACCGGTTCGTCGGCGTGTACATCCGGGACGCTGCGACAAAGGGGAGTGCGGACCTCGACGTGTCTCGCTTGCGTGAGTGGTGATGGTGTGTATTGTCCACCGCAGGTCCCGTCGGGACTCTCCTGTCCGGCGCGGGATACTTCGCCGGTTCTGACCCGCTTACCCAGGTGGGTGCCTCTTTAGTGCACCCCTGGGAGAGTCGTGATTCGCAATCCCGAGCGCAAGCTCATCACGCTGGCCGCTGCCGCTGAGCACGCCGCCGTCAGCGTCAAGACGATCCGCCGCCGCGTGGCCGCTGGCGACCTGACCGGTTACCGGATGGGCACCCGGCTCATCCGCGTGGACCTGCACGAGCTGGACGCGATCATGCGTCCGATCCCGTCCGCTGGATCTGCCGCGTGAGCCCCGGAACGGGGTGCGGCCCCGCCCAGCACCATCTGGACGAGGCCACCTGCACCGCACGGACCACTACTGACCAGAGCAACGGTTCCACTGTGGATTGTACCTCAGGACAGTCCGATATGGACGTGCCTGATTGGCCGCCTCACCGAGATTGGTCGGGTGAGCGAGCCGCGATCGTGGATGCCCTGGACCTCACGCTCGGCCCACGGGCCGACGCCTCGCCGTTCGCCCGACTGCTGGTGCACCTGCTGGCCCTGCATGACCGCTGCGCGCGGGCTGAATGGGTGTGCTGGGACCGGGCGCGCCTGGACGAGGAAGCACGTCTCACGGCGCTACGGGAGGCGTCGTACGCGATCTCCGCTGCGGTGAACTGGTCGGCGACGGACCGGGGCTTGCCTTACGCCGAACTGGTCCGTCGTCGGGCGGTGCACGCATGACCGACAACGTGTCGACTGTTTACCGCACTAGCCCCGTAAAGCGCGTCCGCAGGACGAAGGAGCAGATCGCCACGTTAGACACGGTGATCTACCAGGTGGCCGAGATTGACCAGCCGCTGACGGTACGCAGCATCTTCTACCGGGTGGTGAGCGCTGGCGCGGTGGAGAAGACCGAGAAGTCCTACAACGCGGTGCAGCGCCGGGTGCTGGCGATGCGGCGCACGGGCACCCTGCCCTACTCGTGGATCGCGGATGGCACCCGGTGGCAGATCAAGTCGACCACCTGGGGGTCGGTCGAGGACATGCTGTCCGCAGCCGCGGTCAGCTACCGCCGGGCGCTGTGGCTCGACCAGGACGTCCACGTCGAGGTGTGGTCAGAGAAGGACGCGCTCGCCAGTGTCATCTCCGGGGTGACCAGGGACCTCGACGTGCCGCTGCTCGTCGCCCGCGGGTTCGCCTCCGAGACCTTCCTCTACAGCACTGCGCAGCAGATCATCGGCACCGGCAAGCCGGCGGTCATCTACCAACTTGGGGACCACGACCCGTCCGGGGTCGCGGCGTGGCAGCACACCCAGGACCGACTCCGGGACTTCGCGCCCGGGGTCGACCTGACCTTCGAGCGGCTGGCCGTGACGTCCGCGCAGATCGACACCTTCAACCTGCCGACGCGGCCCACCAAGCAGACCGACTCTCGGGCCCGCAACTTCACCGGGGAGTCCGTCGAGGTCGACGCACTGCCCTCGCCGGTGCTGCGCGAGCTGGTGCGGTCGGCGGTGGAGTCCTGGCTCGACCCCCACCAGCTTGACCTCACCCGTGCCGCTGAGCGGTCCGAGCGGGAGTTGCTGACCCTGATCCGGGGGGATGTGGCATGAGTATCTCCTACGGAGGCGACCAGCTCGGCTCCGACGACTGGTCCGATGAGGACGGCGAGCTGCACCAGGTGCTCCCGCTGGCCGGTGACGAGGTGCTGGACCGGGTGCGGTCGTTCCTGAACAGGTTCGTGGCCTACCCCAGCCCGCACGCGTTGACGGCGCACGTGCTGTGGATCGTGCACACGCACCTGATGGATCAGTGGGACTCCACGCCCAGGATCGCGTTCCTGTCACCGGAGCCCGGGTCGGGCAAGTCCCGGTGCCTGGAGGTGACCGAGCCGCTGGTGCCCAGGCCGGTGCACGCGGTGAACACCACCCCGGCCTACCTGTTCCGCAAGGTCTCCGACGAGGCCGGGCCGCCGACGATCCTCTACGACGAGATCGACACCGTGTTCGGGCCGAAGGCGAAGGACAACGAGGACATCCGCGGGATGCTCAACGCCGGGCACCGCAAGGGTGCGGTGGCCGGTCGGTGCGTGGTGCGCGGCAAGATCGTGGAGACCGAGGAGCTGCCGGCCTACTGCGCGGTCGCCCTGGCGGGGCTCAACGACCTGCCCGACACGATCATGTCGCGGTCGATCGTGGTGCGGATGCGCCGCCGGGCCCCGAACGAGCGGGTGGAGCCGTGGCGGCTGCGGATCAACGGTCCGCAGGCCGAGCCGGTGCGGCTGGACCTCCAGCAGTGGTGCGGCGAGCACGCCGGGGAGCTGGCGTGGCCGGAGATGCCGCCGGAGATTGTGGACCGCAACGCCGACGTGTGGGAGGCCCTTCTCGCGGTGGCGGACCTCGCTGGCGGCCACTGGCCGGAGACCGCACGCGTCGCGGCTGTCGCGCTTGTCGCGGACTCTATGGCAGGGGTACCCAGCATCGGGGTGCAGCTCCTCGCGGACCTCAAGGTGGTGTTCGGCACCGAGGACAAGATGACCACCGAGGCCATCCTGACCGCCCTGCACGGCATGGACGAGCGGCCGTGGAACGACCTGCGCGGTAAGCCGGTGGACTCCCGGTGGCTGTCCCGTCAGCTCAGCAAGTACGGGGTGCAAAGCAAGGACGTGCGCACCGCGGACGCGCGCCTCAAGGGCTACACCGCGACCGACCTCTACGACCCCTGGACCAGGTATGTCGCGGATGTCACGCAACCCCTTTGGAAGGTTGGGGATCTTGGGGAAGGGGACCCGGCGGCACCGCTGGGACAGGCTGCCCAAGAGTCCGCGACATCCGCGACAAGCGCGACGACGGATGCCTCCAGTGCTGAGCACTGCACGGTGTGCGGACATGCGCTGTGGGACCCCCGGTCGCAGGCCTGCGGGCTCTGCGCCGGCTGCGTGAAGGCAGGTGCGGCTGCATGAGACGCCAACCCCGCACCCGCTTGGCACCCGCCCGTTGCACGGTGCCGGGGTGTCCGTACTTCACCCGCTCGCCGGACCGCCGGTGCCCTTTGCACCCGCTCACCCCCACGCCCGACCCTACGAAGGAGACACGCCATGAGTGACCAGCTTCGCCAGGCCCGTTCCGCCGCGACGGCGAGCCACATCCTGGAGACGGTGAGCACGCTGTCCGTCACAGCGCAGGAGAGCGCGGATCGGGGTGACCCGGCTTGCCTGCTGCTGCGCGCCCTGCTGGACGACCTGGACGCCCCGGCCGTCACCTACCGCGCCGAGCTGGTGGCCGCGACGGTGACGGTGGACGGGGATGACCCCGGGTGCGTGGACCGGGTGTGTGCCGGCCTTGTCAGCGTCGCCCAGGCCAAGAACGACCCACTGCTGCTGTCCCTGGCCCGCGAGCTGGGTGCCGCGACCCGCCTGGGCCGCGACATGCAGGCAGGGTTCCGGCGGGAGTTGGACAACAACGGCGACACCATTCCGGGTGAGTGGAAATGAACGGCGACACGTGCGACAATGACGGGGCCGTTGCTCCGCTCGGCGAATGTCTCTCTGTTGCTCCGCTCAGAGGGTGTGTTTCGCGAAGACCGTGGTTGATTGCGCCCCGCGCATCGCACGCGTCCTACCCGCACCCCACCCATTCTGAGCCAAGGAGCTTTCCGTGAGTAGAACCATTCTCGACGAGATTGTTGACGAGTTCGACCAGCAACGCCCCTCCAGCCGCTTCTCCGGATGGACCCCGGGGCAGAGCGTGGTCGACAGTGTCCGCCGTAACCGCGACATCCTCCAGTCCGCGGTGGACATCACCCGGGAGAAAGCGCAGACCGAGAACCGGTCACTGCACCGCTCAGAGCAGGACTCGATCGGCAAGGCCGACGAGCGGCTCGGGCTGCTGGACGAGCGGATCACGGAGCTGGAGACGTTGGAGCACCGCACCGCCATAGCCAACAAGGCCAGGGTGGAGGAGGGCGTCCCAAGGGAGCAGCGCACCGGCCCGGGTGTCGGTGGAGCCGTGCATACCGGTGGAGGGGAGACCTACTACCGGTCCCCGCGGAGCCCGTCGTTCTTCCGTGACCTGGCCACGGCCAAGCGCGGTGACGCCGACGCCGCGGACCGGCTGCGCCGCAACAACGTCGAGAACGGCCAGCAGACCCGCGCCCTGGGGAACACTGGTGGCACCGGAGGATCGGGCGGCGAATTCGCCCCGCCTGCGTTTTTGGTGGAGGATTTCGTCGCAATTGCCCGATCTGGGTCGGTTACGCCGAACCTGTTCGCGCAGGAGGACCTGCCGGCCGGGGTGAGTTCGGTGAACATCCCGAAGGTTCAGACTGGAACCTCGGTAGCTCCCCAGACGACACAGAACACGCTGCTGTCGCAGACCGACATCACCACCACGCAGGTCAGCTCCACGATCACCACTCTGGGCGGCAAGATCGTGGTCTCCCGCCAGCTCCTTGACCAGTCGCCGGGTGACGTGTTCGACCGCATGATCATGGCCGACCTGGCCGCGGACCACGCCCGTTCGCTCGGGGTGCAGGCGCTCACCGGCACGGGCATCGGTGGGAACCTCCGGGGCTACCTCACCCCGGCCTCGACATCGGTGGTGACGTGGACAACCGCGACCCCGACCGCGTCGGGCATGTACGGCAAGCTCGCGCAGCTTCAAGGGCAGATCAACGCGACCCGCTTCAAGAGCCCAGACACCGTTGTCTGCCACCCGAGGCGTTGGGCCTGGCTGGCCAGCTACGTCGATTCCACCGGTCGCCCGCTCATCGTGCCGACCGCCGGGGGCTTCAATGCGCTGGCGAACCCCGACGCCACCCAGGGCTACGGCCACGTCGGCAGCATCCTGGGTATGGAGGTCTACACCGACGCGAACATCCCGACCAACCTGGGTGCCGGCGCCAACCAGGACGTGGTGCTCGTGTTTCCGCGGACCGACATCGTGCACTGGGGCAGCCCGCCGCAGGCCGAAACCTTCGACAGTCCGTACAGCGATTCGATGTCGATCCTCTACAGGATCTACAGCTACCACGCCCTCATCCCGGATCGTTATCTCGCCTCGCTCGGCCAGGTATCGGGCACCGGCCTGACCCCGCCGGTCTTCGCCAACTGATCGTGTTCGTGGCAGGGGCGTCAACGTCACCATCACCGGTTGTCGTCGCCGGTGGTGGAGCGAAGGTTGTCGCCACCGGGGTGCTGCGCGGGCAACTGCGTACTTTCTACCCCGACCCCCTGCGCCCCTGCCACGAGCACCCGAGCGAGACGAGCGAACCATGCTTGACCTGACCAGCCGGGCCACCCTCACCGGCGCCCCTGAGCGACGTGCATACGCCGCGCAGTACGAGGTCCGCGGCCTCGCCAACAACAAGGTGGAGCTCACCGGCTACGCCGCGATGTTCGGTACCCCGTACGAGATGCACGACGCCTTCGGCGAGTACGTCGAGTCTGTCCGCCGGGGAGCGTTCAGCACGACCCTGGTGAACCGAGCGGACGTCGCGTATCTGTCAAACCACGCCGGTCTGACGATGGCTCGAACGGTGGCCGGATCACTTCGGCTCGCCGAGGACACCACCGGACTGCTCACCATCGCGCAGGTGAACACCACCCGCTCCGACGTGCGCGACCTGGTGACCGCCATCGAGGATGATGACGTCGACCAGATGAGCATCGGCTTCCGGGTGGTGACCCAGGACTGGAGTGCCGACTTCACCCAGCGCAGCATGGTGGCACTCGACCTGCACCGCGGGGACGTCAGTGCAGTGAACTTCGGTGCCAGCCCCACCACCTCTGTCAGCACGTCCACCAAAGGCCTGCTCGACCTGGTGCTGGACCTCACCGCGTGATACACCGAGCTAGTAGGCCACCCACTGTTGTCACTACTACTGCCCCCGCTGCCCGCCCCGCGCCCCCGCCCCGCGCCCGGCGTGGCCACAGCCCGTGGTTGTGCCTCGGGTGGCCTCTGCCGAGGTGCCCGGCCCGGCACAGGTGGGTGGGTAGGTGCCGTGCACGAACGTGCAGCATTGTGCACAGCCAGCAACGCTGTTGTGCGTAACGCCGTTTTTATGCTGTGAGTGACAATGACCGCCGCTGCAGCCACCCACATCCCTCCGTGGACACCGAAACGTTTGAGTTTTCCTCCCAAGACCGCCCACATCCACGAGCGAGGTGCATAAACATGCAGGACAGTGCGACGAACCTCCGGCAGGCTCAGCGATGACGGCCCCTCTGCCCGCCCCGAAAGGCACCCAGGCAGCCGGTCGCCGGCTCTGGAAAGCCGTCGTCGAAGAGTTCGACATGACGCCCCACGAGCTGGAGCTGCTGCGCCAGACCGTGGCCGTGCTGGACTCCTGCGAGACCTTGCAAGCCGTCACAGCCGCCCAGGGGCTCCTGGTGGACGACAGGGCCACCGCCGCCACCGTCGAGCTGCGCCTGCAACGGGTGCTGCTGCTCAAGCTCATGGCTGACCTGCGCATCCCCGACGCCGACAACACCCGACCACCCCAGCGGCCCGGCAGCCGCGGCGCCTACGGTCAGCGGGAGGCGTCGTGAGGCGCAAGGCCCGACCTGTGATCGAGCCCCCGGCCGAGCTGCGCACGTTCCGCCCCGGAGCCGGCCTGACCGTGGTGGAGGTGTGGGCGTCGTTCGAGGACTGGCGCAACCGCAGGGTCGCCTACGGCAAGGAACACGGCTGGCCCGACGGGATGCTGGTGATGCTCCAGCAGCACATGACGGTGCGCCGCAAGCTGGACTCAGTCGCTCGCGAGTGACACTAGGACCGTCCGAAAGTCCGGGAGGCTGTTGTATCCGGCAGTGAATCGGATGTACTTGCCGTCCGAGAAGTAGATCGTGGCCGACGGCCGCGGGTCGAGTTGGCCCGTCCGCCGGCCGTCGTTGTCTCGGCCCGTAATGGTGATGGAATCTGTGACTTCCACCCGCTGAATATCCCGCCGTGACCAGATCTGAAGCACTGACCCGGACAAATCTGTGTGTGTCGTCTGCCGCAGCACGGATCTCGGCGTGACGACCACGACGACGGCGCGGGGCGGGTCCTCTAGAGCCGACACGTCCAAGTACTGGACTTCGCTCGTCCCAGTCGCTTCTGCGAGACGCGTTGCGACCGACACAGGGATCTGGTGAGCTAAGCCGTCGGTCTGATCTATCAGACTGGCGATCCGCTGCTCTGTTGTCTCATCCGTCATGCCGCTCCCCATGCTTTTTCGATGCCCTCTGCGGGTGAGATCACAGTATCCGCCGGAGTTCCTCATAGAACGGCCGCTATCTCCGAGTCCGGTTCCCGCCCGATGATGACCGGCATCCGGGCGAACAGGTCCAGCGCCTCCGCTACGGGATCGGCGGGGGTGTAGTTCGGGTCGAAGCACCCACCGGCGCTCATCGGTTCGCCGCCCGCTGCATTGCCCTGATGGCGGCCAGGTCGGCATCGGTGACTGAGCGCAGCAGGGCACGAAAACCCGCCGCGTCGAGCCCGAGGTGCGCCGCCGCCTGCTCGGTGTCCATCTCCGCGGCCAACACCTCGCCCAGGGCGGCCAGCTCTGCGGTGCTCATCGCGCACCCGCAGCGATCAGCGCGAGAATCGCATCCCTACGGGCAATCCACGCATCGGTGACGTCATCCGGGGTGTCCCGGGTCGGTATCTCGCGGAGCAGGGCGGCCACCTCCGCGGTGGTCGGTCGGTCGGTGGCGGGGATGGTGTCGGGGAAGTTGGTGCTCATGGTGGCTCCCTTGTCGCGCGTCCGGTTGGACACGTAGTGGACACGGGGCCGAAATGAAACGGCCCCTGACTGGCGTTTCCGCTGGTCAGGGGCCGTTATTGCTGGTGCGCGATACTGGGATTGAACCAGTGACCTCTTCCGTGTCAGGGAAGCGCTCTCCCGCTGAGCTAATCGCGCCGGGGTAGTACATCTAGCGAGGCGGAGACGGGAATCGAACCCGTGTACAGGGCTTTGCAGGCCCTTGCCTAAGCCACTCGGCCACTCCGCCAGAGAGCCCGAGATCGACTCTTCGAGCGGATGACGGGATTCGAACCCGCGACCCCAACCTTGGCAAGGTTGTGCGCTACCAACTGCGCTACATCCGCATTCATCGTGCCCGTCGCCGACGGGCACGCGATTGGGGAACACTAACCGAGGGGTTCAGCGGCCTCCAAACCGGGTATCGCGGGTGGCGGATCGCGCTGAGCGGGTGGCGGCTCGCGCTGAGTCAGTGCTCGTCGGTGGTCAGCAGGCCTTCCAGTACCGCATCCAGATCCATCTGCTCGGACTCCGTGCCCGGTGCGACGAGCGCGAAGCTCCGGTCGAGGAAGTCCGCGATCACGCTGGCGGACGCCTCGAAGCAGGCGTACCCACTCGGTGAAGTGAGTTCGACGAACACCACGTCGCGACAGGGATCCACGCACGGCCACACTCGTACGTCGCCTGCACCGCAGACCCCGAGCAGTCCGTCAGTCAGCAGCGCTCGCGCGAAAACCCAGCGCACGTCGCGGGTGGGGCCGGTAGTAAACCGCAGATGGACGGCGAAAGCGTCGCAGGCGTCGTACCGCAGCCCCACTGGCACGGGCAGCGAGGCGTTCTGCCACCCGCCGGGGTCACCCGGGGTCGTACCGTCCGGCGGCGACACCAGCAATGTGAATACCGTGTCGGCCACTACCGACCGGGGGTTGCTCATGCTGCCGGTCACCTCGATCCTCGCCTGCGATGGTTGGTCGTAGGGGCCTTCGGTGCCCTCCGGGTCGACGTCCGGATGCGCCGACCGTGATCAATCGGGCGGCTCTACGACACGCATCGTGCACCGGATGCCGCCGGTTCACCCGGTCGCTGCCGCGAGATTCACCCGTACAGACCAGCGAAACCACACGTCAGTGATACCACGACGGTACCGCGATGCCCTGAGGCATCTATCCGGGCGAGGAGACGGCAAGGCCCCACATCGTCGCCGGCGAGTCCTCGAACACGCTCACCGCTAGGCTGATGGTGCCTGGCCCAGCTGGATCGGTGAACCGCCGGGCGGTCCGGGCGCGAACAACCGGACGTGAGGACCCCACCTGTGGCAGATGTCGACGCACCTGATGCGTCCGACGGCGCCCCGTCCATGCAGCGCAGTCGTCCGCGTCGTGCGGCCCCGACCCCGGCCGGGCTCGAACGGGCCGCGGCCGACGTCGCCCTGCTGGACCGATTAGCGGCTGGCGACAGGGCGGCGCTGGCGCTGCTCTATGACCGTTACTCCCGCCCGGCCTACTCGCTGGCCCGCCGGATCTGTGTCGATGAGTTGCTCGCCGAGGACGTGGTGCAGGAGGTGTTCCTGGCGGTCTGGCGCGATCCCGCCAAGTACGTCGCGGACCGGGGCGCCTTCTCGTCGTGGCTGCTCACCATGGTTCACCACAAAGCCGTGGATGCTGTGCGGCGGGAGGGAGTTCACCGGCGCAGACAGGTGGCGCTCGACGAGGAGACAACTGACCGCCTCGTGCCCGACACGCCTGGGGCCGACGTCGACGCTATTGGTGCCGTCGTTGCCCGTGACGTTCGTACCGCGTTGGGTGAGCTGCCCACCGAGCAACGCACCGCGATGATGCTGGCTTACTACGGCGGGTACACCCAGCGTGAGGTTGCCGCGATCGTCGGAGTGCCGTTAGGGACGGTAAAGTCGCGGATGTTCGCTGCAGCTGCCCGCTTGAGGGGTGCACTGGGTCCATTGTCCGCCGACTTCGGTATCGGTGTCCGAACCGAAGGGGGGGCACTGTGATGGCCGGCGAACACCACAAGGAATGCGATCAGGGTGAGGTGGCCGTCGGTTGGGCACTGCACGCTCTGGAACCCGAGGAGGAATCCGGCTTCGCCCGGCACCTTCCGCGGTGCGCGGACTGCACCGATCGGGTAGCAGCCACGGCAGCTATGGCCGCTGTCCTGGCCGCCGGAGTGGACCAGCTGGAGCCGCCGCCGCGTCTGCGTGAGGCCATCATCGCCGCTGCACGGACCACTCAGAGCCCTCGCCCCGTGCCGCTCACGGGTGAGCGGGCACCCGCACCGGCGCGGTCCGTCGTCCCGGTGCAGCTGCTGGGCCGTACCCGTCGCGTGCTGGTGGCCGCAGTGGCCGCCGGGGTGCTCGCGTTTGGTGCCGGGTGGGCAGGGAACGCACTGCTGCAGCCGAGCTCCGGGGCGGCGCAGTCGGCGTTGCCGCAGCTGTCCGACCCGTCCGTGCACCGCACGGCGATCATGGCGACGGGTACCGATCGGGTGATGGCGATCGTGCTCACCGACTCCTCAGGTGCGTCGGTGGTGCCGGTCGACATGCCCGCTGCCCCGGCCGGCACGGCCTACTGGCTGTGGGGTACTGGATCGGGCGCGCCGATCCCGCTTGGCAAGGTGAGTGTCGGCCCGGGTGCCGGCGCCGCAGTGCAGTCGCCGGTGCCGACGCAGCCAGCGAACTTCGCCGGGTACGCGGTGTCGGTCGAACCAGAATCGGTGGTGCCCGTGGCGCCCTCGACGGTGCTGGCGACATCGGGCACCATCTAGCCCCATGGGCGCGGGGGAAGCGGGGCGAGGTAGGACTGGCACGGCCGAACGCGGCGTCGTCGACCGCCTGCGGGAGCGGCGGGAACGCATGCGGGCGCGACCGACGGTGAACCTGGCCTACCGGATCGCGGTGGGGGCGGTGGGAACCGCCGTCCTGATCGTCGGCATCATCCTCATCCCCTACCCCGGTCCGGGATGGCTGATCGTGATCGCCGGGCTCGCAATCCTCGCCTCGGAGTTCGAGCGCGCGCAGCGGGCACTGCAGTTCGTCAAGCGTTACAACGACGGCTGGTCGTCCTGGTTGAGCCGTCAACCTCGGTGGGTGCAGGCGGTCTTGCTGGCGCTGACCACCATCGTCGTGCTCACCACGTTATGGATGCTCGGTACGTTCGCGCTGGTAGCGGGGTGGGTCGGGTACGAGGCGGGTTGGGTGCGCTCACCGCTGTTGGGCTGAGATCCTCGGGTGTCGGCGGGACGAACCCGCCCAGCGATGCGTGTTAATGTCGTGACCGCACGTTCGAGCATGGTCGCCCAGCGCCTGCATCGCACGGTCCTGTGGCTCAGTGGAAGAGCGTCCCGTTCACACCGGGAAGGTCGCTGGTTCGATCCCAGCCAGGACCACCTCCCGCCGATCAGCCCCCGGCCGCCACCAGTGAGACCGCGCCTACCGCCGACCCGAGGAGTTCACCGCTGTGCCATTGCCCGCCCAGCCTGTCGGTCCGAGCATCACCGTCGCAGCAGGCGCCACCGCGGGGGCCGCCGTCCGCGCGGCGGGACTGCCCGGTAAGGGTCCCGACGCCGTGGTGGTCGTGCGCGACGCCGACGGGCACCTGCGGGACCTGTCCTGGGCGCCCGCCGTGGACACCCTGGTGCAGGCGGTGGCCGCCGACACCGACGACGGTCGGTCGGTGATCCGGCACTCCGCCGCCCACGTCATGGCCCAAGCCGTCCAGGCGCTGTTTCCCGACGCCCGCCTCGGCATCGGGCCCCCCGTCACCGACGGCTTCTATTACGACTTTGCCCTCGACCGCGCGTTCACCCCCGAGGACCTGGTCGCGGTGGAGAAACGGATGCGCCAGATCATCAAGGGGGCGCAACGCTTCGCCCGACGGGAGCTGGCGTCGGTCGAGGCCGCCGAGGCCGAGCTGGTCGCCGAGCCGTTCAAGCTGGAGCTTATCCGGGACAAATCCGGCGTCGACGACCCGGAGATCATGGAGGTCGGCCCCGGCGCGCTCACCATCTACGACAACCTCGATCCGCGCACCGGCGAAGCGGTGTGGAGCGATCTGTGCCGCGGCCCGCACCTGCCGACCACCAAGCACATCCCGGCCTTCACCCTCACCCGCAGCTCCGCGGCCTACTGGCGCGGAGACCAGGCCAACGCCAGCGTGCAACGCGTCTACGGCACCGCCTGGGAATCACCAGAGGCGTTGGAGCAGCACCTAGCACTGCTCGCCGAGGCCGAACGCCGCGATCACCGCCGGCTGGGCACCGAGCTCGACCTGTTCAGCTTCCCCGACGAGATCGGCTCGGGGCTGGCAGTGTTCCACCCCAGGGGCGGCACGGTGCGCCGAGTGATGGAGGACTACTCGCGGCGCCGGCACGAGGAGGCCGGCTACTCCTTCGTGAACACCCCGCACATCACCAAGGAAGACCTGTTCCTGACCAGCGGGCACCTGCCCTACTTCGCCGACACCATGTTCCCGCCGATGCAGTTCGAGGGCACCGACTACTACCTCAAACCGATGAACTGCCCGTTCCACATCCTGGTGTTCAAGAGCCGGGGGCGTAGCTACCGCGAGCTGCCCCAGCGGCTCTTCGAGTTCGGCACGGTCTACCGCTACGAGAGGTCCGGGGTCGTGCACGGACTCACCCGGGTCCGCGGCTTGACGATGGACGACGCGCACATCTTCACCACCAGCGAGGGGATGGGTGCGGAGATCAGCGGGGTGCTGGACTTCGTGCTCGGGCTACTCCGCGACTTCGGGCTGACGGACTTCTACCTCGAGCTGTCGACCCGGGGCGAGTCCGAGAAGTTCATGGGCGACGACGACCAGTGGACGCGAGCGACCGAGGCGTTGACGCAGGCCGCGGACGCCTCCGGCCTCGTGCTGGTACCCGACCCGGGCGGAGCGGCCTTCTACGGGCCGAAGATCTCGGTGCAGGCGCGCGACGCGATCGGCCGGACCTGGCAGATGTCGACCATCCAGGTCGACTTCAACCTGCCTGAGCGCTTCGACGTCGAGTACACCGCGGCCGACGGCACCCGGCAGCGTCCGGTGATGATTCACCGAGCGTTGTTCGGGTCGATCGAGCGCTTCTTCGGCGTGCTCGTCGAGCACTACGCGGGGGCGTTCCCGGCGTGGCTTGCCCCGGTGCAGGTGGTGGGCATCCCGGTGGCGGCGGACTACGCCGAGCACCTTGACGGTGTCGCCGCCGCGCTGCGAGCCGGGGGCATTCGCGTCGAAGTAGACCACAGCGACGAGCGGATGCAGAAGAAGATCCGCACCCACACCACCCAGAAGGTGCCGTTCATGCTGCTGGCCGGCGAGCGGGACGTGCAGGCGGGCGCAGTGAGCTTCCGCTTCCTCGACGGCACTCAAGTGAACGGGGTCCCGGTGGCCCAGGCCGCGGCCACCGTGCAGGAGTGGGTGGCGCGCCGGGAAAACGCCTCGCCGACGGCGGCACTGGTGCAGCCCGGGTGAGTGAGCTTCGGCAGGTGGGGGCGGGTACCCCCGACCGGTTGGAACGGCTGTGGACCCCGCACCGGATGTCCTACATTGCCGAACCGGCCGCCAGCCACGCGGAGGTCGACCATCACGGTGAACCCGGGTGCCCGTTGTGCGCCATCCCGGCGATGGATGACGTCACAGGGCTCGTGGTGGCCCGTGGAACGCAGGTGTACGCGGTGCTGAACCTCTACCCCTACAACCCCGGGCACCTGATGGTGGTGCCCTACCGGCACGTCGCCGACCTGGAGGACCTCACCGCGGGTGAGTCGGGCGAACTCATGGCCCTGACCCGGACCGCACTTCAGGTGATCAAGCAGGTGTCGCACCCGCACGGGTTCAACGTCGGGCTCAACCTGGGCGGTGTTGCTGGTGGATCGCTGGCCGCGCACCTGCACGAGCACGTGGTGCCGCGATGGGGTGGGGACGCCAATTTCATCACCGTACTTGGGGGAACGAAGGTGCTGCCGCAGCTGCTCACCGAGACCCGCCAGCTGCTCGCCTCGGCGTGGCCGCTACCCGCGCACGAACCTGGGGTGGAGCGCGGCACCCAACCGTGACACCCTCCGTGCGGTGAGCACGCCGACGATCGTCCTGGGCCCGCTGCTGCGCTATGTCGAGCCCACCAGGGCCACGGTCTGGGTGGAGACCGACGCACCCTGCACGGTGCGGGTGCGCTGCGGGGACGCCGAGGTCAGTGCCGACACCTGGGGCGTGCACGGCCACCATTACGCGGTGCTTGCCCTGACCGGGTTGGCAGCCGGAACCGTCACTCCGTACGTGGTGGAGCTCGACGACACCCCGGTGTGGCCGTTGCCGGGCGCGCAGCCCAGCACCATCCGCACCCGCGCCCCAGACGCAGACGTCCGCGTCGCGTTCGGGTCCTGCCGACGAGCCGAGGGTGACTCCGCCGCTGACCTGGCCGCCTACGGAGCCGACGCGTTGACCGCGATGGCCACGCGGATGAGTTCCGACGAGCACGAACAGTGGCCGGACGCGTTGCTGTTGGTCGGGGATCAGGTGTACGCCGACGAATCCTCCGCGGCTATGCGAGCCCGATTGCGGGAGCGTCGTGCCGCCGGGCACGGCCCGGCCGGCGCACGCACCCCCGAGGGGCAGCAGGAGGTGGCAGAGGAGATTTGCGACTTCGAGGAGTACACCTGGCTGTATCACGAGTCGTGGCAGCCCGAGCAGGTGCGGTGGTTGTTGTCCACCGTCCCCACCTGCATGATCCTCGATGACCACGACCTGCGCGACGATTGGAACAGCTCCTACAGCTGGCGCCGGGAGATGGTGACCCGGCCATGGTGGCGTGACCGCGTCGTCGGCGCGTTCAGTTCTTATTGGGTCTACCAGCATCTGGGCAACCTCTCGCCCGACGACCTGGCTGACGACGAGCTATACCGGGCGGTGCGCTCGGCGGCCACCGATGCCGAACGGGAGCAGCTGTTGGCCGACTTCGCCTGGCGCGCCGACAGCCAACCCGGCAGCACGCGCTGGAGTTATTACCGTGATTTCGGCCGGACCCGGCTGCTCGTGGTGGACTCCCGATGCTCGCGCCGGTTGGATCCCGACGACCGCCGAATGGTGGACGCCGCCGAGTGGGAGTGGTTGCGGCGCAAAGCTACCGACGGCGACATCGACCACTTGCTGATCGGTACGTCACTGCCGTTCCTGATGTTGCCGGGTCTGCATCACTTGGAGGGGTGGAACGAGGCCACCGCTGAGGGTGCGTGGGGCCGGGCATACGCCAAAATCGGGGAAAAGATCCGTCTGGCGGTCGATCTGGAGCACTGGGCGGCTTTTCGGACCTCGTTCGACGACATGGTCGCCCTGGTCACCGACATCGCGGCCGGTGCACACCCGCCCGCCAGTGTGCTGTGGCTTTCCGGGGACGTGCATTGCTCCTACCTTGCCCAAGCGCAGATCGACGGGGTCGATCCGGGGCGCACCGCGCTGCACCAGCTGACCATGTCGCCGTTCCGCAACCCGCTAAACTTGCCGGTGCAGCTGGCGAACCGGATGGCCCAGCGGCCCGGCGTGGCGCGGGTGCTGCGCGCGTTGTCCCGCCGTGCCGGGGTGGTGGAACCGGCCATCACCTGGGACGTTGACGACGGACCGTGGTTCGACAACGGCGTCATGACCGTGGTGCTGCACGAGCGCCGTGCCCGGGTCGAGGTGGACCACGCCTGGGTCGAACCCACTGGGTCCCAGGCGTTGCGCCGCACCCTGACGCGCCAGCTCGCGGACCCGGTCCGCTGATCTGGGCGACTATCCTGCGTCGGTCGGTCCGGGAGGATGGGCGAGCAGGGAGGTCGGGAGTCGGAGAGGGCGGGTCGCCAGCATGGTCAGGTTGATCACCAGGTCGTCGGTGTCCAAGGTGACCGGCCCGTTGGGTTCTTGGCTGGTGCGCCGCGGGTGGTCCCCTGATGTGGTCACCGTGCTGGGCGCCGTGGCGACGGTGGCCGCGGCCCTGACCCTGTTTAGCACCGGTCGGTTCGTCATCGGCGCAGTGCTGATCGCTGTATTCGTCCTTACCGACATGGTCGACGGCGCGATGGCCAGGGCGCAGGGTGGTGGGACGCGATTCGGCGCTGTGCTGGACGCCACCTGCGACCGGGTGGCCGACGGTGCGGTGTTCGCCTCACTAACCTGGTGGGGGTTCACCCAGGGCGGCAGCCTCCCCCTCGCCGCGGCGGGGTTGTTGTGCTTGGTCACTTCTCAGGTGACCTCCTATGCCAAGGCCAGGGCCGAGGCGAGTGGGTTCGCCGCGCCGAAGGGGCTGGTGGAACGGCCGTCCCGGCTGGTCATCGTGCTCACCGGGGCGATGGCGACCGGGCTGGGACTGTCGTGGGCGCTGTACGTCGCGCTGTACGTGCTGGCCGCCGGTGGTGCGATCACCGTGGTGCAGCGCGTGCTCGCAGTGCGAGGCGCGGAGGGTGCACGTGACCGGATCTCCGTCTGAGGCCACCAGCTGGCGGGCCCGGGTCATCGACCTGGGTTACGCCGCCGGCTGGCGGGTGCTGCGTTCGGTGCCCGAGCCGGTGGCTGCCGCCGCGTTTCGGGTCGGGGCGGACGTGGCGGCCCGGCGCGGTGACCACAGTCAGTTGCGCCGCAACCTCGCCCGAGTGCTGGCCGTGGCACCGGAGGAGGTTCCTGCCGATGCGGTGCGCGCGTCGTTGCGTTCCTATGCGCGGTACTGGCGTGAAGTGTTTCGGTTGCCCGCCACCGACGTTATCGAGTTGTTGGGTCGAGTCCGGATGATTGGCGTCGAGCACCTCGACGATGCTCTTGCGGCTGGTCGTGGCGCGATTCTCGTCCTACCGCACAGCGGCAACTGGGACGTGGCCGGGGTGTGGATGGTCGCCCACACCGGTGGGTTCACCACGGTGGTGGAGCGCTTGCAGCCGGAGTCGTTGTTCCGCCGGTTCGTGGCCTACCGGGAGGCGCTGGGCTTCGAGATCCTGCCGTTGACCGGAGGTGAGTCCCCGATTCGCGGGCTCGTGCGCCGGTTACGGGCCGGGGGCGCGGTGTGCCTGGTCGGCGATCGGGACCTCTCCCGGGCGGGGGTGCCCGTCACGCTCTTCGGTGCGGCGACTCGGATGCCGGCCGGTCCGGCCAAGCTGGCGCGCAGCACGGGTGCGGCGTTACTCCCGGTGCACTGCTGGTTCACCGACACCGGTTGGGCGGTGCGCATTTGCCCGCCGGTGGACCGAAGCCTGGGCGTTCGGGCCGCGACGCAGGCGGTGGCCGACCGCTTCGCCGAGGGGATCACCGCGCACCCTGCAGACTGGCACATGCTGCAGCCGCTGTGGCTGGCCGACCTGCCGCGCAGGGATAGGGACCAGCTAACCGCGGGGGCGGGGCCCGCGTGAGGATCGACATGGGAAGGGCGGGGCCCGCGTGAAGATTGGAATGGTGTGCCCGTATTCCTTCGACGTGCCCGGCGGCGTCCAGGCCCACGTCGCGGAACTGGCCGCCGTGCTCATGGGGCTCGGCCACGACGTCAGCGTGCTCGCCCCAGCTGATGAGGCCACGGTCCTGCCGGACTACGTGGTGAACGGCGGGCGGGCGATCGCCGTGCCCTACAACGGGTCGGTGGCGCGGCTGAGCTTCACCCCGGCCACCTTCGCCAGGGTGCGACGATGGATCAGGAGCAACGACTTCGACGTGTTGCATTTGCACGAACCGAACGCGCCGAGCCTCACGATGATGGCGCTGATGATCGCCGACGGCCCGATCGTGGCCACGTTCCACACCTCCACCAGCCGTTCCCGGGTGCTCAGTACCTTCTCCGGGGTGCTGCAGCCGTTCCTGGAGAAGATCACCGGCCGCATCGCGGTCTCCGCGCTGGCGCGCCGGTGGCAGGTGGAAGCGCTCGGCTCGGATGCGGTGGAGATTCCCAACGGGGTGCACGTCGGGGCTTTCGCCGCTGCCCCGGCGCTGCCTGGTTACCCGCGTGCGGGCCCCACCTTGGCGTTCCTCGGCCGCTACGACGAACCCCGCAAGGGCATGCCGGTCTTGCTGGCCGCGCTGCCGGCACTGCTGGAGCAGCACCCCGACCTGCAGGTTCTGGTGGTGGGGCGCGGTGATCAGGAGGCGTTACGCAAGGCCGCCGGGCCGGTGGTAGGCCCACACCTTCGCTTGCTCGGCCAGGTGAACGACGCGGAGAAGGCCTCCGCGCTGCGCAGCGCGGACGTGTACTGCGCACCCAACACCGGCGGGGAGAGTTTCGGCATCGTCCTGGTGGAGGCGATGGCCGCGGGAACGGCAGTGGCCGCGAGCGACCTGGAAGCCTTCCGGCTGGTCCTGCGCGACGGCGAAGCCGGGGACCTGGTGCCGGTGGACGACCCGGCCGCCTGGAGTCGGACGCTGCACGGGCTGCTCAGCGACGGCGACCGGCGGGCACGGCTCGTCCAGGCTGGACGACGTGCCGTCCGGGCCTACGACTGGCCGGTCGTCGCCCAGCAGGTGCTGCGGGTGTACGAGACGGTGACCGCCGGTGGCCAGCGGGTGCACGAGGCTGACTTGTGAGCACCTGGCACGGCACGCTGCTGGTGGCGGTGCTGATCGTCGCGGTGCTCGGCGCGCTGTGGACCTACGCGACCGCGCACCGCCTGGACCGGTTGCACGTGCGGACCGACGCGGCCTGGCTGGCGTTGGACTCGGCCCTGGGCCGACGGGCGGTCGTCGCTCGGGCCGTGGTGCTGGCGGGCACCGGCCCAGGGGCGGACCCCGACCTCGCTGCCATCGCCGACCGCGCCGAGCGGGCGAGCCGGGCCACCCGGGAGGCGGCGGAGAATGCATTGTCGGCTGCGCTGGCCACCCTGAGCACCGCCCAACTGTCCCCGCAGGCCGCCGCCGAGCTGGCCGACGCCCAGGCACGGGTGCTGCTGGCCAGACGGTTCCACAACGATGCGGTGCGGGACGCGCTCGCGCTACACCGCCGGCGGTCGGTCCGGTTGCTGCGGCTGGGGGGGACAGCCGCGGCGCCCACGTACTTCGAGATCGCCGAAAGCCCACTGACATCATCGGTCGGGCCCCCGCGCCGGCCGGCCACCCGGGTGCTGTTGATCGACGAGCAGGACCAGGTGTGCCTGTTGCGGGGGCGCGCAGTCGCCGAGCGGCCGCCGTTCTGGTTCACCACCGGCGGTGGGGTGGAACCAGGTGAAACGCCCAGGGCCGCGGGGGTCCGCGAGGTGGCGGAGGAGACTGGGCTGACGTTGGTGGCGGCGCAGTTGCGCGGGCCGTTGTGGTGGCGGCGGTCAGTCTTCGTCTTCGACGGCGCCACCATCGAGGCGGAGGAAACGTACTTCGCCGCCGCGGTCGCGAACTTCGCGCCGCGCAGCGGTGCCCGCACCGAACTCGAGCACCGGATGATCGACGACGCGCGCTGGTGCACCGCCGCCGACATCCAGCGGTTGGAGGCGGCAGGGGACAACGTCTACCCACCCGGGCTGGCCGACCTGCTCGGCGAGGCGGTGCAACTCGTGCGCGCACCCGATGCCGCCGCGCCACCGCGAGCGCGCGACATCGGCGCGACAGGCGAAGGTGGGCGCCTACGATGACAATGAGATCGGGCCGCGCCGACGCGGCATCGTGAAACCAGGAGGATCCTGTGAGCGCCCCCGAGAAGTCCAGCAGTACTTCGCCGACCCCACCGGGCACGGGCACCGCCCGGGTCAAGCGCGGCATGGCAGAAATGCTCAAGGGCGGCGTCATCATGGACGTGGTCACCGTCGAGCAGGCCAGGATCGCCGAGGACGCCGGCGCGGTCGCGGTGATGGCGCTGGAGCGTGTCCCGGCCGACATGCGCGCCCAAGGTGGCGTGTCCCGGATGAGCGACCCGGACATGATCGACGCCATTGTGGCCGCGGTGAGCATCCCGGTCATGGCCAAGGCGCGTATCGGGCATTTCGTGGAAGCCCAGGTGCTGCAGAGCCTCGGGGTGGACTACGTCGACGAGTCCGAGGTGCTCACCCCGGCCGACTACGCCCACCACATCGACAAGTGGCGTTTCACCGTGCCGTTCGTGTGCGGGGCGACGAACCTGGGTGAGGCGCTGCGCCGGATCACCGAGGGCGCGGCGATGATCAGGTCCAAGGGTGAAGCCGGCACCGGTGACGTGTCCAACGCCACCCTGCACATGCGCACCATCTCCGCCGAAATTCGCCGACTCACCTCGCTGAGCCCCGACGAGCTGTATGTCGCCGCCAAGGAACTGCAGGCGCCCTACGACCTGGTAGCCGAGGTCGCGTCGGCTGGTCGGTTACCGGTGACGCTGTTTACCGCGGGTGGAATCGCTACCCCGGCGGACGCCGCGATGATGATGCAGCTCGGTGCCGACGGGGTGTTCGTCGGGTCGGGCATCTTCAAGTCCGGCAACCCCGCCCAGCGCGCCGACGCGATCGTCAAGGCGACCACCTTCTTCGACGACGCAGCCATGGTGGCCAAGGTGTCGCGGGGCTTGGGTGAGGCGATGGTGGGAATCAACGTCGAGCAACTACCGGTCGACCACCGGCTGGCCACTCGCGGCTGGTGAGCGCCGACGCAGCTGGGCCCCCAACCCGGGCCCGCCTCGCTCGTGAACTCATCCCGCTCCTCGCGGCGATCGCCCTGGTGGGCGGTTCGTTCGGCGCGGTAGCCGCGGCGACGGGACTGTCAGCGGCCAAGACGCTGGCACTGTCCGCCTTGGTGTACGCCGGGGGTGCGCAATTCCTGGTGGTGGCCGCCGCTGCCAGCGGCGCGGGTGGGCTGACTCTGCTCGCCGGCGGCCTGCTGCTCAACGCCCGCCACCTCACCTACGGTCTGGTGTTGGCTGAAGTGATGCGCGGGCCGTGGTGGCGTCGGCTCATCGGTGCGCACCTGATGACCGACGAGGCGACGGCACTCACCCTGGCTCAGCCCGACCCGGCCGCAGCCCGCCGCGCATTCGGTGTGGCCGGGGTACTGCTGTTCCTAACCTGGAACGCGGCGACCGTCCTGGGCATGGTGGCGGGTGAGGCGTTGGGCGATCCGGCCGCGTTCGGGGTGGACGCCGCCTTCCCCGCCGCGCTGCTGGCCCTGGTCATCCCGACGATCGTCGGCCGATCCGCCGCCCGGGTCGCGGTCGCCGCCGCCGTGCTGGCCGTGCTGGCGACGCCGCTGCTGCCCGCCGGGGTGGGCATCCTGGTCGGGCTCACCGCGATGGTGCTGGCCGGGCGCGGTCCGCAGTGAACTGGTGGGTGATCGGAGCACTGGCACTGGGCACTTACGTGTTGCGCCTCGCCGGCCCGCTGCTGCGCGAGAAGGTGGTCGTCGGAGCCGGCACGGTGCGTCTGTTGACCCTGGCCGCCGCCGCGTTGCTGGTTGCACTGGCCGCCACCTCGGCGGTGCTGCAGGACGGTGGCTTCGCCGGGTGGGCCCGGGGGGCCGGCGTCGGGGTGGGGGCCGCCGCGGTGTGGCTCCGCGCCCCCTTCGTGGTCGTGGTGGCGGTGGCCGCGGCTACGACCGCCGGTTTGCGGGCCGCTGGCGTCGGCTGAAGCGCACGGTCACAGGGTTGAGGAACAACGGGCGACCCCGCAAGATCCTGGGATGGCAGACCCCGGCCGAGGCCTACGCCGCGTTCAGCAGGGTCGGCGGCGTACGCCTTCCGCTCATGCTGAGCGGGTCTTCCTGAAGGTGAACCACACATGCTCGTTCTGGGGTGCTTGGGCAACTGTCGTCAGGCTCCAGCCCGGAGTGGTGGGTCATCCCGCACCTCATTCGTGTTACGGGTGTAACATCGTGCGGTGACAGAGGAGTGGGTGTCGGGGGCGACCGCGGTGGGGTGGGTGCTGGTGTCGGTGTCCACCGCGGGCGCCCCGGCGTCGTTGCGGGTGCTGGTGTGGCGGCGGCTGCGCTAGTGGGGTGCGCTGTACCTGCAGCAGTCGGTGTGCATGCTGCCCGCCCAACCCCGTGTCCTGGCCGACCTCACCAGGCTCGTGAGCCGGGTCACCGAGCAGGGTGGCACCGCCCGGGTCGTCGCCGTGCAGGTCAGCGACCCCGTCGCCGAGGCCGGGCTCATCGACGAGCTCAACGCCGCCCGCGACGCCGAGTACAGCGAGCTGCTGGAGCGGCTGCCCGCGTTCCACTCCGAGCTCGAGCAAGAAACCGCCCGAGGACGGGCGACCTACGCCGAGGTGGAGGAGTCCGAGGCCGACCTGCACCGCTACCAGGCCTGGCTGGGCAAGATCACCGCCCGCGACTACTTCCACGCCCCCGCCGCTGCGACCGCCCGGGCAGCGGTGGAGGCCGCCGAGACCGCCTTGGCCCGGTTCGAACAGGCCGCGCTCACTGCGGAGATTCCCGCCGGTATCGGCGACACCGTCACGGTACGAACCCGGGACACCCTTGCACCACCAGCTCTGCGGGTGGTGGAGGGCCCGTGACCGGCCGGTGGTGGCTCGACCTGCTCGTAAGCCTGGCCCTCGCCCTGGCCGCGACGTGGCTCGCGCTGGTGGTCCTGCTCGTCGTGGTCCGCCCTCGGGGCGGACTGCTCAGCGAGTCGCTGCGGCTCTTGCCGGACGTGTTGCGTGTGGTGCGCCACCTCGCCGCCGATGCACCCTGCCCCGCGGGATCCGCCTGCGCCTGGGCCTGCTCCTGGTCTACCTGGCTTCACCCTTGGACCTCATCCCCGATGTCATACCCGTTATCGGCTACGCCGACGACGCCATCCTTGTCACCTGGGTCCTGCGTTCAGTCGTCCGACGTGCCGGCCTCGAGGTCGTCCGCGCCCACTGGCCCTGCACCCCCGACGGGCTCACCGCCCTGACCCGCCTCACCCGGCTCACCCGCGTCGACAACACCCCATGATCCCGCCGCATCATTACCCGCGGCCGGGGGTCCTCCCGAGCACGACCGCCGCCACAGCGTGACTGTCCGGAGCCCGGGTTGATGGCGACGGGTGGTGAGCATCGGACCGCCCGGCCGGCGGGTTTCCGTCACCTGGGGCAGTTGCAGGTGTCGTCGCATCCACCGCGGTCGAAGAGGACGGCGGCATTCTTCGAGGCCAGGCACGCCCTCGAGAACAGCAACGCTCACACTGTCAGCCCTGCTGCCTGACCCTCAGGCCGCAGCAACGAGGCGTCCACGCAAGCGGGTCAACTCCAGGCGCCCGGAGTGGCAGGGACAAGACCCCGGAAGCCCCCAGACACCACGTGCTCGTGATCGACACGCTATCGCTCTGCCCCCAGATGCCTATGTACCCCGGTCCGCGACTCCACCTGTTCGACCCCACCGAGGACGGTTTCGCCGCGCCTCGTGAGCCATACGCCGAGCCTCGCCTGGAGCAACTGGCCCAGTTCTGGATAGCGTTGCGGTGCAACCTCAGGTGATTAGCTTAACGGGTAGGCCGACGTCGGCCGCGTTGCGGGCGAGGGGGCCATCGAGGGTCCATACGGCTGTGTCGAGCTGTTGCGCCAGGCGAATGTAGGTCGAGTCGGTGGCGTGGCGACGCCGCAGCTGCGTGGTGATCGCCCCGACGGCGGAACCGTCCTGGGTGAAGTCGAACGGGTGGAGCACGACGTCGAGGGCGGCCAGGTCGGACCACGTGTCGGCGACACCGTCGGCATCGAGGTCGCCGTCGAAGACCAGCCGTGCGAGAACGTTGGCTACCTCGTACGGCAGCACAGCAGGAGCGTGTAGCTCCTCGCCAGTCTCCACCCAGCCTTGCAGATGAGCCTGGGCCGCGGCTTGGCGGTCGTCGGCGACGACCAGCGCAACGATCAGGCTGGCATCGACAACGACACTCACTCGTGTGAGCCCAGGGCGGTACGTGCGTCGTTGACCAGCGTGACAGCGTCGGCCGCCGGTCGCTGCTGAGAGCGCCGTACCAGTCGGGCAATGGCCGCCCGGGCGTCTGGTTGCGGGGGTACGTCCTCGCCCAGGCCGGCGTGGACAAGCATGCGCGCCAGCGTCCCCGGGGAGACCCGTAGATGGTCGGCCTGCCGAGCCAAGGCGGCGTGATCGGCCTCGTCGAGGCGCACTGTGATGGCCTTCGTCATCCGTCCATCCTAGCCGTTCTGATGCGAAACGATGCAGGGCGCATCACCACCGTCCCACTCGACGCTCAGCGGGACAGCTGCTGAGTGAAGCACTGGCCGACCACGGCGAGACGGCTACACAGCACGCTCGCCGCCGTCCGAACATCCGATGGCGGCTGCGGCGGCCAGGATGTTGACGGGGTCGCGTAGCAGGACGATTTGACCCTTTCGCACGCTGAGCACAACGATTTTGGGCAGCGCGAACTCGCCGATGAGTGCGCTGAACCCGAGTCGCGTTTGCTCAGTCCGGCGCGGATGCATCTCTGGTCGAGATTGCTCGGCGGGCAGGAACGGCCAGCGGAACCCGGTACCGGCATTTCCCGACGCGGCGGGTTCTCGTCCAGGCAGCCATAGCAGCCAAGCGAGGTGCGAGCGCCCGGTTACCGTCGGCTTGGCGGCCCGCGCTGGCTATGCGTCGTCGGCCCAGCACAATCGATCTTGATACCAGGTGGTCGACTGTCAGCGAGTGTCGATCATCTGGCGCAGCACGAACTTGATGCTGTCGACCTCCTGGGGCTGGAGCGCGGCGGGATGACGTCGCACCAAGCGCTTGCGACTGACCGACTTGAGCTGATCGCACATGGCGTACGTCGGCCGATCCAGTGACGTGACTGGCGGATGAAAGGGAAGGCCTCGGTCGGTGCTGGTGCAGGGCACCACGAATGCCAGTTGATTGGGGAGCTGGCAAGCGAAGGTGGTGCCGACGACGATGGCTGGGCGCAGGCCGGTTTGCTCGCGACCGACCTGGGGATCGAAGTTCGTCCACCACAGTTCCCATGGGGCGATCTCCGCAGTCACTCCTGCACCGCGGTGTCGACCTCGGCGAGCTGCTCGGTCTCGGCCAGGTAGGAACCAGCCGAGCCTGGATCAGTGGCCAGTCGCGCCAGTGCGGCGCGAGATTGATGTTCGAACAGCACTACCCGCAACGCTTCGTCCAGGCTCACGCCGCCGAGTTCGGTTGTTGCGATCCGAGCCAAGGAGTCTCTGTTCTCGGATGTAACACGCATGCTTGTCTGCATATGCGAAGCATACATCACGCATGCACGACGCGATCGTCGAAAGGTCGCAGCCCCCGCGCTCACCGAGACCTTGTGTCAGTTGGCGATCCTCCACCGGGCAGATTGCACGCTGTCTGCGGCAGAGCCGGTAGGGAGGCCGCTTCGCGGCGACGACGGCGGAAGTGCTCACCGCGGCATGGAGTGCGGACTCCTCGCGAGCGCGCGTCGTCGGAATCATGGAGTCAATGACAATGGGCTCGTGCGCCGTGACCGTCGAGAGTGCGCAGCAGCTCACCGCCACCGGTCCCCATGTCAAGGACGGCGGCACCGGGGCCGAGCAGCCGGAGCTGGGACCCGGCCAGACGGCGGTAGTCCCAGGACGGTGACTCCACCTGGTAGCGGTCCCCAAAGGACGAGAAGTCCCAACCCTCGAAGGGGGCCTCGTGCGCCTCACCGACCAGTCGCTGGAAAGAGCCGTCTTCGGGAGCGGCAGCACGCTCAGAGGACACCACCCAACCTTGGCACGCAGGGCAGTTTAGGCGGGCGGCCATCTACCGCCCCCACACGCGGTGTCTGATCGTGTTCTCGGAAGGGAAGGGCCAGCGGGACACCCGACCAGCATGCCGCGGTCGACCGCGGCACGCCGGAACCGTGGCCACCGAGTGTGGGAAGTGCCGCGGGTTCGTGTTCGGCCGTTGGCGGGCCCCTACTCGTGTGTCCACTGGCCACCTCATCTCTTCCCACAGCTGGCAGGTATGGGAGTTCGTTGCCCGGGAGTTGGCCACTCCCGTCTATGTCCGACTCGCGCGCCTAGCATCCGGGTATGGCGATGCGAGAGGCGCTGCGGACCGAACGAATCAGCTTGCGCCTCCTTGATCCGACGATCTGGACGTCGTGCACAGCCTCTTCTCGAGCCCAGGGCACACGATCGGGGACGGGCCGGTCTGCGATCGGGCAGTGACGCTCGCTTGGCTCGAGAGACGGCAAAGGCTCCACCGCGAGCGTGGTCTGACCTGGTACGGCCTGTGGGATCGCGACGAGTCCTTCGTCGGTAGCTGCGGCGCGTTCCTTGGTGAACGCTGCGGCGACGAGCCCGAGATCGGCTACGAGATCGACGTTCCACACCGGCGTCGTGGGTACGCCCGCGAGGCCGCCGGCATCGTCACTCAGGCAGCACACGCAGCCGGCCATCCCCACGTTTGGGCAACAATCCGGCCGGCGAACGCTGCGTCGGTGCGCATAGCCCGGGCCATCGGATACCACCTGGTCAGGAGCGAACCCGACTCCAAGGGCGACCTCGACTACTACCTCAACGCAGTCGCTGGTCCGACCTGAAACCACTCCCGCTGTTCCAAGATCGATGGTTGACGTTACGTCCGCTCTCGGTCAGGTAGGCGAAGTTCGCGGCGGAGTTCTGGCCGGCGTCGAACACTACCGTCGGCTGCTGCCGTGCCCCACCGCCGCCCTTCTCGCCGCCGCCGTGGTGATCGAACAGGGCGCCGTGGCGGGAGGTGAGCTCGTCCAGCACGGTGGCGAACCGGCTGACATCGTCGCGGTTCCCGGCATAGGTGTGGCTAACGACCGGGATCGCGCCGTCTCGGGTCACCACGAGCCCGAGCCCGACCAGGCGCAGGTCTTTGCGCTTCTGCTTGGCGTCGGCAGTCGATCACCGCGCCGCTGAAGCGGAGCCGTCATGATCCCCGATGCCCCGACGGGTGGCGGACCCGGTCGCAGACCTCGCGCTGCGGGGCCAGGTGAGGCCGTGCGCGTGGCGCCCTTCCGTGGCAGGACACCCGCACCGACGCGCACCGCTTCTACGCCCGCCTCGGGTTCACCGCCTCGCACATGGGGTACGAGCGCGCGCTCTGGCAACCGTCAGCCGGGCAGGCCGCGGCGTGCGGGCCGGACCCAGCCCGGGCCGGCGGCGACCACCCAGGTCAGCACGACCAGGACGAGCCCGAGGACGACGCACGTGAGCAGCACGCCCGGGTAGCCGTGCACCCCGGGGTCCAGGAACGGGTACGGGTACGGGTACCAGTCGACGACCGAGCCCCGCACCAGGGAGTACACGACGTAGGCCAGGGGCACCGCGAGCCACAGCAGGGCCTGCCGGAAGCGGACGGCGGCCGCCCGTCCGCTGAGCAGCCAGTCGAGCAGGACGACGACCGGCATGAGGTGGTGCAGCACCGTGTTGTCCCACGGCACGGCCGTCAGCTCGGAGGCGGGACGGTCGGAGAGCAGCACGATGAAGACGAGTGCGACCGTGGTCATGTACAGCGCGACCGCGCCCCGCGCGACGTCGAGCCGACGGCTGGTGACGCCGGCCGCGGCGGCGGTGCTTCCCACCAGGAGGCTGACGACGGCCAGCGTGTTGGACTCGATCGTGAAGTAGCTGAAGAAGTTGGCCGGTACGAAGCGGCCCCGGGCGACCAGCGTCGCGATCTCGGTGACGATCGCGCTGGAGCCGAGCAGCGCGAACGCCGTCCGGGCCGCCACGAGGGGCCAGCGGGCCCGCAGCGCATCCGTCTGGTGAGTGTGTCCATCCATGTCGTCCACCGCTGCAGGCCCTTCCCGTGGCTGGTCGAGCCCGTCGTGATCATTGCGTGCCGATGGCGCAGGTGAACGGTATCGAATCGCGCGGGAACGCAGCATGGCGCCTAGGACCCCGCGTCGGTAATGGTTGAGGGTTTCCGGTCGAGGCAGGTGCAGGCCTTTGTCGGTCTTTAGGGGCCTTGCTGGGGCTTGAGGCTGGTCCGGGTCGGGTGTCCGACGGTCCGGGTTCGACGTTGGGTGAGGCCGCTGGGCTCGCGGAGCCCTGCTCGAGCCGCCCGCAACCTAGACCCCCGAACGCGCTACCGGCCGACGCCGGGACCAGCACCCCAGGAAGACGTTGCGTTACGAGGTGGTGCCGGGCTCCGGCAGCGGCGGGCTGGACGGGCTCACCGGCATCCTGCACCTCAACGTCGACGAGGATGGCACCCACCGCTACGAACTCGAGTACGAGCTGTAGCTCCGCTGTGCCGCTCCGCAAGCCCATCGGCTGCCGGGGCGGTGCGGCGCTGCAGAGGCTCCGCGCCGCACCTCGGCACGAGAGGCAACTGGAGTGAATCGTCGTCTTACCGAATGGCTGGGTTGCTTGACGGTACCAAGCCATAGGTCTACGGTTCGCAACTATGCGAACTAGCGAAGGGAAGGCGGATCCGGTACGAGGGCTGAAGGCGCTGGCCAGCCCGGTCCGGTTGCAGGTGCTGGCGTGGTTGAAGGATCCGGTTGCGCACTTCCCCGTCCAGGTGGATGGCGATCTGGTGAAGGATGGCGTGTGCGCCGACTATCTGCGGGACAAGCTCGATCTGGCGGCGTCGACTACATCACGACACCTTGGTCTGCTCACTGATGCGGGCTTTCTGGTGGCGACCCGCAAGAAGGGCTGGACCTACTACCGGCGCAACGAGTCGTTGATTCAGGCGTTCGTCCGTGACCTGAAGGGCGTGCTGTGATGTTGGACTACCCGCACGTCGACGTCTTCGCCGCCGCGCCGTACCACGGCAACAGCCTGCCGGTCTTCCTGAACGCCGACAGCTTGACTACCCGGCAGATGCTGCAGGTCACGCAAGAGTTGCGTCACTTCGAGGCGGTGTTCCTGCAACGCACACCTGATGAGCAGACGTGGCGTGCCCGCGTGTTCGATCTGTCCACCGAGCTGCCCTTCGCTGGCCACCCACTGCTCGGCGCGGCCGCGGTCATGCACCGCGCAGCCACCGAAGGGGCATCGTCGGACACGCAGCCGCGGACGTGGCACATCGAGCTGCCCAACAGGGCAGTCAGCCTCACCACGCGAGAAACTGGATACGGCTACCACGCGGTGCTTGATCAAGGTAGGCCGCAGTTCCTCCGTACCGCCGCCGACAGAGCCACCTGGCGGAGCTGTTCGGCGTCGGCCGGTCCACGGTCTACCGCGCGCTCGAGCGCCCGGCCGATACGTCCCCTGCTGGCAACGTGGGGGCACCCCCGGCCACATAGCAATGTCAGAACCGCGCCAGATACCGCTGCGAGTCACAGCCGAGATCATTCTCACCTCTCACGACTGTTCCACTTCAGCTCAACCCCGGGTCACTCCAAGCACAGCGCCAGGCGCTCGGCGTGGTCGGCTCGAACGAACCAGTCGGGGGTTGCGGTGGTGTCTCGGTCATGCGCCACCAGCGCAGATACCGTCCACTGCAGATCGTCCGGTGTTCGACGGCGTAGCGCTGCCTCGCTGAGGTGGAGGTGCGCGGTCAATTCGAAGTCCAAACCTGCGCCGAGCAGCATTGGCCCGCTGACCAGTAGAACAGTTCCAGGCGCGGCGGGTTGCCTGCGCTGGCGGGTGGACCGGCCGGTGACCGGATCCCAGCGGGTTGGCAACCACGACCCGCTGCCACCCGGTCCGAGCGGGCGAAGCACCTCCCGCTGCATTGCGTCCAGGTCGAACCAGCCGTACCGGTAGCTGTCCGGGTCCGCCCGGCCGTGCTCCAGGCGCAGCGACGCGGGCCGGAGCCAGTCCGCCAGCGACACCCGCGCACAGGGGCGTCCCCCGACGCGGACGATGTCGGCTACCGCGTCGGCCAGGTCTGCGGGGCGTGCCGCGTCTGCGCCGTCCACCGCCACCCGAAGGTGCGGCTGGGTCGCCTCGCTCAGACACCGCAGCGCCAGCACATCCGCCAGTGCTGCCGGGCTCAGGGACTGATATACCGGGTCGCTCACCGGGCCATCCTCGTGCAGCTACCCTGCGGCCGCGGCGCCCCGTTAGGCTGACTCGTCGTGAGCGGGCGACCGGTGGTGGGTGTGCTGGCGCTGCAAGGCGACGTCCGCGAGCACCTCATTGCCCTGACCGCTGCCGGGGCCACGGCCGTCGGGGTGCGCCGGGACAGCGAACTCGACGCGCTGCACGGGCTGGTACTGCCTGGCGGGGAGTCCACCACGATGAGTCGGCTGCTGATTTCATTCGGGCTGCTGGAGCCGTTGCGTGAGCGGATCGCGAGTGGGCTACCGGTGTATGGCTCGTGCGCGGGCATGATCCTGCTCGCCAGGGAGGTACTCGACACCCGCCCCGACGCCCAGCAGCTGGGTGGCCTGGACGTCACCGTGCGGCGCAACGCCTTCGGCCGCCAAGTGGACTCCTTCGAAACCGATCTGGACATGCCCGCCGTCCCCGGCCCCCCGGTCCGGGCGGTGTTCATCCGAGCACCCTGGGTGGAGCGAACCGGCGACGGGGTGCAGATCCTCGCGCGGGTGCCGGAGGGGGCTGGTCCGGCGGCGGGCCGGGTGGTGGCGGTGCGGCAGGGTCCGGTGCTAGCCACGGCGTTCCACCCGGAGGTGACCGGCGACGGTCGGGTGCACGCGCTGTTCCTGCAACTGGTGCGCGCGCACGGCTGAGTCGGCCCAGCCCGTTAGGATCGCGAGGATGTCTGAGCAGCGGATCGTCGATCGCACAGCCGGAAGGAGCGCGCGCCGATGAGCGGCCACTCCAAGTGGGCCACCACCAAACACAAGAAGGCGGTGATCGACGCCCGGCGCGGTAAGTCGTTCGCCAAGCTGGTGAAGAACATCGAGGTGGCCGCCCGCACCGGGGGCGGTGACCCGGTGGGCAACCCGACGCTGTTCGACGCCATCCAGAAGGCGAAGAAGACCTCGGTGCCCAACGACAACATCGAACGCGCCCGCAAGCGCGGCGCTGGCGAGGAAGCCGGCGGCGCGGACTACGAGACGATCATGTACGAGGGTTACGGACCCAACGGGGTCGCGTTGCTGGTGGAGTGCCTGACCGACAACCGCAACCGCGCCGCGGGCGAGGTGCGCACCGCGATGAACCGCAACGGTGGCAACCTCGCCGATCCCGGTTCGGTGGCCTACCTCTTCTCTCGCAAAGGCGTCGTCACCCTGGACAAGGGCGGGCTCGGCGAGGACGACGTGCTGCTCGCGGTGCTCGACGCCGGCGCGGAGGAGGTCAACGACAACGGCGACACCTTCGAGGTCATCAGCGAGCCCACCGACCTGGTCGCGGTGCGGACCGCCCTGCAGGATGCGGGCATCGACTACGACTCGGCGGAGTCCAGCTTCCAGCCCTCGGTGAGCGTGGCCGTCGACGTCGAGGGTGCGCGCAAGGTGTTCAAGCTCGTCGACGCGCTGGAGGACTCCGACGACGTGCAGAACGTCTACTCCAACGTGGATCTGACCGACGAGGTGCTGGCCGCGTTGGAGCAGGACTGATCGGGGTCCGGTGTCAGCGTGTCGCTGATCGCAGTGGCCCGGCCCCGCTAGGGTTCGAACGAATGTTCGGCTGGTCGGGGAGAGGTGGCGCTGGTGCGGGTGCTCGGTGTGGACCCCGGCCTGACCCGGTGTGGCTTCGGCGTGGTGCAGGGCGGGCGCGGGCGGGACGTGTCACCGGTGGCGGTCGCTGTGGTGCGCACCCCAGCCGGTCTCGAGCTGGCCGCCCGGCTGCTGCGGATCGCCAACTCCGCAGAGGAGTGGCTCGACGTGCACCGTCCCGACGTGGTGGCGGTGGAACGGGTGTTCAGCCAGCACAACGTGCGCACCGCCATGGGAACCGCGCAGGCCGGTGGCGTGGTGGCTTTGGCGGCGGCCCGCCGTGGCATCCCGGTCAGCTTCCACACCCCCAGCGAGGTCAAGGCGGCCGTCACCGGCAACGGCCGCGCCGACAAGGCGCAGGTCACCGCCATGATCACCCGACTGCTTGGGCTGGCGGCGGCGCCGCAGCCGGCGGACGCCGCCGACGCGCTGGCACTGGCGGTCTGCCACTGCTGGCGCGCTCCCATGCTCGCCAGGATGGCGGCGGCCGAGGTCGCCTCGGCGAAGCAGCAGCGGCGGTACGCAGTCAGGCTTGCCTCGGCGGCCAAGGCTGCGCGGTGATCGCTTCGGTGCGCGGTGAGGTGCTGCAGATTGCGCTCGACCATGCGGTGATGGAGGTGGGTGGGGTGGGTTTGGCAGTGCAGGCCACCCCCGCCACGTTGAGCACCCTGCGCCGCGGTGGGCAGGCTTCGCTGAGCACGACACTGGTGGTCCGGGAGGACTCGCTCACGCTGTACGGCTTCGTCGACGACGAGCAACGTGGGCTGTTCGTCCTGTTGCAGACGGTGTCCGGGGTGGGTCCCCGATTGGCGTTGGCGGTGCTGGCCGTGCTGGAGCCTGACGCACTGCGCAGTGCATTGGCCGAAGGTGACCTGACCACCCTGATGCGGGTACCGGGGATCGGCAAGCGCGGAGCGGAACGGCTGGTAGTGGAGCTGCGCGACAAGGTCGGCGCGCCGACCGACGTCGTGGTCGCGGCGGGTAGCCGGTCGCGGATCCAGGTCGTGGAGGCGTTGATCGGACTCGGCTTCGCCGCCAAGCAGGCCGAGCAGGCCACCGACACCGCGCTCGCCGCGAATCCGCAGGCCAGCACGACCGCAGCGTTGCGTGCCGCACTGGGCACCCTGGGTCGCCGATGAGCGAGCCCGCCGAGGAGGTGTCCGCTGTCACCGCGGCCATGGTCGCCGAGGACCGCGACGTCGAGTCGAGCCTGCGGCCCAAGGACCTCACCGAGTTCATCGGCCAGGCTCGGGTGCGCGAGCAGCTGCAGCTGGTGCTCACCGGCGCGCAACGCCGCGGGCACCCCCCCGACCACGTCCTGCTCTCCGGCCCGCCGGGTCTGGGCAAGACCAGCCTCGCCATGATTATCGCCGCCGAGCTGGGTGCGGCGCTCCGCCTGACGTCGGGCCCTGCACTGGAGCGAGCCGGTGACCTCGCCGCCATGCTGAGCAACCTGGTCGAGGGGGATGTGCTGTTCATCGACGAGATCCACCGCATCGCCCGGCCTGCGGAGGAGATGCTGTATCTGGCCATGGAGGACTTCCGGGTGGACGTCATCGTCGGCAAGGGTCCCGGCGCCACCTCTATCCCGCTGGAGGTGGCGCCGTTCACCCTGGTCGGAGCCACCACGCGTTCCGGGGCGTTGACCGGCCCGCTGCGCGACCGGTTCGGTTTCACCGCGCACATGGAGTTCTACTCACCGGCCGAACTGGAGCAGGTGCTGCGCCGTTCGGCGCGGATCCTGGGGGTGCAGGTGCGCCCGGAGGGTGCCGCGGAGATCGCGGGGCGTTCCCGGGGGACGCCCCGGATCGCGAACCGGTTGCTGCGCAGGGTGCGCGACTACGCCGAGGTGCGCGGTAACGGAACGGTGGACCGGGCCACCGCGCGAGCTGCTCTGGCGGTCTACGACGTGGACGAACTTGGCCTGGATCGCCTCGACAAGGCGGTACTCGGTGCCCTGGTGCGCAGTTTCGGCGGCGGACCCGTGGGGGTGGCGACTCTGGCGGTGGCAGTGGGGGAGGAGGCCGCCACCGTCGAGGAGGTGTGTGAGCCGTTCCTGGTGCGTGCCGGCATGATCGCCAGGACGCCGCGCGGCCGGGTGGCCACCACCGCCGCCTGGGCCCACCTCGGGTTGGTGGCGCCCCCGGAGGCGGTCCGCGGCGCCGGCGCGGCGATGGATCCGCTGTTCGAGTGAAGCTGTCCGGTTCAGGTGGCACACTGGTGCTCTGTGCCGGGGCGTCGTGCACTGGCCCGTATCCACCGACCGGAGGACTGAGCGCCTGATGGAACTGATCCTGCCCCTGCTGGTGGTCCTGGCTGGGCTGATGTTCCTGGCTACCCGGCGTCAGAAGCGGGAGGCCAAGGCCGTGCAGGACATGCAGGCCGGGTTGGCCCACGGCGACCTCGTCATGACCACCTCCGGGCTGCATGGCACCATCACCGATCTGGACGACGAGACCGTGGACTTGGAGATCGCACCGGGTGTCGTTACGACATGGAACCGTCTGGCCATCCGGCAGCTGGTCACCGAGGACACCGCAGCAGAGGACACCGCGACACTTGACCGCGCAGCGGCGACCGAGCACGAGTCCGCCGCGCCACGGTTAGGCAAGGACTGACCCGGCCGGCGATGCCGGTACGGTCGCTCAGCGGGTGAGCCGCCCGCCGGGCGCGTGCTCGGCCGAGGCGAACCACCCAGCACACCCGGCAATGACATTGGCGAGGAGAACGACGGATCGTGGCACCGCAGGCAGGGCAGGTCCGACCCGCTCGCTACTTGTCCCTCTTCGTGCTCATCTTGGCCGGGTTGTACGCCTTGGTGTTCCTTACCGGGGGCGGCTCGCCGAAGCCCAAGCTGGGTATCGACCTGCAGGGTGGCACTCGCGTGACCCTCACCGCGGCCACCCCGGACGGGCAGGCACCCAGCCAGCAGAATCTGCAACTCGCGCGAACGATCATCGAGACCCGGGTCAACGGCATCGGGGTGTCAGGCTCGGAGGTGCTGATCGACGGCAGCAACCTGATCATCACGGTGCCCGGTGACAACAGCTCGCAGGCCCGCACGCTGGGCCAGACCGCGAAGCTGAACTTCCGCGGTGTCGTGCAGGCCGTAGCAGCGGCCCCGGCCCCGACGGCCACGCCCGCCACGCCGGCCCCCACTTCCGCACCCGCGCCTACCTCCGCACCCGCGCCTACTCCCCCTCCGGCGCCTACGTCGGCCCCGGCGCCACAGGGTCGGGTGCTGCCAGGCCAGGCAGTTCCGACACCCACCTCCGCCCCGGCACCGTCCACCGCGGTCCCCACCCCGGCCCCCACCACCCCCACCCAGGCCACCGGCTCGCTGACCCCGGCCGAGCTGACGGCTGCGGCCATCCAGGCGGCCAAGGCGAGCCGGCAGAGTACGGATCCCGCCGTGCAGCAACAGGCGCTCGCCGCACTGGACTGCGCCGCGACGGACCCGTTGTTGGGTAACGACGACCCAGCGCTGCCCCTGGTGACCTGCGATCAGCTGGGCACGGCCAAGTACGTCCTGAGCCCGAGCTTCCTGGACGGCACGGCGATCAGCGACGCCACATCCGGGGTCGGTCAGGGCGGCATCGGCTTCGACGTGCTGCTGACGCTGAACAACAATGGGCTCAACACCTGGGGGGCCTACACAGCGGCCAACGTGGGTAAGCAATCCGCGTTCGTGCTGGACGCCAAGGTGGTCAGCGCACCCACCATCAACGGTGCCATCACCACCAACCCGACGTTGATCACCGGCAAGTTCTCCCAGGCCGAGGCCCGCCAACTGGCCGAGGCGTTGAAGTACGGGTCGCTGCCGTTGTCGTTTACCCAGTCCGAGGCGCAGACCGTCTCGGCCAGCCTGGGCCTGGCGTCGCTGCAAGCCGGGTTGTTGGCCGGTGGTATCGGGTTGATCCTGGTGCTCGTCTACTGCCTGGCCTACTACCGGTTGCTGGGTCTGCTCACCGCGTTGTCGCTGCTGCTGTCCTTTTCCATCGTCTACGCGGTGATCGTGCTGCTCGGCCGCTACATCGGTTTCAGCTTGGACCTGTCCGGCATTGCCGGGCTGATCGTGGCGATCGGGATCACCGCCGACTCCTTCGTGGTGTATTTCGAGCGACTCAAGGACGAGGTTCGTGAGGGCCGGACGTTCCGGTCGGCGGTGCCCCGGGGCTGGATCCGCGCCCGGCGCACCATCTTGTCCGCGGATGCGGTGAGCTTCCTGGCGGCGGCGGTGCTGTACCTGCTGGCCGTCGGCCAGGTGCAGGGGTTCGCGTTCACCCTCGGCGTGTCCACCATCCTGGACCTCATCGTGGTGTTCCTGGTCACCCACCCGCTGGTCGCCCTGGCCGCGCGCTCACCGTTGCTGTCCCGACCCGGCCTCACCGGGCTCGGCGCCGTGCAGCGCGTCGCCGCCGACCGTCGCAGGGCCGTCCCGTCCCAGGCCTTGCCCGCCCAACCCAAGGAGGCGTGAGCATGACGACCACCAGTGCGCCGGAGAAGCCGGGCCCGCCACCACCTGTGGCCGACGAGCGCACCCGAGGCAGCGTCTTCAGCCGCCTCTACACCGGTACGGGCGCGTTCGACGTCATCGGCCATCGCACCCGGTTCTTCGTCTTCACCGCCCTGCTGGTGTTGGTGTCCGTGCTGTCGCTGGTGTTCCGGGGCTTCAACCTGGGCATCGACTTCCAAGGTGGCACCCAGGTGCAGTTCCCGACCGGTTCGGCGAGTGTGCCAGCGGTGCAAACGTCCTATACCGACGCGCTGGGCATGGCCCCGGTCTCGGTGCAGACGGTCGGCACTGGCGCCTCCTCGACGGTGCAGATCCGGTCGGTAAGCCTCGACCAGGCGCAGGTGGACACCCTCAAGCAGAAGCTGCTGCAGGACTTCCAGCCACGGGATGCCACCGGCAACCCCAGCCTGAACGCAATCAGCGACTCCGCGGTCAGTTCCACCTGGGGTGGGGAGATCACCCAGAAGGCGGTCATTGCGCTGGTGGTGTTCCTGATCCTGGTGTCGGTGTTCATCGCGGTCCGGTTCGAACGGGACATGGCGACCGCGGCGCTCGTCGCGCTGTTCCACGACATCATCGTGACGTCGGGGGTGTATTCCCTGGTGGGATTCGAGGTCACCCCGGCCACGGTGATCGGGCTGCTCACCATCCTCGGTTTCTCGCTGTATGACACGGTGGTGGTGTTCGACAAGGTGCAGGAGAACACTCGGGGGGTGCTGCGCCTGACCCGGCGGACGTACGCGGAGCAGACCAACCTGGCCGTGAACCAGACGTTCATGCGGTCCATCAACACCACGGTGATCGCCGCGTTGCCGGTCCTCGGGCTGCTGGTCATCGGCGTGGGTCTGCTCGGGGTCGGCACGCTCAAGGACCTGGCGTTGGTGCAGCTCACCGGGATCCTGGCGGGCACCTTCTCCTCCATCTTCCTGGCCGCGCCGGTGCTGGTGGCGCTGAAGGAACGCGGCGGTGAGGTGGCGGTGCACACCCGCAAGGTGTTGGCCCGCCGCTCCTCGGTGGCGGCCCGGGTCCCCGTAATGGCGGGGGCCACCGCGCAGACACCAGCAGCGAATCCGGCCGCTGCCCCAGCTGAGCCGACAGCGGCTCGCACCACGATGCAGCCGAGCATGCCGCGCACCCCGGCGCGGCGCGGGTCGACGCCCGCCCGGTCCGGGGCGCGCCCGGCCGGCAAACGCAAGCGCTGAGGCCGCCGGTGATCGCGGCGACTACGCCAGCAGTGACCGAGCGCGCCCAGTGCGCCGCCGAGTACGTTCGTCGGCTGGCCAGGACGGTGCCCGACTTCCCAGTGGCGGGGGTGCAGTTCGCCGACCTCAACCCGGTGTTCGCCGACGGCCCCGCACTGGCCGCAGTCGTGGCGGCATTGGCCGATGCCGGGCGCGGGTGCGACCTGGTGGCCGGCATCGACGCCCGCGGGTTCCTGCTGGGCTCCGGGGTGGCGCTGGCGTTGGGGGTGGGTGTGCTACCGGTGCGCAAGGCGGGCAAACTGCCGCCGCCGGTGCATTCCGTGGATTACGCGCTGGAGTATGCCGTCGCTACCCTGCAGGTGCCGGCGGCGGGGATCGAGCTGGCGGGGCGCCGGGTGCTGGTGGTCGACGACGTGTTGGCGACCGGGGGCACGGTAGCGGCCGCGTTCACCCTGCTGCGCCGCTGCGGGGCCGACGTGGTCGGTGCTGCCGTGGTGCTGGAGATTGCCGGGTTGAGCGGTCGCGCCGTGCTGGGCAGGGCGGGGATGCTGACCCCTGACGCGCTGACCTGCCTGGTCCCCGCCTGAGCACGCGCCGAGCGGGGACTATGCTCGGCGCCTCGCCGACGCGCTGGCGGCAACGCGACCGGGAGGGGTGAGCAGATGACCCAGGACGTGCAGCCCAGCGCGCCGCTGGTGCAGCCTGCCGCCGCGCCGCCGTCGGCGACGACGTCGGCGTCGCGACGGGTCCGGGCACGGCTGGCCCGGCGGATCACCGCGCAGCGCGCCGGGGTGATCAGGCCGGTGCTGGAACCGTTGTCCGGGGTGCACCGGGCGCTGCACCCCAAGGCCGACCTGGCCGAGCTGCAGCGGGCCTATGACGCCGCCGAGCGCCACCACGAGGGTCAGCTGCGCAAGTCCGGCGACCCCTACATCACCCATCCGCTGGCCGTCGCGACGATCCTCGCCGAGCTGGGGATGGACACCACCACACTGGTCGCCGCCCTGCTGCACGACACCGTGGAGGATACCGGTTACACCCTGGAGGCCGTGCGGGCCGACTTCGGCGACGAGGTTGCGCACTTGGTGGACGGGGTGACCAAGCTGGACCGGGTTGCGCTCGGCACCGCCGCCGAGGCAGAGACCATCCGCAAGATGATCATTGCGATGGCCCGAGACCCCCGGGTCCTGGTGATCAAAGTCGCCGACCGGCTGCACAACATGCGCACCATGCGCTTCCTGCCGCCGGAGAAGCAGGCCCGCAAGGCCCGCGAGACGCTGGAGGTGATCGCTCCGCTGGCGCATCGGCTCGGGATGGCGACGGTGAAGTGGGAATTGGAGGACCTGGCCTTCGCGATCCTGCACCCCAAGCGTTACGACGAGATCGTCCGCTTGGTGGCCGACCGCACCCCGTCGCGGGACACCTACCTGGCCACGGTGCGCTCCGAGATCGGCGCTGCGCTGGCCGCGGCGCGCATCGAGGCGGTGGTGGAGGGCCGGCCCAAGCACTACTGGTCGATCTACCAGAAGATGATCGTCAAGGGCCGGGACTTCGACGACATCCACGACCTGGTGGGGGTCCGGGTGCTGTGCGAGGAGACCAGGGACTGCTACGCCGCGGTGGGGGTGGTGCATTCCATGTGGCAGCCGATGGCCGGGCGGTTCAAGGACTACATCGCTCAGCCGCGCTACGGGGTGTACCAGTCCCTGCACACCACCGTCGTCGGGCCGGATGGCAAGCCGCTGGAGGTGCAGATCCGCACCATGCAGATGCACCGCACCGCCGAGTTCGGGATCGCCGCGCACTGGCGGTACAAGGAGTCACGCGGGCGCTCGGCAAACGACCCGCAGGCCACCGAGGTCGACGAGATGGCCTGGATGCGTCAGCTGCTGGACTGGCAACGCGAGGCCGCCGACCCGGGGGAGTTCCTGGAGTCGCTGCGCTATGACCTGGCCGTCAAGGAAATCTTCGTCTTCACCCCCAAGGGTGACGTGATCACGCTGCCAGCCGGCTCCACCCCGGTCGACTTCGCGTACGCGGTGCACACCGAGGTCGGTCACCGGTGCATCGGTGCCAGGGTCAACGGCCGGCTGGTGGCCCTGGAGCGGCCGCTGGACAACGGTGAGGTGGTGGAGGTGTTCACCTCCAAGGCCGTCCACGCCGGGCCCACCATGGACTGGCAGAGCTTCGTGGTGTCCCCACGGGCCAAGTCCAAGATCCGGCAGTGGTTCGCCAAGGAACGCCGGGAGGGGGCGCTGGAAGCCGGCAAGGAGGCCATCACCAAGGAGGTGCGCCGCGGCGGCCTGCCGCTGCAGCGGCTGGTCAACGCCGAAGCCATGGGCGCGATCGCCCACGAACTGCACTACGTGGACGTCTCCGCGCTGTACACCGCCGTCGGGGAGAGTCACGTCTCCGCCCAGCACGTGGTGGCTCGGCTAGTCGCCCAGATCGGCGGGGTGGACGACGCCGAGGAGGAGCTGGCCGAACGCGCCACACCGTCCTCCACCGGCCGGCCACGGACCTCCGGTGACGTCGGCGTGGTGGTCTCCGGAGCGAGCGGGGTGCTGACCAAGCTGGCCAAGTGCTGCACCCCTGTGCCGGGCGATGAGATCCTCGGCTTCGTCACCCGCGGCGGCGGGGTGAGCGTGCACCGCACCGACTGCACCAACGCGACGGCACTGCACGAGCAGTCCGAGCGCTTGGTGCCGGTGCAGTGGGCACCGTCGGCGTCGTCGGTGTTCCTGGTGGCCATCCAGGTCGAGGCGCTGGACCGTCACCGGCTGCTGTCGGACGTGACGAAGGTGCTCGCCGACGAGCGGGTGAACATCCTGTCCGCGTCAGTGGCCACCTCGCACGACCGGGTTGCCATCAGCAAGTTCACCTTCGAGATGGGTGACCCAAAGCACCTGGGTCACGTGCTCAACGTGGTGCGTAACGTCGAAGGGGTCTACGACGTGTACCGGATGACCTCCGCCGGGTGACCTGCGCCGGGTCGGGCTTGCTCAGCCGGTGGCGCTGACCGTACGGATGGTGACTGGCCGGGCCGGGGAACCGTCGCCGGACCCGCTGACGGTGCCCGCCGCGGCGACCCGGTCGACGGTCATCAGTCCGGCCTCGCCCACGGTCCCGAGCACGGTGTACGCCGGGGGTAGCGGCGAGTCGCGGTAGACCAGGAAGAACTGGCTGCCGCCGGTATGCGGCTGCCCGGCGTTGGACATGGCGACCGTGCCACGGGGGTAGTCGGTCCTCGTGGCGCCGGGCGGTTCGTCGGGCACGGTGTAACCCGGTCCGCCAATGCCAGTGCCGGTGGGATCGCCGCACTGCAGCATGAAGATGACGCTGGTGGTCAACCGATGGCAGGGCGTGTCGTTGTAGTAGCCCTGCGTGGCCAGTGACAGCATGCTGGCCACCGAGCAGGGTGCCAGCGAGCGATCCAGGGTGAGCCGGATGGGACCGGCAGAGGTGGCCAGCTCGACCTGCAGGGTGCCGTTGTGGGGTGGACGCAACTCCGCTGGTGCGCGCACCGGCACGGCGGGGGTCCCGTCGGGGGTGTAGCTGCACGCCGGCGAGGCGCGCGCCGTTGTGGGGGCACTCATCGTGGCCGAGGCGGCCGAGGTCACGTCAGTGCGGGTCACCAGCATGGCTACCGCGGTCACCACGGCGAGCACCGCGACACCCAACGCGACCACACCGAGGGCGTGACCCGGGCTCTGCGCGCCCGGATCCTCGCTGCGGGGTGGGTTCAGCACTGCTCGCTCCTGACGGTGCCCGACACCAGCTCAGGCGGCTGCGGTCATAGTGGTGATCGTCACCGGGGTCTTCGGTGCCCCGTCACCGGAGCCGGTCGAAGTGCCAGCTGCGGCTACTGCGTCCAGCACGCTCAGCCCGGCTGCACCGATCGAGCCGAAGACGGTGTACTGCGGCGGCAGCGGGGAGTCGCCATACACCAGGAAGAACTGGCTGCCGTTGGTACCGGGACCGGCATTGGCCATCGCCAGGGTTCCCCGCGGATAGGTGGCCGAGTTCTGCGCGGCGGGGTCCCCGGTGGGGAACTGGTCGGTGGGGAATTCGTTGGCGAAGGTGTACCCCGGCCCGCCCTTCCCGGTGCCGGCGGGGTCGCCGCACTGCAGCACCTTGATGCCCTGGGTGGTCAGACGGTGACACGGAGTGCCGTCGAAGTACTTCTGGGTGGTCAAACTCAGGAAACTCGCCACGGTGCACGGCGCGAGCGTGCGGTCCAACGTCAACGGTACTGCCCCCGCGCTGGTGGTCATGGTCACCGCGATGGTGCCCTGGGTGCTGGTCGCGGTCCCGGCCGGGGCGGTGTTGGCCTTGGCCGCCGGCTGGCCAGTGCTGGGGGTGAAGGTGCAGTCCACGGTGGGCGCCAGTGGTGTGGTTCGCCCAGCGGGCAGCGCGACCGGTGCGGGGGCCGGGGTGCTGGGCCCCGTCGAAGTGGCCGGGGCCGTGGGGGTGGCGGCGGAGGTGGCGCCTGCGGCGGTGTTGCTGTTGCCGCCGCGGGTGAGTGAGACGACCAAGGCCACCCCGCCAACCAGGACAACCACGCCGACGACGGCGGACAACACCTGCAGCCGGCGGCGGCGGCCGCGTTCGGCACGTCGTTCGAGCTGGCGCTCCAGCTTGCGCTTGGCTGCCTCGCGTCGCTGCTCGTTGGTCGGCACCGCAGGATCCTCCTCGTGTTCGACGGTCGTGGTGGCGCCTGCGAGTCTGCCAGCCGTGGACGTAGCGCGAGTGCAGGCTGCTCGCCGATAGGCTCGCGGCGCGGGAATCCCCGTGCTGTCATCGCCGCTGAGAGGTGCTGCTGTCGTGCTCGTCACCGGATTCCCCGCGGGGTCGTTCCAGACCAACTGCTACGTGCTGGCCCCCGCCGCCGGGTCAACGTGCGTGGTGGTTGACCCAGGCCAGGATGCGGTAGACCAGCTGAATGCGGTGCTGGCCGAACACCAGCTGACCCCGGTCGCGGTGCTGCTTACCCACGGTCACATCGACCACACCTGGTCGGTGTACCCGGTGTGCGACGGCCACGACATTCCCGCCTACATCCACCCTGAAGATCGCGCGATGATCGCCGACCCCGGTCGCGGGGTCAGCCCGCAGCTGATGGCCATGCTGGGTGGCCTGGAGTTCCGCGAACCCCGTGAGGTGCGGGAGATGACCGACGGTGCGGGGTTGGATCTGGCCGGGATCACATTCCGCGTGGACCACACCCCTGGGCACACTCGGGGCTCGGTGGTGTTCGGCACGACGGTGGCCTCCGATGAGGGGACCGGTGAGCTGATCCTGGCCGGGGACACCCTCTTCGCCGGGTCGATCGGGCGTACCGACCTGCCCGGTGGGGACCACGCCACCATGCTGCGGTCGCTGCAAGAGAAGCTGCTGCCGCTGCCCGACGCCACCCTGGTGCTGCCCGGGCACGGACCCACCACCACCATCGGTGCCGAGCGGGCAGCGAACCCCTACCTGGTCGGGCTCACGCCGCCGAGCAGGGGGCTGTGATGGCCACCTTCGCCGCCCCCAAGGGCGTCCCGGACTACACGCCGCCGGCCTCCGCGGCCTTCCTCGCGGTGCGCGACGGGCTCACCCGGGCGGCCCGGTTGGCTGGGTACGCCCACATCGAGCTGCCGATCTTCGAGGACACCGCGCTGTTTGCCCGGGGGGTGGGGGAGTCCACCGACGTGGTCAGCAAGGAGATGTACACCTTTGCCGACCGGGGGGACCGGTCGGTCACCCTGCGCCCGGAGGGCACCGCCGGGGTGGTCCGCGCGGTGATCGAGCACAGCCTGGACCGCGGGCAGCTGCCGGTGAAGCTCAGCTACGCCGGGCCGTTCTTCCGCTACGAGCGCCCGCAGGCCGGCCGGTACCGCCAGCTGCAACAGGTCGGGGTAGAAGCCATCGGAGTGGACGACCCGGCGCTGGACGCCGAGGTGATCGCCGTGGCCGACGCGGGGTTCCGGTCGTTGGGGCTCACCGGGTTCCGGCTGGAGCTGACCTCGCTGGGCGATGACAGCGACCGTCCCGGCTACCGGGCCGCGCTGCAGCAGTTCCTGGCCGGACTCGACCTGGACGAGGCCACCCGGGCGCGGGCGGCGGTGAACCCGCTGCGGGTGCTGGACGACAAGCGCCCGCAGGTCCGCGCGGCCACCGCCGACGCACCGTTGATGCTGGACTATCTGTCCGACGCGAGTCGGGAGCACTTCGCTGCGGTGTGCCGGCACCTGGACGCACTGGGTGTGCCCTACGTGGTGAACCCGCGGATGGTGCGCGGCCTGGACTACTACACCAAGACGACGTTCGAGTTCGTGCACGACGGGCTCGGGGCGCAGTCGGGCATCGGCGGTGGCGGCCGCTACGACGGGCTGATGGCGCGCCTGGGCGGACAGCCGTTGTCCGGCATCGGGTTCGGCCTCGGAGTGGACCGGACGATGCTCGCGCTGGTCGCCGAAGGTGTCGTCGTCGCCGACCCCGCCCGGGTGGAGGTCTTCGGCATCGGCATCGGTGAGGGTGCGCGGGATCGGTTAGTGCTGGTGGCGGCGCAGCTGCGGGCGGCGGGGGTGCGGGTGGACCTGGCCTACGGCGGACGCGGGCTCAAGGGTGCCATGACGGCCGCGGACCGCTCCGGGGCGCGGGTTGCTCTGGTGCTCGGCGAGCGTGACCTGGCCGCCGGGGTGGTGGGGCTGAAGGACCTGCGCACCGGTGAGCAGGTCGAGGTGGGCTTGGCCGAGGTGCTGGTCCGGGTGCGGGCCGCGCTGCAGGCGCCATGACTGAAGGACCGGAGCCGAACGGTTCGAGGCCTGGGCGCACGCCGCCCACCCCGAGCCGCTACGAGTCGGTGATCGACAAGCAGATCCGACTGGCCCAGGAGCGCGGGGACTTCGACGATCTACCCGGGACCGGTCAGCCGATCCCGGGTGCGGGAGCCCCGGCTGACGAGCTGTGGTGGGTGAAGGGGCTGATCGCTCGCGAAGGACTGTCCACCGAGCCGCTGCTGCCGCGTTCGGTCCAGCTCCGCAAGGAGCTCGACCGGTTGCCGCAGACCCTGGACGAGCTGCGCACCGAGTCCGAGGTCCGGGCCGTCGTGGCCGGTCTGAACGAGCGGGTCGTGGCGTGGATTCGGACACCGAGTGGTCCCCCGGTACGGCTGGGCCCGGTCGATATCGAGGATGCTCTGGCCCGATGGCGAGCCCGCCGACCAACCCAGGTACGGCGGTCCCCCGTGGCGGAACCGCCGGCCCGGAACTGCCGATGGTGGCAAAGGCGTTGACATCGCATCGAACACGTGTTCGACTCATGGGATGAGGTGGGACGCGCTGCGGACGGTCGGCGGTGAGTTCGTGGGTGCCGAACCACTGCCCGGCATGCCCGGGCTGCTGCGGTCGGTGCGCTCGCCGGATTTCGCAGACGTGGTGTTCCACGAGGTGGCGGCGAAGTCGCTGCTCAACGAGGTGCCCGGTGGGTCGTCCATGCCGTTTCGTTGGACGGTGAACCCCTACCGCGGCTGCACACACGCCTGCGTGTACTGCTTCGCCCGCAACACCCACACCTACCTGGACTTCGACGCCGGGGATGACTTCGACCGCCAGGTGGTGGTGAAGGTGAACGCAGCGCAGGTGCTCGCGCAGCAACTGCGGGCGCCCGGCTGGCGAGGTGAGCACGTGGCCATGGGCACCAACACGGACCCCTATCAGCGCGCTGAGGGCCGCTACCAGCTGATGCCCGGGGTGATCGAGGCCTTGTCCCGGGCGCATACGCCGTTCTCCATCCTCACCAAGGGGACGTTGCTGCGCCGGGACGTGCCCGTGCTCGTGGAGGCCGCTGCGCGGGTGCCGGTGGGCATCGGTGTGTCGCTGGCCTTGCTCGACCCCGCGCTGCACCACGTACTGGAACCAGGAACCCCCACTCCGCGGGCTCGGCTGGACCTCGTGCGCGCGCTACGCGAGGCGGGGTTGCCGTGCGGGGTGTTCGTCGCGCCGGTGCTACCGCACCTGACGGACTCCGTCACCGCGCTGGACGCCCTCCTTGGGGAGGTGGCTGCGGCCGGGGCCACCGGGGTGAGCGTGGTGGCGTTACACCTGCGGCCGGGCACCCGGGAGTGGTTCCTGGCCTGGTTGGCGCGCGAGCACCCGGAGCTGGTGGACATCTACTCGCAGCTGTACCGCGGCGGCGGCGGCGCGTACGTCGACGCGGGGTACCGGCGGCTGCTGGCACAGCGATGGGGGCCGTTGGTTCGCCGCCACGGGTTCACCAGCGGTTCGGGGCGCCGGGCCACCGGCATCTCCGGCGACGACGATGCCGACTTCCCGGCCGGCGCGATGCCCGTGGTCGCCCGAAGGGAGCCGAATCGCGAGCATGGACCGGGGGCCGATCAGCTGAGCTTGCTGTGACCGCGGGGTGCGGAGCGCACGTCCAGCGTGCAGATCGCGCCCGTCGTCCAGGGCCACGCGAGGTCACCATCGGTGGGTCAGCGCAGTGCCGTGATACGCGGGTGCGCCAGGTCGGAGTTGTCGACGACGACGGTCGCCCGGTCCCACGGTGCGCAGGCCGCGAAGTAGCGTTTGTTGCCCTGCACATAGCGGGTAACGGACGGATGCGCGGGGTCGGGCTCGGTGCCGTCCCGAAAGCAACGCGGGGGACGGACACCGCGAAGGGCACATCGAGACGTCCCAGGCGTCCACCAGCTCGTCGCGGTGCCATCCACCCCGTCGACCCCCACCCGCCGTGCCCCTGGCACCCGGGCCGCCACGGCGTCGAGGACGGACCGGCGTGCCGCGCTCATCCGCACCCCCGCAGCGCTTATCCGCGGGGGCGGCCCAGCGGCAGCGCGTAGTAGTCCTCGGTGGTGACTGGGGTGAACCCAAGCGAGGTGTACAGCCCGAGGGCGCGGTCGTTATCCACCGCGACCTCCAGGCCCACCCGGGTTGCGCCTTCTTCGCGCAGCTGAGTGCACACCCGGTGCAGGACATCGCGGCCGATTCCCTTGCCCTGCCATGCCGGGTCGACGGCGAACCCGTACACGCCGCCGATATTTCCCTCAAGCTTCAGCCGGACGGTGCCCACCGCCTCGCTGTCCACCGCTACGAGCAGGGTCCGCTCCTGTTCGGTGGCCAACTGATCGGTAAGGTCGCGGGCCGGGTCACCGAATGCTGCCTGCAGCAGCCGCCACACCACCACCGCGTCAGCCGGGCCGGCGCGGCGCACCGTGATGCGGGGGTCTGCTGGTGCCGGGCTGGGGGCGTCGAGCAGTACGAGCGCGTGCTCGGAGTGCTCGTGGACGCCGCCGCGGTGCACGGCGAGCGCACGACCGGCGACCGAGGTGCCCGGCACGACCAGCAGCCCCTCGCATAGGCCGCGCTGCACCCCCAGCTCGGCGGCGACGCCGAGCAGTGCGGTGGCGATACCCCGACGTCGGGCCGACGGATCGACCATCCCCGCGAACTCCAGCGGGGACGAGCCGAACCGGTACATACCCACGAACCCGAGCAGGCGTCCGTCCTGCCACCACAACAAATCCTCCACGCGTTCGCCGGAGCGCGACCGGAGCACCCCCCATTCAAGCTTGAGCCGGCCACCGTCGACCGCGAGCACGCGCTGCTCCAACTCGGCGAGGGCGGTGAGGGACTCGGCGGACAGACCGCGGCTTCGTTGCACCACCCGGGCAGCACACCACGGGGGTCAAGGGAATTCCCGTCATCATGCTAACAGCGGACCGTCCTCGGGGGGTGAGCTACCGCCGTAGTCGGGGGGCCGGGTGGTATGCGTGGCGCCAGTCGGGCTGGTCCATTCCACAACGGCGCCCCCGGCGTGGGTGTAAGTCCACTCCCCGAGGGTCTTGGCGCGGTGGTGATAGCGGCAGAGCGCGAACAGGTTGTCCGGCGTGGTGGTGCCCCCGCCGGCGGGATTGCGGTGATCGAACGGCTCACGGTGATCGAGATCGCAACGACGCGCCGGGATGCTGCACCCGGGGAAGCGGCAGGTGCGGTCCCGCAGGCGCACCAGCCGGGCCAAGGCGGCGCCGGGGGTATAGGTGTAGGGCCGCAACTCCGTGAGTGCGCCGGAGCCGGCGTCGGTGAGGGCCCGCACCCAGTCGGCGTCCGCGGTGAGCTCTCTAGATGATCGATTCCAAGCCCTCAGTGGTCGTAGGCGAGCAGTGAGCGTTTGATGGGTCGCCCGGTGTGGTCGTTGTGCCAGATCGCGGTGGTCAGCGCGAGGATGCGTTGAACGACGCGGACGA
>JAABUP010000936.1_pt1 | contig 62694 bp, 57 predicted proteins | sample 5559201 | NCBI WGS metagenome assembly JAABUP01 (sample SAMN10711887, study PRJNA513373) | rock metagenome | isolation source: Antarctica rocks | place: Antarctica | reverse complement strand
TCATCAATAGAGTGTGTGATCTGCTAGTCAATCTTTATGATGTTAGCAACAGCAGTGCAGAGAAGATTCATCAGTTGTTAAATGTCTGTCAAGGCTCTCTCCTTCGGTTGCTGGTTGCTCTGTACACAATTCACAGGATACGATCCACTCTCATTGTATCCTGCTTTGATTCATTGGACATTATGATCTTGGCAGGACAATGGACGCTGGCCAAATCTTGTCGCAAATCCCGCAGTATAGACCCCAAACTTCCCTCACAAACCTCCTCGATCTCTGCCGCTTTCCCAGATCTGAGATTCGTTATCAAAAGCGCGGAGGTACTGTAAATCGCACACGTCAAGGCCACTCAGCAGGGTCTCCCAAATCTTCCGACGCCAGAGACGAGGTTGAGTACTACTATATGTGTGTTGTCATATTGTTGGATGGCGCGCTGTAATACAATACTTGTTGTAAGGACGACTTAAGTGGATTGAATTTCTAAGTCGACGTTATAGCCTCTGATACGTAGTCAAGACTTAGTCAGCAGAGATTGCCGGAGAATTCCAACATATGTATCTACTTGTATAGTACCACGCGCCACCAACCTCTAAATCCATTATTGGCTGTTGCTCCAAAAATTCCACCCGCACTTGACCCCCATCTGACTGCGAGACTTTTAACACGAGCACTCAAGATTGAGGGCACACCCTGCGTCTTAAGATTAATGCAAGAAAAGGGTGTTACTATGTATGTAAACGCGCAAGTCAAACCGAGTAAATCTGTAGATTGCTTCAAAATCACGTGAATTCATTTCTCTCCCCTTGGTGTCCAAGCGGGGCTTCTATGCTTGTTAATAAGAACGTTAACACTCTTGTTATTCTAATATTGGATAAGCAGTTCTTGCTTTCAGTTCCACATGTTCTATATCAGGTGTCATTACATGACATGGCAGAACCTAACGGAAGGATTTGACATAGCCCTGCGGCGCCGATTCCAACAAATACTGATCTATTAATACCGCAATCCAAACGTATAAGCTGATGTGTGGAGTGCCCAGTTGAATCAATTTTGGTATCGAAACTTCACCGTCATCATTGACCACTGACTTGCGTTAAACTTGGACAGAGTCGTCTGCCATAATTCAGCTTTTGGGCCTTGAGGGGAAGTTATGGAAAGCTCGTCAGCCGAAGGTAGATTGGCTCCCGGTCTCTTCTCATCTGTCTGGTGTTGATATATTGTGAAAACAGGTGCATCGAGACTGCTCGAAGTACAGACCGCTTGCGTCAACGGAGAAGTCGAGCAAGTGCGAGCTTGCTTGCAACGCCTGGACGCGTCTCAGCAGCGACAAGCAATTGATTCGATGACATTGACTTCGGCTGAGAAAGGACACGCCGATTTGCTGGAATACTGTCTACAGCACGGAGGAAACGTCACAGATCGCGTTGCCCACCTGGCTGTCACGAGTGGGTCCACAGAAGTGTACAAAGTCCTTCTCTCGGCAGGTCTCGACGTCAATACCAGCTTCGGATACTCGGGAAACGCGCTCTTGGTAGCACTGCGTCGGAATGATCAGCGAATGACATCCTTCTTGCTCTCTCGAGGAGCGGAGCCCAACGGTCATCAACTGCTATCAGGCTGCTACGGCCCTCTGGCAGTGGCGGCGTATTGGGCCTCACTCGATATTGTTCGCTTGCTTGTCACTCACGGAGCTCGGATCGAACAGTCTCTAGCTCTTCAGCTTGCTGCCAAAGCTGGTCGGACCGACGTCTTGCAATATCTGCTCGATAAGGGCGCAGATGTGAATGAAGTCCCTGCGCTAGGCGATCTTACTTATGCGGTAGATTATGAACTAGGTGCCGCCATTCATTATGCGGCACAAGCTAGGCAGCTAGACGCTGTTATCTTCCTGCTCGACCACGGTGCTGATGTCAAGTTAAGAGATCACTGCGGAAGGACCGTGGTGGAAAGAGCCAAGGAAGGTCAAGAGGACTGGCAAGAGCTTCAAACTGTTCTTCGTGGGCGCGGACTTTCCTTTTGATGGTGAAAATTAGAACTGCAGAGAATATAGCGATAACACCTTCATGCTTTGTCTTCATTCAAAGATCTTTGTGATATCAGAGATGCTGCTCACTACCGTGTGACGAAGCTTTGATAATTGTAAAAACATCAACCTGAATGAGAAATATTCCATCTTGTATGGATTCATAACATGAAAAGTGAAGAGTAACATTAGATGCTGCATTAAAGGATACAGAAAAGCGCCAATTCAATAAGGCTCATCTAGGGAATCCGTTGACGTCAGGGCAGAAATTATAGACAGATGCCAATATAATCGCACAAACGCTATTGCTAAATTACAAAGCGTATCTCACTGACAGCAAGAATATACTGTAGTAATCAAAGCCCTCGAAGCCCTAGCATCGTCTTCCTTTCACAATTCCGATAACCACGCAGCCAAAAAATAACTAGCGCTCGCTTGACCGACAAGCGCAAAACAAGCATTCACAAGCTTTCCTTGGCCGCACTAGCCGCCACTAGTCTCCGTTCCACGCCTCTGAAAACGAATCATGTCATGAGTCAAGGAACACCTGCACATTTCAGCTGACTTGATTGATTGATGTTGAATCAATCAATGATGAAAGTAGTTCGGAAAGTAATGTGATGCACTCTGTAGCCAGCTTGATGAAAAGCCAAATATAGACACAGTAAATGTGGTACTTCACTGCTTTACCTACCGTACATCTTCCCTTGATTCATTATTGCTGGCGTCTCCATCGCTACTTTACTTGATTGTTGCGATCTGAAACAAAACAAGCCACCTAAACCTACTCCCACCTTTCCAGCTTCCCACTTCCTACGTTCACCCTCAGCCAACACTCGAACATCTACTCTACACAAACATCTCAACCCTCAAAGCTCAAGCCAGAGCAGATCATTCTGGTTAGAGTCTAGTCTACGACCACTACAGATATCCAGAACGTCAAATTCACGACTTTCGAGATGCCGGAAATCACTGAACCACAACCGGTGCGGCAGATGAGCGCGCCAAACGCTACAGAGGCGCCAGGTGTTAGTGATCAGCAACCTGTAAGCCACCGTCATCTATTCCTCATCTCTCTTCGCCGCTGCGCACAGGTCAAGAGACTGTGTGAAACGTCGTAGAGGAGACAACCTCGGCTACACACTCACTATACCTATCGCGCCACTGCAGTTGCAGTTATAGGGCACTGAGACGCTGACGACTACTTCTTTTTGCGTATAGAGACCTCAAGAACCCATGACGATGAGTCTGCGTGGTGGTGGTGAGGGCGAGGAGATTTGCTGTGGATGGTACGTCAACACCTACTCGTACATGTGAGGAATAGAAGGCAGCGAGCTAATTGAACGTGTAATAGCTGCGCAGCGTGTTGTGCCTGCGAGGCGTTTGAGTGCTTCGAATGCTGCAAGGGTCTTTGCGATTAAGAAGCCTCCAATGAAGATATCCTCGAGCGAGAGAGCTTGGATGAGAGCCGGATGGAGGACCAATGGTATACACGGCGTGGAGATGGAGATGGTGTTGGAGAGGTTGGGCCTTTGTTTGGTTTGCGAGACAGCGATATCCTCCTCTCCTTTCACGGTGTTTCTGCGAGCACAACTTTCAAGGCGGTCTTTCCATTAGAAACGAGTTCACTGCTTGCAGCGTCGATCTGCTTGGGTTCGCGTCCGGTTTCGATGCCATGATCCAGCTCAGTCGTTGCCGGATGAATTGCTTGTCGATGGTGAGATTCTGCTGCAGACCGATGAAATTGCCTATTATCTTGTCAGTGGACTCGAGTGGAAGTGCATTTAGGGAACACTCACCTTCACTGTCGAAGAAGACGCACAGCACCATCAGCGCCACACCGACCGCCAAGTCCTTGCCCGTGGGACATGCGAAGAGCATTGTCATCTTTTGAGGGCAATCCACACGCGTCCGAGAAGCTATCAATTCTTTGACTTTGCACAGCTCCTTTCGCAGATCTCGACTTCCTAGCTTTCCCGTGCCACATCTCAGATTCAGCACTTTTTCGCTGAAGCCATCCACCAAGCCCTGCATTCCCTTCTCGGAGCAAGTAACCACCCAATCGTATTCGTCCTTGCCTGCAAGAGCGTGAACCATGTCCAATGCCCCAATATACACATCCGCCGTCGGCTTGACGAGTGTAGCATTCCCACCACGTCTCTCCGACTTCTCACTGCCCACAAGCTTCTCAATCAGTTGCGGTAGCTCCTCTTCCACCGTCGCCATCAGCACCTCCTTGTTTCCCCAAAACACCATCGGCGTCAAGCCACAAGCCCACCCTTCACAATCATCACCCGCGCCCTGGACATACCCGCCTCCAGCCACTTCCGCACCCTCGACCCTCCGCGACGCCGTACAGCAGACCACAGGATGGAAGTCTTCAAACGCCAGCGGAGCCGGAGGTAGCGGCGACTCCTGCGTGACCCACAACGGACGAAGCGGCTTGCCAACCTCCACCCGGAGGCCGTCGAGAGGAAGCCGCAGCGCCTGCAAGTCACCCCTCTCTCAGTCCCGCGAACACGTACATACAAACCCAGCCCAAAAAAGTAGCGCATACCTCGAACCCCTCCACAAACCCGGCAAGTCTCGCCTCGATCTGCGCATGCTCCGACCCGCCCACGACCCGCGGCGGCGTGTACAGCGCATGCGCCCCCGGCAGGTCCGGGAAGAGAAGCCGGTTCATCACGGCGCACCAGATGGGGATCGTTTTCGAAAGCGCGTCCGGCATGCCTAGTTACCCATACGTATCTTCATCAGCGACTCGCCCTTTCTCCCTAAAAGAACACGAGGCACTTGGAATTGGAATTGGGCCGGGGCGGGTCCGCATACTCTTCCCCCGTCTCGTAGAATCCACGATGATACACCTACACCCACCCCCGCCCAACCCCAATCAGCCACTTCTTCTTCTTCTTCTTCTTCTTCTTCTTCTTCTTCTTCTTCTTCTTCTTCTTCCCTCACACCGAGCGTCCCACGGCCGAAAAGGTAGAGTCCGTGTGGGATCTTTCTTACTTACCCATGCGCCCTCCCCGCAACGCGCAAAACCCCCAGATTCAACCGCCGCAAACTACACGCCCACTCCCCCCAATGCCCATCCGTCGATTTGAAATAGGCGCTCCCGGCTTTTGAAGAGGGCGCCATGTACCAGCTGCCGCAGCGCTCGTTGGCGATGAGGGGCAGGGCGTAGAGGGTGGCGATGTGGGTGATGAAGAGCGCGTCGTGCTGGATGGAACGGAGGCGGTTGGGGAGCGAGAGGGTGGTGCGGTGGAGGGTTGTTAGGGTGCGGGAGAGGGAGAGGGAGGGGAAGAGGAGGGTTGAGGGGTCTGTTGGTTGGGTGGAGGAGGGGGGAGACATGGTTGTGGGGTGAGGAGGTTGGTAGGTTGTAAGTTAGGAGGTTGTGGAAATTAGGAAGTGTATCTAGGCGAAACGGTGCAGAAGGCCCGTTGAGCAAAGGCATACGGCTTGGGATGATTTGATTTCGTATCGACAATGGAAGAAGCGCGTAGTTACGTTCATAGCTGTTTGATGGATCAGAAGGGTATTTCGAATCATCCCGAAATATCATTGAGAGTCGATCTTCGAAGTGCAGCATCGCACCAGAGCGGTGGTACTTGTCGAAAGTACAAGACCGTCTAGAAGAAAAACACAACAAGCCGCCTCTGAGCAGTATGAGAAGTCGTCCACCGATATCTTCGCCAGATCTCTAGCACCTCAGACCCCCTGGAAGCTACGAGATCTTAGAACGCTCGACTCGGTAGAAGCTACAACAACGGTAAATGTGAGAGATCTCCAGGATCACCTCCAAGTACTATCGATCCTCGGCCTCGACGATCTCCTCCCGCGCCTCAATCCAACGTTACCCTCTCCAACAAGCTCCTTCCATCTCTTCCCGATGCTACCGCTATCCTTGCCTAGTCTCCTAGCACACTCGTTCCAATCGCTCTTTGTAAGCTTCAGCTTCTCGAGCACCAATTCGACAAGAACGCGATCCTCCTCCGCACTCCATTCCTTGCCATCAACCTCCAGTGTCTCATCGTCTGCTGAGGTTCGTGCCTTTGGTGATTCCAACCCCTCGAAGTCGGCGCGCTTCACACCAAGTGGCAGCGTGGGAGGCGCAAGGCGCTGGCGCTTGGGCGTCGAGAACTTCAGATCGACGTCTTCCTGACCCACAGTCGCACGGCCGTCATCATCGACATCTCTTCTCCTCTTGTTGACGCCCCTCGGTGCTGTTCTGGACGACTTCTTGGTGACCTTCATGCGCGACGTAAGCGTGATCGGAGGGAGGAGCTGTGCAGGCTTTGCGCTCTTCGGCGGCGACGGCTTTTGTGTACCAAGCAACGATTGCAAAGTGCGACAAGTGCTGTAGATGCCATTGCCGACTTGAGGAGTGACTTCGTCGTCGGAAGCGGGAGGTGTGGAGAAGAGGCGCGGTTTGGAGAAGCGTGAGCGAGTAAGCGGTGGACGCACGTGGCAAGGGAGCGCTGATGGAAGCAGCATTGTCGCGAACTTCTCGTGAACGTCGTAGGCTTTGTGTTGTTGATAGGGTAGTGGTGCTGGAAGAAGTTTGCGCGCGAGATGTGGCCCGGTGAAGTACAGCGACACCGTTTGCGCCGGAGGCGTAGGCAACCGCGACAACGCTTTTTGGAAGCTTACAAAAGAGCGATTGCAAGTTTGATACAGTGCGACGCAATGGCAAGCAATGCGATGGTTTCTGCGATGTTGGTGGTGGCGATCTGATCGCAGGAGGATGGTTGCGACGAGGTATTTCGTGATGACCCGTGAGATTGTTTCTGGAAGGACGGGTGCGGCGTGGGCAGAGGCGAGGATTTAGCTGCGGCCTTACTCCACGGTACTCATAATTCCACTAGGCACAGGCCTTGACAACGCCCAATCAGAAATGTTCCTGATTTGTCTTAGATCGAAGCAGGTGATGACTTTAGGGCCATTTTGACAGTAGCCTTTCCCGATCCTACAAGTTCAAGGGACTAGGGTTGTGTAGACTATCGTACTGCATGGGTCCGATCAAATTACTGAGTGACTGATGAAGTCAGTGGTACAGACAGCTTTGATCCGGCTTGGAAGCTATGAGATCAAGAGAGTGGAATGGCGCATTAGGGATTCTTTGTCAATGGCTGTTCTGAGGCCGGATACACTTCTATTGGAAGCTATTGTACTCCGAATTGTCGCCCTCTCTGTCTCAATGACTGCGCGCAATAGAGTTTGGCACCGTAGATGCCTTAGAGCCGGCATGTTGCGTTAGATGCAGACATGACGGTTGATCATTGCTTGTCCTGTAGTGGGAGACGAGGGAAGAGAATGCAAAGTTTGGAGCAATCGCACCGTACGCAGCCTCGCTATCGCCTCACAGACTTGAGCGTAACCAGTAATTAGCTCAGAAGCAGATCTCAGAAATGATGATGATGATGCATCGACGATGGCAACCATCCAAATCAAGGTCTAAGGTGGGAGCATTGATAATGTGTAACGCGTAAATCCCACAACCGCGTTTTGTCGCGATCTTTTCGTGTTACACTAGCAGGGATATAAAGCGCGTCCTGAACACCACCTCAATGTGTTCCCTTCACCCCGTTAGATTCTGGTCAGGCTTCATTGAAAGACTCGAGTATGCTCGCTTTGAACGGTGTGCTCGCGTTAATAGAGGATACCTCTCTAGGATGATCTCGAGTTTAGTCTGTTGGGGCAAGCTTGGCATCGAAGACCTTCGGATAGACCTCTTGGTAGGCATGCTTGCTGATCATCTATATCTGATTACTTGTTTGCTATGACAGTACATCTGCCAGCTATCATTGTGCTATTATCTCCGCCCTCCAGGCACTTCCAATGTAATTGATTGCTTTTTAACTATAGGTATGTTTGCTATACTTTTATGGCCTCGTGGCCACGGTTCATCTCAACCCTGATCTCACATCTAGAATGACATCTGGGGTTACCCTCCCGCGTTCTACTTCATCACTACTCCTGAATGTCCATTTCTTTGAGTCCTCCTTAAGCCAGGTATGAGTATCATCATTCTTCCGGCTTTTCTTTATCTTCTTCTCCATTTCCTATGGTGGTCCCAATTCCCTTCACATATGGACACCGCGTCTCCGTCTTCGAAAATTCCTAGCAACAGACTCTTGGCGATCCCTGCAGCACCTCATGCAATCATAATTAGAAAACATCGTACAGTTAGAGATTCGCTTTCAGCGCGAACCCCAACGACAATCTTGAGCACAAGAGAAACCTTCCAGGTGCATGCTCCATCAACTCAATGACTCAGTCGGAACCCTGACCGCTTGCGTCGCGATTGCACCTAAGGACCCTGAAACAAACGGGACCAAACATCAAACCTCCGCAACCAATCAACTTTCAGCTCACGCGGCACAACATCCGCGCCCGATTCCCCTCCCTCACAACACTGCAAACCTCTCACCTCCACGGTCTAAAGGGGGCGGGTGTAGCCCTAAGCGTCTTCGAGTCACCGTCTTGATCCCGTTATCCTCACACCTCGGCCCTTTCTTACTTACTTTCTTCCAGGAAGCATGGGTTTGGAGATTTTAGCGGGGTTTAGTTGCTGTTTGCGAAGGAAGGGGTCTAGCGATCTGCCGTGGACAGGGATAGGGGAGGGGGATGGGCAAATGGATAGACCAGATGTAAGGTAGTGGCTTCGGCGGGGATGGTGTATCCCGAAGACTCAATCGGGGGGCAAGATTATAGAGAGAAGGTTGGATCGGGAAGAGATGAAGTTTCTTCGAGCAGGTCGAAAGTTGCCGCGACGCATCGATCAGTTGAGATGGTTGGTCTACAACGCTGGGAATGGCTTTCCTCATACCTTATGCCAGACCTTGCCAAAAAAAAAACTTCATCAATCTTCCATGCTTGACATCTAAAAGACACGTCCCCATGGTTCGAATGGTATCCACCTACGCTTACATCGCTTGATTATGCCCCTTCGAGACCGGACAGTTGGACAACTGTGGGTCTTACCCTTGCCGGTCTTATCGGTTTACCTTTCCGTACGTACACATGGCCATGCATGCGCGTATGATTCAATGACCTCTCTTCAGTACCCCAATCACAGGATCCGCCATTATCCTTCCTAGGAGTACGAGCATGGGTACAAGCCAGGTGCCGCTACCAGCGTCCCCAACACAACAAAACACAAACACAGCGACTCCATATCCTTATCCGAACATCTCACCATCAACGGCCCACCCGACAACCCCCTCACATCCGCGCCGAGATAGCGGACACCGTGGTTGAGGCTGCGGTGGTCGTCGACGCCATGACTCCACGAAGGCACTTTCCACATCAATGTTCGCAACAACTTGGAGGTTCAGTTCCCATGTGGACTAATAATCCAACTAGCTCAAATAGCGGACCGGGTGGGGCGAAAGAGAGCGGTGTATATAGCGTTGAATGATATGTGACATTCCTAGCTCTGCATCTCAACCAACCCCCCTCCCTCCCTCCAAACCATTCTCTTCTCTGAGACAGCATCAAATCCCTCTACCCCTTTCCCTTCCACAGCCCCGCCCCCCGAGAATCCCACAAACCTCCCTCCCTCCCTCCCTCCCTCCCTTGCACAAACAGACATCAGCACGACCTCCGTCCCAAACACCAAGTGTCGCCCCCTCATTAGCAAACACCGAATCCTCACCGAATAAATCCAACCCACTTACATACATACCGAGACCGTCCTATCGATATATCTGTGCGTAAAGTACCGTTACCGAGTAGCCGCGCCAATCTCCCAAGATTTCTTGTCTGTCTGCCTTTGTGAAGGAGTTACATAGCAAGAGATCCTGCCGAGTGAGGGTCCTCAGGTTCTCTACTCGACTAATTCAAACGGAGTGAGTGAGTTATTCTGTTTCTGTTTCTTTTTCGGATGTTGTGTTGTGTTGGTGTTGGGTTTGGGGTTTGTGGTGTCGGTAGCTTCAGAGGACTTTTTGCCTTCAATCACAATAGGGACCCTTGGTACGAAACATACCTGTCGTCTGTGGAAGGGAGGGGTGTTGTAAGTTGGGGAAGGCGCTGGTCTGTTGTGAGAAGTCGGCCCTCAGACCGATGAGGTGCGTTCCGAACCATTGTCGCATCGGCCAGCCTACCTGGGGGAGGGGCCATGTAGATCTACTATAGAGAGCTGCCTCTACGACGTCGGTGCCACGAACAAAGGCAATCTCAAGAATGACGTATCGACAGTCCAAGCTCTCAAATTCTCCATCGTCATCTAGAGATACAGAAAGCTCACAGACGCATGTGGGGAGGTATAAATACAGGATAACCACCCGCAGGCGGCGAGCCGATCGCGGCCGAGTCCTTTCTAAGCAGAGTCCATGCTATGCTGTCTATGTTTTACATCCCACCCATACCCAAATCCCCTTCGCCGTCCGCAATCCTTAATCTTTCTTTCGCTGTCTTGGCCTTCTTCGAAGTACCTTTCGGCTTCGTGGCGCTCTTCTTTCCTTTCGCAGGCGCGTCAATGGCCGACACTGGCGTCGCAGCACCAGAAGGCTTATTACTGCCGTCGTCGAAGTGCCCTTCCCCTGTACCACCGTTAACATCAGCCCGTTGCTCGTGGGCAACAGAGTAAGGGGGCTTACCTTCATGATACATGTCGTCCAAACTGACATCTTTCCCCTTCTTCTTCCCCGCGCCCTTTTTGCCCCTGCCCTTCTCACCCTCCCCTTTCTGAGCGACCTCCTTCTCCTTCTTCTCGATCAGTTCCGCCTGCTCGTCATCCGCAAGCCACATAGCGATGTCCTTCGTCCTATTCTCCCGGCTCCTGGTATTAAAGTCCACACCCGCACCCGAACCTCCAGAGATGACGACGCGCTGAACTTCTTCCTTTTGGAGAGCCCGCTTACGGATACGTTCTTCAATCGTACCGCGCGTGATCATGCGATACACTGTGACCTGCTTCGTCTGGCCTAGTCTGTGCGCACGGTCCATAGCTTGTGAATCGATGGTCGGGTTCCAATCAGAGTCATAGAAGATGACGGTATCGGCAGCTGTCAGATTGATGCCTAGCCCACCAGCACGGGTGGAGAGCAGGAAGATGAAGATGTCAGGCCGAGTTTGGAAGTCATGCACGGTATCTCTGCGGTCTTCGAGTTTGGTCGAACCGTCGAGGCGAAGGTATTTGTAATTGCGGTAGGTTAGGTACTCTTCCATTAGATCGATCATGCGGGTCATCTGGAAGTAGAGGAGGACGCGATGACCACCATTCCTGAGTTGCCGAAGGAGCTGGTCAAGTTTTGCAAGTTTGCCAGAATCCGTGACGAAGCGACGCATGGAGGGCACTCGAATATTCGTGAAACGTGCCTTCTCCGAGACAGCTGGTGGGAGCATTTGAGTCACAGGGAAGAATGCTGGTTCGACCTTGGCGTCTAGGAGTGTTTGCTCATCTTTCTCTGAAATGCCATAAAGGGCTCTCCGAATAGGTATGTTGAACAGTGTATCTTCCTTCTCAACTCTAGAACCTTGATCGGAGCAGCACACTTCAATGGGAGGAGCGGACGCTGCTGGCCTGGCACACTGTTCAATGACGTTCAGTCCAGCGTCTTCGAAGACTTGCTTCGAAACATTGAGTAGTCCACACATTCGACCTTCAATAGACATCTCTGCCAGTGGCTTGCGGTCGCTTTGGTCAACGATGTTGAAGAGGGCATGAGCAGGAGTAAACTTGGAATCTCCTCCTTCGTCGTAGAAAGCATCTAATCGAGCAAGTCGACCTGGCCTCCTCTTCAGATCGACAGCTCGCTCAAACATACCCCTGTGGAACGCATTATGAGCTTCACCTGCGGACGCATCTGCAAATCTTAGCCAGGAGAAGGCAGCTGAGGCCTTCGAGCTCCGATGAATATTTTCAGGGGTCCAAATATTCATCAAGTGACCTAGGTACTTCCCTCTGAACCCAGCTCGCCCATTTTCAGGACGAGGTACATCGAGTCGGCCTTCTGCACTACAAACAAGTCGTGGAAGATCGTACTCGATCAGATTGCGGGTTGAATAGCCCACATTGACATTCTGACCCTCTCTCATGAAGGATGCAGTTTCGGCGTAGTGGGCTAGTGAGAATGGCGAAGTCGTCTCTGCTCTTTCGAAGAGATCAGGATGATTGCAGACTTTTCTGAATTGCATCACCAGGTTCATCAATGTCGCAGTGTCTTGATCGTCGCCAACTGCAGCTTTCTCAATAAGGTCCATGATGCTAATGCGATTTCGAAGGTTGCCATAGTATGCCCGCTGTCTGTATGTCAAATCGCAAAAGACATCTTGCTCAATCTTGTCACCAAGCTCCTTCTGCACGTGTTTCTTGATACGACGGAGCATGAAAGGCTTCAAGATCATGTGCAGTCGCTTGAGCTGATCCTCGTTGAGCTTCGTATTACTCTGCGCATGACTCTCGATATCCTTCGAGAACCAGTCGCTGAACTCATCATGAGAATCGAATAGACTTGGCATAATGAAATGTAAGAGAGCCCACAGCTCCTGCATATTGTTCTGAATAGGTGTTCCAGTGAGAAGAAGACGATTCCGACAGTGGAAGCCTAGCAAGCTTTTCCATCGGGAACTCTGCGACGACTTGATAGCCTGAGCTTCGTCCAGAATCATATACTGCCAACGGATTTTCTGGAAGTACTGCGTGTCTTGTACGACTAGCTGATATGATGTAACCAGAACGTGGAATGGCGACTCCTTCGTGTACGTGATGTGCTTACGATCCCAAAACTTCCGCAGAACTTTCCGGTCCTTGGCAGTACCCCAATACGGTAATACTTTAAGATCAGGTACGAATCTCGAAATCTCCTGCTGCCAGTTGTGTAGGGTGGACGAAGGTGCAATGACCAAGAACGGTCCCCAGATGTTGTGTTTTTCAGCCAGATACGCCATAACCGATATCGACTGTACCGTCTTGCCAAGACCCATCTCATCCGCAAGGATACCATTGATGCCTTGCTCGTATAAGTTGACGAGCCAGTTGAGACCTTTCAGCTGATACTCCTTGAGCTGCGCCATAAGCATCTTCGGTTGAGAGACATCCACGTCGCCCAAGCTTGTCGGATTCTGAAAGTTCATCTCGCCTTCATCGAATTGCGCCTGCAGTTGGTTCTCTTCTCCGTTGAAAGCTCGCGCTCTGTCCTGCGCCTCTTGAACAGCGCTTTGTGCGTTGGCCATTGCAGCTTGCTTCAATACCGTCTCATCCTCGGCATCAAAATCAAGGTCTTCAAAGTTCGTGACCTTCGTCCCAAGCTTGCCAACACTGTCGGGGAGAGTAATCGTGTGAGCACCAGCTTTGCCAGGCTGCATCGTCGCGCCAGATACCGCCACCCCGTCGGTGTCAGTCGACCTCTCTACTTCATCAGTCTTGATCTTACGGCCTATGAAATGTGAGTACAGCTCCGTCTGCGAGATCAAAAAGTTCAGCTTTCGCTTTTGCCGGTTGGATTCCCGATCCGCTTCGGCCTTCTTCGCATATTCCAGCTCTTGCTTCTCGGCTACCCGTCGTAGATCTCGCTCTTCTCTTTCGTTCCGCTTCCAGAAGGACATCATCTCACGCATACTCCTCTTCGCCCGTGCCTGAACGTCTTTCATGCTTTTATTAGTCCGAAGTTGCCACCTCCGTGCTTCCTTTGACGCAAGCTGCGCGGTCTTGCGCAGGTTAGACTGTTTAGTGGAGAGGGAACTCTCCTTAACACGATAAACTTTTGGAATATCCTTGCGTGCGATGTCCCTCCAGATCTGATCGTAGATTTGAACGTAACCCTTTGACTGGAGCTTTGTGTTGGTAGGTGGTCGCGATGGCTCTTTGGTCTCGGCGACTTCCCTTGACTCGTGCACTGAGGCCTCCCTCCGTGTGCCCTCTTTTGGTGCGATGAGAACCAGTTCCTCTCTCTCCATAGCGGCGTAAGCAGCTTCAGCAGCATCTTTCTCTGCCTGTTTTTTCTCTTTTGTTTTCTTTGGCCTCGTAGATTGGCGACTCACTGGCTTCTTCTTTGCCGGCTCCGGCGAGATATGATCACCCATCTGAAACTGGCTCATCGTGCCACCTTCCAGGTTTAGCGCCACTGGTGTGACTTCCCTGATCTCTTCTGGAGCGTCACCACATTCCAGTATTCTCTTAGTGGTAACCGCTTTCTTCTCTGCCCGCTGAGCGTCACGGAGGTATTTATCCCGTTCAGCTTGGTCCGCAGCTTGCTGGGCTTTCTCAAGAGCCTCTAATCGTTTCTGGGTCTCGGTCTGCACTGTCTTCTGTCTTCGCCGTATACGCTGCATATCCTTTTTGCGTTCTTTCTCGTCCTGGATCTCTTTACGTTGGACCTCTGCAAGAGCTGCAGCTTCGTGTGCTTGTCGAAAGCGAGTCTTACCGCTCTGTGCGTAGCCGCCCATCTGATCAGACATCTTTTTGATGAAAGCGACGCGTCGGCGCTGTATGCACCAAATCAGTCAGATATCTTGAACATGCGTAGTATAAACATGTAGTGCGGCGTACCTTTCGCTTTCCAGCCTCGATATTCTCGACCTCCAATGCCCTTTTCAAACTCCTCACCTGGAAATGCTCCTTCTCATCTGAGAACCCAGGTTCTTCGACATCACTAAGCTCCATGGCATCTATATCGGCCATAGCCCTAGCTACCTTTTCGTTCTGCTTATCAGACATTGTCAGCCTAGGTTTGGTCATAGTGGATGCGACGTGACGATTTGGTTCTGAGGCTCCATTCGCAATCATCTTTGTGGCCGGGTCATTCAGAGGTGTCACAGGCCAATTCGATGTTCGACGTGGGCCAAGTGGAGGAGCGGATTCATCGACTATTGGTGAGATAAGATGATTCGACGATTTGGAGGATTTTTGCGCCTGTTCCGCGACCCGCTGAGGGTAAGGGGGAAGAGCAGCACGGTCGGCGCTTGGGTTCGAGAGGATACTGGAAAAGGACATTGGGTCCGCGGCTCTGCTCGGCTTCTGCCAGCGATCTATCAGCCTTGGAATACATAAGTGGAACCCTTGCCGCTTACCTCTTGGGATATTGGACGATCCATCGAGATTGTTGTTGCCTGCATTGAATACCCGTTCATGTCGTGATGCAGTGTCGGCGAATTAGTCGATGGTGGAAAAGATGATTTTGCAATGGAGTCGTACCGGCTTGGTGGATGTGCGTGTGAAGTTGAGTAAGTAGGTGAGTGTTGCGGAAAGTGTGTTACTGTGGGCGAATGATGTGCGCTGTTAGCTGATCTTGGTTCAGTAGAAGTTCCACGGTGATTTAAAATGTCTCGCGTCTGCTGAGGGGCCAAGTCAGCCTCGTGATAAGAACTCTCTGTCACATAAGAAGCATCAGGCGAGTATTTTGACATACCGAAATAGGAGACTGGGTTGGGGGCTGATTTGAACGGTTCCAGCTTATGTTCCTATCACTGTGATCCGACGTCGGATCATAGTACGTGGATGCACCCAATTCTCTCGGACCGTAGGCGGAGCCATTCATGGGCGGTAGTTTATGTGTCGTAGGTGATGACGGCGGTCCAAGACGAGGGCTGTCGTTTATCACAGGTGGTAGAGGGAGCGCTGCTGGTGTTGGTGCTTGAGGGTGGTATTGATTACTATAGTTCGGGCGTTGATGTGATCCGTGGGTAGGTGAATAAGAGTTGTAATGTGCTTGTGTGGGCGAACGTGTTGTATATGGTGGGGGGTGTTGCGTGCTCATCTTGTCTCGTCTCAGACAATCTTCTTCTTCGTCCGGAGCACGCTGCAGCACCGAAGAACGATACATCGAGAACAGAGTGGGTCGCAATCAGGGTGACGACACACAACCGAAATGGCTGGCCATGTGGTCGACACTGGTGAGGGCTGCTCATGTATTTGGGTCCCGTCTTGACACTAAGAATATTGGTAGTGATGCAGTCTTTAAAGTCTTGGCCGAGGTATCGAGTACTAATCAAAAGGTGGCCGGGCTGTTTCGTGGCAGATGGAGATGAAGCTGCGAGTAACGGTCGGCCTTACAGAGACACGTTGTTGAAAATCTCGTCACGCGCGATCTGTGGTATTGGGTGCGACACAAAGGGCAGTGCCATTCTCGGTGAAGTGGTGTTGAGCTTTGATTCTACCAAGCGTTGTTCATGTGATGACGGCGACGATGAAGGAAGGGTGAATGACGGAGTGGTGGAAGGGGGACAAAAGGAAAGTGGTGTGCCGACGCCTGGGTTCATGGCGAACATCCGGAGGGACAATGGCCGTTTTGGTGACATTGATGATTAGATCTGACCCAGCAGCTGCCGGACGCGAATCGATGGAAACCATAAACTCCCAAAGATTTCTATGTATTTTTGTTGTCCAGTGCCAACAGCAGTTGCCTGGAAATGCATGTGATAGGTTGAAAATCTTCAAGTTCTTCCTTTCGAGAACTGGAGTCTGATAGACCTCTCAATAACGCATTCATTATTATTTTCGATGGTCGCATGTTTCTCCAATATTAACGGCTGACTGTGCGCTTGCTCCAGCTTCGTTCCAACCCGACGGTGTTGGAGGATCTCGCGTCTTTTTTGGGTGCTCATGCGCTCTCCCTGGCCCGCATAATGTAGACGGGACACGCGCTAACAAGTCTTGGCAACTCAGTACCGGTACTGGTCCTTTGTGGACTCCCACCCGTCCTAGCGTATGTTCAAAATATATAGGACACTATACTGACACCATAAACGCCGAGAACTTGAAACCACGCCAGCCAAGAGGCCAAATATGATTCCAACGGGCATACAACTTTGATGGAGTTCGCCGCCGGCTACAATATATTGCAATGGCTGCGGACAGATCTTAGACTGACAACCGTGCAACGCAGCAAGGTGTACTTGTACATGAGTGGATCATCACCGATGTGAAAATGAAGAGTAAAGTTCGAAGTCACAATCGATGAAGCGTACTATTATCACAATGACTTTAAGCTAGTCATCGCGTCTCCAAAGTCTGACTGGGCTACTTCTAAGGGATCTTCCCATCCAGCAAGACCTGAACGGTTACAGCGTTGCAGACGTCTACACCTAACGCCATCCAATGCGATATCCAGCGAAACATGCGGTATCATTATCCATGGTCTAACAATGTGAACTCTGTCTGTTAAGAAGCGCTACCACCATGACCACTGCCGCCTTTGCTCTGATCAAGCAGCAGCTTGGGTTTTATGAAGCCCTCGTCCAGCTGTCGAAACCAGGCAGCATGATCATCAGTTGTCCCGGAAAAGAGCTGACTTATAGCTCCCGTCGCAGTCATATGGCTCTCGCCCCCTTCTCCGTTACCTGGCGTCCCGGATGTTGGATATGACGAGGATGCAGCTGATGAGAAAGGCTCTCCTAATGGTCTCGGCGACGCTCGTCTCTTCGGTGATCTTCGAGCAGCTGCAGGCGGAAGATCACTATCCGAGTCCAAATCCTCATCCTCGCTCTGTGCGTTGCTCCCACGACTTAGCAGATTCTGCGTGGCGGTTTCCCTCTCTTTTTGACTTATCGCTGAATTCTTTCTTGCCGCCATTGCTGAATCGGGCCGTATCGGGGGGCTCTGACTGTTGTTCCCACTGCTGTAGCTGGCGAACCCAGCCGCTACAACACCATTGGAGCGGGTATCGATGGGACTGAGCGGTACTGCATGATCACTACGTCGCGGCGTGTGGCCTACTGCGGTGCCAGCGCGCTTGTAGTACGTGCCGTTCGTGGCAGTTTCGATGTCAAACTCGTCATCCGAATCAATCTCGTCCATAACACCTGTGCGGATACCAAGAATCTCCAGCATCCGTGCCGTTGTACCGCCGAAGATAATGACCGTAAGCACGACGACGACCAGCACCGTCGCTCGAAGGGCAGCCCCATTCTCACCCGTCAGGCCCGCCGCAAGCGCTACTCCCACAGCACCCCGTAGGCCAGCCCAGAAGAGCATTGCCTGATAAGAACCTGGTAGCTCGTCCGCCACCTCTCTTCCCCGTCGCTTCGCCCGGTACCTTATGAACCAGTTGATCGCCTTGGAGAGAGGGAAAACTGCCGCCCATCTGGCGGCGCAGATTCCCACCACTGTGATGAGTATGAAAAGAGGTTTGAACTCCAATTGCGTTTCGGTAAAAAGAGTCAAGCCAAGATAAATGAAGATGAAGTTCTCAGAAAGTTGGGCAAGCACCTGGAAGATATATTTGGTGGTGAGCTGGGTGCGGCGTGACATGTTGTAGTATGCATAATGTTTGAGGGTGATGCCACAAAACAACAAAGATACGATGCCTGCCGCATTCCGGTTAGCCAACTGCGCATTGCATCAAGTCTTCGGGAATGGGACATACCCGACATATGAACTCCATTGGAGAAGAAATAGCTTGCATACGCGATGAGTACCACTAAACAGCTTTCGATTTTGGGGAAACGGCGCACAAGCGTGTACTTCAGACCTAATGCAGTACCAATACCAACGGCAACCCCAATCATGAGACTACCGAAAAATATCAGTAAGAAAATCCCTATCGCCTCGAAGAAGCTCAGAATGCTCAAAGAGCCCTCGGTTGAACCTCCAGTTTTATATCTCTGCGCAGTCTCAAATAGTACAATGGCTATAGCGTCGTTGAGGATGGACTCGCCAAAGATGACAGTATAGAGCTTGGGGTCTACTTTGTAAGTGTTGAAGATGGCTAGAATGGTGACAGGATCCGTAGCTGAGAGGGTTGCGCCGACGGAGAACGCTTCGACGAAAGAAATGCTGAGCCCATCAAGAGGTATGCGTGTCCATAGATACAAGATCAGCCCTAGCACGACTGCAGAGATAAAAGTGCCGGCGAAGGCGAAGGTCAGAATAGTCCCAATATTCCGAAAGAAGTTTGCCTAGCAGCGCATCAGCAAATCATCCTGCTGGACCTTCGTGCGAAGGAGTTTAGATAAACCTGGTGTAGTTCGTATCCTGATGCAAGGATGATAGGCGGTAGTAGTAGATTGAAGAAGAACTGGTAATCGAAGCTGACTGAGTCTTGAATAGACCGTCCTGGAGTAAGCCGTATAACGAGCCCCACGATCATTCCTTAGCGTCCACCGTCAGCATCAGAATGCTTTCTCATCTAGAACCGTTGCTAGGGCCATACCAGCGAATATGGAGATGACCGTCTCATGCACCGCCTGTATCTTCTTCTGCTGCAGCATGTAACTCGTGAAAAGTGCTGTTATGAGCAGCATAATCAGGATGAAGAGAGCCCATGATGAGAAGATCTCCTTCTGGCCTGCCTCGGGTTCTGTTGACTTCGTCAGAACAAGATATAACCTCCACAACGATGTCTGCAAAGACGCTGCTCACCATCGGGATCTGCGTCCTCTGCTTCTCGTCCTATAACGAAACATAATCAGCAATTGTTTGCCATTTCTGTTGCACAGAATGCGCTCCACATCCCGGTCCCTGGAGGGAGTTCGTACTGAGAAGCTCAAATGCAGCGGAACCTATGAAGGAAGCCATAGTCGTATAGCGCTGCTACGTAAAGCGAGGACAACAGGATTCTGATGGTAGAGAAAGTATGAAACCTGCATTGAGCTTGCGCCTCGTTGAAGCATGGCAGGCGTAGAGTACGTTTCAGCGTGCGGTTGTAGCTTAGAGATCAGATCCAACATGCAAGGTGTCTATACTAGAACCGGATCTTGCCGTGCCTTGAGGCACCCCGGACATCATTATTTCCACTGACTGTAACAGAATATAATTCTCACTTAAAAACAGAGATAAATATTCTATCAGTTCCATAAGATTTCAACTAAGACGGAACATAAGAGCATTAAATTTTCAGTAAGAAAACTCTAACCTGAGGCTGATCCTACGGTTCTCAGAAGCAACCCGTACAACAAGCAGATGCGAGGAAGACATTTGCTCTAGCGGGGGCTTCGTACGGAAGTCGGAAGGCACCTTGATGTCCCTTTCACTTCAGCCAGTGCATCCACAACAACCTTCGCGATATGGATCATTTTCTCTTCCTGAAATCGGCGGCCCATAATTTGGAGACCAACTGGTGCGCCATCATAAATCTCAGCATCATATTGGCCCCAGTCCTACTTGTCAATATCGTTGAGTGGCTTGTCGAACGTATCCACGTTCTTGCCCACCGTAATAACTGGGAAACAGACACTGGTATAGTCAAGAAGATCTACATTTGTCTGGTATCACCGCCGCATGAGTAGCCACAGGTAGAATCACGCCATCAACAACGCGACCTGTTCCTGTATGCTCCTTCGTGATGTTCCAATAATCCATGTACTTGGCGAGGAAGTCTCGTCTCTTCAGTACCCAAGATTGGTCTTCGAGCAGTGGCGTCGGTGGCAGAGGACGACGAGAAAATTGGACATCGAAGATGGGCTCTCCAGATAGAGCACACTGCCGATGAACGTCCGCGCCGCCGTCACACTTAATAAAGGCTGCCTAAAGCTGCAATCAGCAATCACCTTGTGTACCTAACTCCAGCATTCTATGGGCGAACATGAATTTCAGCTGATTCGGCATGGGAAGGAGGTTTCCACTCCAACACCTACAAATGGTTGTCAGCTTATAGTGAACCATTCCTACCGCGGTGTATTAGGTAGAAGACTGTATGTCCAGCTCGCTTCACTTCGTCCACAACCATTTTCATGCCCCGTTGCATTGGCGGATGAGGGCCTACAATGCCGCCTGTTGCAAATACCCAGAAGTATAAGGCAGCAGACTCGTCTTGCGCTTTCAACTCTTGATTGGCTCTCCATGGTAGATCAACAACCGCAGGATCGTGCTCCCAAGGTTTGGTTGAGGATTACAGTCATCAAGAGCTTCAAGGAAAGATGTTGCCATAAAGCCAATAGTCGAGGGCACGATAGTCTGACCAGGGACCTGACGAAAACACCATGAACAGAGATTCCCAAGGAGTGAAGATGATTACGTGGCTGACATACTGTATTTGCTACCTGCCTGTAGGAGAATCGTCCAGAAGACGGCTTTATGGAGTAAATGCCGCAGAAGGCCGCAGGTATCCTGACAGAGCCGGCTTAGATCACAAAACTACGTTTAGCTTCCTTCGAAAGGCTGATGCACGCGGAGTTGTTACCTATGTCTGTGCCGACACCGATTGAGCTTCCTTTTAGAGCCTGCAATGCTCCTTCTCCTATGTCAATACGCGTCAGCGACTGATGGAATGGAGCTCTTGACAAGAATACCTCCGGAGGATCCTCCACAAGAAAGACTAATGCACAGGATTCATTGTGAATCCAATGATGTTATCATGCGTGATTGATAGAGCCCCGAAGCATGTTCCAAAGACGGGCTTACCAGTAGCGTTTGCGGCAAGCTTCTCTTTGATGCGCTGACTGTCAGGATTGTCTTTTGTGCTGGATTATCACAAGAACCTACCTTACAGTATAGAACTGCGCCGAGGCCTACGAGTTCTCTCACCAGTTCACTCTCCACCTTTTTCTCCTTCGCAGTGCCTCTGGAACCTTCAAAGTACCGATCCAGCCGACATATCCCATAGTAGTCTCCACTCCCTTCACATGAAACTGGGCTTTGAGGCTGATCGACAGTCCATGAAATGGACCTACGGTTTGTCCGTGCTCGTTGAAATATTGGTCGAGCTTTTCTGCTTGAATCAAGGCGTCTTCGAAGAAGACTTCGTGCAGACAATTATTCTAGGCTTGTGAGCGAAAGATCAGACATCGCACAAGCCTCAACCTAGGAGCTGTTGGGCTACAACCGCCCTGTTGCAGAATGCCCTAGTAACTTGAAGTGCGGTGTACGTGCCATCACGAATTCTAGTTACGAGCTCAAGGCTATTATTATTTGCAATGTCGCAGACTTCTGCCTCGAGAAGGCTCTCAATGAAAGTACCGGTTAAATTCTGTCTCTTTTTGGCTTCGTGTAGCGTAGCAGGATCAAGAAGCCATTCATGCGGGATGCTGTCGCGAATCTCGAATCTTTTCTTGGACGCCTGTTCCTGCCATGGAAGGCTTTCAGGTTTCCTCGAGGACCAGGACGATGGCATATTGCTGGGGAAATGAAAGCCAGCACCAATAATTCCTAATGGTCAAGGCATGATGGCTGAGCTTTGAACCCAAATATAAGGCTCAGCTAGAAGCATTGTAGAGGTACCCAATAACGATCAAACAATGCGCGTTTCCACACCAGGTCGGGAGAGGCTGCAGATATCTATGACGAGAGTAGCACTGACGATGCAGCCCACTGAGAGTAACGACTACGGACGAGAGTCCCTAGAAAAGCATATAGTTAGATGAAGTCCCGAATCTCATCAAGAAATAACATGACATTCTTCGATGGCAAGTTCAACACCCTCTGAGTACATGATGGAAACGTGTCTTTGTCTTGCGACCGTTGATGACCTGGACCTGACCGTTGTGACACAAATGTTATCTTATGGTGCAAATACGAGTCCACGTACTTTCTATCCTAAGCAGCTGACTCAACGACAGCATTTTATGGTTCGTGACTTTCCGACACCAGTGCGCAAACTGTGTCAGTGCCAGCTAGGCAGGCTTTGATCTCCATCTTTCATAGTGGGGTTTACCTACCCCATTACTACTTTACATGTACTGATCCAACGTCCCTTTGACTCTATTGAAGTCGAAAAATCTACCGTTCTTACTATTATTCACATATGCTGCATCCTATCTGCATTTTTAGATAGCTCAGATATCTGAGTGTTTCACACTTCGTCATACGTGGCACAGCAGCCTTCCCGCTTGATGTGGTCATGCTGTGCATTGAATCCTAACAACGTGATCATCAGAGGAAGATAGAGAGCATGGACAATTCCCACGACCTCCAGATCAACCGCTAGACAACCTTCGATCACACGCAGATGACTGCTACCCGCCATCGTCGTATAAAGGTCCTCTCAAGCGGAGCCACATACTCTCCATGACTGTGCATCTTGGAATATCTCAGCGACTAATCTCACCGCTTTTGGGCCTTTGCGCACCCGTCGATGGCTCGCAAACTATCGGATTCCATTTCGACTTATCGGCTTTCGAAAGAAACACCCCGCTACGATACTACGGAAGCCTATCCTGGCCGAGCGCCTCTCCATGAAGCTGGAACGCCAAGGCCAAGCCGGTCGTTAGACTTGATGAATGAGCAGTCGCCGTTGCTATCACCACAATCATCAAATGACGATAAAAGCCCGTCAAGGAGAGGTAGTATATTAAGGCGTTTGGAATTGGGTGGGGGAGATGGACAGGAGACGAAGAGCACTTGGTATCTCTTCTTGCTTACCTTGAGTATAGGAGGGTGAGAGTACTCTCCCCGTCCCCTGAAGCTATTATCGTATATAGTCGTGTACTGACTGCTTCGATGAAGACTCCAAATAGCATGGTCTGTGGAGTTGTCAAATGGCTCAGTATGTCTGCCCTGCTCCGGATCAAGGGTGTCAGACTGGGCTGACCATAAGTCTGAATAGCCTTACTTACTCTCCCTTGGCATGAGCAAGTCCATGCTGGCTTTTGTGTGGATAGCGGGGCCTCTATCGGGTACTCTAGTGCAGCCATATGTTGGTATACGGAGCGACAATTGCCGGATATCTTGGGGTAAACGGAAGCCTTTCATGCTCGCTGGCGGTGCTGCCACAATTGTATCCTTGATGGCATTGGCATGGACGAGAGAGATAGTGGGTGGCTTTCTGGGTATTTTCGGTGCAGACCCCCAATCGCACGGAGTCCAGTTGACCACCCTTCTGTTTGCTATTCTCTTCGTGTACATTCTCGACTTTGCTATCAACACCGGTAAGCAAGGGCTGAGCACGCTTGACGTACAATTGTGGCTGAGAATGTACTCTGTAGTGCAAGCCGGTATTAGAGCTTTCATCGTGGACAATGCACCAACCCATCAGCAAGATGACGCCAACGCCTGGGCTGGCCGACTCACGGGGGTGGGCAACGTACTAGGCTACCTTTCTGGCTATGTCGAGCTTCCTAAGATCATGCCATTCTTTGGAAACACGCAATTCAAGGTCCTCTGCGTAATTGCCTGCTTTGCTCTCGGTGGTACTCTTTTAGTCTCCTCTCTCTGCATCCGGGAACGGGATCCCCGCCTCGAAGGTCCTCCGAGTATCTCCAAAACCGGTATACTGTCGTTCTTCGCGCAAGTATTCGCATCCATGAAACGTTTACCCCCTCAAATCCGTAGAGTCTGCGAAGTTCAATTCTTCAACTGGATCGGCTGGTTTCCGTTCCTCTTCTACATCACCACCTATATTGGCCAACTTTACGTTAACCCAATATTCGCCGCAAACCCACACATGACGCCCTCCGAGATTGACGCTACATGGGAAAAGGCAACACGTGTGGGCACATTCGCGCTCCTCATCTTCGCCATCACATCATTCGCCTCCAACCTGCTCCTTCCCTTCTTCGTCACACCTTCCTACCAAACCCTAGAACTCGACACACCATTCGATCAGCAGCCACAACGCGCCTCAACCCCCGGAACACCGGGAACCCTTTCCGCCTCCATGACCGAATACTTCACCCCCACCCCTACCAACAAACCAAGCCGCCTCTCTCACTTCCTCACGCACCTTCAAATCCCCGGCCTCACCCTCCGCCGCGCCTGGCTGCTTTCCCACCTACTCTTTGCAGCCTGCATGTGGCTCACTTTGCTCGTCCACACCCCGACCGCCGCCACCGTCCTCGTCGGCGTCGTCGGCCTCTCGTGGGCCCTATCTCTCTGGGCCCCTTTCGCCCTCATATCCGCCGAAATCTCAAAACGTGACGCCCTCCGCCGCGGCGCCTTACGCCTTCGTCCGCACTCCAATTCCAGTTCCAATCAGAACCTCCGCACGGCAGCAACGACAGTAGATCCACGTGACGAAGCAGGCGAAGACCAAGCCGGCGTGATACTAGGTCTACACAACGTCGCGATCGCGGCACCGCAGATCATCGCCACGCTGATGAGTTCTGCCATCTTCCGCGCCCTGCAGAAACCGAGAGGGGAGGTTGGCGATGACAGTGTCGGGTGGGTGTTGCGGGTGGGCGGCGTCGCGGCGTTGGTGGCGGCTTACATGACGACGAGGGTCGGAGAGGAGAGTGGGGGAGGTGGTGGAGATGAGATCGTGGAAGAGGACGTTTGATGCCTCAACATAAGGCTGGGTAAGTGTACCGTCGGGCTGGAGCAAGGAACTAGGTTTTTTTTGGTTTTCCCAGAGCGGACCAAACATGCATGCATGGCGCTGGCATGGGCACTGTGTTTGGAGCAGGTGGTTTTTCTGAATACCCCACAGCGCGCAAAGCGCCGATTGGAGGCTCGTATGATCGATTCCGATATCCCTGGGTGGACAACTTCTTTTATCTGTTTTCTTGACATAGATCTAGCTACAGCCCGAGAGGCAACGAGCGAGCGAGTATATATTGTCTCCCCGCCAATCTTCGTTCTACGAAGGTCTCAGGGCTTTGACCAGGATAGATTAGACCCCGAGAAGTTTTTCTCCGTGTCCAGGTCTCGATCCCTATTTCAAATGCCATATACCACGTCCATCTAGCTACGTAATCTACATGATTGCATTTGTCCTCGTCTCCACTAATCCAGACCAATATCCAGAGAGAAACATCTGTCGACGCCCACAGATATTGATAGCGCTCTATATATAAATCATCACGAATATTACAAATCTTCTTCAAAAGAGAAAAGAGAAAAGAGAAGGTGGTGACATATTTACGGTGAGGTTAGATGTGAGATGTACTCTACCTATTAATGATGCATAGAATATATTAAAGTGGTATGTGGGGTGTCAGCTAGGGTGTCAATTCTGAAATTCTACAATCATATTTAATAAGAGGTGAGAATCTATCCGTAGGACGTGACGTCGCTAACGACTCCCGTGATTTATGTTATGTAGCATCTATCACCGCTTCATTCATGACAAGCTGCGTCGTCTGCATTTAGGTCTCGGTCAAATGAGGGAATGACACGTTCTATCGTTTGAAAGAGGTCGAAAACGGACGGACAGAGGGAGGGCTAGTTCCGATCCTATCCTATTCCATCCTATGCCCTCCCATCAGAGCTCGGAGACTCAGGCCCAGGCCATGCCAGTCAATCGAGCGAAAAGCACAACTGTAGATAGATACATTGACAAAAGGAGACAAGTAAACAAGCAAGCAAGCAAGCGATACTCTCTTTAGACGCCGTTGCGAGAAAACATTTAGGTTTAAAAGTAGAAGAACAGAAAAACAGGAGTTGTAGAGCACTGGTAGTGTGGGCAAAAAGCAAGGAGAATCATTTCCGTTCGTTCGTGTGAGCCGGTGCTAAGCTGGGATAAGCCGCGCATGCGCATAAGCCATTATAAGACGTTGTTCAAATAGCGAGAAAAGGGAAACGTAAGATGGCAAGTCCGAGAATTCTTCTAGATGGTGGATATTGGGTGGGTAGATGGCCCCGGCGAGAGATAGAGCGCGAAAGGTGGTATCCGCAGGTTGAATGGTTGATGGAAATGACAGAAGGTGAAACTGAGGGCGGACACAAGAAAGGGTCGACGGTCAATCTGAGAAGGCTGTCATGGGATCAACGGGTCCATCATGGCAAAATTAGCGGCGCAATACTCGGTCCAGCCGTGTGTAATGTCTATATCTGTTGCTGAAGCATATGCCGTGCGGAGATGAGCTGGCTCGGCGCAGCCATCATGGTGCCGCCCATCCCCATTGAAGAAACAGGTATCGAAGTGACATTCGCCATGTTCGTCTGCAGGTAGCTGTGCTCGGCTGGGGGCGATACTTCTTCGAGTGAGCCGAATTCGTTCTCGTCATCCTCGAGTTCTTCTTCGCTATAGCTGCCGAACTCTTCGCCGTCGGGCCGTGCCTCGTGTGTGCGGCGGTGTCTAGTGTGTTATTAGCAATCTCATCAGGCAGCAGAGGACCAATCGGAAACGTACTGTGCCAAATTATCGGACCTCGAAAATGCCTTGCTGCAGTGCGGACAAATGTATGGTCGTTCCTGGGTATGCGTGCGCAGGTGTCTAGCCGCCGGGATCAGTCAGCGGCTGCGGAAATTAAGCAAAGAAATACCAAACAACATCAAAACTCGCCAAATGATCAGACGTACCGTTTCAAATGCTCTAATCTCTTGAACAAGCGCCCACATGTTGGGATAGGGCAGGAATGTGACTTGTGTGGATACGGACCCAGCTCCATCATTGTTGCACTTCGCGCTCGTCGCACCGGACCTGCGCGTTCCAGGCGGGTTGCTGGAGTGGTACGCACAGAGTGATCTGAAAAGTCACCATTGGCAAGACTAGCGAGATTGCTGAGACTGTCGTGCGGCTGTACATGTGAAAGAGAATTCTGAGCCGGACTCCCTTCCAGGGTCGGTAACGGAGTACCATGACGGGAGAGGTCGAGCAATTCCTTGTGCTGGGCCATCATCGACGAGTAGCTATTCGTAAGACCAGGGGGTGAGTTATTGTCCGATTCGTCACTCTCAGCGACCGGTACGACGGAGCTAGACATGGAGCGGCGAAGGTCGCTGGGTCGATGAGCAGCATGTGCGACGCCATTGGCAGTGGCGTGAGTTGTATTGGTAGCAACGGCAGCTATGATCCCTGCCGGAATTGATGACCGTCGTCTCCTTTGCTTGTACGTCGGAGAGCCTTCAATGACAGAGTATACGTTGCTCGTTGGGTAGCTGCGCGTAGCCGATGAGAAGTGTGGTCCAGCCAAGTTGGAGGGTGGCAATTGCATCATGCCGCTGAAATGCTGTGACGATCCGACGTCCGGAATAGCAGTGTATAGACCAGTGTCTTCATTCGCAATGTACGCCGGCTCGGCTCCCAGAGGCACTGCATGTTGAGGGGGAGTGAGTGGCTCAAAGGAGATACCCCGATTACTGTAGTCCTCGTAGTGCGAAGAGACAAACGACGGTGCAGGAGAATACTCCATGTATGTAGGCATCGAAGTATGACGCTGATGTACTCGTGATAGTGGTATGCCGTTTCGATCGTACTGGACATGGCCATAGTCTTGCTCCCGTTTCATCATGTTGGAAGCCATCGTACTGGGCATAGTACCCGGCATTGAAATCTGGTTGTACATAGCCGTCTGATTCATGTCTTCCGATACTGATTGTATGGACTGCGGTACCAACTGTGGTGGAGGCATTGAATCCATGGCTCGCAGTACAGGTGACGTCGATTGCGAATAGGTAGTGCTGGCTTGGGCCGAGAATGAGGATGAGTTTGCTTGTTGGGCTTTGGTAAGCTGTTCAAACAGTGACTGTGAAGAGTCGAATTCGAACGATAAAGCTGGTTCGTTGACTGCCATTGTTGTTGCTTCCTGACTCATCTTTTCCCTCTTCAGGTCTCGCTCCAGCGCATCGAGGAAGAGCCGGTCATGAGGCACGCTGTACCAGTAGAAAACTTTCTGCTTCTTTTGCGTCCGGATACAGTTGTTCTTGTATAAGAAGTCGAGGAATCCACTCTTCGGCTCCTCGAGTGATGCATCGGTTCCGGACTTGAGATTCCGCAGGTCGGAAAAGATACCTTCCTCGAACTTCTTCGAGTTCTTCACAGGTCGTCCAAAGGCTTGAAAGCGGAATGAGAGACATCGTACTATATCAGTGCCAGATATATGAAAGAGGTTGTTCCTAGCGACCATTAGCGGTCATTAAAATGTCAGGACACGGCCAAGGGTGCCGACATACCAAAGGACACAAGAGACGTATTCGCCGGTCGGCAGCAAGAATCGACGGATGTATTGATCTGGAGTCCAGTCGACAGGAGCAGAGATGAGGAAGTATTTCACTGTCGCCGCGGGTTAGCCAAGCTCTTCTAGCTAGAGTTTCCATGGGTCTGGATGGCACAGCAAGTGTCTGTAAGGTGACGACAGATAAAAGGAAAGATATACGTGAGCGCAGTGGTACCTACAATTGTCAACCTGCTGAAGAGCAACCTGCGCATCTTGGGGTAGACTCTGCTGAGCTTCGTTGGAAAGCATGAACGTCTCAGGCTTCTGCGGTGGAGCCATTGTTGAATGATGCTGTGAATACATCGTAAGTGCTACGGGATGCCTGCAAGCACGATTGCGACAACGTAGCAATTGTTTCGACTGGGTGTTCCGGAATCAAGTATCAAAGGTGGGATGTGTGAGGCGGTGCTCGAAATAGCGGGCTGATCGGCGCAGCTGGGTACGAGTACCTGTGACACGGCAGAGATTGATGCGATGCAAGCTACGGGAGGAGTTGATCGATTGACTTTGACTGTAGAATTAAAGAACTCTCCACACGATCGTGAGATATGATTCGGTGTCGGACGGTTTGTCAGAGGTGCCCGCCTCTGATGCGATATGTTGAGTCGAAGAGAAGAGGTTGCAGGCCAGCCCGTCGAAGTCTCGAATCTGTTCTACCGGCAAGAATTAAACCCCTAAAGAGGTCGGCGAATCGAAAGAGAACCGTCCTTCGCTGCCCTCCTGACAGAAAAGGCAAGTCTGGCGGCGACGATGATGGTGGTGGTGTTTTGACGGACCTGCGACAAGAGAAGAGAGGGAAAAGTGGGATTTGCAGGAGAGCTATGTTTGAGATTGTGGGCGGGCAGATCGGGGTTTTGGGTGAGTTTTGAGTTTTAGGTGAGAGAGGAAACAGGCGCCAAGGGGGGCCGCCAGGGGTAGATTGCGACCTCCCGAGGATGCCAGACAGACCAGACTATGCTGTTTTCTGCAGGCTAAGAGACGGAGCGGTAAGTGCGAATACCTTGTTATTACTGGTACTTTTGCCCTTGTTCGCATGACAGCGCGGGATGAGTCGAGGAGTGCTCGATATCAATGATCCTTGGGGAGCAATAATGTGATCACGCTGCTCGCTCCCACGTTGGTTGGAGTGTTGTGGAGAGGCCTGTTGTATGTAACGCTGTAGTCGCTTTTCTTTCGAGGTCACCGCGCTGGCCGCAGCCGCAGCCCAGCCAGGGAAGCAGCCTTGATTTTTGATTTCCGCACGACTCGATGCTAGGGAAGGATGAGTGGATATCGACGGGCGGAGCGTGATCGGACCGAGTCAGGACTCAGGACTTAGGACGTAGAGAAATGTTCGCTGTGTGCTGCGCAATCATTTCATCGACGACGATTGGTTGGTGCGAGGTGGCAGGTATCAAGATTCAAGCCCGTGTTCTAATCCTGGCGCACATGGCTTAGGGCGAAGCAACTAGGAGCTCGTATCAAAACCTGAAACCGCGCCTCTGCTGGTGAGAGAGCTTTATCGTCATTCGTCATTCCATGTCAACCAACTGAGTGGAGAGGGATCGCGACGCAGTTGTACGCTCTGTGGCGACCTTCATCACATCTTCGGGCCTTGCATACATGTGTCCGGATGGCTGAGCGGTGAGCACAGACGGAACGGAGGCAGTCGTGACGATGAAATAAGTCCACGCCACGATGATATCGTTTTGTCTAGCATTGATGCTCTGATCTAATCATCATTCTTTATCCGCTTCTTACATACATGACTTGTACTATCATGTCTTGCATTCTGTGTTCAACACTTGGTGACTACAGTGGAGCGATCGATTCCAGCACCTGTAAGCCGCCGGGTTCGCAGCTGAGGATGGGTGCATGAACAGGTCTCACTCGACGAACAACGAACTGAAGCGTTAGGTGCGGTTCATCCAGAGAAACGGTGTGTCTAGAATGGGAATCTAGAATCATCTCTGCTAAGTGTTTTGGCTTCGTCATTTAGAGCAATCGCACGATGGTGGTCGCCGTTCGGCCGCTGCCGAAGCACAGACCTCAGGAACGTGGTATGATCAGCCCCTCTGAAACATCGTCTTTACTTCGACTTGCTCGCCAGTGAAATCCATGGGAGATACTTTTATATATACTGTGGGGGTCAAAGATGATCTGGTATTACCGTCTGTCGCACACAGATGCTATTCCTGACGGTTGATCGCAAGAAAAGCTCAAGCGTCTCGCTGGGCTGATGAGCAATTGAGCATACATACTTGCACCGTCAACTGGGTTTGAAACCTGGTTCGAAATGACCAATAGCATCCCAGGCAGCCGCAACGGCACGAGTGAGTACAATGATAGGTACTCGTACGAGAGCAGAGCGCACATGATGCTAATATCTATTTAAAGAAAATAGGACTGACACCCGAAGACACGCATGATTGACTGCGTGATCGTAACGGCTTTGGAGATCCTCTCGCTACCGGCAGGCGTGCAAGCGGCAATAGATGGTGAGGATGCCAAGGCTATCTGTACGACGTCTGAATTATCTATAAAATTCCACATGTCTTCTTTGGAGGTTACTTCGCCTGTAAAATAATGTCCCGAGACAGTGTCTTCGCTCTTCGTGGAAAACGAGGGTTTGTGGAATAATACGAGAACAGACCTTAGGCCCGTACAATACACAAAGCCCTTGCGAGGCTTGACGGTCAAATTATGACTCGCAGCAGGGTCTCCCTTTCAACGTTTCTCCTGAGGCGAAGCGAGTTGTTGTGCTCGGCAGGGCTCATGCAGGTACAGTTATTTAGCAAACCTAAAGCAGGCATCATAATCGACAACACCAGAGACCCCGACATCTCAGATGTTTGGGGTGTTTGTAGTGATCTAGAGCGCTACGGTCCCGTTGCTGGCTTCCTGTCGCTTGGATGCTTGAGCAGCTAGGCTTGTCTGGAGTAACGACAAACTTATTCACCCTTTGTTCGGTAGTTTAGGCTGCTGCTCGCCGTGGACCAAAGTACACGACCGGAGAGGCGCAATGTAAGACCTCGGGAGATCCTGTCCAACAGAGAGTATCTGCTCAGCTGCGTTAGCAACATCTCTGCCACCATGATGATGGTATTCCTACAGGGACTACATCAGTGCTCCAGTCCATCCGCATCATTGTGGACCCAATAGAAGGGGTACCAAAGGGTTTGGTACACACTGAAAGGTTGCCATTATTCAGCGAGCCCTCCGCGACGACTTCAGGCACTCTGCACGGGTAGATATTCCAGTGCGTGCAGGATCCCATCCCGAAGCGCCCATGAGCGGAAACCTTATGAGTCAGCCTCTGAGAACATGTTGCAAAGCATGGCTGAAAGGTTGTTGGACTGCGTCAAAAAGCGAATGGCATGGCGGTTTAATCAATGGATAAGGTGAGATGGAGTAGGTTGATGATGCATAATCATGGGTCAGATCATTCTCGACCCCTTCTCTTCCCTATGGTGGTTCTCTTTGGGCCTTCAATATCTGCCACATCTTTCTTACTGAGCTTCAACATGCCACCCTGGAATTTGCCTATCCCCGGCGCGCCAATGCCTCTTTCTCTCCTCACGTCCCCTCCTTTCTTCGACTTTTTCACCTTCTCTAGAATGATGCCGTTTTCCTTTGCTTCCTGCCTTCTTGTCGCCTCTTTCTTTGTAGCCTTCGACACGATGCCTCTGCGATGGGACATTGGCATTTTTTCTTGTGCCAGTACTGATGACCTAGAGCCTAGATTCTGAAGACGCAGATCCAGGGCTTTGTGTCGGTTCGAGCCCGCAGGTTCAACAGAGGACGTAGGATCGAGGAGATGAGACTCTTCTAGAAGGCGTTGAAGAGCAAGGTCGTTCTTGAGGTTGTCTGCGTCTTTGGATGCTTTTTCGGGGTCTACTTTGCCTCCCTCTTTTCGGTTGGCTATAGAGCTGAGCTTTGGGCTTGTAGAAGGTGGCTTGGCAGTCTAAGAAAGCACGTCACTATCCGAAGAAGCGCGATTCATGTTAGAGGGGTGATAATACCATGAATTCCTTCAGCCCTTCCTTCGGTACCTCAGCCCTCTTCAGTCCTTCGGGCGTTGTGTACTCAACGACCTCTGCGTTCACATTCTCGTCGTCGTTGGATATGCCCTCCCAATCTGACTCATCTGCTTCCGCTTCCAATCCAACTTCGACTGCTGGCTTGGATAGGACTGAAGTCTTCTGCTCAGTCAAGGGCTGGAACTGGGCCTCGAAATGCCGCCTGAAGGCTTCTTGTAGATTCTCGTCGTTGCCAGAAGGGGACCCATCTGGAGCAATACCAAATCTTCCCACCGCATCTGCAATCTCCCGTTTCCGTTTGCCCAACATGACCGGCGCAATAATGTAGGTGTTTCTCTAGATTGGGGGTGACGAGATTTTAGAATTTTGATGTCGAAGTGCGGAACTTGCCATGCAGTCAATCAACAGCCCACCTTGCCCCTCTATAATTTCATGTCTACCAGTTATACGCCGATAGAGAAGCTGCAATGACACGCTTCCGCCCTTGCATTGATCTTCATTCTGGCCAAGTGAAGCAGATCGTCGGTGGCACGTTGACAACCACTTCCTCGGACCTTAAGACAAACCATGTGTCAAAGCTACCAGCAAGTCATTTTGCAAAGCTATACAGGGACAATGCCCTGGAGGGAGCTCATGTCATCATGTTAGGACCTGAGAACGAGGACGCAGCAAAGCAAGCACTTGCAGAGTGGCCCCATGGCCTGCAAGTAGGCGGAGGTATTACGGATAAGAACGCAAAGCAGTGGATCGAATGGGGAGCAGAGAAGGTAGGTGATGGTCAACTTGATTCTTCCTGACTTGCTACATCTAGCTTGCGTTTTCGTTCGTTGACTTCCAAGACTAACAGGTTGCGCTTTGCTAATGTCAAATAGTAGGTAATTATCACATCGTATCTCTTCCCGAATGGCAAGTTCTCGATGGACCGATTGAAAGACGTTCTTTGTGCACTTGGTGACCACAAAAACAAGCTTGTCATCGATCTCAGCTGTAGGAGGAAGGGAAACTCATGGTTTGTGGCCATGAACAAATGGCAAACGATGACGGACATGGAGGTTGACCAAGGTCATTGACTCCAGCCCAGGCGCGATGTGGCAGGATTTGCTGATATGTATGAGCAGAGTCAATCGATCTTCTCCAAACTTGGTGCTCTGAATTTCTCATACACGCTGCGGATAACGAAGGGTTGCAGCGAGGGATTGATGAAGAGCTTGTACAGAAGCTAGCGCAGTGGTGCTCGATACCAGTCACCTATGCTGGAGGTGGAAAGTGTCTTGAAGATCTTGACAAGGTCAAAGCTTTGAGCGGTGGGAAGGTAGACTTGACCATCGGGAGCGCCCTGGACATCTTTGGCGGCAATGGCGTAAAGTTCCAAGATTGTGTCATGTGGAACAGAAGACGGGAAATGTAATGAGTTTCTATCATACCCAGAAATGAAAGACAAACAGCTTAATCGAGAACATTATCTGTATTAATTAACAATATTGACAGAACAGGAGTTCTGTTCTTGTATTTACTAAATTCAAAGGACGAACAACACATGTAAAGTTATAAACTAGCAAGTCTCTCTATATTTAAACCCCAACAATAACGTGTCGACTTGATAATTCAGTATTGAGCCTTGGGCCGCTGTTGACAAGTAGGAAAAAGCTGAGAAATCACGTACTACCTCCGTACAATGCTGGCTCCTCGCTCGATGGTGCATGAGCCGGGACCATCAACAGTCATTTTGCCGCGCAATGCTCCCCTGCACGTGATCATCGCTTGGCGGGTTTCAGCGACTTGTCACAGCCCTGCGGCGAAGAGACGTCAATCATCACCAACACCACAACCCAGCTCCACGCGCACCTCCGTAAATCACCGCCCTAACACCCTATTGAAGATCCAAAGATCTCCATCTGCAGCCGGCGTTGCCATAACCACCTCGGTTACAGCCGCCTGGCTTCAACTCTCTCATCACCGGCGTCGCCATGAAGCCCGTCGTATCAGCTCTCAATGCGTGGCATTGGTACGTCGAGATACTCCTCGCGAAGTCTCTCGGGGAAAGTCCAGCTGACATGTATATGCAGTATCGTAGTCTCTGTCTTCGCCATAATCATATTATCCGTGATCGGGGCGCTGTTTTCGGTATGTCCTTCCGTCTCCAGTATACTACTCGAAACCATAGGATTCCATGGATCCTAGTTGGACATGGCAGGTTAATGGTTTACTACGTGCGCAGAGTGAAAACTTCACAATGGTCGGTTCGACAGAGGATCCTAAAGATGGCAAAGCAGTTGCGGGGTCGATTTTTACGGCTGTGATAGTATATGTGGTATGCGGCCCTTCCCCAGGTCTACATTTTTGATCATGCGCTGATGATTGTATTGGACGTTCAGCTCTTCCTCGTCTTCTGTGGTTTCCAAGCATATCTGCACATCCGGGCAAGCAAGCGGGGGGCGATAACGTTGAACTAGATTCTGACTGGGGATACTGCGCTGGGAGGTACCCTTCATACCTATATCGTTACAATAGGCTGCATCGGCGTTGGCCGTAGATCTGTTAGGTGCTGGGGAGTCCATGGTTTATATTATGAGAATCAAGATTTCAAAGTCACTCTGCGCTGTGTCGACTCTCTATACCCTCATATGGTCATTATCTTCAAGGCTGCCATAAGATGCTGCAGACCTCTCAATCGACTCGATCATCGTCGCTTTTCCAGCGATGTCGAAAACGACCGTTGTTCTCATAGCTCACACAAGCGGAAAAATGAAATTACGGAAGTTGACGAGTATATCGGGACTATAATTCTAATGATGATTATGAACTTTGAACACCTTGCATGCACTTTGTGGGTATTGCGTTTATCGAATCATTATTGCGTATCATTTCTGCGGCGCAAAACGGAGCTGGGCTGTCTCTGCTGACAAACTGTCCGCACACTACAGTAAGGTACGCGTCAACTACTACCTACTGTAGATATTTCTCCACCTTGGAGTACTTCAGATCTGCACGCATAACTTCACCAATCCCACTACCATGCCAGGCAACACTCCGTCTGTTCTGCTCCTCTCACTTGAGCCGCCACCTTGGCCCTGCGACTTATACGAGGAGCTTTATGCGGCGCTTCGCACCAAAGCCGATGTCTTCGAAGCAACGACCTCCAAAACGGCACTCGAGTACTTGTCCTCGCCCTCTCACCTCACAGCGGTTCTAGTCACTGAAGTTTCCGTCATGAAGCTGAAGCACCGAGCTGTCTCTACCAAGCTAGTCGAATACACCCGGCAAGGCGGCACGGTCATCCTCGGATGCCTCTGTTCCAGCTTTTCCAGACCCAGCGACATCAACCGCTTCTTTCAAGATACATGGGGCTTGTCATGGAGATCTGGTTCATACCACCGTACAACATTTCAGCTCAACCCAATGGCAAACGCGAGATTCAGGGAAGATCGATACCCGAGTCTTTCAAAGTCCTACAGCATGAAGGCTTTACACCTCAAGGATGTCCCGGTTGAGGCTCAGGTGTATGTCTCTAATGCCAATTCAACTATTGAGTCTCTCGTGTTCACACCGGTGCCCGTCGACAACCGTCACGAAAGCCCGATGATCTTAGCGCAATTCGGTGATGGGTACTTGGGATGGGTCGGGGACGTCAATGCTGAGAAGGATTCTACACATGTAGTTGTTGCCATGTGTAACTTGTAGCATGGCGGGACAGCATCCCGGACGCTGGTGGAAACCTCAACTTCTGGATGCTATCCCGATGGCGGCCAACGCCACGCGCTGATGCTTCCCGACAACGCCAATCAATGCAACACGCCAGGTCTATCATTATTGTCGTCGAACCACTAAATCCGTCTCAGTCCTCGTCGCTATCATCCTCAGTGGTTGGTGCTTCCAGCGTTTTGCTCATGTACGGCCCGTCTAGCCAATACCCTAATTTAGCATAGTAGCTGCGGACCCCAACCCCCGAAATGACGCTAATCTTTCGACTTCCATGTTCGTCCCTCGCAATTCTCTCTGCCTCCTCCATCAATAGCGTGCCATAACCCTGGTGCTGGAACTTTCTTGGATCTCTGGCATGCACAGGCACTGCGGAGCCATACACGTGCAATTCCCTGACCAAACTCGTCGGTTGAGACTTCAGCTCCGGACGAAATGTATGCGTATCGCTACATTTGCGGAGCCGGAGTAGAGCGATCAAGATATCTTGCTTCGGGTCTTCGTACGCTAAGAAAGTCTCCCAACCTCCATTGGCAGCGTAGTCTCGCCGTACGAGCTCTACCTGCGATGGCCGGATCTTGTTTTTGACTTCGTTGATGCCAACTTCTCGCGTTCGGACGTCTCGGCAGGTTGTCCCGAAATCTTTCATTCTGCTTAGGGCAAGCTCTCGGAGATTGCCATTCTCAACACCGGAAGTGACCAGTGGCATAGGAATATCGCGCTGTACACGGTATATGCGAGTCCATGGCGGCACTAATGCCAAGATACGAGCGACTAGATCGATGAGAGCGTTAGGCGTGTAATTCTTATATCTTCCTGTCCGCCACAGCTCGTACAGTCCGGTACCACGGATGACTAGGGTAGGATAGATCTTAAGACCATCCGTGCGGAAAGCAGGGTTCTCGAAGTACTCGCGGAATTGATCCAAGTCTCGTTCCATGCCCACATTGGGCAGATCTGGCATCATGTGGCTGACTACCTTGAACCCTGCGTCCTTGGCTAACCTGAAAGTTTCAGCCACGGCAGCAACAGTATGTCCTCTGTTGGTGTCGCGAGCAACATCCTCATACAGTGATTGAACGCCAATCTCCAAACGCGTGCAGCCATATCGTAGCATGCTGCTTAAATGAGGGTCCAGGCAATAGTCCGGCCTGGTTTCTATAGTGATGCCAACGCACTTGATATTACTCATCTCGCCTGCCTCCACCGCCTCGTCAACATTTTCCCCTTGATAACCACTTAGGGCATTGTGTAGTTGAGATATGAAGCCATCCCTATAGTCCTCTGGAAGTGACATGAAAGTGCCTCCCATTATAATATACTCCACTTTGTCAACGCTGTGACCCAGGGATTTGATCTGGTCTACTCTGCCCCGTGCCTGCTCGTAAGGATCGTATCGAGCCCGTATTGCACGCATAGATGTTGGCTCATAGCCAGTGTAGGATTGAGTAGAATATTCAAAGTCGGAGTCTGGACCGCCAGGGCAATATACGCAGATATTTCCCGTGTATGCGATATGAGGGCATCGATGAGGTTTGCACATCACAGCCACAACCGCGATACCAGAAGAAGTTCCTACATGAGATCAGATTGTCAGTGTATCTTCGTGCGATCATACCTAGACTCGTGCAAAGTGGAACATACGTATGGGCTTCGCTATGAGTTTTGGAAGTATGTACTTCTTGTAGTGCTCGGGGACAGCAGCAATGATTGCTGTCAATGGTGGTTGATTACTCAGTCTATGCTTCTTTGCCATTTGAGCTCGTAGACTGTTCAGATTGATGTCCTTCTTGGGCTTCGAGCTGTCCTGCTGCGCTTCATGGTCTTGTATCAATGCACTTGCAATGTCAGAGCAGGCGCGCATGAACCGTTCGTTTTCTGGAGGTAGCTTGAGGTTCTTCGGCAGCCTGTTCTTTGTCGGCGCCGATACTGTCATCGTCGTGGTAGCCATATTGATGGCTCCTACGATAGTCCAACTCTCACAGCATCAGTCGCAGAACAGGGTCATTAATGGTGGGGTGTAATCTTCTCGAGAAAAGTCCGCGGCAAGCTCCGTTGAAGCTTGTGGTGGAGCTGTTTCCAGCTAGCTGCAAGCTAGCTAGCTTCAGGTCATTTGAAGAGCCATAGGGACAATTCAAAGCACAACGCTGATTAGCTTCCTTATCCTTTGGACCTGCTATCAATTGCTCCCTTAGTGATGCACGCGGTCCGGCGTTGTACCTCCTCTGCTCTGCAGGCGGCGGCACGAAGGCAAGGTTATTCCACCGCTACCTCCTCATATGCCGCAACAGGGCAGAATCTCAGAATCAACAACGACACCAAGGTTATTTACCAGGGTTTTACAGGAAAGCAGGGAACGTAAGTCCTGCCTCTGCGCTTTGATCCGTTTGAATGAATGCTGTTACTGACATACTGATAGATTCCATGCCCAGCAAGCTATCGACTATGGTGCGCTTCCAAATCATATACTGAGTACGAAATCAGGGAGGGCTATTAACAAGGCGCAGGGACGAATGTGGTAGGAGGCACAAATCCAAAGAAAGCTGGAGAGACGCATTTGGGAAGGCCAGTGTTTGCAACAGTCAGCGATGCGGTAAGGGAGACTGGTGCTACGGCATCGGCAATCTTTGTTCCGTAAGACGCTTCCAGTTCCCGGCCCATACGCAAGGACGAGGGAGCCAACACGCTCACTGCGCATGTAGACCACCGGTTGCGGCGAGAGGAATTGAGGAGGCAATTGAGGCCGAGATACCTCTGGTAGTATGGTAAGTCTGTGCCATAGAGTCGCACAGCCGGGAGAGTGCTGACGTCGGTATGTGTAGTATCACGGAGGGAATACCACAACATGGTAAATATCAAGTCTATTGAATCTGAGACATGGGCTAAACGCTATAGATATGGTCCGCATTACGGATATCCTCAAGACTCAGGGCAAGACTAGACTAGTGGGACCCAATTGCCCCGGCATCATCGCTCCGGTACGTATGCAAATTGTTTTAAACGCGTGCCATCACTTCTAAGATCTTGTTCTGTAGGGTCAATGCAAGATCGGCATCATGCCAGGCTTCATCCATAAACGTGGCCGAATTGGCATTGTTTCTCGCTCTGGTACTCTCACCTACGAAGCTGTTAATCAAACAACGCAAGCTGGCCTTGGACAGTCACTTGTCGTAGGTATAGGCGGTGATCCATTCTCTGGAACGAATTTTATCGATTGCTTGAAGGTCTTTTTAGAGGATGAAGAGACTGATGGCATTATCATGATTGGTGAGATTGGAGGTTCAGCGGAGGAAGACGCTGCAGACTTCCTAAAGTCGAACAACACAATGAACAAGCCGGCTGTAAGCTTCATTGCCGGTATTTCAGCACCACCGGGCAGGAGAATGGGTCACGCAGGTAGGTTGACCTGATCTACATCGAGACCTCTGAACTTAGTACTGAAACGATGTAGGTGCTATTGTTAGTGGTGGAAAGGGAGGTGCTGATTCGAAAATCGCGGCTCTGGAGGCTGCTGGTGTGATTGTGGAGCGGAGCCCAGCCTTGCTGGGAAAAACACTACATGCAGAGTTCGTGAAGCGGGATCTGATATGATTGTTGGTGAAGAGGAGCTGGAGGCTTTGAATTAGGCTGTGGATAGTGTACAAGCGCGTCACGGTTGTCTGCGATTCTTGTGGACTAAGCCGTCCTTTTACAGTCTTCAAAGTTTACAGCTAGCGATTATCCATCTACTTGACATTGAAGTGCGTTAGTGAACAGGGCGAAGCTGTATTCATCCCAGTGTCTGCTCAAAATAGAAGAGCTATGTTAATGACCTAGTCCAGTCATGACCTAGTCCTGTCACATAAAGGTGTCGAGGACTCGAGGTCGAAGTCAGATGCCCTGTCTTGCGTTCTCGGCGCTCGCGAAGCCTAACTCCGTGCAACCTCCTGCATGTTCAGAGAGCTTCCCGACTTGTTGTGGAGAAGCGCAATTTCCCGTACAACACCAAACGCTCTATTAACTACTGAAATGCTCTCCGGAATTCTCATATTCAATCAAAAGGGCGAGAACCTCATCTTCCGCGCTTTTCGTAATGACTGCCGCCCACGACTGGCCGATGTCTTCCGCATCCAAGTCATCTCTAACGCGCAAGTCCGCTCTCCTATCCTTACGCTCGGGTCTACTACCTTCAGCCATGTGAAGCATGAGAACATCTACTTGGTGGCGGTGACGAAGAGCAACGCCAACGCAGCTTTGGTCTTTGAATTTCTATACAGATTAGTCGGGTTGGGCAGAGGGTACTTTGGGAAGTTCGACGAAGAGGCTGTCAAGAATAATTTTGTGCTAGTCTATGAGCTTCTGGATGGTCAGTACCGCACAGTTTGAAGCATTGAGGTATGTAGGGAATGGGTCAATGCTGATCATAAGTCATTGGCAGAGATTCTGGACTTCGGATATCCTCAGAATACCGAGACAGACACGCTGAAAATGTATATCACAACGGAAGGTGTCAAGTCAGAGCGGACAATGGAGGACTCTTCACGGATAACAATGCAAGCCACTGGTGCACTATCTTGGCGGAGATCAGACATCAAGTATCGAAAGAATGAAGCCTTCGTTGATGTCATCGAGGACGTTAACCTGCTCATGTCAGCAACTGGTACTGTCCTCCGAGCAGATGTGGTCGGCCAAATTGTCATGCGCGCCTACCTCACCGGAACTCCCGAATGTAAGTTCGGTCTGAACGATCGCCTCTTGCTCGACGGCGATAGCCTTACAGCACCTTCGGGCAACAAAGCTGGAACGAAAGCCACCAGAGCAGCTGCAGGCAGCGTGACGCTCGAAGACTGTCAGTTTCATCAATGCGTCAAGCTTGGCAAATTCGATGCAGACCGCATAATCTCCTTCATCCCACCAGACGGCGAGTTTGAGCTGATGCGATACCGAGCTACGGAAAACGTCAATCTGCCATTCAAGGTTCACGCCATTGTCAATGAGGTAGGAAAGACGAAAGTCGAGTACAGCATCGCCATCAAAGCCAACTATGGCAGCAAGCTCTTCGCAACCAATGTTGTCGTGCGAGTCCCAACACCACTGAACACGGCAAGGATCACGGAGCGGACGTCTCAAGGCAAAGCGAAGTATGAGCCCGAGCATAATAACATAGTGTGGAAGATTCTGCGATTTACTGGACAAAGCGAGTATGTGCTATCAGCTGAGGCAACCTTGACCTCAATGACAAATCAGAAAGCGTGGAGTCGGCCGCCGCTCAGCCTGAACTTCTCTCTCCTGATGTTTACGAGCTCGGGCCTGCTAGTGAGGTATCTAAAGGTATTTGAGAAGAGCAATTACAGTAGTGTCAAATGGGTTAGGTATATGACTAGGGCTGGAAGTTATGAGATTCGGTACTGTTATTCTCTTCTCCCCTGGCACCGCATCGTGGAGTTCTCTGACACCCGAATCCAGATTTTAAGCACGTCTTTACGTCAATTCCCCTTCGTAATGAGTTTGTCTAGCGTGTCAACGCTGCATGGCGCGGCGTCGGTGTGCATCTACGCGGAGTTCTACTTCGATCAGAAAAGCTTTCCTCTTTTTTGCCCAGGTCCAATTTCGATTTTACCGTCAGCGATCACATCTGGTCATACTTTTATGGTCTCCTTAGCAAAGCGTCGGGCCGCTATGAAGTGTCACATGTAACCCGGGTTTTCTTATCTATGCAGACACTTAATGGTCTCGTCTTCCAAGTCATGTCCTGTTGGATCGTTCGCGGGAGTATTGAAAGAGCACGCGAATCGTACGATCATGCGGAGTCCAATTCAACGAGCAGCCAAGAATCAATGAAAAGGCATTCTACATCTTAAGCAAAGTCTCCTGTCCCTGGAGCCCTCTTCACTGTTCCGCTCAGCATAGAAGCATCCTTTCATAAGCCGAAACCGGGAGTATGCGATAGCTACTTTACTGTTGCGATCCTACCTCGTATCGGTGCAGCCATCTTACACAGAATCAGTTCAGACACCATTTGCCCTTCCCGAATCTCGAAGTGGCTTCAGTATTTTTCTTCCATACTTCAAGTTTATATCTTGCTTGCACATGCTCCTTATCACTTGATTACCTCTTGTGCCACCCTTAACATTCCTCACTTGGAGTTGCATTCAACCTCACTTAATCTACATTCTGTCCAAGCAGATAATCAGTTTATTGCTTGGCATGACTACAATACACGAGCAAGTCCGGTCTTTCTACATCCCAATTCAACGACCACCAGTCCTGCAGCCGGGCCAAAGTTCAACCCCAAAGCCAGCTCCAGCATCTAGACCAAGTTCGGGAGACCAAAGACCCAAATTGGACCGGGCGACCGCCCAGCCCATCGATCAACTGTTTGACGAAGGAGCGCAAGAGAGCAGCTTGCTGAAGGGCCCACAGGGACACTCAACGACGGGAACGGTGTGTGACAACCACTCAACACCACTAGCTTTTTGAGCGTCGGACACTAATCCAAATAGATGAAGCGCACATTGTCCACCATAAGCGATGTGACAAGACGGACGCCCGGCAAGCGCACGCGTGCGACCAACGACACTGATGCCACCGTTGCTGATGGGTTTCCTCGCTGGATGAAAGGCACCGTCTGGATACACCTCTCGGACGATCCTAAGTACCAGTATCAACTCCATAAAGCTGTGCTGGAGAGGACCTCGACATGGTTTCTCGAAGAATTGAGGAAGAATATCGACGAATCCAGCAAGGTAGCCGTCGAAGCTCCAAAAGAGGGCGTAAAGTTTCGGTTCGTTCTTGAACACGTTGGGAACGGTGGTGAGCCGACGCTGGTCCGGAAGGTAAGCTACAAAATGCAGCCGGGGTCACTACACAGCTGACAGGTCTACAGGCTCTTGTACCCAAAGGCAAAGCAAGTGCTGGGATTGGACCGCGAAGAGTAAGCATCGTGCCTATGACTCCGGACTCCACACAGGACAGCAGTCACCGCCAATTCTTTTCGATGGGTACCATCGACTTAAGCAGTCCGGGGGCCGAAGCACAGTCGGCTGTCAAAGCGGAGCAGAAGGACGAACCAAATCAATCCCCACAAGAGATTGACCCCCTATCTGTGCTAAAAGCCACTCTAGACGCGCAGAAAGCTGAGGAACGGTCCAACCGCTGTGTGACGGCTTACAACAATCTTTTCCGGATCTACTACAACCATACCCCCGAGATCTCAACAACAAACATTGACACTGCCCTCGATCAGTGTGAGGTCCTTGTCAAGATTGCTGAAACGTACGGCAGCCTCTATGTCGTACGTCCGTACCTCGGGAATATATTTTCCCAATACCGCCATGCACTATTTGTTGCCATTTGGAAGGACCCACCACGCTGGCTTAACCTGTCTATAGCACTCCAATCTGCGTCCATTTTGTCCGAAGCCGTAATCCACCTCGCCGGATGCTGGCCCAAATGGCTCTGGCCAACCTCCCTCAAAACCATCTCACCTGAAGTCCTCCAGCTCGTCGCAGCCAAAGCTAAAACCCTCCAGGACCTTCGCAACAACGTCGATCGAGAAATTCTCCAAAACACCATCGCACAGAACGACAGACCCGTGACTCTTACCGACTCCTACGAGACGTGGCTCGTCGTCCAGCTCTTCCGCGACTGGTTCCTTGACCAACAGAATTACTACCGCAAAGTCGGTAAGTCGCACTACGGCACTTTCTACCGACTCATGAGGAAGGGCGGGGACGCGTATTTACCTGCTGAGAAGCAGCTTGAGATCCTTACGGGTTTAGACCGGGGTATGTTAGGGATGTGGGAGGAGGTTGGGGAGGATCTGAAGCTCCTGAAGGAGTTTGCCCAAGGCACAGTCGCTCAACTATGTAAGAACGGGTTGATGCTTGATGTGGAGGAAGCGGGCGTGCAGTATCTGACGTGCTTGGATATCGGAGCGGAGGACTTTCCGTGGATGAAGCACGTAGGGGATGATGAGTCTTGAGGGAAGCACAGTCGTGTATAGCAATTCCTCTCGTTGCAATGCCCACACCGTAGAAGTGTAGCACGAATAACCTCAAGTTGAAGCACATTCGAGTCTACAGACAAGTCCAGGAAATGGAAGTCATGTCTGCATTCTGTTTGTAGCCGTCCGATCAACAACACCACTTGCATACACGCATATTTGGGACTCACTACAGTAGCTCAGATCTATTTGGAAGAAATTATCCCATATCCTTTGATTGATCTACCACACAAACACTCCATCACATAGAGAAGTCTAAAGCTTAGGTTGCACCCTTGTCTTTGCCCTGAAGAAATCTTTATTGGTGGCCGTGCACGCGTATCCTTGCGTTCCCCAGTGCTTCAACCACAGCAATACCTTTACCCCCACAGATCAGTAATAACGAGAACAGCAGTAACAAGTCGCAATGGGTGTAACACAAGGAGAAAACAATGATCTCTGACTTGGACAGTGAGTAAGATATCTAACTTCAAAACTTACACACCTGATGTTAAATGCACACACAGGCTTTACAAGGGCCTTTTCTTCACCATTGCCGTCGGCCCTGACAAAGAAATCTTTACCGCGCACGCGAATGTACTCATTCAACCTCCGGTGCTGGCGAAGTTGACGTGCGAAATCGACAATGTCGAAGCCGGAAGTATACCACATATCGACCTTCCTGACGACGACCCGAAGCTGTTCGGCTGTCTCCTTGAATACCTGTACCAAGGCCGGGATGTATATCAACGCTGCTTAGCAGAAGGTCCACACAACGGCGACCACCGAACGGTCTTCCTTGCAGACTTGTACACGCTGGCGGAGGATTCCCAACTGGAAGGGTTCTTGCCAATCGCAGCCCAGCTTTTATTAGATGCGGAGCCCGCAAGCTATGTCACCTTTTTCGAGACCGCGCAAAAGGTCTGGGCAAGCATCGCAGCACCGGGCCATGGCCCGTTCTTTGAACAATATTACTATCCGAGGATCCGACGTTACGTGCATGTCTCAGCTGGGGCGAAATGGTTCGATGATATGGTGTTGAGCGGGACAAGCTTTGGACGAGAGCTGTATAAGACCATGACGGAAATCGTCAAGTCAGGATACAATAGCAAACAGAAAAGACTCTCCAATAACGACGAAGATTCCGAAGTGCAGCGAAGGATTTTCAAGAAGACGCGACCGTCTAGGGCCGAATTCTTGCATTCCGCATGAGAGTAATCCAAATGCCTTCACTGAAATTGGCTCTTCGGATATTTCCAACAATCAGAGCAACAAGATCACGAGAAGAAGTCCGTATAATGGAGCACACCAGACTTGCTGTCGCTCCTCTACCTAACGCGATCCCCGCAACATCCCGTCTCAAAGTACCACCGCTTACTCGTTCAAAACAACCGGTGCTCCATTCATCAACCAATCAGCTGACGTCAGAGGGCTCTCCACTCCGCTTTTGCTACCCGCCACAACCATTTCCATGCGACGGGATCTTAGCAGTCTACCAGATGTGCCCCAGGCCGTCCGTGGTCTTCCGTAACGGTTCTTCTAAGCAGATGTGGATTCGCATGGGGCTTGCCACCGCTGCTATCCTTCCTCACGGTCAGTTTGAGATGTGTTGAGAAGTGATTACTTGGTTAACCTATGAATCTTTTCTTGCTTCAGCATTTAGTTTTTCTTTTTTCACGACGGTCTCACATTCCAGATCACCACCAATGTATATAGTCGATTATCTGATAACGTCCCAGAGCTGTTCGGCTCTCTCTCAAAAACCTGTACTAGGGCACTCTTACAATTTAGCTATTTGAAGGAGAGAGTTCACTTCACGTTAATGACCCAATGGGTTACCGTGCGGACTTGTACTCTACACTTAGGCTCAGAAGTACCAACTAAGAGGCGTATAGACAGTTGTAGGCAGTCTATTAGCCGATGCAGAGCCCGTGAGCTATATCATTCCCTTCTCGTCAGCCGCGCAAAAATTCTTTCCGGCGGACAAGCACCACAGCACCAGACTAGCTCGCCATGGGATGGGTGCATATGTCCGGTTGGCGATGGATACAAAACCTACGCTTATTTAAAGCAGAGAGACGAGGGACAATGGAGGTTGTAAGGTCTGATATATAAGACGGGACTGAGGAAGGGATAAAGGGGATGCTTGGGGCAAGAGCGGGTAGTGATATTTCTCGGGAATGAGGGATAGATGGGTTCATTGTTTGCCTGGACCATGGCTTGACAGACACAGCTGAGAGCATACATAATCTCCACGGCTGACCGGAACTAATCTATTTCGCTGACCAAGACCAGACTTCCACCTGCGGTTGCGTTCAACACTACCAACTTTTCTCCCATCGGGACTGACCTTCCCAAACCCGTGAATCCTTCTCATAACAACAGACGTAGACCTTAGCATCCTCCGTACAGGGCTGTCGAAAGTACGGTACAGTACAGTACAGTACTAGTGCTTGCCTTCGGAATCTTGACGAGTGAGTTAGCCCAACCGAGCAGAAAAGTAATCGATGAACAGGCCCTCTACCTAAGGTGCTGTCTTATCCTACTGCTCGACCTCGACATCTTCTTCCAAGCCAAGATCCGCAGGAGCCCTGGGCACGGCGGCGAGGGAAGGCAGCGCAGGCCTCGAGAACGAGGGGAGCGCGGGTCGCGAGAATGAAGACCGCGTGAGATGAGAGGAAGAAGGCCGAGTGGAAGAAGACCGAGAGAAAGAAGGCAGTGCGGGCCGAGAGAATGAAGGCAGCGAGAATCGTTGGCGCTCAGCAATCTCTCGCTTCGACATGTCCTCTACATCTTCCCCCAAGCCAGAGCCTGAAGCACCCCTGGGCACGGCGGTGAAAGAAGGCAGCGTGGGCTGAGAGAAAGAAGGTAGAGTGAAAGAAGGCAGAGTGAAAGAAGGCGTCGAGGAAGAAGGCAGCGTGGGTTGAGAGAAAGAAGGCAGAGTGAAAGAAGGCCTCGAGGAAGAAGGCAGCGTGGGTTGAGAGAAAGAAGGCAGCGCGGGCCTCGAGAAAGTCGGCAGTGCGGGCCTCGAGAAAGAAGGAAGCGCGGGCCTCGAGAATGAAGGCAGCGCGGGCCTCGAGAATGAAGGAAGCGCGGGCCTCGAGAATGAAGGCAGCGCGGGCCTCGAGAATGAAGGAAGCGCGGGCCTCGAGAATGAAGGAAGCGCGGGCCTCGAGAATGAAGGCAACGCGGGCCTCGAGAATGTCGGCAGCGCGGGCCTCGAGAAAGAAGGAAGCGAAAATCCCTGCCGCTCAGCAATTTCTCGCTTCGACATGTCGACAACGGCTGCGTTCATTTCTCGAGGATTCTCCGCTCGCTGCTCGGCGAAGAAAAAGAATTGTATTTAGTATTGGACTATTCTCATGAAGTTGAGGAGAGAGATGAGAGTTTGTGGGCTTACAGGGAGGACGGCAGCACCAGTGAGGGCTAGGAGCCCTAAGGCAGCGAGAGTGGAAAAGGTAATTTTCATTGTTTTGGAAGACTTGAGACAGACACGAGCGATAAACAGACTCCGTGGTTCAGAAAAATGCGGAAAGGCTGTCGTCAAACGTACTTTATATAAGTTGTACGGGTGGTACAGAAGCCCGGAAAGGAATGTATGACCCGTTGTTATTACAACTCGGCTTCGAAAAGTCGTTGCCCCGGTCGCCGGTGCCAAACGGACACAGGGAGCAGAGGTCATGATACCAGAGGACATGCTATGCAGATGAATAAAGTATACTAACGGGCACGCTGAGGTTCGGACCGAAGGAGTGGTCAGTCCTCGCCAATGCAGGTACTAACTGTTGTGTCCGGTGCCTCGGCCGCCGAGTGTGCGAGTATCGGTACCTACATGCCTCCTACATGCCTGACAACGTACTCGTACAAGGCTTCAGAAGGTCGTTACAGCGGCCTGCTCAGTTACATTCTTTCGTCATTGACCTGCCGGTTTCCGTATCTAGCCACATTAAGGTAGTCTGAAAGATTCAATGATGCAGTTTGACTATGCAAGCATCCATCCAGTGACGATTCCATTTGGCCTGAGCATCATCATTGTATCTTTCATTAATGCGGCTAGGGACGTATCAGAGGAGCACCGGACATGTCCGGGCTTCTCATGCCTTGATTCAGGAGGCATTGCGTACAAACAGCATGAAAGGAAGCAAGTTCTATAGTAAGCTTGCCTGAGCAGGCAGGCAGAGTGAACCCTGAAGAATTGCTGCCTATACGACATGTTTTTGTCCACGATAAGGCAACCAACTCCTGGACGATGTGCATAGGAAACAGCGGTCGAGGAAATTTGGATAGTAGGACGCACTCTGTTTTGACTTTTGGATGGAAATAGGACGTTCATCTTGAACATCCTTTTTAAATAGAATGGTGACTCGTGAAAGATTGATCAGACTTATGACGTTCTTGCACAAGTATGGCCCAGGACACCGGAGAAAATGCGGGTAGGTGAAAACTTGCATTGGGTGAATTCGCTCAAGATGTATATTACAACGACACCAGTTTCCTCATAGAAACAAAAACAAAACAAGCATCCAAAAGCAACGCAACAACCTGCATGCCATGCTGATTTCCCTCAAAGCTACCGAAACCGTAAGTCTGACGCCCGAACATTACAAGGAGGCAAAAACCCCCTCTCGGCTTTCATGAAAGTCATTCATCGTCGCTTTGCACCCCGCTATCGCCACCATTCGTAAAAGAATCTCTATTAAAAGTAAGTTTGAGCTTCTGGCCCGGACCTGCGGCCGAAGTGAGTGGAGTGCCAGCGCCCGAGACGGCAGCTGTGGATTGGCCGTCTGCGACTGAAGAGCCTGGATCGTCAAAGTCCTGAAGTTCGGGATGGCCTTCGGTCTCTTGTTTGAGTTTGGCGACAAACTCAGCCTAATTCACGTATTTGATTAGTGTTAATGCGGTAGTTGACGAGGGATAATGGCAACAAACCTCAATTACATTGGCGTCATGGAACAGCGTGCTGGTGTCCTCGTTGTAGGTCCGTGCGTTGTTGCACAGCAAACGAATATCATCTCTGAACTCTTTCAGACTCTGATACTCTTCTTTGTTAATCTTCTTCTTGATGTTGTCCATGGAAATCGGATTCGGGATAACAAAGTAGTAATCGGGGTATTGGGCCTTCGGGGGAAGCTTGATGAAGGGATCAATGACCCCGCGCATGGGAGGGCCATCTTCATCTTCCGAAGGTTCGCCAGGTATTTCGGCCTCAAGGTCCATAAGGTGTTGATAAACGTGATTCAAGATCTTTTGGTGGAGTGCTCTCTCAGTTGCACTGAGGGTTTCCACAGCCTTAGACTGGCGCCCGCCGCGTTTGCGTTTGGCAGCTGGAACGTCGTCTACAATCTCCTCTGCTTTGCGCTTCTGTGAATTCGGCTTCCGGCCGCGTTTTTTTGGCATAGGTACTTCTGAGCTCTCCCGGGATGGTTCGGGCGAACTCTCCATGCCGTTTGCTTTCTTGAATCTCCTATCCTTATTGGCACTTCGCCTGGCCATCTTGGCATCTCTTCGAGCCACGGCTGCTTCAATGGTGTCTTCATCGTCATCAACAGCCATAAGCCATTGTTCTTCCGTGAGACCGTCATCGTATTTGACACGTGTCCGTTCTCGGGCACCCCGTCCAGCGATTTCCTCAATCTCCTCTGCAACAGGGTTGTCATCCTGGAGGTAGATGTCAGGGAGTTCTGACTCGTCCATGAGACGTGGTAATCTTCGAGTTGGACCATAATCCGGGTCCTTTGCGCGCTCCTCGTCCATCTTCTGGAAAAGGACGACTTCATCATCTGATCGAGCCATAATGAGATTAAGATCATCATCATCCATTTCCTCTTGTTCCGCCATCTGCTCGGCAGCTTCGGCACTGTCAAGCAGAGTTCTAAGCAGAGCATCGCGTTCTTCGTTAGTGGACTTGTTGTCGAATTTTCCAGCCTGGATGACTTTGCCGTCCATGTCAAGCTTGTATTGAGCTCGCTCTAGGATCTTCTCCTCCACAGAGTTCGAGCTTATCAGTCGCAAAATCCTGACCTCGTTCTTCTGTCCTATACGATGAGCACGATCCTGGGCCTGAAGATCTTGGTGAGGGTTCCAGTCGGAGTCGTAGATAATGACGGTGTCTGCGGTCTGGAGATTGAGACCTAGACCACCGGCACGAGTTGACAATAAGAAGCAGAAATATGGTGACCCGGGAGCGTTAAACAGCCTGAGTAGTTCCGACCGATCATCAGACTTAGTCGAGCCGTCTAGTCGCAGGTACTGTAAACCTCGAAGTCGAAGGAAGTCTTCCATGATATTCATGATCTGCGTCATCTGGAAAAACATAAGTACTCTGTGACCAGAAGTCTTGAATTTTGGTAAGATGCGATCCAGTAGCTCGAATTTGCCTGCGGTACGCCACAGCAAGTCGTTGCTGACTTTCCCAGGGTTCATTTGGTCTTCCACTTCTCCAAACACAAATGGATGGTTGCAAAGCTTTCGCAATTGCATGAGCATGTTGCTGAGACCCCGCATGCCAGTCTTGCCACCTTTGCCATCGCTGACAGACATCTTGTTGTAAGTGACTAGTTGCTTGTAGAGTTTAGCCTGGAGTGCAGAGAATCTGCACTTGATGACTCGTTCTTGCTTGTCTGGCAAGTCCTTCTCGACGTCTTTCTTCAGACGACGGAGGAGGAAAGGTCGCAGAACCTTGTGCAGACGGCGGATGACGAGCAGTTGCTCTTCTTCTGTCAACTCCATCTTATCTTGACCACCAGTATTCGCAAACGGTGTATTGAACCATTCATCGAAAGACTTGACAGACTTGAAGATCGCCGGAAGTACGAAGTTGAGAAGGGCCCACAACTCAGGCAGATTATTCTGAAGAGGAGTACCCGTCAAGATAAGGCGGTATCGAGTCGTGTAGTACTGGGTGAGGGTATTGCTGAGCTTGGAATTGGCATTCTTCATTCGATGACCTTCGTCGACGATCATGTGCACCCATTTCACCTTGCTCAGAACAGGTCGATCTTTGATGATGTACTCGTAAGTAGTAAGGAGAACTTGGAAGTTGCCCCATCGGATTTGCTGCTGTTGCTGTTTCCGAGCATTTGGAGGGCCTTTGTAGATGACCCTTGTAACGGAAGGCGCCCATTTCTCAAATTCGAGGTTCCAATTCGTGAGAGTACTCAATGGAACAATGACCAAGAATGGCCCATTCTGTTTCTTCTTTTCAATAAGATAAGCAATCAAGCTGATAGTCTGGATAGTCTTGCCAAGACCCATCTCGTCTGCCAGAATACCATTGAGGTTATTGTTGTATAATGATATCATCCACTGCAGGCCTTTAACTTGATACTCTTTCAGCGTTCCGCCAACGAGCATGTTAGGCTGCACTTTTACTTCTTCTTTGATACGATGTGCCACTTGGTAGTAATCGACCTTCGGACCTCCTTCTTCGTCATCCTCGTCTTCATCAGGCTCCTCCTCTTCAAGATAATCGTTATCCCCATAATGCTCTGCGGCGGAGCGTTGCTGCTGCTTGACAGACGCTGCGAGTTGACCCAAGAAGCCATCAGTCTGCTTGAGCAGATGAGATATGCGAGAGTCCTTCGCCTGGCCTAGCAATTTGAGATAGGTTTCCTCGTCATTGGCTCTCAGCGCCTGAAGACGTTGCTTGGCCGTTCTCTCTACGCGTTTCTGCTCCTCTTTCTCGATGTGCTGATGGTGCTGCAGCATCATGCGTCCAAACTTCTGGCTCCTATTTCTCTGGGTATTGTGGGCGTTGTGAATTTCTCGACCATGATTGAGAATGGTAAACAGACGGTCATTTTGCTTCTTCTTCTCCTTCTCTTCTCTTGCATCTCTCTGTTGCTTCTCGAGCTTCTCAGTGATTCGAGCTTCGCGAAGAGACTGTTTCTTCATTCGTCTGAACATCGTCCGATTGGCGGTCGAGGCAAGTGTATCACACCTGACCACCTGTCGGCTTATATCTTGACGTAGCGCACGCTGCTTGGGTAGTAAACACAGCATCTTGTACTCTATCAATGCTTTGAGTTTTAGCGAGTGGTCACCATTAGGTGTGTCGCTTTTGCTTGTGTCCCAAACAGCCAAGTTTGCCGGCAGCTTTTCAAGTTCGGATTTCCTTGACATGATGCGATTATAGATGATTCGTTCTCGTTCCTCTCGCACGCGGTCAACATCAACACCGGACGGCATAATGCTCGGAATCATTGGCCTTCTACTCCGCTCCCTGTGATCCGCGTAGCTGATACTTGTAACCAAGTGCTCGTAAGGCGACTTGAACGAGTCGTACCACGACCGTGACTTCGGCGACCCTGTATCATCCATGCCGGGACTATTTCGAGCTTGAGCCGCATGATCAAGCACTTGACCAGCCGTTGCGACAGCTTGAGCCGCCGAAGGAGGCCGCTTTGCGTGCTGAGAAGCGAAGAGTTGTTGTTGGACATTTGGTGGTAGAGCAAGATTCTTTGAGAGTAACTTGAAGGCCAGGATTTGATTTCGAAGCATAGATAGCTGTTCTGAGCTGAAACTGGGACTACCAGTCGAGGATGGTTTGCTGGGTTGTGGACCAGGCGTTGTACCAACAGTAGTAGTTGAGGATTGAGTCGCGGCAGACGAACTGGGAGCGGTCGGGGATGGTTGAACGGAGGAGGTGGCGGTATTAGGAGCTTGAGGAGTACGTCCTGCAACACACTGTCAATAGAGCAAGGGTGCCTTGTCGGTTGCACGAGCATACCTTTAATCCCATTTGTTGCTGCTTGCGAACTTCCGCCATTCTGCTGTTGCTGCTGACGATGCTGAGCCTGTTGCTGTTGCTGAGCATAGGCCTGTCTCTGTCTGGCGAATTGTTGTTGCTGTGAGATGGCAGTAAGGAGGTTGTGCGCTTTAAGGTATTCGGGATCATCTTGGCGGACGCCTTGTTCTTTCATCTGCTTGTACTTCTATATACGCGTAAGTAAATGTGGTGTGATGCATGTGATCAAGACTTCTCATGGAAGTTGTGCGTTGGTGGCTTACTTGATACACCTCTTGGACATGTTGCTGAGTGAGGTTGGGGGGGAGGGACATCCCGCTCTGAGGCATCGCGGGAGCACTCTGAACAGAGGTCATAGCCTAGCGCGAATCTTGTTGATACCAGATAAACTCAACTCCGCACTGGTTCGTTACGGTGTGTTTCGCCAAAGCTTGCTCAACCGAAAATGGTGGACTACGCAGTGAATGAATGATTGAAGCTCTAGCCGTGATTGTGTTGGAGCCGAATCGCGATAGGCTGGGATGATTCTTGGTTGCTGCGGTGCTTCTGGAGGACCTCAGAAGTTGACGAAGTCCGTTTTAGCTCTCCCCTGCTTCGGGGTTGGTTGAGGTAATGACAGGAGGTTAACGTTACCAGTCTTCAAGGCAAGGCAGCAATCTGGATGAAGTATCGCTAGAAGCGTTCTAAGGCCCGCTTGATCTTTCGAAGCGCCTGCCAACACGTCAAAAGAGACGTGTTGAGGGCTTTGATAGGGCTGAACGGTAATGGAGTGGGGGTTCGCGATCTCCAAGTGCGTGCTCACTTCCGGTCGGTGACTGAGCCTTTGCGGTGAGGAAGAGCGGTCGCAAGGTTTGGCTCGCTAAGTTCAAGTCACGTGGCTGGAGATCTCTTGAGATTACTAAGCGATGTTACTTTGGGAACCTCTGCCCATTTTCAGCTACCTTAAGTATCATCAGCTGACACGGAGAACATTTGCTCAACTGCATGCAGTAATACTCCCAAAGATCATGCTTGAAGGAGTATGCAGGATCTCCTCTACGAAGCGTTCCTGGGCCTTCTACTTCGTGCATAAACCGACGTACAGTAATGTCAAAGAATGTCTAGTCCTGACTTTGCCAACATCGAGGGCACAATGCCTGCAGATGTAGACCGATCGTTCCTAGAGCGCCGGACCCCAAACGCAGACCACTCTTCAACCGGCTCTATAATCAAACTCCTTACAATGATTTTGAAGAAGGTTTCCACCACAATCTAGCCAGTAACCGAGAACGCCAACGCGTCCGATTCATGAACCTGAGAGTAAAAAGACCACGCTTGAGAGCAAGTAACCGAAGGCTTACGTTGAATCTTGCAGATCCTTCTTCGCGCCGGGTAAGCTTAAGCGTAGTGCACATTCGAAGTGCTCAGCGCACTTCTCTTTATAGGTGGCGGTGGGGGAGGCTTCTTTGCTCTTGAAGGAGGAGGTGGCGGCGGTGGCTTCTTCCCATTCGACACACCTGCATTCAGCGTGGTTGAGCTGGCTGTCCTCGAGGGAATGCTACCATGAGAGGTGGCGGGCGAAATCGATCTCTCGCCATAGGACCTATCAGGACTGCTATTGCTGTTAAACGCCGAATCGTCTGATGGGTCTCCGAAAAGTTCATTGTTGGTTCCTCTACCGATAGGACGGAGTTGCACACGGTTCGTGCGATTGGTGAGTGAATCACTCGGCACGCACGACATGCGTGAAGTGGAGATAGGAGATACATCCCGGTGGAGTGAAGTAGGACCTTCGAAGGTCGTTGATCTGTTGAATGCTGGTCGAGCCGAAGAGTAATCAACACCGGGAAGCTCGCGTCGTAAGGATTCTGCCGGGTTGTAAGAAGACACGGCACGATTCGAGCGGATAGAAGGGCGACTCTCCGGTGGAGGCATCGGTGGCTCCTCGTCAACCATGTTGTATCGATCAGAGTAAGAATGAGCAGTATTCGATCGGGATCGAGGATTACGACGCGTGTCGCTGCCATTGGCCGGACTTTGTCTGAATACTTCGTCAGCGCGCGTCCATTGAACCTTTGACAAGAAGCTCACCTGGCAGGCCAATCCCGCTTAAGTTGCAGGAGGACTTCACGGCAGCGGTCATAGTAACTGAGTTCCGCGTCAAGGAACGCTCCCAGATCAGCCACACTCTCGGACTCGGCTTCTTTGATGTCCTGCATCCGCCTATACACATCCTCGTTTGTCTCCTCGTACTTCGCTTTCTGTGAGCGCAGCTCCTCCTCGACCCGAAAATCCTCCCTTTTCGCTTTCTGCATCTTGGCAAGGGAGGCATCATAGGCAAGGCGCCGGTTCTCAAGCTTCTTGCGGGCAGCCTGACTTGCGTTAGTGTCTCGGTATTAGCACAGTAGACGGGGTTCCCCTACTTGGTACTCCCTCATCTGAGCAAGTGACCGTTCTAGCGATTCAAGCCAGCTTGTAGTCGCATTGGCCACATAAGTCTCTTGTATGCGTGCAACCCGCTCATTTGTGCGTCCCATGCCTACGGCCCGATGTATCAGCTTATGCTTCGGTGCTACTGCTTGAACTCGGAGACACACTAATGAGGCATTGTCCAAACTCAGAGTCGTTCTCGAAGTCTTCTCCATGGTTGATCATTGTCGACCCCAGGTAAGCTACCGGCAGTGTCTTCTCTTTGTCTTCCCCTTCGTTGCGCTTCGAAAGGGTCTTGACATAGATGGTCATGGATTTCTGGAGGCGCTCCATGCCTGCAGAGTGTCAGAAGCCAAGCATGGGATTGCGGTGCTGGCTCAGAGCACATGATGTGAAGCATTGACACATACCTTCATGCCGGAGAGCCATTTCCAGCTCCAGAGCCTTGAAGTCGTCTGACACATTGGTCTTGACCTCTCCACCCATCCTTTCGCCAGCCCATTGCTTGAAGCGATCATACTTCTTGTTGACGTTCATCTTGACTTGCTGCGGGTCTGAATAATTTGGAAGGTGACAAGGTGACAAGGCAACAAATCAAGTGTTGAGACTGTCCACGACCGCGGGCAGTTGCGAGGCAGGATTCAAAGCGTCCAGCGGGTGATCACCGTTCGGGAGTCTGTCTGCAGGTTTCCAGAATTTCAGGAACGTCTTGGATATTACAGAAGTTTGTAAAGTAGGGTCGAGATCAAAAATCGGTGAAAGTGATAATAAAAGAGCGGAGGGTGGTACTTCAAGGATGAGAACCGGCTTTCCTTACATGTACTTGACCGTTAAATGTGCAGTTGTTGGGTTCATACGAGAATGCACGAAGAACTGGTGTAGGGAACGTGCGCTAGTTTGGAAGCCAATCATCGAGTTTCCTTATCCTGGCAGTTGAGTGATCATATACTTTAAACGTTAATTATAAAACGAAGTCTTGTCCACAGGTATGGAGCGATGCAGCGGATTGACACAAAGGTCTTTTAGTTGTGTTTACCAAGTTTGCGTCAGATAATTCCATGCTTCAACAGTGGATATAAACATGCTGATCTTTTCCAAGACTGTCGCACATTCTTCGCTTCAACTAGAACAGAGACCATGGCATCCGTGCTTTGATGTGGAGCGATAACCGCGACGCACCATAGCTCGAAGTGCTAGGGCATGTTAGGCTGACGATTGGCTTCACATTGCGCCGGAGCCAATCTGCATTTCCAATGTTAGCGTTTTAATGCCAATTGAGCAGCTAATAACGGCTAGCTATCTGTTCCCATTGGTATTCGTTGGACCACAACGTCACACGAGGGCAGGCTCAAAAGACCATTGAATCAGCTTTGAACTTTCACAATTCTGATTCGGAAGCTGTAAGGTACAAAGTCGCTATATGCAACGACCTAGCTCCTGTAGCACGACCGACGTCCATGTTCTTCCGAGCAAGATAATAACCCATTTAATCCTTCGTCTTCTGGGTACCACGCAGCAGACCAGTTCTCCGAGCAGCAATAAGACCGGCTTTCTGTCCTTGTGTAGCGTAACGGGAGATAGTCGAGGCTTTACCAATATGCTGGTGATTACCACCACCGTGAGGCTATAAAGATCACAGGTCAGCGACAGGGCATGCAATTATAAGAGGAGATGGAAGAAGGGTTTTGGACTTACATGGTCAACGGGGTTCATCGCCACACCACGGGTCTTCGGCCACGAGTTGCGTTTGACAGCGAACTTATGCTTAGCACGCGAGGCCTCTGCGATCGGAAGTTAGCAAACGCATCTGCAATCGCCTTGCCAAGTGGCGCATAGCATACTCAGCAATGGCTTGTCCGTTCGTCCTCCGCCAGCAACGATACCGATCATGCCCCTGGCTGAACTCTTGATGACCTTCTTGGCGCCACTTGGTAGCTTCACTCGCGTCTTGCCCTCATCTGGATTATGCCCGATCACCGTAACGTAGTTGCCTGATGTCCGTCCAAGTGTGCCCCGGTCTCCGGCCTTTTCCTCTACGTTTGTCACAACAGTACCCTCTGGCACAGAGCCTAGAGGCAGGACATTTCCAACGGTCAGGGTAGCATTCTTTCCCGCGTAGATAAACTGTCCAGTGTACATTCCTTCGTTTGCTATGAATGTTTCGGTGTGGAGTTTGAATCGGTAGGGGTCGCGGAAGACGACTTTGGCAAGAGGCGCGCCGCGGCCGGGATCGTGAATGATATCCTTCACAACTCCGCGAATGTAGCCATGTCGTTCAGCGTAGTCAAGAGTTCGGAACTGCGCAGGCGCTTTGTTCAGGCGAGTATGGGCAGCTGGTCAAGTTGTCAGCGCAAAATCTTCTCCGGCTCTCGCGCATCCACGACAACTTACTGAAGATCGAGCCACGGCCCTTCCGTTGATTCCGGATAACTCGTCCTGGAATTCTATTAATCAAGGTGTCAATATGTACCTGAGGAACATGAGTGGCTTACCCATTCTCGAGGTTGGTGTTCTTGAGGTTGGTGGTGCGATATTGGGATTTCGTTTGTGGGACTCGCTAGATTACAGTACAGCGCTTTTTAGAAGTTCTGCGCCAAAGGTCATTTAGCGAAATTTTCTAACAAAATGTATAGGAAACCTGCGAAAAAACCTTTCCACCACCCACCACCCATCAATTCGACCTCGCTGTCGCCGTCGTCATGATTAAACGAAAGGCCCCTACGAAGGCTTCTTCTACAAAGAAGAAGACATCCAAAACGACAAAAACAGCCACCCCACAGCCTATTCAAGCACCCCCACAGCGTATTCAAGCCTCATCCACACCTCCTCCTATCCTGGACCTCATGGGCGATGCCCCTATCCAGATCAATGAGGATGATGTCGCTGTCAACAAGGACCCATTGCTGTCCCCACAGTATACTGTGTCCTACACAGTAAAGCTGAATGAGAAGACAGTGAAGAAGGACTCAAAAGTCTATCAAATTGACAAAGGAATAAAGAGCTTTGTGTGAATGATTTGAAACCGTTAACAGGCATTGACAGTCAAGAAATTCTGTGATAATAAGAGTTATTTCTATCATAGACATAACATCAAGACAACAATCAATTACTCAGGCTCAAGAAAGAACTTTAAGACTCTTGTGACTCTGAGAGGTGCAAGTGACTGAGTTAGGGTGAAGAATCATATTAAACTGTAAGACAGTTTAAAGAAGAAAGAAATAACAGTCATCATTAAGGTTAATTGAGGTTGAAGAACAATTGAAGACTACACTACTGAGAAGAATGAGAAGAAGAAAAAAGAAAAGAAGAAAAAGAATTAACTTAAGTGTTAAGTATATCTCTGTCTTCATTTCTCATTGTTTTCTAGTGTTCTTACTAACAAATATTAAAGAACAGCTACAGTGAAGCATAAAGAGAATGCAGATCAATGTGCAGAAGCTTTAAAAGACATAAGTTATAAGTCACATGTTATTGTCACTCACTATTGATGTGATGACAAGACATGCCTCAATTGCAGCTACTACTGTCTGTCTTACAATGACATTCATAAAGTTCTTAACTTTAATGTCATTAGTGCATGATTAATAATTATGTTTAATGATGAAGCAACACTACATGCCTCATCAATAAACATAAAGACAAGATCAGCTGATCAGTTAAAGAAAAGAACCTTTACAACCTTTATGTTGTTTATAATTACTTTATCTTCTTCTCTGTCTTTAATGTTCAACATGACTACACTTAGTTCTATACAAATTTACACCACACTGTTGTCAGCACTATCATTAACCCTCATCTTCTTACACTCTTTTAATGATCTTAAGACTATTCTAGATCTTTTAACCTCATTAATTGCAGCATTTCAGCATCATTCTTCTTCTTTACAGACTTTACAGTCTTCTTCTTCTTCTTCTTCTTCTTTACAGACTGTTACAGGTTTGCAATGAGACTGATGCTCAATTGATAATTTCTAAATACAAGAAGAATATTATGAAGAGAAAAAAAAGAGCTTTGTACAGAAGCAAAAAGATAATGTGCTTTAGTCTTAAGATCTTAGTAAGCAACTAGATCATAAGACCTTAGTATGAGTTTAACTTATGACATCATCTTTTTCTTTTTCTTCAAGGTTGTGCTTTAAGCTTCTGAAAAGGTTGTTGTACAGTTGTCAATGTCTGTTAACACATGTTTGTCTGCTTTGTACAGATAAGGTTTACAGATGAAAATTTTTTCATTACTTGTGTGATTTTCTTTAACAATTCACTTGAGCTTACTCATCAGTGAAGTGAGTTATAAATCCTCTCACCTCATGTATGACTTCTTTTTTTCTTTCTTCTTCAACTTCTTCACTGACACCTTTTGTATGTGAAATCTTTCTCAGTTAAATATGTCAGCACTGACTCTCATATGACAAGCTCAGCAGCAACAACAACAACAACAACAATGTAAATGTTGTACAAATACATGTCTCAAAGCTGACAGCTCACAGGGTTCTTGTTCTTTATGATGAATATGTTGTCACTCTTGTTCTTACAGCTGCTGATAATGATTCAGTTTTCTTTGTTGATCAGCAGCAGCTCACTCAGTATGCTCACTTTTCTCAGACAATGATCATTCTCATGTTGTCTGATGTGAATGTTTTGTTTGTACAGCTCTGTATCACATCAAATCAGATAAGAACTCATCAGTCATTGTACATCAATGTGATTCTGATTCAGAGTCAAGGTGTGTTGATTTCTGTCAGTTGTATTAACTGTTAAACACACAGTATGACACTCTTTTTAAAATGTCATCATACATCAGAACATTTCAGTGAGTGTTGCAATAACTGTAAGTGACATGATCATGCTGCTTGCTGTTCTGTATGCAACAATGACATTCTCATTGTCATCTCAGATGATGAAAACAATAACAATGTCAATGAAGGTGAGCATGCTGCTCAGTCAAGACAGATTACATCAGTGTCACTGATGAGGGTGATTATTATCTATATTGCTTCTTAAGTACATACAACTCTTTTTTCTTCTTTATGCTGTGCTTGTTTAGTCATATAAGCTGTGTGTGACACTTATAGAGCCTAGTTGTATGAGCTGTGTGTGACATCTGAGCAATGTGCCTCATCTCTTTGTGATGCTTAAAACAAGTAGCTTCAGTGAAATCAAAAAGGCATCATTAGTAATTAGCATAGAAATAAATTAAATAAATTCAACTCTAAATTTTGAACTCTGTATGATTCTTTGAACTCATGAAGCATCTCAACCTTCTTGCATATGATTAAGATTTAGTCATCTCAGGTTGCATTAACTTTCATCAGTTTAACATCACTGTGTCTTTTAAAACAGACATCAATTCTTATGTGAGTCAGATATAACTGATTCATTTTATTAAGTACTTCTTCTTGAATTCTTCTTTACATCATACAAATTTCTTCTTTAAAATCTTCTTTATCTCAAACTCTTCTTCATCACTTACAATTTGTGATGAGGGTTGCAGGTCTGTCATATGCTGAAAAGAGAGAGTGTTCATGACTGCTGATTGAAGCATGACTGAATGAAACACATTATGAATACTCAGCAGTGTGTTCAGACAAAATAAATGTGAGCTAATCTTCTTAACAATGATGTACTTGACATTCTTTGCATCAAACTTCTTACACAGACAGTCTGTATGTATGTTCTTAAGATTTAGTCAGATTTTGTCTTCTTTCTTGAAGTCATAAGACTGCTGTCTCTTCTGATTCATCACTTCTTTCTGTATTTGCTGAGTGACAGTCATAGTCATCTGTGCTCACTCTGTGACTTCTTTCATCTTCTGTATGATTTGATCAGCTTTCTGTACTGAACTTTTTGCAGATTGTACAAGCTTCAACTTCTCAAGTAGTTGTAAAGACTTCATGTAATACTCATAAGACAAGAAGAAGAGACTCACCTCTGTTAAGACAGAGTTATGATTGTTTATAATTAACTCAGTCATGAGAAGCAGGCTTGCTCAGTTGTTCTGACTATAATTGAAGAATGTACAAAGGTACAGCTCAACATTCTGATTCATTCACTCAGTTGCCCTGTTAGTTTTCAGATGATATGCTGTAAACATTCTTCATACAATCTTTAAAAGTTGACAGACTCTCTTTTATAGACTGCTCACAAACTGAGTGCCTCAATTTAAGACTACTGTAATGAAAAGCTCATGAGTCTGATAGAAATGTTGTATGAATGTCTGAGTCACTCATTCTGCAGTCATGTTCTTGCATGATTTCAGTATTATTCTCTTGCTAAAACAATCTGTAATAATTAAAAGGTTCATACAACCCTCACTTGACAGTAGATCTACTACAAAGTCAATGAATATCTTTCATCAAATCTGCTTTAATACAGGTAAAGGCTTCAAGAAGCTTTGTCAGTGATCTTTTCAGCTGTTGTTTATACAGCATTTGTTACAATTTCAGCAGAATGTACAGACATTCTGTAGCATCTCAGGTCAAAAGAACTGTTGTGATAAAAGAGCATCAGTTACATTTCTTTTTAAGTGTTCAGTCATTGTTGAGTCATGTGTATACTGAATCAGTCTCATACAAAAGAGTTCTGAGAACAACACTCAGTGTCTTTTGTGAAAGAGTAGCTTCTCTTCATCACTCAAGAAGCATTTTGTTATGAATACCCTCACTTTTAAAACAGTAGAAAATGATCTTTGTTTCTTGCAAATTGTCTGACAAAGCTCATTGTATAACTCATCTTTTGCTTCAGCACTCACTCACATCTGTTTAAGATCTGTGATCTCACTGAACAAGTTCTGATCTTGTATGAGCACAGAGACTGATATGTTTGCTACTGTCATTGAGGCAGTCTGTATAGACTTGCTTATCATCTCAGAACATATTATCTGCATCATACAATGTTGTAATCTGTTATTTGAGAGATTCATTGACACATTCTGCTTTTGTCTCAATAGAGCATCTGCTCTCTCAGTCTGCTTGCTCAACAAGTATAGTATGAAGAAGTTGTATTGCAACAGAATTAAAGATCATCTCATTTGTTGCTCTGTAAGCTTTTTGACTGTCATAAAGTATTTCAGATTTTTGTGATCTGTATGAATCTGAAAACTTGACACACTTCTCAATTCTGCATCTCACTCTTTTAAGCATCATATGTGT
>JAABUP010000935.1_pt1 | contig 62695 bp, 96 predicted proteins | sample 5559201 | NCBI WGS metagenome assembly JAABUP01 (sample SAMN10711887, study PRJNA513373) | rock metagenome | isolation source: Antarctica rocks | place: Antarctica | reverse complement strand
GTTTGTCATTCTTTGTCTGTTTTCTGATGAAACACCGCAATTTAGTCAAATGGGCTAGCTGGCCCCCAACGACTGTAAAATCCATGAATGAATGAATGAATGAGTCTCAACACGAACAAGTAGAGCACAGGGGTGGGAGGTCTGTTGAGAGTTTGACTGCAGAAGCTTTTAGTTTATGATCGGAGACACCCACAGTGCGTGTTCCTTACCGTTCGATGGCTGATCTGATTGGGAGCGCAGAGGACTTGCGCAAATTCAATAGGTACTGCTTCTGTTGCAAACTCGACCTGAGTGTGATCAGGTGTTTGCACGCCGTATATTTGCGGTTGCTGGAGGAGGCATAGCTGTATGTACTGAGTTGACATCACAGTCTAGCCATATGTCGTACGATGTCGCTGACTATTTGGCAACTGCAGTCTTGCTAAGAAGGAAAGGAGACTTACACCTGCACTGAGGGGTGTGCTGGCAGAAGCAGCCACCACTGGCATCATCAGGCACGATCTCTACATCTTACAAATGGCATCCCCTCAACCAGTCAAAGGCTGCACTACGCTCTGATGGCTTACCTTTTCCCATTTTGGTTTGGCTCACCTCCAGGTACAACTGGCTGCTTTTGAAGCCTTTGGTGGCGCATGTGCTGAGCTCTGTACTACAAGATTTTGACGCAGAGAGAAAAGTTGAGGTAGGCTGCAATGACATGCATGGTTGGCAAGCTTGCCACTTCTGTGAGTCTTACACATGCTTTCCCCTGCAGATTGGCCCACCTTTACCATTGGCCAATGACAACTCTGTCCAGGACTTGCAAAAGAGGCTTCTTGAATACCTAGACTTCTTTACAGAAGCACCTTTCACTTTCCAAAGACTGTGTGAGTTGCTAGTCGAACCACACAAGCAGTATACACACTTACATAAAGTGGTACGTCCTTGCTTCCCTCTTTTTGATCACCGAGGGAGAAATCAAGCACAACAATTGCATGGTGACTCAAGCATTGCATGGCAACTGCCTCGCTATGCAGCGTCGAGGCAAGTATGTGTATTGCTCAGGCCCTTGCATTTGAGAGGCTTCTGCTGGTGGTCAAGACCCAACCTACCACATCCAATCCGCCTCCCCGTCCTCGCATAAGTGACCTCAGACCAGTCAATGAAAATAACACAGTCACACACAGAGACCGGCCATCAGATGCTCATCAGCGGGTGCCTTTGGAACCACTGTTCCACATTGACACTGAAGCGCAGCCAGCAGCACAGCCAATGAGCATAGATGAGGCCTCAGAAATGCATGGCATAGAAGAAAAGGCACAGACATTTGCAGCCAATGGCAGTAGCCATGCTGCTGAACACAGTCCTGCTGCACAGTCAGATGTTCAGCATGATGCACAAGCAGGCTTGGTAAAGTCTGAGGTCAGCACTAGTGTGAAGACTGAAGATGCAGGACAGGTAGCTCCTCCTATGAACACACAACAGCACCTCTGCATGTGCACACCTCTTTGCTGGTGGGCAAAGGACGCTTCACAGAAGCTGCACACCTGCTTTTGCTGTGTGTGCCTGCTACTTTACAGCCATGTGTACACATGTTATTGCGGCCACTTGCTTGCCTGGGATTTCTGCTGGGGCAACAAATTGTCTGCAAGTATCTAAATGGCCTTCTGTCAGAGCAGAATTCTTTTTTGCACTTTGCAGGCCGATACAGTTTTGGGGCAAAGCAAAGCTGGCTTGCTCAACCGCGTGCATGCCCTAGAGGAGGCAAATGTGCCAGCCAATGGCGCAGAAGTTATGAAGGTTGATGCAAGTTAGGTGTTGTATCAGGGTGGATAATACGCACCCTGACACACTAGCAAGACCTTTCACCTTTGCCCCATTACAGGTGTCTTGCAATGCTTCAGCTGCCATGCAAATTTACAGAACAGACAGGTTCTATGTTCAGCATTAATGCTGGGCAACTGGCAGGAGAGTCTGACCCATCTGACATGTCACCCGTATAAGGCATGCTTGTTTGGACACAGCTTGATACTGGCCCTTGTCATCCTGCAATCATGGTTTGCAGTGTGTCATGTGACTTGCGTGGCAAACGACCATAAGTCCTGCCTGTTGAAGGTTTCTTGTTTCTTGGCAATGCCATACAGGATGTGATTGAAGTAGCTTTCATCACTGCGTTTGGTTTCTCCCAACAAATCCCGAAGACTGCTCACATCTTGTTGTGTAACATGCGCACCTTGAGTAAATTGCAAAAGTGGAATTTCACAAGCATATTTGCTGATCGCATTACGCAATCATTTGACCATCCGAAATACGAATCGTCGCAACTCGAGCTGAAAACTACTTAGATCCAGGTACCGTTGCAGGGTTCAGTGACAGCCTGTTCTGTAGTGCCAGTTGGGGCGAGCTTGCACTTGGAAGCAAAATGATGCAGGTTCTTATCGCACTTGTGTTGCTCACTTTACTGACCGCAACAGCGGGATACCTGTTCTTCCTGCGGCAGCAGAAACAATTTACGGGCAATCTAGGCCCGCGTGAAACGTCGCCGACCAAAGGGTCCCCAGGAGACAAAATTGTCCTCACAGGCTTTTTCACTCCAGTGGGAAAGCTTGCTGGGTCAGTCAGCCCTTTTACCAACAAAATTGAGACATATTTGCGTTTTGCTGGTCTTCCTCACAAGACTGAGAATGGCGGATTCGCGGGCTCACCAAAAGGGAGAGTACGTTCCTCGTCTCTTTGTTGCATCTGCTGCACCTGCAGGAAGCCTGCCTATGGCAACCTTGTTTGACAGCAAGCCAGTGCAAATACTGACCAGCTGGGCATTGCATGCAGCTGCCGTGGATGCAACATGGCCAAGATATTGTAGCAGACTCACGATTCATTGTCAAGTACCTCCAGAACACATATGGTTCGCAACTCAAGATCCAAGAACCGCAGGATGCAGCAAGCCAAGCAATCTCCACTTTGATCCAGCGTATGTGCGAGGAGCACATGTACTTCACCAGTCAATACCATAGGATGGTAAACCCCAAGGTAATGACACCTGTTTTATGTTTGATGCCATGCTGCTGATGCAATTCACTGCACAACTGGCATGATTGGCCCCATCCTGAAAGCAGCAATGAGTTGTCGTTTGATTAAGTAAGGCAATGCAGTGCCCAATCTGCTTCTGCTCCCAACCACATGAACAACCTGATTAATCAACCAGCAGTAATCCCACTGCAGGCCTCAGGATGGTTTCAGAATGCGTTGTTCAAGGATGCGCCTGGGTGGCAGTCTGTGCTGATTATGTATGCCTTCCGTGCTGGCAGAAGCAAGCAACTCCGCTACCAGGTTTGTTCCATGGCTGATTTGCCACCCTGCAAGGCCAGACTTACTGTGACGCTCCATGCAGCTGAGCTGTGCTTCGAGCCATTGCTTTGTCAGATTATGCTGATGTAAAACCCGTGCGACCATGCATGCTGTTACCAGCCTTTGAGCAGAGTGTGTTTGTTGCACAGGGTGTGCTGACAAATTCGGAGGCCGATATCAACCTGCTGATAGACGATGACCTGGCAGCCCTTTCTAGCATTCTTGGTGACAAGCCCTACTTCTTGGGTTCAAGCCCATCAGCAGCAGATGCGTCCGCTTTTGGAACTTTGGAAAACTATCTGTATGATGGGAATGATGCTACCCCAATCCCCTCAATGGTGCGCAAATACAGCAACTTGGTGCGGTTTGTGGACTTAGTCAGGGCTGACTATTACTCAGACAAGCTACTCAAAGCTGGCAAAAGCCAGTAACGTCAGCATGGATGCACAGTCCAACCACAGCTGGTGTTGGTACTGCTCACTTCATGCTGTCAACACGCAGCAACAGCACAAGCTCAAATTTCAGTCATCGGACATGCTGAGCATCTGAACTGTTGCCCAGCAATCTCATCATGAAGCCAGTGACAAGAGGCCGCTCACAGCAAGCATGAATTTTAAGCATCTCATTAATGATATGTGTAAGCATGCTGGCCGGTGCATGTTAATATCGCATTCATGTTGCTTTTGTAAGCATCTTACATCGGTGTAAGCATGCTGGAACCGTCGCTGCTGTTCTTTCTCAGCTGCTTATATAGTCAGCAATTGTACGCATAATTGCAAATTCAGCCTCTGAGACGCAGTTCAGTGCATTGCGCAGCCACAAGCTTGCATGCATATGACTCACTGCATCTGACAAAGTATCTCTATAATTCACGTATTTTGTCAGGCCCTGCATCCTTGGGAAGGTGTACAGAGATTGCTAGCAGGAAGGAGCACTTCTCCGTGTTTTAGCGTGCTCCGTAGGATCAACAGCTCTGAGTCAGGATCATGACTCACAAGCTCTGTACGTGAACTACGTGCCAACTTTGACCCTTGCGGAGCCGGCTGGTTCTGCGGCCAGAGAGAACAGATAATCTATCACCCGAGATCGTCGAGCTCTGTTATCTTAAGGGCCGGTAGGTCTGACAACTAGCAAGTGTTTAGCAAGTCGATCTGACATCGGCATGTGTACTCGTCACTCCGCCTGACCAGCTTCGCCGGGCTGGTTTCGACAAGCTGAGAACGTTGCGAGATCATACTGGCTTCCGTGTTTTTGCGCGGGCTCTCAGGTTGATCACCGCAGATGGGCTTGCTGCTGGTTGCGACAGGATTGCTTGCGCTCGGCACAGCAGCGCTAGTCGGCGTGTTTTACACTGTTCCCGAGTTCGAAGGTAGGCACAATGTACATCATTCAAACTGCTATGTCATGAGCCAACATACGCGGAAGCGACTTGTCTTCTGACACAAGTCAACACCAGCACCGTTCGTGTGCAGACTTCCGTGCCCCATTTTTTTGGGGTGATCCCGAACAGCGCGATTTTCACCCAATTGCAGAAGGACTTTTCAAAATTGACCTGCCGTGGCATTTGACGCCTTTTCACGAAGAGAACCTAGATCTATTCCTTCTGAAAAGTAAGGGTGGGTGGTGCCTTAGGTAAACGCTTCCTACTAGGCTATTTGCTGGGTCAGTCTGTCCAAATATGCTTGGTCACACAAAGCTCTGCTGTACACTCATGCGTGTGTGACATCTGCAGTGATGCTGGTGGATACGATACATGGATACACAAGCATGCCACAGCACTGGTTGAAGCAGTCAAGAGAACCATTGGCAATGACCCCTTGACCTATGTCCTATGTGAGACTCCCTCTGTCCCCCTCTCTGGCTTGTGTCCCTTGTACTAAGGCAGCAAAAGCTGCCAAGGGTATTGTGAGAGTGCTGAGTCTGCATGTGCTTGCCCCAAGTTCACAACGATGTAAATGTATTGTGTCTTAACTACCAGCAGATGTTTTTTCCTGACCATCACTGAAAATTTTGAGTGCATCATGTGCAGTGACCCATGGGCACATAGACCATGTGGGAGCATTGAGCCTGCTGCTTGAGCTATACCCAAATATGAAAGTGGTCATTCATGAAGCAGAAGGGCCCTACATGGAAGGCCACAAGCTGTATTTCAGTGTGGAGGGGCGCAGTCTGCAGCTCAAGGCACTTCACTTTCTTGAAGCAGTGCCGCAAAAACAGTTTCAGGTGATTAGCTTATGTCCTGAACATTGCATGCCTGGATGCTAGATAGGTGGTAAGCAAGTGTTGGTGTGACAGAGACTAGTCATGCCCACATAATGCAATGGTTCAATGCAATGTGCAATGCAAGGACATGTGCAATGACATGCTGTTTGGCACATGCTGTTCTGCATAGCCTGGTAGTGCTTCAATGTGCTATAGAGTCTGTGCAAAAGCCATATATATCAAGGCCTGTCAAGCCATACAGGACAGTCCATGTGTGCAGGAATGAGTCAAAACACATGATCCTGTAATGCCCAAAGTGCAGAGTATCCACAACATTGTAGTCCGACCACTTCGAAAGCTGACAGCATTGCTGCAGATGACAAAAGACCGGATGATCCTGTTGGAAGGACAAGAAGGCTCCCTGAAGACAATTGGGATCCCAGAGATGACTTGGAGTTTCACTCCTGGCCATTCACCTGGCCATGTGGTTTACAAGCACAACTCTGGCATACTGCTGGGCGGAGATTTTGCAGATGTGCTGAAAATCGATGGGAAGCATGCTCTGAAGGTCATGTGCCCTGTGACGTGTGACCTGGACACGGCAAAGAAGTCCATCTGCAAAATTGCACAAGACCTTGACTATAGCAGGATCCAATCCTACCATGACTCATGGAAGACAGGCTACACAAAGGCAGAGCTCCTGCCTTTAGCAAACAGCTATGCTGGCTGTGCTTCATGAAAAAGTTCACCATGCAAGGGACGTCAGAGCTGGTCATACTAGAATGTTTTCAGTTTTGTCTGACTAAGTTGTTTTAAGAGAGAGCTCTCAATTGAGCTTTTCTATTCCTGTATATGTGTCTTCAGCACAAACTTCATGAAAACTTCAAGCAATGCAAGGTCTATAGCATCTAAGGTACACAATAACAAAGTCTTAGCTATGCATTCAGTGTTTTGCGAAAACTTAGTCAGAGCTGTAGTGTTCAGCAGCTGTGTGCTGTATAGAGGTTGGTGTCTCTGCTTTGTGCGACTGCTTTAATTAAATAACAGGTGTGCTCTGTGCAACTGCTTCGATTATACAACAAATACGTTATGATATACACATGTGCAGGTGCTGTACATGTACAGGTGTATATACCAGTTGTTATAATCAATACTATACACCAGGTTGTCAAGTTGGATATGCTTCTGTGTGTGCTTATGAGCATATCAGTCTTCGTGGGAGCACAATTGAGGCTGGGCAGGCCAAGGAGCCACAGACGGCAGGTCAAGCAGTGGCAAATGAAGCCCAAACAGCAGCCAGGCAGTTGAGGGGCACTGCCAAAACGATGTATGTGGTTTCAGTGATAGATCGGATCCCAAATACACTGATTTGCAGAGCTTGGTAAAATGTCTGGATCATATATGATACATAGGGATATAGCATCACATACAGTATGCAGTCAAGCAAGGTTGTGTTAGGCTGCGCAATGCATAAGATGCATCTCGGAGGCTATCTTTATAGTCATGGAGAGTAGAGTCGCTGACTGAGAAGCTGCTGTGACAGCAGTAATGGCGTCTGTTGCTGACGTATGTGGTAAACTATGTGAGGGAAGACTGTAAAAAGGAACTCCAGAAATACGCATCAGGAGCTTCTCTGGTCAGCTTTCATGCATTTCATTTGCTTGACGATAGGTGCTGCATACCTAGGCAAACTTTGCCTTTAAGGACATGTGAATATCTCAGCTCCAGTCAATGGCGTGCTTTCACCCACTGTACTGGCAGTAGGTTGAGCAACCCCAGCTGGCGTTCTTGTTAATGATTGAGATGCTGCAGGAGAGGGTGACCAAGAGGGTGTCCCCGTGCAGGCGTGGGTGACAGGGACTGGAATGGGCTCCTCTAGCCTCCTCCGTATCATCGAGACATCGCTGCATATGTGGCAGTATTGGCCGCTGATATGGTCGCCGCTTTCCTCGAAATGGCCGGCTATGACGTTGTCTAGAAACTCTTTCGCTGACCACTGGCTGTGTGGCACTGAACGGCCTGCCGCGGTTGATTCCAATTCGGCGTAAGCTTCCTCGCTTATCCAGTCGACACCTGGTCCATTCAGCTTCTGACTCAAGAAGACCCCGACTGCATGGCCTAGACTCCGAGAAGTAGCGGTCCACCCGACGTAGCACAGGGCCTTCAAGCTGCGTTGAATGGGGCAGCCTTCATCAGAGGCCTCGTCTGAATCGTCAGAAGAAAAGCCTTGGTCTCGATGTGTGTGGTACACTCCTTCGAGGAAGCCAAGTGCCCTGGAGCTGTCTTTCAAGCTGGTCTTGTCCTGCGATAGGAGGCTGTTGATCTTGGCGAACAGGCAGATGTCCATGACTGTCGTGATCAATCTGGAGTCTTTGCAGACTGTCTGTTTATTTGCTTCGGAGCCGAGCGTCCTTCGGTCTGCTGAGGCGACTCCAGATCTGCTGCGTGCGCCGAAACCAGAAACCGCAGCACGGCGCCGTGCTTCGCTCTATGCAGAGGACCCGCGTACTACGGATTAAGGGCAGGGTTGAGGGCCAGGAACTGTTTGACGCTGCGACAGAATTGAGGCGCCTGTCTATGTGCAGTCTGCACACAACCGCGCGCATTGTGGCGTGGATAGGACCCCGGTGTGATCTCGGTCGAAACCTCCAGCAGAGCTAGAGCTACATACGCCCGTGCCGTATTTGGCAGGTGTTCGTGCCTTGTGGCACAGGCACGCACTTGCATTTTCGTGGACCTGCGGTCACCGACAACGTGACGCTCCGGCTTTTGGTGCGTGGTGCTAGGATGTATCTACATAGTTGTTCTTCGGGTTCCATTTTGCAAAGACTCCTGGACCCTTTCGGCAACAGTTTCGGCATGTTCGGTACTTGTGTAGGTCAACTGGCGTTGCATACGCCTTGTAGCTATCTGACGACGGAATATGTCAGATGAGTCGAGTGTTCAAAAATCACCGAAGAAGATTAGACCACGGCCAATCAAGGTGTGTCGTGTACATCTCTGCAGCACTCTTCGATGGCATGCACAGACATCCTTGTGAGCTTGTGAGGGCCTGCAGCTGTAGTATGCTATGGTATGTTTGGTGCTGTAGCAAGAGGCTGAGGAGGTGGTTGATCTGACACAAGAGCATGTGGGTAGACCAGCAAAGCGTCTGTGTACGGCACAGCAAGATGACAGCATGCAATCTTCAGCACCATCCCAGCATGTTGGCTGGGATCATAGCTACATACAGTTGGAGCCTATCACAACATGCATCAGGAACAACATTAATGAGTAAGCCTGTATGTTCTGCATTATTCTTATATTGGCATCAATGCTTTTCGCTAGCAGAAAGTCCATAACCACAACACAGTCAACGTATGGTCGGCTGAGCTTCTGCATTCGCATTGACACTGTCCAGACATTGCAGGTATGGTGGTGGGGGTGTGTGCTTGAAGGAGATGCTTGCAAATGCTGATGATGCAAGGGCAAGTCACTTCACAGTTGTGCTGGACAAGTCTTGCTATCCCACAGACGGCCTGCTGGCAGACAGCATGCAAAGCATGCAACTCGCTGCACTGGTGGTTGGCAATGATGCAGTCTTCAGTGAGCTGGACTTCACTGGCTACACCAAGAAGATAGGTGACAGCTCCAAAGCCAGCGATAGCCACACTGTTGGCAAGTTTGGCAAAGGAGCCATGACTGCCTACTCACTGTCAGACACCATTCAGCTGCTCAGTGGTGATGATGTAATGTATCTAGACCCTCATGCACGCATTCTGCCTGGCCAAGCACCTTCCATGCGCGGCAGTCTGGTCAGCAATATCAGGCTCATGGCAGAAGCCCCAAACCAGATGCAACCCTTCCTTTCTGTCACCTCAGCATGCCCAGCGCTGCCAGCACTGACAGCGGGGGTTCATTACCCTGGTACGCTCTTCAGGTTAGCTTTGCGCACAGCAGAGGCAGCACAGACCAGCAAGATCAGCTCAGACGCCATTGACCCAGCTCAGTCTGTGAACTCAGTGCTCAACAAGTTCATCAATGCAGCACCCGACATGCTGCTCTTCACAAGAAGTGTCAAGACAATTTCAATCTTTGTCAAGGAGGAAGCCGACAGCCAAGCTGTGTTGCTGCATGAATGCACAGCAACTTGTGAGGACATGCCAGGATCAGTCAGCACTGGTCAAATTCACAGCCAGCTTGTGACAGTCAGGATCCAGCACGGGACTGGCACAGCTTTCACCAAGAAGGTATGGGCAGTGACTACCAACGTAACATCAGCAGGCGGCACAGATGGGGTCGCTGCTGCACTGCACTCTGGGCCAGCTGCTGCAACTGCTGAGCAGTACACTCTGCCTGGCATTGCTGGAAGAGTGCATGCCACAATGCCTTTGCCATTTGGGGTGACTGCGCTGCCTGTGCACGTGAATGGAGCCTTTTGGGTGCAGTCTGACAGGCGCAAGCTCTGGTCTGGTGAAGGCGACAGGGGCAAGGTCAGTAGCCTACCCCACGCTCCATTACATGATGTTCAGCCTGTGTGCATCTGGTGCTTTGGTGCTGTTCACACAAGCTGTATTCATGTTTTGCTTAGTACGGCACAGCAGTTGATGCTTTTGAGTCTGTCATGGCCATTGCCCACTACAGCGCTATCAACAGTTGATATCTGTCATTTGAAAGCTGCCCTTTGCTATTGAGCATACTGTGATATCACTGGCAGACCCTGATGATGTCACAGGGGGCTGAGAATGTCAAGGTCCTAGTAGAGAGTGTGGCCCCTGCTTGGGCAGCCCTCATACAGTCCATCTGCGATCTGTGCCACAGCATGGCTGTCAAGTCACCAGAAGAAGTCTACAGGTACTGCAGCAGTTCATGGCAGCACATGTTCAGTATATGCCTGTCATTACTGAGACACCATTGTTGTGTTTGTAGACAAGGAAGGTGGCTGACCTCTGGTCAGGTCAGCCACCTTCCTTGTCTACAAACATGACCTCTGCTTGATCACAGAGCTTACCATATGGGGTTTACTCTGAGCTCACCTGTTGACTGCTCTGTCATAAGCCAGTAGCGCAAAGATGTCCCGCGCATCACCAGCTGTCAGCGTCTCTGTCACATGTTGCAACGTAAGTTATGTACTTTGGTGTAGGTTGTGGCCGCCGCTAAGCAGCACGCTCCACCCTAAGGAAATGCATCCAATTGTTGCTGCCACGATGTCCTGTCTGGTGAAGAACAATGGCCGAGTGGTGTGGTCTCCAGCACCTGACCAGCCAGACGGGTCCAAGGCAGGACAGTGGGTGACCATTACTGATGCATGCTTCATGTCTGCTACGGGCAGACTCAGCAAAGCTTTGATTAACGTTGGCAGGCAAGCTGGCCTGCACGTGGTCGACATGCCTGAGGCCATCTTTCAGGTGATACAACACTACTTCTTTTTGCTGACTTCACCAGAGCCCGCCCAATGCAAACGGGGACCATGCTGATGTGTGCCGCAATGTTTCAGCAAACCACAAGGAAGAGCTAGATGTTTGACTGTCAGATGTTTGACTTGGAATATTTGTCAACATTGTCAACAGCAGACACGCAGTGACCAGCAAAATTTGCTTTCAGGCCGTGCACCAGGCTGCAGCTGCAAGTTGGGCACTCGGGCCAACTCGCTGCATCTATCTGAAGACCTTCTCACCAGCTCTACTTAGGAAAGCTCTCAGGCAGGCGGGCAATGTGGTAGCTCCACATGACATTGCTGAAGTACTACATTATGTCATCAGCGATCACCAATACGGAGACCTTGATAAGCTGCACCTGGTTCTTTTGCGAGATGGGTCAGTTCAGCAGCTGCGGTATGGGCCTGCACCCAATGCGCCAGATCAGCCAAAGGAGAAGCAATACTTCATATGGCAAGCCACCAGGACCAGGGAGCTGTATGACTTGATGCCAGCAAGCCAGCATGAGCAGGTGGAGGATGCACCTGCCTGGCGCCAGATTGCCAAGTAAGCAACCTGCGCTTGACACGTGAACAAAGCTGCTCCAAAAGTGCCTTTGGCTTTGCTTGTAGCGTTGAATGCCTAGTCTCTTTTTGTGAGCCTGAAGCAGCAGAGTGTTGCCAAAAGCTTTGTCACCTGAGTTGGATCCAATGAAGACACCAGTCCTAATGATGTGCAACACTACAGACTCTGGATTGCGTACCTGCCCACTGTGAAAACTTCACACAGCTCTACATCTTTTTGGAAATCGTAAGCACCTGCATCATTCATCTGCAGGCATCGCCCGGATAAAGATGCACCCTTTCTGCTGAAAGGCGGGCTGATGAACGTCCAGGTTCCAGAAGTGGCTGATGTTGTCAACAGCCTCCCAGACCATTGGAAGAGCATTGATGGCACTTGCCCACCCAAACAGTGGCTGGACCAGTTCTGGGCAATGTTTGCACTTCTGAAGTGGAAAAAGATGCCTGAAGCCTTTGACTGTGTTTACCTGGTTCCTATGGTTGGAGGAGACCTGTACCGTCCAGGGTCTTTCCTTGCACTGCACCCAGACCACCTTACTCCACTACAAACCAACAAGCATCCTCGAGATCCCAGTGCATCCAGTAGCCAACACAGTGTAGCACACGTATTGACAGCAGTTGGGTGCCTCTGCATTTCAGATCCCCGAGCAAAGCTCAGCAGCATTCCATCAAATCGAGAGCCAATTACAACTGTATTGAAAGCTGCAGCCCACAGAAAGAGCATGCCATTGCAGCAGCTCATCTCCTTGCAACACCTGGGCCCCACCATGTTCCAAGGCATATGTGACATCTTGGCCAAGCTGAAAATGAGTGATGGTGACAGGCATGCCCAAGACGTGTTGAGGCAGTGCACAATCTTTGAAGATACCAAAGGCACTCCTACTGCCATGGACAAGCGGTAAGACTGGCTGCGGCATGGCCGATCCTCAAGCTTGCTGCATGAAAGATCTGAAGTTTCCTGCAGATCTTCTGAGCAGAATGAGATTCTCAGCCTAGCCTGTGGAACCACTGCTGCTGCTTTGTTGTGCAATCTGTGACACTGCATGCTGATCATCTGCCTGGCATGTCCGCAGTCAAAATGTGTCAAGAAAGCTTCCCTGTCAATCATTAGCGCGTTTCATGCAAGTGTGTGAAGTATCTAGCAATGATGCGATGCATGCCTAGATGTGCCTTAAGACATCTGCACACATGTTGACTCCATGATTGACATCTGTTGTATTGCTGCAGCACCGACATCAGGCTGCTTTCCAGTCAGCGCCTGGAGCAGGAAGTGGGGGCATTGCAGGAGCTGCTACCCTGGACCATCATCAAGTACCACTCAGCCAGCTTTACCCAGAAGATCATCCTGCGCCAGGCAGGCTGCAAATGCATCGATATGGTCACCTTCCTCAACACTGATCTGCTGCCGGAGATCTACAGCTCAGCCAGCACAGATTTAGAGCCATTGCTTCTGACAGCCCTGGACAGCCTAGCTGGTCGCCCACTAGGGGTTCACCTCACACAGCCACTGAAGGTGTTTGTTGATGGCAAGCTGCACCGTGTCAGCACTCTGGTAGACAGCACCAGCCAGCTCATGCAAGCCATGTTTGCCAAGGGCAAGGGCTATGCTGGGTATGACCTCTTGCCAGCTCAGTACGCTCAGGGCAACTGCCTGGCCACTCTGCGCTCCCATGGACTGGCCCATGATGACCTGCCAGACCCCAGGTGCTTCCTGGCATGCGCAGACCAGTTTGTGCGCCTGTACGAGGACAAGGACAGGAGCGCCGACATGAGCAAGCACTCCAGGATGCTGCTGGACATGCTGCAACGCAATGTGGATGTCTACCAGACAAGAACAGCAGCAGCTGCCTGGGAGGAGGCCAGTCACCTCATCTCCACCAAGCCCATCTTTGTGAAGGCTGCCGTGGTGTCTCCATATGAGAGCAGCCCAGGCCCAGTGCTAGTCTCACTGGAAGACAGTGAGGACTACGCGCACCACCGCTTGGTTGCTAGTGTTGTGGCTGTGACAGAAGCCACGCTGGGCGACACCACAGAGCTGCGAGCCAAGCTGGGTCTGCCAGCTGGCCCCCAGGCTCTGCATGTGGTTGCTCACCTGCTGCACACAGCCCAAGTCAGGAACGAGGGGTTGCAAGCTGGGCAGAACCCTGGCCCCTTGAACAAGCTCATTCAAGAAGATGTGCAGGATGCGTGCTCTTTCATCATTGGGGTGGTGAGTCTGTATATGACCAAGGATGAGCGCAGAGAGCTGGCGAAGCTGACAAAGAAGCTGGCAGAGGCACCCTGGGTGATGGTGCAGAACCCTCAGAGGTTTGTGGCGCCATGTGATTTGGTCTTTGAGATTGAGGAGGACTTAGAGCATGGTAAGCCTTCCTGTCTGCCCTTGTTTGTTTGCCAACATTCACTGAAATGGCTACAGCAATCCTGCTTTGTATGTGCACCAGCCTCAACGCACTCCATTACCACTGTTAGAATATGAACCCAGCAAAGTTGCTCTGTGGGTGTCAAAGCAAGAGTATACCCCTTAATGGTCCATACCGTTACGGCTTCATCATACAGACTTTGTAAACAATATCCTTGCAAGCCCTTGCTTGCCTTAAACTCTTAGTCTCAGCTGCCTGGCGGGCTGCTGTTGACTTGCCTGTGAGCAAACGTGAGCAGCATGCTGTTGCATTGCAAGGACAATCGAGCATGGCATTCACTGCAGCTGTGTCTTGCAGCCATCCAGGTTCCTGAGGATCTGCTGAAGCTGTTGAAAGACAAACCTGCAGTGAGGCAGTGGATGACAGAGAAGCTGCAGGTGACGGACCTGCACCACCGAGCGCCACTTGTCAGGCAGCAGCACCAGAACCACATCTCACCCAGCCTCACAGCCTGCCAGTACCTTGCCGGCAGCTTTAACAACCCAGATGCTTACCCAGATGCTGCGGTGTCAGTTGCTGGCAAGGGGATCCACCTTCACAAGCTGGTGGTGACCAAGGGGTGTGAAGTGCTGGCCAAGAGGCGGGGACCCCTGTGGGAATCTGGCACAGACGCCTTGGTTCTGGACAAGCTGTTGAGATGTGAGCAGTGCAGCATCCAAGCCTCTCACAGCACAGCCCTCATGTTCTTCGAGTTCTTCTACACATGGCAAGTCACATGGCCTGGCAATGAGGCTGATGTGGCGTCAGCCCTGGAGCTCCTCTTCATGGCATCTGTGTACGATGTGCCGTACCTGGTGTGTGAGGCCGAGGTAGCGCTGAGGCGCAAAGTGACGGTGGAGAACTGCTGCAAAGTGCTGGAAGTTGCGGATCACCACGCTGCACAGCAGCTGCGCACATTTTGCCTGCACTACATTGCAAATGCATACAAGCTGGTCAGCAAAGCTCAAGGCTTTGAGTCGCTGAGTCCTGAGCTTGTGGATGAAGTACAGAAGGCCAAGGTGGCTCTGCAGCATTCTGCCACCTGATGGGTGTGGGACCTGGTGACCAATGCACCTGTCAAGGCCAATTCCCAAGTCTGCCATTTGTATCAGTAAGGCATCACTATCATGCTTTGGCGGCCTGTACCAGTGCAATAGCTGGTCAGAACCTGCTGCGGCACAATCTGGCACTGAAAGCGTAAAGTGCTGGGTTCCAGATGCACACACGTCTAAGCAGATCAATCATGGTGTTGTGGCTGGCGGTTGGCCAACATTGTGCACATTTTTCACTCTAGTACACTTTAAAAACAGAATTTCTTGACAGATTTTGACAGCATCCACTTACGTCTTGCAGGGGTCCTACAACAACTCAAATGTCTGTCGTATGTGCAATGCAGTAAATTTTTGTATCCTACATAAACCTTGTAGCCTTTGTACTTTTCTCGTCTCTTATTCAGGAATTCCGAAAGGTACGTACCTCTTTAGGTATACCTCTTCTGCATACCTTTTGCTTATCAGAGGCGTATCGTCTAGTCAAGGAAAGTATGCAAAAAGCGTGTATTAAAGAGAAGTTGATTCTCTTTAATACAGTGGTAGCTACCTGTACAGGTACGCAAGCGTTTGCTGCATGATCCTGTTGCCGTAATTACAATGACCTGTTTGCTGTATCAACAAGTGACAGTGCTTGTGCTCACGACTTGCCATGCAACATGATAGCTTCGCTCTTCTTACCAGAACGCGAAGCTTCTGTGGGGGCCTGTACATTGCCAGCACAAATTGATGCACACACACATGGCAACTGTGCAACAAATGACTGCGTGTGCATCAAATTTTGCTGCACAGAACAATCAGAAGTGAGACAGCAAGGCAAGCGACGCCTGCAATTAGCTGCAAAGACATTCCACTGCACAGTAGCAAGCTCTCAAATAGCGTCAGTGACACTTGTTAGGTCTTGCATAACATTAGCAGCCTAGCAAGATCAAAGATCTGGCACATGTTGGGACCAGAATAACTCCACTACCAGAATAACCCCACTACTAAAAATGACAAAACGGCTCCGAGACCATCGAGAACTGCCTTCAAAGTTATAGAATAGCAGCTCTGCTTGCGCCTCGGATCGTCAGCAGCCCTCGACCGCTCTCTACATTTACAAGGCTTTCTGACCGCAACGCGACAAGGTCATCACCGAGCACATGAAGAAGTCTGTCGCGTGACGCGAGCAGGAGAGATGACATCCGCTAATTTGCCGGTCTTCCAGAAAGCTGACGGCACCGATGACCAGCTCAACCTGCAAATTGACGAGGACGCTGCATTTCACACGACGTTGCATTGGCTCCGTGTGGACAGCCATGGTCGTTGCACTCAAACAACGGTAGGGAGGCGTATTTTGTCAGTGAAAATGAAACCGCGACGGCACCGTCCTTGCGACTTTAGTCAAGCTGGCATCGCAGGAGGAGAAAGGCTCGGTCGTAGCAAGACTACGAGTTCCTTTTCGAGACCTAAGAATACTCGATCCGCTGGTGAGAACGTACACAAAACAACTCACAAAAGATATACGCCTGAATGCTGCGCAAGCTGCTTCTTTGTAGAGCTGCTTGTTCCTGCAGCATGCCAATGTCTGTGATGTTTGCAGCTGCCCACGCCTTACCCAACTGCAATATACATTAGAGAGCGTGCGCTGGTGGTCAACTTACAGAGTGTGAGGGTGATCATCACTGCAGACTTTGCCTATGTTATTAGTGTGCCTGGTCCAGGGGGCTCTGACCACGCTGTTGCTCCCACCCCCAGCAGCCAGTTTGTGAAGGAATTGATGCATCGCGTGTCTCAGTCTGCTGTGAGCTATAAGGGGTGAGCCCGCATCTTGCTTTCCCCATTACTCATGCAACAAGTGATCAAGTTTGAATGTGTGTAGCATGTATGACTACTGCACAGTGTGCACCATGCCAGTTCTGGCCATTACCCTGCTGGTTAGCAGCGCAGACATGCTTGCATCTGCAGGGAAAGTGCCCATACACATGTTGACAACAACTTGCCATTTGAGCTCAAAGTTCTGGAGGCAGCTCTGACTCATGCAGTCACCATAATGGAGCAGGAAGCAGTCCAACTAAATCAGCAGATCTCACCAGTCCTAGAAAGTTTAGCATACAAGGTATAAACCTTTGTAGTTTGAGCTGCCCAATACCCGCCACATGCTTCAATCATGTCAGGCACCCAAGAATTGGCGCCTTGGCCAATCCAAGGCACCAATTGGCGTCTGTGGCCAGTTTTCCGTGATGACAGGTGCTGACAAGCACATTAGCAGCGCGTGATGTGATGTGACTGCAACGCAGGTTGCAAAGGGACACTTGAACACACTGCGTGATGGCAAGGCATCCTTGAATAAGCAGCTAGGTCTTGTGGGCAGCATCAAACAGGTATATGCAGCTGCATCACATGCTGAAATGCGAATACTCATGACTTTCACATTTTTGGCACCTGCTGATCATTGATGTGGACAAACGCATCAACCATTGCCGTGAGCCTTTCATGCTCAGGTATCAATCTGAGCAGCTCCTCCTGATGTAGTTCAAGTTGTCTGATCTGTTTTGTGTCAAGATGGTTGCTTGAACGTGCATGTGCATATGAGCACACCCTGTAGCGCTTCCCTTGGCCAACTGCAATGCATGTGCTGGCAGATGTTACCCGCAAGGGCCAACGACTGTTATAATGGCAATGGGACCTACTCATCACGTTTTGACTCAGATTGGTGTACCTATATGAGTCATGGCGCATGCAGGAATTGGAGGACATCTTGGATGACGACCAAGACATGGAGGACATGTATCTGGGGCGCCGTAGGGGTGAGGATGCCATGGCTGCCCTTGAGCACATGGCTTACATTGCCGAGACCTACTCTGAAGGAACCCAGACGGATGATGAAGATGACGGTGGCAATGCAGATGGTGTCTCATCGCCAGCTGGCCCTGCTGCTCATTCTTGGAATCCCTCTGGGGTGAGCTTCAGGCTTGATCCCTGCCCATTGGCAAAGCGCTTTGCCTGTCTGAAGATCTGTTGAAAATGACACAGCGTGATGCTATATGACTTCATGTGCATGAAAACTGGGTGTTCCAGTATCAAGAGTGCTTTGCAGTCTATGCTCACGCAGTAGGCTCAGGCAATGTCACACACTGAGCTGCACCAAGCGTGTGCAAGAGCATGACACCACCAACAACCTTCAGACCTGGTATAGAACTTCGATATCAGGATTGGTTTGGTGTGTTGTATAAACCTTCAGACCTGAAGCTTTGTGAGTGCCTGCAGCAGGGGCATGAACAGCAGACAGATGGCAGTCAGACAGCCTACCAACAGCAGCAGCATGTGCACACTCAAATACAGTCGCAGCTGAGTGGTCCACAACAAACAGGACCACCGCCTTTGCAAAGGCCCTTTCAGGCAGACTCCGCACAAGTGCCTGCTGCTCCTGTGGACGTGAGTAACGACATGCGGCTGGCACCCACTGTGCTGTATGAGAAGGCATCACGAGCCATCCGGCAACGGCATCCTTCAGAATCCACAGACCCTCTGCAGTGAGTCAGATTCCACAATCGATGTACTGACCATTATACCAGCAGCATGTCATATTTTGTCTTACATTGTTTGCATGCGGCAGGCTGCTACACACAGTACATGCTTTGCCAGGTGATGATCCAAGTTTGGTGGCAGCAATCCGCCTGATGGACAATGCTTATATTGGTGTTATGCATGCTGATGCAGTGATACAATGAGCTCAAACAACACTGATCTTGACCACACGGTAGCATCAGATTAAGCTTTGTATTGCGCCAATCCTCATCAGCAAGTCTTCAGAAGCATCATTCTGCTTGTTCAGGCTCAAGCGTTCTGACCGGATTTCATGCATAGCTGAGCTCATGCAGATTTCATTCAGCCAATGTGACGCATTGCATTCCTGACAGGTACCGATCTGATTTCCATCAAGCACCAGCATTGCTGGGCAAGCTGAAGCGCATGGGTGGCGGTGGTGCGCGCAAGCGATCATCTGCGTATGTGGACCCCCGAGACATTGAGGGGTGTGAGGCCCTGTTGGAAGCCCACTTTACTCAGGTGGCTCCCCCTTGTCCACACCGTTATGGCCAGAATCCTTATTGGGATTGCCCAATTGAAGGTTAATGCCCATTGTGGGAAGGACACACTGCTCAGCAACCAATTAATTTCTGACAACTAGCATCCTTGGCATACTGTGTGGCTGTGTGTTGGTTCATCAACCTGCTAGACATGGTCTCTACAACTACTGCTGTCGCCTACAATGTTTGCATCAGCTGCTGTGGGAGCAATCAATGTACATTGGAAGATAAGAATGGCATCTGGTCAAACATGCCAATCGAGCAGGGTAGCAAGATGCAAGGTGCAAGACTACACAATCATATCAAGATCTTGCTCCCAGCTGTTATGAGTGTGTAGCCTGTTTGTTTCGGTCGTGCTCATCCTCCAATGCACATTGATTCCTCCCATGCCAGCTGAAATTTGCATGGTTTCAGCTAGGTCCTGCACAGCAGGCTGATGCTGTTGGTATTCATGAGTGCAGGCTGACTACACACTGAGGCGCCTACAGCAGCTGAAAGAAAGGATCTTGGGTACTGAGTCCCTGGTGGCCATTGAGCTGGATAGCCGCAGGAATGAACTTGTGGCCCTCAATCTTGTAAGTCAATGGCCAGCACAGTGTGTTGTCTATACAGGGCCAACAGCCTTACTGGAAGCTGCTCAATCAAGCAGCTCATGACTAGCCTTCTCTGACAGGAGTTCGAAAATTGTCAGCAGATGTGCTGAGTATTTTGTTTGACTATCCTTGTCATGCATTGCGATGTCAAGCACAAGCATCTTACCCATGGCTGACATGAAATGACTTCTGCATTGCAGGTTGTGGTGATCATCACTGTCATGTTTGCTTTTGTGGCCATGGTGGCGGGCATCTTTGGCCAGAATCTGCATTTCAGCTCCACCACAACCGGAACAGTAAGTCAGCGCTTCACGGATTAACTGCTGTCATGCTCAGCTGGCTCCCGTGCAACATGCTCTGTTGCCTCCACTTTGCCTTGATGAGTCTCATGACACATACATTGTATCATATGCTGTAGTTTCCAGGTCTCAGCTCTGTATAGCAACATCGTTGTTGTTTTGACACATCAAATGATGTGGCTCTGACGGTCATGTTTCCTTACTTCAGGGCATTTTTTTGGCAGTCACTATCAGCAGTCTGGTGGGAGGTGGTCTCATATGCTTCGGGCTTCTGGCATATGCACGATACAAACGACTGCTGATGATTCCATCTGGGCCAGAAGGACCATCTGTATCATGATTGAGTAGCACAACCTTCCTCTGCTGCTTCGGTCATCACTCTATTTCTGAACGCTGCCCTGTCATGTGTGTTCATGGACGAGGCAGCTGCAGCCTTGTGCATCAACACTCATGTATACTTACAAATGTCCTTTTGTGTATGGTTTGCGTATAATGCTACGTAGTATACTCTGCAAGCTGGGTGACCTGTGGTTTTCAATGCATGGCATCTTGTCTTACCAAAGCTAGTGTCACAGGCAAATGCCTTGACCTTTTGCTATCTGAATTGAGAGTATGTCTAATGCAATTGTTGAGGTACATGACTATCATATATGCTATATAGTGCTTTATGAGTCATCAAGAAGTTCTGCTTCGCTGGAAAAGTTGTGTTGCATGGCACCAGTATGTCATGCAGTGAAGCTTAATCAAAGTACAACTCATTGCGTCCTTAGACTTGGCTTTTGGACGGTCCAGCTAAGAGCTCAGCCAGAGAGAGAGAGATCACATGCTATTACGCTTTAGCCAGCCAGCAAATCTGATCACATATAGAAGACAAATGTTGAATCTGGAAGACATCAAGGCAGTCTAGAACAAACTTGAAAACTTATACCAAGCTCTGCAAATTAGTGTATCCTTGGGAAAGTGTATCTGAGATCCAGTCTATCAGGGAAACTTGAAAACTTGCATATGATCCTGCTGTGCCAAAAAGGAGTGCCAGAACCCCCCCCTCCCCCGCCCCCCCCCGGCGCGATTCCTGGTTCGTTCGTAAACCGATCGAGACAGGGCCAAACAATGCAAACTCTGTCAAAGGATGTAAAACACTTCTCTCTCTCTCTCAGAAGTGTGTGAAGCGCTGCGCAACCGTACATCAGGAACACCATCGCTCATTAGATCTGAAAACATGGCTGATGATAGTCAATTGGCGGAGGCCACTCAAGCGCTTTCGTTTGCGGAATTTCTAGAACGTATGAAGGACCCACAGGCTGCAAACCTTGTTCGCAGCATCAAGAAGTGCGTCGTCCATCATTTGTCCACATGGCTTGAATGCCGGATCATTTGCCGGTATGCTGATCCGATGTCACGCAAGCAGCTGTCATTGATACACGACTTGAATTTGCAGCTTCATCAAAACCTTCGACGACAAGCCTGTCAATCCGGACAGAGACGCCGAAAGCGTGCAGGTGAGAGTTCTGTTGAGCGCCGGGTATCCAGGGGTCATCATGGATCGCGTATCAGCAGCTGATCATGTCATTGCAGGCTTTTCTAGCAAAGTCAGAGGGCACGTTCAGAGATCACCCTGTATGGGCAAATGTGCCGGTCGAGCACCAGTCTCAGGCCATGGAGGTTGGTCAAGGATTTACAATCCATGTCAATGCAAGTTTTCCTCAACTGAATAATCCATCTGATGTGCAGGGTCTCGAAAAATACCTTATGACCAAGATATATTACAAGACCTTTGCTCAGTCAGAGCTTGACAAAGAGCGTGATGTGGCATTGAGTCAGCGTATGGCTGCACTCAGTTTTGTGCAACCACACCATCTTGACATCCCCCAGCAATATCAAGAGGACAACTCTTCACAACTTGCAATCAAGGAGCTGCACAAAATCAACAATTACAAGGTGTGTGCTGGTCACAGGTTGTGTGCTCTTGGGGCATTGCAAGCGTACGCCATGCACCTAACATTGCATCATTGTACAGGCTCCAAGAGACAAGCTTGTATGTGTGTTGAATTGCTGTCGAGTGATCAACAACTTGCTACACAACGCTGGCACTCAAGACAATCAAGCTAGAGGTATACAACGCTGCTGCATTTGCACATGCACTCCTTGAAGACTGTGTTACATAAATGCTCATCTTAGCTACCAGGGGCACTCACCTCACCCTGAAGAGCATAGTCCTGGTAGTGGCACTATGCAATGCTGTTGTGGCCACAAAGCTAGCTCAATGGCTCCTTCATGATAACCTGCTGCCCTGCCCACAGCACACTGTCATCTCACTCCACCTGACCACTTAGTGCTGCATGCATCATCACATAGGTTACTCGGCATTAAAGGCACCTCATATGATTGTTCTTGGAAAGTTTGCTAGTTGCACTGTGCTGACGCTGTTACTTGATTGTTGGCGTGCGTGTTGCTGGTGATGGCCATATCATATCGAGCTGTGAACTCCTTCTAGAAGGAGGACAGCATTTGCTGATATTGTGCAAATACATTTTGCAGGCGCAGACGACTTTCTGCCTGTGCTCATCTATGTTGTCATTCATGCCAATCCCCCTCAGCTGGCTTCTAATCTGGAGTACATCCAGCGCTTCAGAATGCACAGCAGGATGGTGTCAGAGTCTGCATACTTCTTTACACAGCTGGTGTGTCTTCACCTTTCATGCAGTCAGACCTCCAGTCTTGCCATGCTGCAATTTGTCAAATCATAGATGGCCTGTCCTCATGCAACTTTGATGGCTTGTCCTCATGCAACTTTGATTGCATGAACTCCATTGACTTGATGCAGATCTGAAATTTCTGTTCACTGCCATGCCTCAACGGTCAGTCGCCTGCTCAGGCATGCCAGCCGGGATCAACATAAAGATTTAGTCATCATCATGGTCTTTGTTACAAAATGTGCTTGGAAGACGCACAAGGGTCTGCTGTGTGGTGTGTGCAGTACTCAGCAGCCTCCTTCATTGAGACCATCAACAGCAGCTCCCTCACCATGGACTCAGACGAGTTTGTGGCCCGCATGATTGCAGCAGGCGTGCCTGACATTGAGGCGGCATCCACTCAGCCCCTCTCCCCCAAGCTCAAAGTAGACCCCACCCCTGCTTCCCCAAAAGCTGGTGCACCCCTCATACCTGCTGCCTCTGAAGATAACATGGGCCTCACACCACAGCCTTCTCAGCCGTCATTAGCAAGTGAGAGCTGCTGTACCTCTGCACCTTGTGATGGCTCTGATGTCCAGCCTGTGTAGCTGTGTATCACCTGAGCACCTTGGTATGTTTGACAACTTTGCGGACTCCCTCCGCTGCACAAATTACAGTCTCAATGTTGAATGCATTGATGGCTAGACATGCATGAGTAGCATGCATTGCACTGCATTGCAAAATCGCATGTCTGATCAGGCTGACATGATGCTGTACTTGCTTCATCCCACTATTGTTGCTTGCCATGCCTACAACATGTTCTCTGATTTCATTGCTGACAGCATGTCTTCTGCAGCAGACACTCCCAGCAAAGGCCCTGAAGAGGGTTCTGTGCGGCCTGTGGGCAGCGCCTTCCAGGACCTGGCACAACCAGAGGCAGCTTCACCCGGAACCTATGCTGCCACTGCCACACCCTTTCAGGGCGGTAGCCACTCCATACTGGCCCCCTCCATCGGCGGCAAGCCCTCTCTGGAAGAAGCAGGGCCGGGCCCCGGTCAGGGAGCTTCAGCAGCAGGCAACAACAGCTTGACTGCCACTCAGCCTGCTGCTGACCCTCAGCCGGTAAGATTTGCATGTGCAACACAGAATTGATCATCTGCCTGGATCTATATGCCCAAATCTCTATTGTGGCAGTTCTGACGGATGTGTCAGTGCAGCTGACTGCACTGCTGTTTTCTGCATGCCCATGTAAACAACACTCTCACAGCTGCTTCTCATGGTAACAATCTGTTGGGATCGACAGAGAGCTGCAGTTGCGTGGCCGCAGCCAATTCACATGGACAGTGTCATGACGTGTCAGTTGTTGCCATCGAGTCCATGATGCTGCAACATGTTATTAATGTCAATGCTGTTGTGCTTGCAGGCGGCTACTGCAGCAGAGCCCTGGCCATCAGTGGCAGAGCTGGAGCAAGAGGGTGTGTCACAGCTGCTGCAGTCTGAAGCTGCCGGTCAGCTACAGCAGCGCTACACCTACCTGTACAGCTCGGCGCCAGACCTGCGCATGGACGACATACCTGTGCTGCTGAGGCAGTACAAGGAGCTCATCCTGAAGCATGAGGCCTTGGTGTCTGCTGTTGAGGCACACAGAGCCAGCCAGCAGTCTGGAGCAGCCTCCTTGCAGCCACAGCCAACACTAGCAGCTTCACATGGTTATGCAGGTTGGCACCTAACCCAATAGTTCAACGCACAGTGCTGCTGATGCTGCTCGCATGCTTGTGTTGAGTCTGAGTGCATGTGTGCTCCAATGCATCAATGAGGCAGCAAGCTGTTGTGCACTCGGTGTAGAGCCTGCATTTGGTGTTGGTGCACAGTTTGAATAGAGACTCAATAACATTCATGGAAACAGGAAGGTCTTGTGAAATGATCTGACATTGTCCTGCTGCTTCAGGAGCAAGCCAAGAAATGCCAGTGGCACTTGCAAGCAGACCGTCCCCTCACACTCAAGCAGCGCCTCTTGAGTCAGCTCGTGGCAGCAGTGCCTCGCCATTCAGTCATGCCTCAGCGCAGGCCGCCTTCAGCGCCTATCTGGATACAGCAATCCCCAGCTCATCACCAACACAGGATGGGGCTGTGGGCAAGCCAGCAGGCAGTCCTCATGATCATGTGACTCACATGCCTTTTGGCCCAGTTGCTGACAGCCCATTTGAGCATACTCAGCAACCTGAGCCAACCTCCAATGCCAATGTATCTGAGCAGAGTTCTCATGGTGATCAGGACTTTGCCCACTACTCAAGTAGACATGGTATTGATGCTGTGAGCAGTGGCCACGAGCCCAGCGATGCACAAGTCAGGAACAGCTTGACAGCAGCATCACAGCCCTTGCCTCCTGAGAGTACAGCTGAGCTTGATGCTAGCATAGTGGACGACAGACATATGACCATGTCCTCTGGAGCAGCCTTGGACGAGGCTGTGCAGTCTGAGAATGCACACACCTCGCCCCAAAGTGCAGGCAGCCGGGATGCAGCTGCTGCGTCAGACACACAGAACCCAGCTGCATCAGACATGTTTTCTGGGCTGGATGTAGAAACAAGTGGTCAGAGCAATGCTGACTAGGATCCAACTTTGACATTGACATGCTTACTATTGCACAGCTGTGCAACACGTTTTTAAAATGTCTCTTGACTGCTGTCTTGACTCACTTGTTGAGCTGGGCCTGGCAAGCAACCCATACTGGTGCATATGCCATTGACGTGTCACAGAATGTGGTTCGCTAGGTTTTTCAATAGTGTCTGCAGTGATGTCTCAAATTGATAGCTCTGTGGTGTAGGTGCATGTAACCCATGCACAGTATGCCTACGAGGGGAGAATGTAGGGCAGTCCCTGCAAGTATCAGTGAGGGTGCTATGAAAGAATCTTTCTGACAGTGTGCGTGTTCTCGTCATTGTCGAGATGTGGCCAGACTAGCGGGTAATGTCTGTATGTTGTTAAGCAGCAGTTAGCTTCAAAGCAAAAATCAGGCGGCCGCTGTGCACAGTATCCACGGTTCTTCAATATGGCTGCATGAGTATCAGGAGGCTGCAGGGCAGGTGCTGACTTGTATATGCAACCTGGACAATGTGTTATGACAAATCCCCACGGCCAGCATGGCCTCCTCATACAAGAATAACAGACACAAAATGCAGCAACAGGCAATGTACATAGCCACCAGTGGTGTGGCACAACAGTCTAAGTGACAGGCAAGAGAATTGTACACATGCACCACAGCAGTCTCACTAGCAGGCCAAGTTTAATGTACACCGGCACCAGAAGGGCCTTAATGACTTGATGGGTCAAACTCTGCGACTAAGCCATCCAGGGAGACATAAATTGTACAGGCCCTGGAGGAGTTGCTCAATCTTCAGAATCTGATGCAGCCAAGGTCAATACATGTTTTGCCAGGGCAGAAAGTGGGCTGTCATGTAAGATTGCAATCACCTCCTCCCTGTGCATCAAACATGCATCACCTGCAGCATCAAATACTTGCTTACGCTACTTCAAGTTTCTCTAATGCATTCTGAACAAACAATTGCGCAAGCAAGTCTTGTCTGTGCATGGCAAGTCCTTTTCTGCAGGAGACAGCAAGCTTCATGTATGCACTGTGTAGAAAAGTTCAAGTCGGCAAGGCATCCTTTGTGGAAGCTTATTACACTGTTGTGAAGGTCTCACTGATGTTACGCATCATGTGGTGCTGTAGGTGTTACAGTCAAGTCGGAAACTGCAATGCACAAGTGTGTGACATACCTGCTTTCTCCATTCCCAGATTGTCTTCCAGCCAAGGTTGATACCTTTCAAACACCCACTGGATTCGATCACTATCCGATATAACCTTGTCCAGGATGAGAGACAGCTTTTTGCGAGGGATGGGTTTGATCCCCACAACACCCTTGACCTGTTCTGCTTGCAGCAGAGCCACCTCTGAGCTGCATCTCACACCAAGCAGGGACAGTGCTGTCTTTGCTTTCAAATAGCAATCTGCACCCAACCAGGCTACTGCATCTTCTTTGGTGTCAAAGCCAGCCTTCTGCAGCGCACATGCAGTTGCCTGATCTGACATAGCATCCACAGCGCTTCCTGCTGGTGCTGGATCTGTGTGTGATGGCACGCCAGTGATTGGCAAGGCAGGAGGGGGGCTGCTCTGCATCACCACATCAGTTCCTACAGTATCTGCTTCAGGCTGGTCTTCTAAGATGTCCATTGCAGGAGCGTGTGCGTCTACCCCACTGCCCAACTCTGGAGCTGGCTCCATCTCATGGTCTTCAATCTGTGGTGCCAAGTGCTGGAGCCAATCCATGACTGGCTGGCTGTCATGCTTGACAGGACTTGCTGGCTCATCTACAGCAGCAAGCAACATGCAATTGTTCAGTGCAACCGGGACATGCAGTATCTTGATTGTTGTCAGTGACTGTCAAGAAATTCACTTGCATGCGCCTGCAAAAATGATTGCTGGAGTCATCAACAAAGCTTTTTGACTTACAAAGATGCCAATAAAATGCTCTGGTATCAGAGTACCAACATCAGGCAAGCAAGCGGCAGGCAAGGGACCACTTCAAAGCTAATGATGCGTATCCAGTTGATGCTTTGGTGCAGACATGCCAAAGCAGCAGGTAGGGGCAGCTACCTGGATCCTCAGCCTGCTGCAGGAGCACTTCCACAAGGCACAAGTCATCAGCTTCATCCCCATGTGACAAAATGTAGGACGTCCCCAAAGCATCATCTGTGAAGTTCTGGCTTGTGGCCTTCCTGCTCCAGCTGGCCAAGTATACAGAGTCTCCTGGCCCACATATCTCGCCTGTGGTGCTGATGCTGACGTACTCATCCACGTAGACCGGCAGGTCTGCTTCTGCTCTCAACATGTGTTCATCAACTACAACAAAGTCTTCTGGCTGGAGCTGCAACTCGACTGAGATTGCTTGCTTGGCTTCGTCAGCATTGTCACGACCAGCTGGCATGACACTGATGCTCAAGCCGCACACCATGCCTTGCAGCATCTCAGATGCAGACTGGTGCTTGAATCGCAGTCTGATAGCCTTCACCACCATGGGCTCTGGGGTGCGCTGCCAACTGATGCTCTGGGGCAAGCTGAGGTTTGTGTGAGGGGACCTTGCTGGGTCAGCACACTGAGAGGGTTTCTGAACAGGACTGGCCACGGCATCTGTCCAGATTGGCAGCCGCAGAAGAGCAGGCCTGATCTGCTGTGCTTCATGGCGGGGCTTCCCCTCATCCACCTCCACCCACACCTTTGGCTGAACTAAGCAACAGTCTTCACCTTCTCGCAACACCTGGCACAGCAAGTGTGTCAAATTCACATTGTTGGAACACTAGTTTTCCTTGACCTGGTACCAATGCAAGTGCGAGGGGTGCCGTTCTGGGTAGCTGCATTTGTGCAATGGAAGTTTGTACTGTAAAATGCGCAACCTCACATGTGCAAGCATCCACAAATGCACAAGCACCTCACACATGCACCATTGACTGCCAAGTCTGCTGAATGTGGCAATGCAGGGGGAAACTTTACCTGTAGCATCACCCTCATGACTGCCACATACTGACTGCACATCAGCTTGCTGTTGATGACTGACACAGGAAACTCATCAGCTTCGTATGCCCATGCCTCACACACCGAGCGCAGGCTGGCGCCTTGATTGGCCTGACTGGGCAGAATGTCTAACTCTGCCTCACGCAATGCAGCTACAAGCTCTGTGAGGGCCCGCTTGTTGCTCACATCTTGAGCAACTCCGTGAGCCAAGTCAGCCTTCAGAGCTGCTGTCTGCTCAACATCCAAGGGTGCCTTGAGCAAAGGAGACACATCAGCAAATTGGTAGCCTTGCTGCTGGTACTGCTCTAGGAAGAAGTCCCTGATGGGCTGCAGGTGAGCCAGCTGCAGCTCTTGCACTCCATGCTTTTGAAACAGGCTTGCTGTTTGCCGCTGGGCAGTTGAGGCCTGCGGTGCTTCACTTCCAGCAAGTGAAGCAGCAGCATCCTTGATGTACCCAGCAGGATCCAGCTCCTGTAGGCCCTGTGGATCGTGCAGCTGTGCAGCAAGCTGGCTCACAGCATCTAGTACGCTGGTCAGCTGTTGCAGCTCTTCTAGCTGTACATGTGAGCAATGTGTCCTGAGAGTGTTCAGCTGGTCTGGGCTGAGAGGAGCAGCAAAAGGTGCTGGCAGAGCATCATGGCGCTGCTGAGCTTGTCCTGCCGCCATGTCCTCAGCTTCAGGTTGCTTATAGCAGAAGTTCTTGTGCAAGCCAAGGATGGTGTTGGTGATGAAGCGCTTGCTGGCTAGGTTCTGAGCTACCAGGTGAGTCAGGCGCTCCAGGTTGAATTCCAAAGGTGTTGCTTCTGAACCCACTTGTGAGTAAACATAAGAGTCAAAGCGGAAAGGGTGGCTCTGCAGCAGGTACTGGTCCATGCTGGAGTGCGTGAGCAGGTGCACAGGCATGCTGGCTAGGGTCTGAGGGAGTCCATGCTCCTGGGCCTCCTCCAAAACCTTGTTCTGCATGACAAAATGGAAAGCTCTTGAGTTCCCTGCATCATGCTGACACATTTATGCCAAGCTCGGTGTATATCTGCATTGCCGCATACTGTCATGCGCACTACATGCATCCTATCAAGTTGTACGACATGTTTGTCATGTTTTAAGACTGCTGAATTACAAAACCGCACACATAATCAGCAGCAGCAATATGTACTTGATTAAGAAGCCCACAGGTGAAAACAATGACAAATACAGTAATGAGGTACGTAACAAGGCATTTACCTGCAGCATCATGAGGGCTTTCAAGACCTTGACCAGCTCATTGTCCTCGCTCCTGACACCTAGGAACGTAGCCAAGCATGTCTGGTCTGACAGCGCACTGAAGGCACTGTTCGGCTGACAGTCATCAGCCACAAAGCCATTCTTGGAGGAATGAAACTTGTTCCAGTACAGCTTCAGGTCAGCCCACATTCTTTCAAGCCGCATGCCCTGCAATACATGCAACATGTGAACATGCTAGTGTCTGAGCCTTATGCATGTGTCTCGAGGTATATGAGCGCCCGCTCCTTGATGGTACTGATGTTTGCGATGATATGCTAATGGCAGTAAATGCTTACAGGACATGAATGTGTACATGCTACAGATGCAAAAGCAGAACTTGGCATGCAAATGTCAAAGCAAGAGGGATTTCTCACCTCAGCTGCATCCTTTTGCCTGAAGGCAGCTATATACTCATGTAGGGAGGTGTTGAGGGTTTGCTCCACGGTGACCAGCCCACGCAAAGCTGTATGCGCCCAGTTGTATATGTGCAGAGCCGGCCTGCACAAAAGCATATGTGCCACTCAATCCAGCAGAGGAACAGCAGAATGCAGACCAACAGGTGCAAAAGGCGGGTGTATGGACAGCGTATGTTTGATCAGATGCATGCCAGCCCTAGCATGGCAGCCTGAACGGCAGACAGTTCCTTGCATTGATAGCAGAGCAATGTGGTAGCAGACAGCAAGCATGGCAGAAGCAGGGAGTACTGCAACATGGATATTGCAAAACAACCTTGAGTTATGCAACATGCAAACAGCCCTGAGATATGCAACATGGGTATTGCAAACAGCCTTGGAATATGTCTGTCACCTGATGCACTTGAGCACCTCCCATTCTGAATGCCGGGCCAAGAATGCAGAAAGCAGTCCATATGCCTGACAGCGCTCATTGTCTGATGCTATGTACATCGGCAGCATGTCCAGAAAGGATGGCTGCTGTGCATGAGCCATGTCAGGGCCAGGCACATGCATGGTCCAAGGCACCTCTTTGTTCCATTGTTGGAACTGCTGTCGCAGCTGGCTTGCTGTTTGCAGGGCCTCCACCTCTGCCTGCATCTCTTGCCTGCACCAAACAGCTGTCACTTGACATGCTTTGACTGTTGTGACATCCCCAGGCCAGTGCAGCGTGCAACCCTGAGAAGTTGCATTGACCGGAGGCAAATCAGCTGCAAAACACAGGCCAGTGAGGCTTATTCCACACAACATGCAGATTGTTGGTTGGTGATGGAAGTGTCTGTCAAAGCCACAATCAGACAAAGTACAAGGTGCGACTTGCCTCCTGTTGTATGCTGCGTAGAAGACATCCCGCAACGCAGACTCCAAAGCTACGCATTCCTGTTTGCTGCCAAAGGTCTGGCGGTCAGCTTGCTTGGCCGATTCTGTGTTTAGCAAGTTGTGCAAGCCTTGGTTGAGGACCAGCATGCGCAGATCTGTAGACAGGCCAGCCTTGAGCTGCAGGCCACGCCAGCAGCTTTCCACACGCATCTGCATGAAGGTTGAAAGCCATGCATGATCTGAGGCCGCTCTAATTCGGGGGTCAATCCCCCTGTGGCTCATGACAGGTCCATAAATTGTCGCATGGACATCATCGAAGAACATGTGCCCCAGGCAGAAGGCTCCCCAACTTAGGAGGGTTACAAAATGCGCTGAGGCAGGGTCTTGCAAGGGAGGCTGCGCTCCAACCATGTCATGGTCTTCAGTAAATTGCACGCCACAGTCAAAGTGGGCACCTCCAACTACATCACCATGGACGCTGCCCAGCGGGAAGGTACGATGGACTCTGCCTGGATTGAACAGGTGGGTGGAGAGGATGCTGCTGTCAGGTGGCTGCTGCATGATAGTAGCCACCAGGTTGACCAGAAAGTGTCGCTGGGTTCTGCTGTCAGCTGTCAGAGTCTGTGCATCTCGGTCAAACATGCGAGCCATATCTGTGTCACCGTGCACATGGTTCAGGTCCTGGCTGGACAGATGTGCCAGAAAGTTGAGGACAAAGCTCTCTTTTGGTGTCATGCTCAGGGCGTCTGTGAGCCTGCAGAACACAAGGCCTTGTTAAGGCCCTGCAAGCTAGGCTAATTGGACTGCAACTGGCAAGGGTTGCGTCACTGCCACAGCCAAAATCACAATCATACGTGCGTTGCTAGTTGCAGCAGTTGCAGCTACTGAAATGTAGCTTCTCACCTGGGACAGATTTCCGCCAAAGCTGGACTGTATCTGTGCACATCAAAGAGGTGGTAGTAGGCCAGCAGTATGATGCTTGACTTGAGCGTCCTCTTGCCAGAGGCATCAGCAGCGCTAGCAGCCTGTTCAGCAACGTCCAGCCACCGCTGTGCACCAACAACAGCTGCAGCACTAGGGTTCTGAGGGTCATCAGAAGCATGGGCTGAGATCAAGGCTTGGAAGTGTCGCTGTAAGCCCACATAGGCTTCTGTGCTACAGACAGCTGGTTGGTGAGCAGCATGCTGATCCTGACTTGGCCTGCAAACCATAGAGGAGCCTATGAGCTTTGAAAGACAAGCAGGCAGTCAAGGGCTAAAATGTCAGGACAAGTAGGGGTCATGCTGATGAATATGTTGTCTTGTCTTAGGACGATGCACAGGAGTTGCTTCTTGAGCCTGCTGGCTAACATAGATGATTACTTTGTCAAGCATTGTCTGTCATCATAGCATTTGCAAGTGAGGGCGACCTTGATGTCACAACCTGACAGCTGCAACTGTTAGTATGGCTCAAACTGCTGGCATGGCTCAATCTTGATGGTGCATCAAGCCAATATTTGCACAGCACATCACAGGAAAAGGCAAAAACTGAGCAAGCTGTGTACCTCATTGCATTGGCCCAAGGCTCTGTCCAGTCACCTAACCCCACTCTACATGCGGCCCCATCCAGCACTTCAGACACATTACCATCACAGTACTGCAGAAGGTATGACACAAAGAGTCGCTGATGAGTGAGCTCAGCAAAGATACTACGCAACTGCTGCTGCAGGCGGATTGCAGCATCAGAGTGCAGCAGGGCGTGTTGCAGCTGCTCCTGAGCTTCAGCTGAGCTCAGCTCTGATGCTAGCCAGGCAATGGTGGAGTGCAGGTGCGCGCAGTAGGTGATGCTGTCTATGAGCTGCTTGCTAGCAGGGGCTGTGGTTGAGGGCTGATGGTGGCGAAGGTCTGCCAGCATGGAGGGCAGATCTTGAGCAGCACCAGCAATGGGCATCTTGGCTGCCAGGAGCAGGCGCAGCTGAGCAGTGTACAAGGCGTTAGCAAACGAGCCAATTGCACCAAGATCTGGAGCCCTGCACATTAGACTCAGACTGTCAGAAGCATGTGCAGATGCTTGAAGCAACTTGTTTGTGACACGCAACATGTGACATGAAATTTATGTACAGATTACCCAAATAGTGTGCCAGGCTGATTTGGTCATCACAGCATGAAAACAACTGACACAGGTGATGCAAACATTCTGGCAAAAGCAAGACCAAGGGTTTTGTAGCGTATGCTGCAATGAGGGACAGAAAAACACATGAAAAGCTTCTGATCTTCTGCAAGCATTACCTGTGGTTGTCATACACTTTGGGAACATACAACAGTTCAGCCTGTTCCACTCTCAACAGAACGCTGAGCCCTTCTGCTTGCTCTCCAAGGAACTGCTGAAGAACCGACCGTATGCCAGTCCTCTTAGCCCTATTGGCAGGCTGTAGAGTGCAAGGAGAGAGCAGCTCAGTCAGAATATACTCTTGCATGTGCTTGCCGATAGGCAGCCCACTGTTGAACAGTGCATGCAGACCAGCTGAGAGCTCATTCTGGAGGCCTTGTGGAGCGTCTTGGGCTTTCCCTATGCGCTTGACCAGGTCCAGCAGCAAGCACTCCACAGCCTGTGCTGCAGCTTGCGGCATGTTGAGAGCTGGTAGCAGCTGCAATAGCTCAATGTAGACTGTGTTTGCTGGCACACTACCCAACTGCAGCAGAGCCTGAAGTGCTCTGTGCAAGCATGTAACATTGTCAGCCTGCATCCCATCCAGCAGCTTGTGTGCAGCAAGTAGGATATAACGCTTGGTCGAAGCTGTGAGACTGCATGAGCTGATGTGGTGTGCTGCTTCCTGCAAACCCTTCAGAGTGTCAGTGTGCAGCTCTTCTTGCTGAGCTGCTTCTTGCAAGCCTTTCCACAGAGCAGTCACGATGAAAGCTGAGAGCTCGCGCTCAGCAAGTGTGACTGGCAGCTGACCAGCCTGCTGCTGGCCTGATCCAGTCATCTGCTTCAGCAACATGACCCCAGCTGCTAGTTGTGTCTCGTGCAGATGGAGTTGGACGTGGAGGGTGGACAGCTTGCCGTCTGGCCATAGTTGCATCAGCCAGTTCTCCACCATGCTGCCATAAGGCAGCTGTTGACTGAACCAGATACCAGGCACATCAAGCCTGCTGCGAGCCACACTCTGCAGATGTAGAAAAGATGTCAGTGAGCAGCAACAACAGAAGTCAACGCAGCCACAGCTTTGCATGGCAAGCAGTTTGTATGCAGCCATACCCAGCTGCAGTCCAAGATCAGATTGCTATTTGAGAGTACTGCATCGCACCTTTGCATAGCGGAGCCGCAAATTGGCGTCCAGAGTTAAGCAGGCTTGCAAGGCAGCTATGCCAGTGTCTGAAGCTATGCGTTCCTCCATGGCTGCTACAATGAGCTCACACCCTGAGCGCTCAGAGGACTCCAGACTCAGCAAAGCATCATCCTGCAAGCAGAGGAAGTAGGTGTTCAAGACATGGCAACACCGGATCAATGATATGCAACGATATGCTCAACACATGACAGAACATGTTTAAGATGGATATATCGTTGATGTGCATGTGAGTGAGTTGCACATTGTGAAACATGCTGTGTATGCCTTAGCATAACAATGCAAGCAATCAAGCATGGACTTTGCCAATGCATGACATCAGGGCTTGAATGCTCACCTTGATGTTGTCCATACAAGCATGGATGTCAGCAAACAGCGGAAACTCGTGTGCTGGCCGGAAACTTGCATAGTCTGCGTCACCCAGGATGCCAATGACATTGACTTGGTTCCTCAGAGCTGGCAGCTCTGCAACTGTTCTGGTTTCGCAGAGTTTGACCACGCTTTGCAGCAAGGTGTGGTCAACTGGGCGACTAGCTGTCCACTCATGATGGGCATGCATGAGAGTGATGAGGTCCAGGTTGTTGCCACACAGCCTGTGGATGATGCCAGCAAGGAAAGAGCCAACGTGTGTCTGATACAGGTCTGCCAAAGCTGTACTGAGGTTTCGGTGGTAGCCGTCACTGACGCTTCTTGCTGCCTGCAGAAATGCAAAATGAATGTACATGAAGCAGCTGGACATGGTATCAGGTGGACTTCTGCCTTGTGGTGACAGCAGTGAGTAAGATGCATATCGATGTTGTAAGGCACTTCTGCACAATGAATACGGTGCAAGCCCCAGTCATGACCAGCTGGAGAGATCCGCCTACCTTGAGGACAAGCATTGAAACAGCTTCTAAAGTCCACATTGCACTGTACTGCCACCGCAGAGGGCCTTGCAATTGCAACAACACACTGTCCAGTGCTGCCTGCCGCCTTGCAGTGTCATGAGACATGTAGAAGTCTGCAAAGGGCCGCAGCTTGGCAGGCAGATTGGCTTGTGCCTGTGCAGCTGCTTGTTGAGCAGCAGCTGTTGACCGCAGGTGCGACAGCAGATATGGTTTGGTGTGACCCCCATACTGCATCTCAGCTTCCCCTGCACCACAGACATCTAGACTCAGTTTATGGCCAACAGCATACTTCTGATATGGTGAGGTGGCCACTGGCAAGAATGGCTGCTGGATAACAGCGCTACTCAACATCTCAAGAGAACAGTGCAACTGCAACACCATCAGCAAGACAAGCATATGTCAGATCAGTCATGTTACCTAGCAGCTGCTCTGTGGAAACAACATGGCCATGCAGGACAGCTGCAGCTGTGCTGGTCCACAATGGCACTGGCAACATCTCATGTTGCGACACTCCCCCTGTGCAGCTGTCAAGATACCAGAAGTTCCAGCCATACAGGAACAGAGCTGGGTAGCTGTCAGCCAGAGCTGCACCAGGCATGAAGTGCAACAGCAGGATCCACTTCTTGCTGACATCTGGGTCAACACTGCCGGCATCATCAATCATTTGACGCAGCATGCTGACTTGGCGCTGGCTGACGTGGCGCATGTTGGCAGTGAAGACAACCACCTCAACACTGACGTCATGCTGACTATTTTGCACAGCTGCTAGGCATGCTGCTTTAGAAGTGAGGTGCTCAAGCCTGTGCACCACCAGCACCTGCATAGCATACAGACTTGGTGCTTTTAAAATCAACTCTGAAGCACGATCGCGAGGGATCGTGTGTGAGCAGGGGCTCGGGGACCACGCCTGAATATGCAATGCATTGGATTCAGCATAGCATACAGACTTGGTGCTTTTGCAAGCATCTCATGTAAGTAACTGCTTCTGTACACACAGCTGGCTCACACATTCAGCAGCATGTGAAAGCCAGCTCAATGAGATGAACTCCATCAGCAGATAGCACACTTGATGGTGACAGGCTTAGATTACCTCAGGCTGATCCATCACATAGCTGCGCAGCATTGCATGTCTACGCAGCATTTCCTGCTCCCCTGTCGCTCGCCCTACATGCAGACCACACCTTGTTAGCATGTAGATAGCATGTTGGCATACTGAACTGCCTACAGTGCAAAGCTGACATATGCAGGAGCAGCTCATGATGGGCATATGAACAGAAACTTCTGATGAGCATCATCTGAATGTCTGCACACATGCTGCTATCTTGATGCAGCTGCACTCAAGCAGTTATCAGGATGAGAACAAACATGACAGCCATCAGATGTGCAGATCTGCTGGCCTAACATCACTTTGCAAAGGCATGAGAGCAGATACCTGCTGGGAGCACATAGCCCATGTCCAGATCTGGAGTAGTACTGGTGAAGATGACCCACTTGCTTTCTGGTGGTGAGCTCTGCAGCAGCTGTGGCGAAGCTGCAGCTGCTGCTCTGGCTTGACCAGCAGCAGATGTTTCTGGCTCATCTGCTGCTGCCTCTGCGTTTGCCTTGTTCAGGTCATCAGCTGAGTCAATGCCCTCAAAGGCAAGACTGGGCAGAGGCTGGGTACCCAGAATACTGCAGAACAGCTGCTTGAGGTTGTAATGCTCCTGTCCGTGGCTGAAGAAGTGTTCATATGCAGCAGGGAGGCGGACGCCAGCATGAGCCTGCTGAAGGAAGCTGTGGGGCTTCATGATCTGCAGTAGATGTGACGCTACGGCACGCACAATCACACGCACGAGTGACTGGTCGTCCACAGCAGCTGTAGCATTTAGCTGATTGTCATCAGGCAGGCTGTTCTGAAGTACGCTGAGCAGCACTGTTGTGACTGTGCTGTCTGGCACTGCACCGTAGAATGTGCCTGGACCTAGCATTGTGATCAGTTCCTGGCCTTTGGCCAACACCTCATCCAAGACGTGTTGGCTGGCTGCATCCTTTTGAGCCCTCAGTAGCTCCCAGAAGCTGTCCACAGACACTGCATACTTCTCAAACCTGCAGGTCACCAACAGATTATAAGCCTTGCTGTATGCCTCGTCATGTGCATGCAATGTGCAAACACTCCAGCACTTTGAGTGGTGCAAAGTGCAAGAACCTGTAAAGCTGCAATGGGCTTTGGTGAAAGAGGTGCTGTAGTGTAGCAAGGTTTGTCTTGACAGAAAAGCCTGACCTGTCAAGGAAGGGTGCCTGAAGGGTGTGTAGCAGCCTGGCAGGGGTGTGCACCACAATGCGCGCCTCAGGGTGCACAATGCATGGCTGCAACAACCATCACACTTGTCAGCAGTCTCAAAGAGTTCAAGCCACGGACATAGACACAGCTGCATAGTTTTATAGTGCCACAAATGCCAGCAGGGCTTTCTTGCAACAATTGCATGAGTTGGTGAGCAGACAGCGTGGCACCAGATGGCTGCATGTTGACATGGACACAATGCACTGGTCTTTGTGACAAGCAGTACGCAGTATGTCAGCAGTACGTCAGCAGTATTTCAGCAGTATGTCACTATATGCTGGAACTACAGAAAGCTGCAAGCAGCAGAGAATGATGGCCAGCTAAATGACAGCAACACAGTCATGAAGAGCACCTTGCTGTATGAGCCAATGCCAATCTGAACATACAGCTTGGCATTCTGATCTTTGTCTCTCTGGACAGTGAAGAACTGATTGAAGAGGTCATACAAGCTGCCATGGATTGCTTCAGTGTACATCAGGAAGCATGTGTCTCCACACTCAATAGCTTTGCGTATCTCCCCAATCATCTGCTTCTGAGCCTCTGATGACTGGTCGTCCTTGAAAGCACTCATCTGGAAAACCTTTGTGCGATCTTTGTTCAGGATAGGGCTGCCGGCATGGTATGAGCTGAACAACAGGCGGTAGGCTGAATCATCTCCTGCGCAGGCAACAGTGCGCAGCTTCACACTGGTCTACTACCCAATTTGACATGTTGCAGCAATGTTAACCCTCTAACACAAGATTGTCCATCGCATGCTACTGAGTTGACACAAGCTTAGAGGCCAGTGACATGAGTGCCTTGCTGCATCAACGGCAGTTGCTACCAGAACAACGATCGCACCTGTGTAGTCAATGACCAGCTTAGGCCGAGCAGACTTGTCACTCAGGGTAGCATGCTGTTCAATGTAGCTGTGCCCGGTCTCACTCAGGCTAGCTGCCAGCACTTCAAGCGTGGGTCTGAAGTCTTCTGACCGAGGCTCAGGGAACCTGTGTGGCCCGCAGGCCTTGCGCAAGTGCTCCAGGAAAGCCTTCACCACTTGGCGGAAGTCTGAAGATGGCAGTCCTCCAAAGTTGCGCTGCAACGCCTCCAGCACAGTGGCAGTGCTCATCTCCACTCGGTCTCCACGCCTTGCAAGCCATCAACATGTGAGTACCCACTGCTGCTGAATGCACAGTGCATAGCTTACCCTGGCTCAATTGTGCTGCAACTTCAACGTGGGTATACAAAAGAATGCACAGTCATGACACTTCTGGGAGCAACACCAACATCACTGCATCAAAGTGGCCATGCGCATTTTTGGCACAATAATTCTGTTAGACAGATCAAGAACTCAAGTGCTGACTGATGGTACAGAACCCATCTTCATGTTTTTAAGAAGCACAGGTCTCTACATACAGGCTCACAAGCAGCAGTGGTGCGTCACCTATGATGCCTTGCAAGGTACTTGAAGAAGTGATGCAAGTCCCTGGAAGACCCACTGCGCCTGCCGAAGTTGAGACTAGGGTTGTTGGTCAGCTCAGCATATGCCACGCAGCAAGCCTTGATGCATTGAGCCTGCTGAGGGTTTGTGCTTGCAGCCAGCTTGACGCTCAAGAAGCTGCTGGCCAGGGTCTCCAAGTCTTGTTGAGAAGGCTCAGAACGGTAGACATTGACAGCCCGGTTGGACTTGGCAGCGTCCAGGGGTCTGTTGCTGATGGTCACATATGCCAGCTCAGCATCATCCCACAGGTAGTGCACAATCTTGAGTGCCTCCTTCTCATCCTGCACTCATGAAGGCTCCTTTTGTGGTTTTGACTTTGTGAAGCTTACTGTGGTACTTAAGCTTCTAGGCTCTCCCATTTAGCCTTGAATGTTGACTGCCTTCCCACATAGAGCCTGTTCCAAGATCACAAGTTGTGCAGAAAAGCAATGCAATACCCCTGATACTCACTTGCAGCTTATTATGATGTTGTGACAGCGAGCAAGAACAGCCATTTATGAGCACGTCTTCAGAACCAAAACTGAAATGCTTGGTGAGGACCACATCTAGCTATGTTTGCCACAGAAAATGAGCAGATGCAATGACACAGCTTACCCCTGGCAAGCCACCTTCGTCCAAAAGCACAGTCGCGATGCTGCGCTGCTGTAACTGAGCATGTCTTGTTTGCCGCTCCAGTGCGCGTGCACACACAGTGCCAATCTCCTGCAACACCGCACCATAAGCCTTGGTGAAGAAAACTCTTACATGCATATGCTGCAAGCTTGATACAGCATGCAGGCGCTGGTCTGAAGACAGAGTTACAGGCTAGCTGCAACGGACTGATGGTCGCCAATGTGCTTGCATGGGTGAAGGACAGGTACCTGTGATGTTGACTGCTCAGAGCATTGGTAGTGAAACAGGTCTACAGCATGGAAAAGCCTGAAAAGCTTGCTGGAGGATGAGCTTCCCCTCAGTCTGTCTGCTGCCAGCTTGAAACTCAGGGTCTTGCTGTTCCCTACATACATCAGTCATTGAGTCAATGTCAGCTCAACCAACAACCGAAGAAGAAAGTGGTTGTCGCGCCAAAAGGTAGGATCGCAGATGCTTGTGAATAATAGCTACTGCAGAACAAATGGCATGTGATGTGTTTGTCACTTGAGACGACAGAGTTCACAACTGATGCAACAAGCTGCTCCTGAAGGCAACTTACCTGGTGTGCCAATGATGACCAGGGGAGTTTTGGTCTCCACACAAACAGCAATGCAAAAGAAGTTCTCCCTGAGGGCCTGGTTGGGTGCAATGCCTTGAGGCAGCTCAGCAGCCTTGATGTACAGGTCAAGCTCAAACTCAATCACTGCTGCCATGTCATAGCATGGCAACTGATCGTCATCAACCTCCATTGCTGTGGCATCTAGCTCAGCCATCTTGACCAGGAACTCATGACGCAAGTGCCTGTTCAAGCGGAAGTAGTAGGCGACTGCCAGACTCAGCAGCAAGGATCTGTGCACTACCCCCTCAGTGGTCTGTGGGACTGTCTGGGGTAGGTCCTGACGGCGTTGATTATGATGCTGAATGAAAAACGCCAGCAGGTTGAAGACGCGCTGTAGATCTCGCTGACTGACAGCTGCCTCCTCTAAGTGCTGCTTCACAAAGCCCTACAGGGAGGCATCAGTAGATGTTTAAATGACCTCGAAAAACAGAGTGGTCTGGTCTGATCAACTGACAATGTGCCTCATGCACATCAAACAGGTGCGGGGATGTGACATCATCTATGCAGTCTTTTGAACAATCACGGTTGGCTGTAAGAGCATCAATGCTACTCATTGCAACCGCTAGCGAGGGTGCATGCGTCAAGGCTATCCGTAACACATCTCTGGTGATTTGAAAGATGTACCTGAGCGGTGGTGATGTAGCGCATGAGCAGCCTGCAGACATCTTCCGAGAAGTCCACAAGACCGGTCCTCTCTATTGCCACCTGCTGCAGCTTTGCCGTGACATAGTCCTTCTCCTGTGCAGCTGACATGCTGCCAAAGGCCCACACCACCTCCTCCATTGACGCAGGACAGGGGTGCACAGCATAGCGAGAGCTGAAGTTGTGAGTTCCATCAGCCTGCTGAGGAGCAAACTCTGGCCTTGCAGGGTTGATGGCAGCCACCCAGAAGATGTTGCTGGGGAGCGCCACCCCCTCAAAGCTCTTGTCAATGAAGATGCTCTTCATCTCCCCCATCATGGATGATGAGTTGAGCTCATCCACAAAGAATGTGAAGTGCTGGTCAGGGCAGGCGGCGGCTCGACTGATGAAGGGTTTCAGCTTAGCCCACATGTCTGGGAGACTCACTTGAGCATGCATTTGCATGGCCTGGAATGTTGACAGGTTGCTGACTACAAGGAAGCTGGCCAGTGTGAGCAACACAGACTGTGAGCGCTGAGGAGTGACAGCCTCTGCGGGGTCCAAATGGTCCAGGGTCAGCTCATCTATGCAAGCCTGAGTGTCATGCGGTACTGCCTGCCAGCTTGCTGGGTCCAGCAGATACGCCTTGCTTGCAGCTGTGGCTTTGTCCACAAGCCCATCAGCTGTGCCAGCTGCTTGCAGAGTGTGCAGAACATACGCAAGCTGCTCATGGTCAAGCAGCTTGTTGCTTGTCAGTTGCAACCCAATGAAGTCAATGAGTGCAGACAGGAGCTGGTTTACAGCACGACTTGCAGCTGCAGTGGGTCTGTCAGTGAGCTCAGTAACCAGTTGGCATGCCGTGCTGTGCAAGGCAGCCACATCGCAGCCCCTTTCTCTGATCTGCTTCAACCTGTCCATCACAGATGGCTTGGGCGCCTCAGGCTGTGCATGATCCTGCTGGTTTTGCAGGACTGCTGCCAAGACAGCATTGTTGGCAGCAGGCTCAGGCGCATCTGCTGGCAGCAAGGCATCATGATGATCTGTGGCAAAGGTTTGCAGCAGCCCAAGCAGAGCTTCTTGACGAGTGTCTCTGGAAGCATTGCAGGCAGTGATGAGCTCATGGTAGACTGTCAATAGCTTGGTCTTGCCTACCCCAGTCTCTGAGCTCATTATGGTGCGCACACCACTCTGGCGGCGCTCCTGCACCACATCCACACATATGTCATGCATGCTGAAAGCCAAGAAAGTGAAATATGCACTGTGATGTGATAGAGCTATGGTACAGCAAAGCAGAGGTGGCACTCTACCCCCATCATCAAATGCTGTCAACACCTACATATAAAGCACAAGCATTTCACATGACCTTGACAGGTCTGAATGCATGGGAACAGTACCTCTAAGTGAAGCATCTTCATAGTGTAGTCCAGAGTCAAAATGTAGCGATGTCTGTGCAGGACCTCATGCACCAGTGCTTGCTTGCTGCCACTGCCTAGCAAGGCAGAAGCCAGCAGTTCCTCTCGTAAAGCCACTGTGTTGTACTGCTGAGGTGCGTCTGTGAAAATCAGGCGAGCTGTTACAGGCTGCAGATGTCCCTCAACCATATAGGGCCTGAGAGCATCCTGAAGCTTGCCACCACATGGAATGATGTGCTGCTGGCAGAAAGGATCCATCTGATCCTGTAAGCTGACAACCTACACACACGCAACAACATCAGCACTGCTGTTGCAGTCTGTTGTTGGCAACATGGCTTTTCCTTCATCCCATGTAAAAACACCATGTAGTTTGACACATGCAGTGACTCAATGCTATAATCAGCAAGGCGCTATTTCTGCATCTGAGTAAATGGCAGCTTTGCAGAACGCTGACTTGAACCAGCCGTGAGTACAAGGCTGGGTACCAAAGTGATCATCTGTACCAGTCACCTGAATGTGGCCCTCATGGTACAGGAGGAAGGAGTGAGGGTAGGCGTCCCAGTCAGAGCGGAGTGACTTGTTGACTAGCTGGCAGCACTCTCGCACACCAATTTCAAAGATGATGCTTCCAAAGTGCAGGTAGCAGTCATCCCTGAGACCGCCAGCAAAGAAGGCAGCTCGCCGATGCAGATGGCGCATGAAGTTGACCAGGCGCAAACGACTTCCAAGGGGACCCGCCCTGACACAGCAGACACCATTTGCTTGTATGAACAGAGAAGAACTCAACCCACGTCCAGTGTGCACAGCATAGGCATCCTTCAAGGCAAGCATACTCAGACAGGTGGTGTGAAATCTCACGCAGGACAATAGGCAGCAAGCAAAGCAGCAAATGGGTGCCAGCTGACTTGTGCTCAAGCACACAGTGTGACAGAGCAATCTCGTTCAACTTTGTGTAACAGTTGGAAAGACTACCTGTCAATGCCATGCGGAGACTCAGCTACAATGCGGTTCACCATGGTCTGCAGCTGCCCCAACAGCTGTTTGCACTCCTGTGGTGTGACTGGAACAGAGTCCAAGTTGAAGAACATGTGATCCCTGTACAACTGGATGCCGGTGTGACGAGCCACATCATCTGCCTCTGTGGGGGTTGTGTCCAGCAGGCACCTGTTGCCCCCATAAGGATGAGGTGTGAAGAAAAGCTTCAGTAGTGGGAAGACCAGCGAGCCAAAGTTGTGATGGTCAATAGCCCTGCAGAGAGTCAGCTCACGCTCAGCCAAGATACAACAGCTGCCATGCAGCAGACTGTAAACAGCACCGTCAGGATGAGTGTGTGCTTTGCATCAAGTTGAGCCATATCACCACCACTATAATGCATGAGATGCAAGGTATGGCTGAATTCAAACAGAGTGATGAAGCCATGCTCATGATGCTACAGATGCAAACACACAGAATTGCAAGTGGGCACATGAGACTCACACTTGATCTGGGTCAATGACCTGAACTCCTGTCCGAGGCTCAGCGCTGTTGCCGACAAGATCAGCCAGCACAGGAAGCTGCAGGAACATACCAAACACAGCCCCAGAATGAGCTGGATACAAGCGAGCAAACGGGGACAAAGTCTCTTGCAACACTTCTCCAGGCACTGCATCTGGGATCTCTATGTCAAAGGAGGCTGTGACGCCAGGGAGAAACGCAAACACCGAACCTGTGGCTGGATCTGCAACAGCACCCTCCACCAGCATCTGGTAGAACAGGTGGTTGACCCAACTGAAGTTGGCATAGCTGGAGATGAAGAACTGGACATGCGGTCGGGTGTTCTGCTCGCTCAATGCCTTTGCAAGGCAGCTTATGACGCCTGCTGCAGTGGTGGCTTGCCCTATTGTCACTGACACTGGAGCGACAGCCTGTTTGGCAGCGCTTGCAGCCATGCTGTGGGACTTGCCAGAGCCTGCTAACCCACAGAAGCAGCGCACTGAGTGTCGCATGTGAAGCTGTGCTGCAGCTTCAGCGGGGCTCAATACATCCTGCTCCTGCATTCTGACCACTGTCATCCAGCTCATGGTGCCTAGCAATGCCTCATGCCCAGAGGCAAGTATGTAGTCAATGCTGACAGGCAGCTGCTCACTGCTGACTCTGATCTGGAAATTGAGGACTTGCTCCCTGAGATGAACTGGCAGTGACTCCAAGCCCACCATGCTGAACGACAACTTTGTGCTGCAGCACAAACACCTCGAGTCACAGATGTGGTTGAACGAGCTCTTGGAACTCACTGCATGTTTTGGAGCGTAGGAACCTAGTGCAGCACTTTGAAGCTGCACTTTTGTAGCTTACATTGCAGATCTGACAGCAAAAGTGCCATGACAAGTTTGTTAAAAAAATGAATGCCTGATTTGCAGCCTTGACACAAGGAGATGGCACATCTGTGATGCATGGGTTGCAGCAGGCAGGAGCAACTGGTCATGACTCACCTGTGATGTTCAACACACTTCAGGAATCTGTCCACGTCACTGGTGTGAGTGTCATGCGAACACCAGAGGATTTCGCCAGGCTTAATGCATGCTGTTGGCTGCAGCGTCATCAGTATGCGATGAAGAGGCACAGCTTGGTCGGGAGCCACCACTACACGCTGACCAAGGTGTTGCTGCCGAGCCATCTGCAAACAAGCCAAAAGAGGTAAGAGATGTTGCTTGCCTTAGCTGTGTCTGGTCTGCCTCTCTGCATCAGCACACTCTATGTAACAGATCGGCTTTCTAAAAAGGTCCTCTACAGATGTACGGTAGCTATTTACTGTAACTGATGATGTATCCGTTACACACGTGTGTAGCGGATACATCATCAGCTACACTCTATGTTGCATGTTGCTGAGTGTGCAGACTGTACAGAAACTCAAGTTCATGAGGCACGTCCATACAAGAAATGATATGTCTGCAGCTTTTCAGCCCTGCACCTGAGGGGGCGTCATGGATGTCAATAGCTGCATCAGGTGACCGACAGCCTCCAACTGCCCAATGCGTCCCGCCTCTTGTTGTTCATCAGCTTGCATGTTCTCACAGGCAGTCTTCAAGGTTGCATTGGACACGTCACCAAGTGTAGGGACTAGCATCAGTAATTGCCGCAGTGAATGTAACTGCCTACCTGCCTCACCTGAAACAGCAGTGTGTGCTAACCAGTCCCAAGTTGCGCTTATGGCAGTTGGCCGATCACTTTGCAGGCTGAGTATGTTTGAGTCAACAGTGCGTACAAGGTTGCAGCCAGGAAATGGACCCCAAATGCGCTGCAGTTGCAAAGCTGCTTTGAGCCACATCGAGATTTTACTTGGTATGCGACATCTGCAAGGCAACATGCAATACAGTGTTTGCTGTACATACCATCACCGAGCAGCGCCTTGAGCAACTCTGAGGCAGCCACGAGCTGGTGCGTGCTCAGGAACAATGACAAATTGTACTTGTCGTGAATTGCTTTGATGTTGTCCTGCCAGCTAGCCAAGACTTGCTGCAGGTCGACTGCTGCTTCCTCCAGGTGTTGTAAGCCGTGAGCCAGCTCATACACAATGTCGTCTGGTGTGTACTGATGATCAGGATGACCTGCTGCACGCAAGTGCTGCTTCACACCTTGGATGCCCAGCACCTCCTATGTTGCAACAACAATCTTTGGGCAATCATATCAAGTGTTCAACACTTCTTGCAACCAGTACTGTGATGCAAAGTAGGCTTGTGTGTGCAGCACACAAGGTTCAGGTTACTAATTTTCTACAAAATCAGTCTGAGTGCATAGTAGCTGCAGCTGCAGATGTACAATTGTGTAAGTTTGACCAGAAGAGGTTGCTGAAGTCAAGCAAACTTGACAGGTGTGCAAAGGTAGCTAGTCTCTAATCCCGGCTCAATGACAACCGCACAGCATACCTTATAGCATCCCAGAACGATGTCAATCTTCTCATCAAACTCAACGGGGTTGTGCTCCTGATGGCGGTTGAGGTACAGCTTGCTGACAAATTCTGCCAGGCCATCACTACTCATGCGTTGTTCCTTGTGGTATGATGTGTCTGCCAGTGCATAAGTGCACAACAAGGCTGGCTGTTGATGCGCCTCAGCAGGCAGCTTGACAAGGAACTTTCCACTGTTCAACAGCTGATCCAGTTGCAGACTTGTTGTCTGTATCTTCTGCTCGCTGTTGTTACTGAACCAGTTGAGGATGAGCTCCATGTTTCTGACAACTGCTTCAAGGCATGCAACTGCAGGCAACAGCATACCGGCTTCATTGGCTTGGCCTGATGGCCCTGCATCTAGGTGCAACTCCCGCACCTGCATTGAGACATGCAGCTTGTCACCAGCTGAGCTGCATATTTGCCTTCCAGCATAATTGGCCATCTAGCGCTTCACCAACTTACGTGTGTTCATGACAAAAGAGCTCATAGTATGAAGCTGACAATCGCATTATGCTGGGTATTATTCTTTGCTGGTAGATGGTTCTGTGGGGTTTCAAGTGGGATGCATGAGCTTGCAGTGGATACAGGAAGTAAAACAGCATGCAAGTCTGTCAAGCTCTTGCAATTGAAATGCAAACCCTATCCTGCAGATTTGCCCTGAGGGGAAGGAACTTACATTGTGCAGAAGACCTGAGAAGGATTCAGCTGTCAAGAATGCTCCAACAATTCGCTGAGCTTGCTGCACGTCAGCCAAGACCCCAGCATCATACACCTCAGACATGAGCTGCCCAGTCACAAGGGAGACCTGACTGTCAAAGCGCCGAGACCCCTCTCTGCATCAGAACAGCAAACAGTCAGGCAAGTAGCACAGGCACAGCTGAAGAGCACATTGTGAGCTGTGCATCATGAGCTTGACAGATCTGAATTATGCTGACCACTTTGTCAAGTTTTGGCGGTAATGCAGGACTGCCCATGTGAGATCTGCCTGGTTGCTTACATGCCATAGAATTTCTCCTGCTTGATGAAGCTCCAGAAGGCGTTGCAGGCATTAACCCTCCTGAAGAGCATCTTCTCAGAACCAGACAGCTCCCCACAGCATTGACGCACACTTTCCAGCACCCCAGCAGCCTCCTGAAATCCCAGGGTGCTCAAGGTGTCGAGAGCAAGCTTGCCCTGAGCCAGGTTTTGCATGGTCTTGAAGCTGTCATCCTGACACTTGCTGAGGCCATAGCCCTCAATCGTGATCAGGATGTGTGGGAGAGCATCTGCCCATTGGGTAACGGCAATGGCATCTTTGATGTTGTTTAAGCGTGTGACTACGCGTATGCTACGCTGAGCAGTGACAGCCTGCTCCCGATGGGGGTCAGCTGCAGGGTAGAAATACTCGGCCACAACCTGCAAAACAGCGCAAGCTATGCTGCTTTGCCACAACAGACATGGACAGGGCCAAAACATCTTGGCAGTGATTGCCTGAGAGGTGCAAAATGGTTTGGCAAATATAAATTGAGCCAGGGCTAAAACTGAGCATGAAGTAACAGGATGTGCACAGGTGCTGAAGTATGCACGTGCCTGCAACTCTGCGGATTCATCCTTTCCAGCCAAGAATTGACGTGCCACATCCAAAAAGCCCAGCTGCAAATTTTCCTCATTCAGAAGCTTGGCCAAGTCCCCATGCACAGCATCTAGTACCCTCCCAATGGTCTCTGACACTGCAGGTACTGTAAGGCCCAAAGGTGCTGGCTCAGCTAGGAGAAGGTTGACTTCGTCTCCTTGCTCTTGCTCTTCATCACCTTCTCCTGAGAGGTAAGCAATTCATGGTAGGGCACCTGACTTGTTGTTGCAGGCAGTGAACAACAGGCAGAGCTTGATCAAAGCATGATCAGTCAATGCCATGCAAGACGGCGGGCAGTGCTGTTGCTTGGGTGGAGTACTCAAACAAGCATCATGCAACAATTTCTGCAGCTAGCTAGCTACACAGATAGCTATATATGGCTCCTCATTCATCTGACATGTGCTAGAAGGGCCAAAAACTTGCCACAACAGGTGAATTTGTTGAGCATTTCACCTCGTAGGTTTATTAGCCGATCTGTCTCACGCTGCCAGCTCTGCTGAAGGTAGGCATTGTACAACGCACTGTCCTGTGCAGCAAAGTGCTTCACAAAAGCCACATGGTCAGCTGATGCAAACAAATTGTGGCATCTGTCCAGTATGCCAATCAGCTGCTGGCCAGTGGCTTTCTCCTTGAGGGCAACAACATGTCTCAGCTCTTCAGCGACTTGAGCAACAGCGGTCAGGCGTGCTGCGCTGTCTGAACCCAGGAACTTCAGAAACTGACAGCACTGCTCCAATTGACCCCGCATGTCAATGAGCTTGACTGTGACCATCACATCATTGCAGCCATCCATTTCTGGCAGGGCAGCAGCAAGCTGGCTGAGCTGCAGAATGCTGCCTGTGCCTAGGTTGTCTGTATTTTCAAGCCAGGTGAGGGCAGAGAGAACCTCATTGACTGAGGTCAGGAAGCCAGAGACGGCAGCATCTGTGTGCATCAGCTGTTCTGCATGCTCGGGTATCATATTGGCAGCAGCACAGTAGACGTTGAACAGTGCAGGGTTTTGCACAACAGCAAGGCATCTGTCCAAAATATTCTCCTGCATGGCACCGAAGGTCACCATTGACACGTAGCGTGAGTAGATATGCACAGTCCAACACCAATGGTGGAAGTTTGCAACTGATGCAACGTCATGCATGTATATAAGCTATACAAGCTTGCATTGTGGCCTCAGGAGCCTCTGACATTGCTTGATGTTAGCATTGCAACACTGAAGTGTTCATCATGCTCAGCTCAGTGAGGGGAATACAAGATGGACCTGAACAATAGTTCACCTCATGTATGGCACCTGGCCCAAAAGCTGTGAGGCAGAGGCACAGAATGCATGTGAGCTCTTCTGAGGCAGCAGTTGAGGTTGATTTTTGGCCAAACATGCCCTTGAATGGGATGAGCCTGTCCTTGAATGACGGCGCTGGTTGGTGATGTGCTGCGTCCCAACCATCTACCATGGACCCGCAGAATGCTGTGCGCTGCTCCGGCCTCTCACTTGCAGCCAAGCCATGGAAGAAAGCCACAGCAAATCCTGCAGTTCAATTGCATGTGATAACTGAACATACATGCATACAAAAATTGCCAGACATGCAATAAAGGTACAGGGGCATTGAACTTTACCAGCAAATTGCTGACATCACAGACATTTGGATAGACGGCACACCGAGAGAGACAAGCTGTGATAGTCAAAAAGCATGGATATGTGTACTTAGCATCAACAGTGCAATGCTCAGGTGTAGCAAGGTCACCTCTACCAGCTACGCTCTTGGAACAGGCTTGCATACGCTCTGCACAGACAGATCCAAGCATATGAAGCAGGACATCTGACAGTACTGCCTTCTCAGGGAGCATCTCCTTTATACAAACTGCAAATGCTGCTGCCGCTGCTGCCACCTCCATGCTGTTGCGCTGCAGCATTGAGCATCTCTGAAAGTATGTCGCCACCCACTGCAACATCAGCAACATCCACGCTGCCAGCTTTGTTGGAGTTGCTGGGAGATGCAATGTGGGCTGCCATATCCTGCAACACATTTTGTGCTGTCAATGGCACAAAATTGACCAGCAGGCATTGTTTCTACAAAGCACGCCTCTGAGTCAACAACAAAAGCTTGGTCCTGCTGGGTGCTAGATCAGCCGTCAGCATCACACACATTGGCAGCAGAAATGCTTGCATTGCTGGCTTGCGTATCAGGCACAGGTCTGTGCTGGTGAGTGTGCAGACATCCTGTACCTCTTCACAATATCTGCAAACAACGGCAAGACCTGCTGCAGCCCAAGTCCCTTGCAGGCATTCTCAAGGAGCAACTGCCGTCCAACATTGTGTGTCACATGTTCAACCCATGGTCGGTCTGGCAGGTTATCTGCCAGATACAGGCCATGCTGGTCAGAGACAGCAGCCAGGTGGGTCAATGGCCTGGGCAGTTGTACAGAGCAACTCACTAATGCTGCTGCCAGAGCTTGTGGAAGAGCAAATGATGCCTGCACCAGAGCCTGCAAGCAATGTAGCATGAGCTCTGTGTTGCTGTATAAGATTATTGTCATCTCAAGGTGGCATTCCAAACCACAAGGTAGAGCAACACCATCTGACCGAGTGGAAATTGCTGCTGCAAGCTTGCAGCGCCCACTTTCAATCGCTAGTGTTGTGCATGTCCCATGATCCATACTGGATGCGCAGCCTCTTCAGCAGGTATGCACAGCACATCAATGTGTACCCACCAGAAATATGTTCGTCGCTAGTGTCGCACACATTCATGGGCAGACCTGTGCTGTGTCAATCACAGACTGAGCAGTCACCTTGCTGACCAGAGTGTTGATTTCAGGCTCCAGCTGCATCATACGCGTCAGCACTGCCTCCAGGTTCTTTTTCTGCCAGAAGGGCGACATGCCCTTCATGTTCTCCAGCAGGCACAGCATGAGCTTGACAGCAGGGTCCTGTGCCTCATCTGCAAAGTCTGTTTGCCCCAGACCTACGCTCTTGAATAGCGTTGCCACTAGTTCAGCAAATCTGACAGGATTACTCGTGCGAAGACTGTAGTCAAACAGGCATTTGTCACCTGCATCAGTCAGCAGTATGTTTGTTGCAGGGTTCACATGGCAATTCTCAAGTTGCAAAAGCAGCACACCTTGATTTGCACAAGAAGCACATTGGCAGGGCAAAAGGCTGCATGAGGCATCGTTCATCGGGGGAACTTACGTGCAACAACTAGAAAGTCCGGCCGCATCTCTACAGTGATCAAAGTCTGCACTGCTTGCCCGAAGAAGACATGGTCACTCAGCAGATCCTGCATTCACACACTCTCTCGCAAGAGCTACTAGCCGTACACATGAGCAAATATATGGTATGTCACATGCATGACGCCACAAGATGTGATGTGCAACAAGCCATGAGCAGACCCGGACATTCCCCAGACATAGCATCAAAATGCAGCGTTGCTTATGCATCTACATTGTGTTCACCAGCAAACGCAAATCTCCTGTCAAGCCATACCTTCTTGAGCTTGGTGAAGATGAGCCAAAATGCAACATGCTTGTGAGTTTCAGGGTCCACAAACGGCAGCTGGACAGGGTTGTCGGGTCCTGCCAGGAGCCCTGGCTGAAATAACTCTGACACATGGATGTTCGTGCTCAGCATGAGCGATATCAGCTGATGCCAGCTCTTCAACTTTGAACCACTTGAGGCCCTGTCTGTTGGAGTTGCGACCCCCCTACATCATCGCACGCGCTCATTGCAAGCATCACCATCAAAGGCTGGCCTGCCTTATGGTCATGTTCTGCATAACCAGCTGTGAACGGATACTTTGTACAGGAATTGCATCCAGACATAAGTGCACAAGCAGTCATGGCTAGACAGGCACCTGGCAGGGCACAAAGCAAGCGCACCTAAAATTGTCCAGAATGACGACCACCTTTGCAATATTGCACCAGGCTGTGGCTGAGAATAGCCCAACTGGCCGAACTCGGCTGGTGCCAAGGGCAATGACATGCTCACGCAATCTTGGCCCAAAGTGCTCCCACATATCAGGGTTCAGGTCTTGACAGTTCAGCAACACCCCAGACATGTCGGGACTGGATCCAAGAGCCTGGCATATACAGCTACACATTGATACCTGAGAAAGTTTCAGTTTTGCGCTCATCACACAAACTCTTGCTTCTATCACCTTGTGTACACTGTGATACAGGCCTGCTTCACCAAATGCATCATGCAGATGGGAAACACTGCACTCAATCACCATGCCAAGCATCCTGCCAGTGAGAACTGATTCCAGATGCAGCATACGCTGTTGTTGATGCTGTATAGCCAGGGAGTACCTCTAGAGTATCTGCAAAGGTGCATAGCGCGCCATCGACCAGCTGCAGGGTCTGAGCTGCTTTCCTTCTTGTCATTTTGCCAAACATGCTGACATAGGAATTGCTGCAGCCAGGATAACAGGTTCATTCAATAGGTTGTTGAGCATGTTGCAATGCACAGATTGTGTCCATTGTAACAGTTTCTTGCAACAACAAATACTGCGCGATCTGGCAACTGCTTTGACAACTGCATGATCTGGCCTGCAGCCTATCCTGCAACATGCAAAGCAGGATAAATTTAGTCCACAACTGTACACAGGCACATAGTAGCTGTTTGATTGGGATACCGTGTCGTCAACAACGCCATGGCCATCATCAATCCTGCAGGAAAATCCAGTTTTGTCCATCCAGGCAAGGCTGCCTTGCTGCTCAACGCCAATGCCAGCTGCTCAATGTGAGTTAGCAACTCATCAGGTGTGCAGTGCGCTGACATCGCGCTCCAGACACCGACCAGTGCACGCCAAGCATCAGGACTGGTGCTCATCAGCACTTCGTGCGAGGACATGACCTGATGGACGGCAGCCCATTCAAGTGGAACCAGCTTTGGCATCTGCAACACGCAAGAGCATTTGTGTAGCATTTGACAGGCAGAACAGCAGGCACTGAATGCAGCATGCAAAATGACCTTGCTATTTGTGCTAGGTGCTGAAATTGCTGATGCTGAATGATTATGTGCTTCCAGCATGCCATACGAGAAGCCTGCTTCCGGTAAAATGATACTACAGTTGCAGACATCAGTGTGATGTGTGATTACGCACAGTATTTATTAGAGGATCTTGCCTCATCTACCATGGGTGACGGTGTGGCTCTAGCGTGCTGGGTTGTGGCAGCTTTGGAGGACGGCTCGTCCAATTGAGATGTTGCTGGTGCGGAAGGTCCCACATTCTCATTATTGATCTGCAGACTCGTGCATACATCAGCTGTTTCATCTTTGCCAGTAGAGTCTGTCAGCAACCTTTGCCTTTTAGGTACAGGGCTGTCCCCCTTCTGCAGTGTAACAGTAGCTTGTCTAAGGCATCGAGGTGACGTTGAATACATGCATCAGGTGCACACGCTGTGTGCAATCCGGTCATGCATATGGTACACACATACACATTCTTACTTTTCCATCATGGCCGTTATTTTCGGAGCATCCTGGCGTATGCATTGTTGCCTTGGCGCTGTTATGTGCGTCTGCCGGCGAAGCAGCATTGGCGTAAGTTCGGGACTTGCCAACATCTGCGGCCAGGCGCGGAGGCGCAGACGAGCTCATCTGCAACACCTTGTCAGATGGATGGGACCAGAGCGCTCAGGCTTGTTAGGTCTGACCAAGTCACTGTCACATGCGTGTTGCTTGGTTGTCCAGGCGCGCAAAGCAATCGGAAGATGTGGTATGGAGAAGCCTTCAATGCAATCGCAGTAGCAGGAGGCACCTGCTGCCAGGCTTAGCCTATGAGTGACGGCGTTCACCTGTGATCTATGGGAGATTCGTGTTGGAAAGGTGAACGGACTCTGGCGGAGAGATTACCTAGCTGTCGGCTAAGTCTGTGCTTGTCCTAAAACGAGTACATTCTGTGCCTGCCGGACGCTTGCTTACCAGTCCTACGCAGTCGGTTTTCAGCACAGCACAAACCTCAGCACGGGCAGCATGCCTTCGAGCAGTATGGCCCCCGCAAGACTACTGAACACCGTACTCGACAGAGCAGCATGTTGACGGAATGCAGTATGCAGAATGTCGGTCACATTATCACACCGGCAATGTCGCAACACCCTGCGATGCTGAGCAGCGCAGATCTCGTATGAATCGATGCGAGTTCCAGCATAAAATCTCAGGGCTCTTCTTGGCGCTCTTCATCTCGTGGCCGTGTTGAACACGGGCCGCGCTCTCTTATGCGCCTGTTACAAAGCAAGCTCAAGACAGGGTGATGACTATTGCGTCTAGGGTGTCTGGCTTAATGATCACCATTACAGAGCACTTTTGTCTGATGAGCTTGCATTTGCTCCTGTATTTGCAGCCTCGGCAGCAACTGGCCGCCTCATACGTTGAAATTTGGGTCTCTTTGCTTTCAGCACAGAGTATGTCAGCCAGTAGTTGAACAGCATGACCCTGCTGAGTCCCTTGGCAGACCTGCTGACTGAGCTGTTTCCAAACGATAGCCTGTCCAGCACCTACACACCAAAACTTGTTCGGCAAATAATCTGACTCATTGCACACAAAGGAGCTGCGTATGCAGATTTGACAGCATGGAGACACTGTCGACCGGCCAGATGGCGAAAGAGCCTTGAAGTAGGGCAAGCCCTTCATCAGTCTGCACATGCTGCTTGCGCTGTGGAACACACCCCCTATGCCTGAGTTTGTGCTGCCATGAGCACACAGTACTTCTTTGGGCTGCATCCCAAGACTTGCAGCAAAACATGAATGGGGGCGCACCTCTTCCCCAGACTCAGACCCAACACGCCCTGGCTTGTCATTGACAAACGTCAGGCCGCAAAACTCGTTCACACAGAATGCCTCAAAGGAGTACTTGATGAGGGAGGTGTGGGCAATCCAGCGCAAGCCCTTGGGTACATTGCTGGCATTGGCATAGTAGCCACCAAAGACAATGAAGACTGTCATGATGGCAGGTCCCAGAGCCTGTGCTGCATCACCTGTGCCAAATTTGCCCTGTCACTGCACATGCCTATACTGAAGAACTGTGATGGGTGTTACCGGTGTTACAACACAGGTGCCCTCAAATTCCATGCCAGCAAGGTGTGGAAACATTCATCGTGATCACCTTCAAGGGGAGCAAACACGTATGATGCAGAAGACAGCACCACAGGCAAGAAAGGAATGAGCAAAATTCAATCAGGCGAAGAACGTGGAAGCAACATCAAGCCATAAGAACAAGCAAAGTACCAACTGTCATGTCAGAGAATGATCTCTAGCATGGATGTACAGACACGAAGTGCAAGAAAGGTATGAAATACCAGTTGGTGCAATGGAGCCAACTGCAAGGCCCATGGAGGAGGCAGTGAAGGACTCCAAACATGTGATGCCCATGAACCTCACAAACCTGTGCCATAACACGTGCCATAATACAATAAATGATATGAAGCAACAGCAAAGCAACAGGATTCATGCTTGATGCAGTTTCAGATGCTACCGCAGGCTGTTGTCAGCAATTACAGTATCTTTTCAATAAACAACTAGCCCACCAAACAAGGCTGCTGAATGATCATCTTGTCCAACACAGTGATGCATATCTGGCTGCAGCAGACTGCTTGTACCATGCACATGTTTTTTCGGTAGCAAATGTGATACCTTCAACCTATGAAGAACACTGCTGCTTTGCCTCTGCGTACCTGCTCCATTTGCGGTGCAGACCTGTGGTAGGATACACCAATGTGCCAAACACACCAGGGAACAGAGCGCCAATAGGCAGCTCAGCCAGTAGCTTGGCCAGGAAGTAGGGGCCCATGTCGTAGCTCTTCTTGCTGCGCTCACGTGTGACAATGGTGCGTTCGGCGGGGAAGGTGGTGCAAGTCTTTACCAGAGACCCCATTGCCGTGTTGATGGCAGCCACCTGGGTCAGTCAGCAACCTCGTCAGTCAAGCTGAGCCATTGCCTATATTGGCAAGTAAGTGGCTTGGGTGGATCAGACTGTGCCTTGCATGCATAAGGGAGTCCAGTAGAAATGGGAGGAGGGGAAAGTCAGGTTCATGTAGAAAATGCAGCTCTTCTCAATCCTGCAACGTCTACTTTGATTCAGAAACGTCATCCCTACACTGGAAACCTAAACTCAGAAACATCTGGGGACAGTAAAAACACGTTTCTACACTGTGGAGATGTTAGAGGGTTGCAAAGCAGCAGGTGAGATGCAAGGTCACCTGAAGAAGGCCGAGTCTGTCTTGTATAGCGGTCTGAGAGAGCTTCATGCGGTTGAAGATGGAACCAAAGATGAGAGCAGCCGAGACGTTGGCAATGGTGCGGGCCATGATGGTGGCTCTGTCTCTTGAGATCTGCCTCCAGGACCTCTTCAACAGCAGCTGTGCCTGCACTCATGATGTGCACATCAGCAGTCTTACACACGGCATGACTTGGGGATCCAGCATAATAGGTCCACCAGCCTGTCAGGGGTGATACGGAGTTAAGACCCATTACAAAAGTGCCCTACAAACCCTAAGCACTAGAGCCCAAATGGCTGTCAGATGCTCAGGGCCATGACTCTTCATTGTGTTGGGCCATGCATCCCTGTCATATGCACCGCCTCTCTGTGCATCCGCTGAATAGCCTCAATCCACCTGCCTGTCATGTCCTGATCAGATGCGCAGCATTGCTACCTGAGATTGTTGAATGACCATCACACACGTGTTGTATGACATGACTGTCACACATGGCTTGTATAACAGGAAATCTCAAGACCCAACTGTCAAAAGCAAGCATCTTATGCAATGGCAGAGAGACTTGTGACTCTGCCAGTGCCAGCACAACAATAAGCAGAGAATACTTATGTATACACACAGCTGCTGGTGTGACTGATTGCGCAATTTTGCTGGCACTGCATGATATGCTTGCACAGGTAGCAGGAGGATAGGTGGTCATGCACACAACGCTCCATGTCATTACATAAGATGATTGTCATCAGACTTGGCGTGCATGAGCACATGCACATCATGCAAGCGACACCATTGGCAGGCTTGTGCACATTCTCATAAGAAAGCAGTTTTGTATGGTCATACTCAGCAGCTGCTAAGCATAATCAGCTTGTCAGCAGCTTGTGCTACATCCATAACAAGTGGGATGCTACTCTGCGGTCGCCTCTGCAGAGCAGCCATCTGCTCCTGTGCAGATTCAGTGCAGAGGCTGTGCTGTGCAGGTCATACAGACAACATGAGTATGCAAAAACTGTGCATCTTCATGCCTTGTATACCACATCAAGAAGGGTCAAATAAATCAGTACATGCGTGTCAAAGTTGCCAACCTGTCTCTGCCAGCTGCATTGAGGCCGGTCCAGGGAGGTGGGTGCCTTCAGGCTGTCCTGCTGTGCTGCCCTGGCAGAGCCTGCAGCCTGCATTCCTGTGCTCTGCTTCTCCAAATATGCAGCTGCCAGCTGATTTACACGCGACCTGCAACATATCCAATTGTACACACGCGCTGATTCGCACTTGCAAATGCAGTCAGGTTGGTATCACACCCACTTGCACAAAGCGTGCTAGCTTAAAAAGTTGGCAAACATTGGAAGGCTTATGCATGCATCATGCATCTTTAGTCCAAAAATGCGCAAATGCACGCAGTCACCACCGCAACAAAGTAAGCCAGACATTGAGCATATACTGACAGCCAGCATAACTTGTGCTTGCAAGCACAATTTCATGGCTTTGATACAAAATCTGCCATGGGCATTCAGTGCATACCTGGTTTCCTGCTGAGCCTCAGGACTAGAGGCATCTACAGAAATGAGGTCAGCCAGAAACTCGGCAGGGTTGTAATGCTGAGGACAGTGGTGGCCTAGCTCTTCAAAGTAGGACAGAGCTTGGGAGGCAGGTCCACTGTACAGCATGCGGCCCTCTGACAGCAGGATGAGGTCATCAAACATGGCAAAAATGCTGCTGCGTGGCTGATGGATGGAGCTGATCACTGTGTGGCCCTCCTTGCATAGATCCTTCAAAGTTTGCATCACCTGTAAACGGCAGTCTGCAATGACAGCAAGATTGGACATAGCAAAAAGATCTGGTGTTCAGTGTGGAAGGAGCAAGCAGCAGTAGTGATGCACTTCTCACACGAAACCACGACGGCGCCGCTGATCTGTACAGTGATCTTGACGTGCAAGTCATACGTCGTACCTGGGAGCTATGGTCAGCACGTTGTGGCCTCGCTGAGCAAGGGCGATAGGTAGACCACCTACTACATCCCCAAGGCCTCCAGTCTTGGACCAGGGTCCGACTTCAGCAGAGACAAAGACTATGCGCAAGGGGTTGGCAGCTTTAGTTGTTTCATCAGTGAAAGACGCTGCTTCGCTCCTGACAATTCTATGCTGCGCTGTACGCTTTCGCAGGCCATGGAGGTCACGTCGCGGTTTGGTCCGTGATGCGGACTCAGCGGCAAATGGCCTGATGCCGCTTGGAACTGTGCAGATCAGCGAATACGGCACACAGTTTCTCCGATTTGGTTGGACAGCGTTGCGCAAGGTGCACATCGGGCCAAAGCTTGTGGCCGATGTGATGTGCATAGCACAATATCTAATATCGCAGACGCAGGCGCAAACTGTTTAGCATGGCGTTGTGGACACAGTCATCAATGCTGGCCAATTGGGAAAATTCGCTTGTACAAGAAATGGATTTGGCATTGAGCAACACAATTGGTCAAAAGTCAAGTGAGAGAACGTCAAGTCTGAAGCATGAACATCGCTAGTAGCACAAATCTTTGCCAAACACAACAACTGTATTACTGCACTACCCTACTGCTGACCTGCTACTCATGACATGAACAAGACCCATCCTGCTGAACAGTGCCTGCTGATCCTTGCATTGTGAGCTTTGAAATCAGCACTACATATGCTGCAATTAGTGATGCTTGATACGGTTCCTCCACTGCAGCACTGAGTTGCTGCTTGCCATGATGCTGGTGCATGCCTGGTTGTCCAGTGCATGCCTGGTTGTCTAGAAAGCTGGTCAACAGCATTCTGGGTGCTGACATGCACCCGGTAAATTGAGAACATTGTCAATGGGTTGCTGCTCATATGAATGCTAGGGATGGACTGCCATTGCTAGGCCTGCCACGTGGAGGGGTAGGAGGACGTTCTTCATTGATGGACTGCAGCAACAAGCAATGTCAACAGAATAGTGGACATGGCATTACCCAATGCTTGCATTGAGTCACAACAGCTGACTGGCATCGCTGGCGCACACTGATGACTTGCGCTATGCTGCTCACAGGTTGCAAAGAGTAATAGCAAGCAGCTGCAAATGCGTGACTGTATAGCTTCACAGCACATCAAACTGATCATACATTCACCAAGCTGACTGGGCACATGTGATACCTGCATCCAGGTATCTGTCATGGGATGGGGGGTGGGAGGCTCTTCTTCTATGGGCTCCCCATAGGCAGGGCTCTTGGGAGTGCCAGGCATGTTGGGAGGAAGGGGGTGTATCAATTTGGGCACCATCACTAAATCACGTCCCAGCACCAAAATGGCTCCTGCATGCCCATAAAAGAAGTTTGGCTTGTCCTTTTTGTATCTGTGCATTACTGAGGAGGTGCTTGAACAAATACAGGATACACAGAAAATAGACAGAGAGCTATGAGCTCATTGCAAACGTGACAGCAAATACAGGTTGATGACATCATGAATGCCAAGCTTACATGCAGGTAATGGCTGTCTATGGTGTTGCGTAGCTCTAAGGAGCGTGCGCTGTACAGGCATGCAGTATGGAGTATGGTCATACTGAGTATTATATCCTGTACATGTTGAAGTACAAAAGCCTGTACAGTTGATAGCTGTGATGAGAAAACACCACAAAGCATCGGTCAGCGCCAGACAAGGAGACTCATCACTGCATGCAGACCAAAAACCCACAGTGGGATGATCTCCCCACCTGCATTGTTTGCTGTGCCACAGTAGTTGGTGGCCGAGAACAGAGTGATGAGATGGCCCTGAGCAAAACGCTCAAATCCGTCCATCACACACTCATGCGCTCGTACAATCATCTCGCAGCAGTGCTGCTCGGTGAGATCATTGAGAAACATTGGGATTGATGGGTATGTAAGGACAGACCTTGCAGAACTCCTTGACCCTGTCTGGACCAAAGGTGACCAGGCCTGGCCCTCTGGGGCTGGGCTGCACCCCCTCCACCCCATCATTGGTGGTGGGGTCACTCCACAAAAGGTCCATGAGCACCACCCCGCCGTCTTCCATTGTGAGGGGCCGCTGCAGATTGTCTATCTGCTCTATCCGCATGATGGACCGCCCAATTCCTGCATGCCATATATTGGGCTTTGTATGCTGTGCATTGTACATGTGCGTGGTGTGGAGGTCAAGAGAAACACAGATACAGGCAGCGTGCTTTACATTTTACTTGGCTCAATTTCAATGATGATGATCATTCTTTTGATATATTTCCAAAGCGGTCTCTCAAGTGAGATACATGCAAAGCACTGGGTGGCATAGCAATGTGGCTGTGGCCTGCAATGAATGGCTGCTATGACTTCAGCTGCAGCAAAACATTGACAGCAGGCTTGATAGCAAGTCAGCATGGCAGGTTGATGAGTCTGTATATGTGGTGCGCACAGTCTCGATTCATGCAGTGAAGCATTACCTCCATGCATGCACAGGACTCTGTCCTCTATAGTGGCAGCTAATGGCAGCCAGTTGAAGAGGCTGTTCAGGCGCTTCCACGCCCAGATGCCCTGTTGCTCCCCTAACCGCTCTGTGCATTCTAACCGGAACCCAAACAGTGCATTGATGTCTGAGGCCTGCAGTACATGCGATGGTCAACTACAATATAGGAGAGCAAGTTAGCAGGCGCATGCCAAACAGTGCGTCCAGAGCTGCCTTGAAGCATGAGGCCTGCAAGGTAGTGTTGATGACGCAGGACCTTGCGCAACAGCACTAGTAGAGCAGTGACACAAGGGATGCATGCATGCTCTGGCGCCAACATCCCAAGCAGTACCTTGCATGTGTTCCTCAGCAACAAGAATTGAAGACAATCTCAACTCGACAAGCCTTTGGGTGGGTGAGAAACTACATCACGTGTATGAAGACAATGTTTGACACAGAGGAGAGATGCCCACCTCGTGGTTGCCTCGTATCAAATGCACGTTCTTGGGATGCTCAATCTTCAGTGCTAGCAAGAGGCAAATGGTCTCCAGAGAATGCGCCCCTCTGTCTACGTAGTCCCCCAGGAAGAGGTAGTCAATGTAGGTGATGTCTCCTGCTGTGGAGGGGGTGCCATACTCCTCGAAGAGTCGCATCAAGTCCCCAAACTGACCGTGAAGGTCACCGAAGAGCTTGATGGGAGCTGCACAACAGCAACCCACTCAGCACACAGTCACAGGTCTGATGCATATGATCCTGAGCAAGAGTAAATTTGCTTGTTGGTTATCGGGTAATGGTCATCGGCATTGATGCACATGAGTTGTACGATTTAGTTAACGCTAATTCTATGGGGTGGAAGTGGGAGCTTGTCCAGGCACCAGCACATGCAAAATCACTGACGAAAGCTACCAAGTCCTACCAAGTGATAACTCGTCGAGCATTCCAGGATTCTGCATCATGTCACTAATGTAACTTCAGAACTGTCCAATTGACCTGAGCAGCTATGGCACAGAAACAGATGTATATGTCTGCAATGCTTGTGTGCCACAGCTGCTTAAGCTGATGGGAATGTCCAGAAGTTAACTCAGTGACACAATGCTGGACGTCAAAATGCGTGACAAGATTGTCACGGTCAGAGACAGTCATACAGGTCTGTGGCATACATGTATATCTCTGCACTGGTTGTGTGCATGAGCTTCAATTTAGCCAGTGAAAAACCCACTAAAAAAAGGTATACATTGCCTGTGGGTGAGAGTACCAACACTGGTACTGTGCCAAAATGTCATGAGCCCTAATTGGTCAGCAACAAATTTATCCGAAGCAGTGGTGAAGTCTTGCGGTAGCACCAGGCTAGTAAAGAAGAGGAAGAAAAAAAACAAATCAAGACAGAAAAGAAATGGAATACCTTTGAGTCGCAGCACAGAGGGCTCTGCTTGCAGTATCTGCTCAGCCACGTCACACAGCTGGTTGATCTGCTCCGCATCCAGGAAGAACTTGCTGTCCTCTGAGGGCTTCCACCCACGTGGGTTCAGAAACTCCCGCAGTACTATCTGTAGACCAAGGCAGATGTCACAGGCTAAGACACGGACCAATCATATTGACGTTCAAGTGCCAATGCAACATCTTTGCCAATGCCGACAAGCGGCAAGGAAGAATCACAGGCAGGACATGGGCTATCCTTTAGTGTTCTAGAAACTTATTTGGAAGATGCCCAAAGAAAATAATAATTAGTGTTTCTTGTAAGGCAAGATCAAGGTTTACTACACACAAAAAGGATGTACAGGGAAAGACCACTAACATCCTACTATACTGCGTCATGCCCCTTCTTTACATATGCTCAAGTGCCATTGCAGACACCGCTGTAAATGCTGACAAGTGTCAAGGCAGAGGCACAAACAAGCTTGCACGGCAGTGGTACTTTACAGATGTAGCCCCAAGTGATACTGGTGCCTGCCGAGTTCTTGCTGACAAGCTTCCAGTGCCAAGGCACAACTGCAGGCTTGAGAAAGGAATGTAAATTGTGGTTCTGATGCATGAGTTCTGTGACGGTCCACTGCAGGGCAAAAGATTCTGCCCCCCAGCAAGGCATCTCCCAAGGTGCGTAGTCAAGCTTAAGACCACAGCAAACGGTGCGCTCCCCAATGGTGTGGCAGGCAAGCACATACTTCCTTTTGCAGCTATGTGCCTCATGTTGCACATGTTCAAGACACATAGCTGCAAAACATAGCTTGTACTTGCTCTCTTGCCCGACACAAAGCTGGCTTATGTGCAAACGCCTTGTTGAAACCAAGTCAGGACAACTGTTACCTTGTGTACCCCAGGGTCGGCAGCATTCCTCTCAAAGAGGGGCGTCCTCTGAGGCTTGCCAACGCTGTCCGTTCCCATGCTGACTCGCCGCCCTTCATTCTCAAACTGGTCGATCGACAGCTGCCTCACCAGGCCTCTTAAATTACCTGAACAAGGCAGAGCAAGGCTTCGCTCAGTAACAACTTGTGGACTATGAATCACATCACCACAAACACATTACGCTTTGCACAAGCTCCCCGGAAGGGGGCCCATGGC
>JAABUP010000934.1_pt1 | contig 62769 bp, 62 predicted proteins | sample 5559201 | NCBI WGS metagenome assembly JAABUP01 (sample SAMN10711887, study PRJNA513373) | rock metagenome | isolation source: Antarctica rocks | place: Antarctica | reverse complement strand
TCAGTGATGAGATGGGACTTCAGGGTTGAGGTTTGTTTGACGCCTGCAGAAGGCATGACTGTCGTGATGCCATTCTCAAAGGCCTTGGGTGTCATGATGTCTAGTGGCTTGATGTCACGTTTCAACAGCTCCAGCAACGCTCTGCAGCACAGGTTCAAAAGATCAGTGCAGCACAGGCTGGCAAGGTCAGTGATGAGATGGGACTTCAGGGTTGAGGTTTGTTTGACGCCTGCAGAAGGCATGACTGTCGTGATGCCATTCTCAAAGGCCTTGGGTGTCATGATGTCTAGTGGCTTGATGTCACGTTTCAACAACTCCAGCAACGCTCTGCATCACAGGTTCAAAAGATCAGTGCAGATTCAAAAGATCAGTGCAGGTTCAAAAGATCAGTGCAGGTTCAAAAGATCAGTGCAGGTTCAAAAGATCAGTGCAGGTTCAAAAGATCAGTGCAGGTTCAAAAGATCAGTGCAGGTTCAAAAGATCAGTGCAGCACAGGTTGGAAAGGTCAGTGATGAGATGGGACTTCAAGATTGAAGTTTGTTTGATGCCTGCAGAAGGCATGACTGTCGTGATGCCATTCTCAAAGGCCTTGGGTGTCATGATGTCTAGTGGCTTGATGTCACGTTTCAACAACTCCAGCAACGCTCTGCATCACAGGTTCAGAAGATCAGTGCAGGTTCAAAAGATCAGTGCAGGTTCAAAAGATCAGTGCAGGTTCAAAAGATCAGTGCAGGTTCAAAAGATCAGTGCAGCACAGGCTGGCAAGGTCAGTGATGAGATGGGACTTCAGGGTTGAGGTTTGTTCAGGGTGACAAGTGCTGTCTACGACTTTAAGCAATTCTTGTCCTGCCAGACTGTCACAAAAGCGTCAAGGTGGTCTATATCAAAGCAGAAAGTCTGGCCCTTGCTAATGTCCACACATTGCAGCGAAGCAAGATACATAGCTGTCAGCAGTCAAATGCCAGGTAATCAATACACACCGGTCCAGGCAAGAATTATTCTGTCCGCAGCACATTTACCTGCTGAGCACACATGGCTGATAGCATAGTATTTTGCATCTTGTATTTGTGCAGCTGAGTGCTCTATGCTATATTACAATTTCTCCAGGGTTGGGAACCCGAATATGCCTCATGGAACTGCCGGGTTCTGAAGGCTTGAAAGGAGCAAAGCCACCATACGGTTTGGGAATGCCCAGGTCTTCAGGGATGTATGCATTCGGCCGTGACTCTGCTAACGACGGAGGACCCATCACTTGATCATCTTGAATCTGGTGGATCATCTCAGCCTGCATAAGTAAGCAAATTGTAATTTGCTCACCAGTATGCAGTGAAGAACATACGGCTTGACATGCCTTGATGAGCAGCACCATAGGCGTAGTGGCACAGAGCAGATGATCATGAGCAGCTACACCCCAAACATGGTGTACAGGAACACATGGTCTGACAGAGCTGACAGATCTAACATGCTGTACAGGGCACACGATGCAATGCATGAGGCTATGACCTGGTACACATGAGATGTGCACATCAGTTGCAGGAGTGATGGCATACAGTGATGCAGCACAGAAACCTGAGCAACACAACACATAGCTAGTGCTATGAGTGCATTGATCATGCGGCTATGATGATGATGATGATGAACAGTGCCAATGACTGTGACATGTGACCTGTTGCTTAGTAAGCCTGCTGTATGGCCTTCTACATCGGGGTGAGGCATACTTGACACCTACCTGGCTAATGCGAGAGCAAAGGCTGGCACAGGTGAAAATCAATCAATCAATCAATCAATCAATCAATCATGTTACCTGTCGTTTCATGTCCCACAGTTGGCTGCGGTCCCTCTCCATTCGCTGCCAGTCCCTCTCTACATCCTCCGTGGGTGCCGCACCGGCCTGCGCTCAGGTTTGACATAATTCAATCAACTAATCAACACTTTGCTGTCCCGAGAAATCAACTGAGTGGTCGAACAATAACAGGGAAATCAACAGCATGCACTAAGCACTAAAGGCATTTGACAATAGAGCACCAAATAAACTGCATTTGCGATGTTGTAATGCAGGAGGTTGCTAGCACCACAATGTCACATGCGTACACTAAGCAAGCCCTATATAATCATGCATATGACTTGCATTATGCACACACAAATGTATCAGCCCATCTTAAACAGCAGTTTGGACACATTAAGCTTGGATGTGGAGCTCAAAAGATATTGGAGAAACCTGCTGTAGCAAACACAAACCCACCCAAACACAAAGTCAATTGACAAACTCTGTCTAATTGCAAGCCATCAAGCCTGTGTTCATGAAACTGCAATAGCGCTGCTGCTGTGCTGCTGTGCCTCCATGCAAATGGTTGTGTCCCTGGTGCCTGACTTGAACAATCAAGAACACTGAGCTATGCACAAGCAAACCGATTCCTCCCATACCTCCAGCTTGTCAGATGCAGCCATGACGACCTCTTCAAGGGCTTCCTTGTCAGCACTCAGCTTGATGCTGTGAGCCTGGTACATGCTCAGCTCACTCACAGTAGCCATCATGCGCCGCGTCATGCCTCGTAGCCGGATCTGGTAGTCATTCACCTGCCATACCAAAACGTACATATGTTGCAAATGGAGAAAGTCATGAAGCTGTTGCAGGCTCTGCTTGCTCACAGTAGTCATCAACATGATGTACAATGCCCGCAGACCTATTTTGCACTGACACTTGCTCACCTGTGACATAGCAGTGCAATTCTTTGTCTGATATTGTCTTCGATGAGGCATGTATTGAGCCCGCTCAACATTGCCACCATGCCTTGAGTGTTGCCTCTGAGGCTGCCATGACAGTGCAGAATGCACGCATAGCAAACAGGCGCATTTGACTGCATACCACTAAGCAAAACAGGCGCATTTGACAACAGAGTCCGTACATTGTATTTCATGTATCACTGCTATCAAAACCATGTATTGGGTAACAGACAAAGGTATGCAGCCAATGACTTGAGTCAGGCTGGATGCTTTGCTGCCATGGATGAGCCTGTGATCCATGAGTCATGGGTGAACATTATGCGTCATGGATGAGTCATGGATGAGTCATGGGAGAAACTCAAGATGGCTGAGCTATGACTGCACAGAATCAGAACAGATTCTGTTTTGCTGCAACAGCCATGACAATGACACCTTACTGGTGACGCACAGGCTCTGGACCTCATGATATGCTGGCACGAGTCTCATTATGCAAGCCAACATGTGTTCAATGATGGTAGGCACATGTCTTTCAACTGACAACTGTCTAAAAAGCTGAAGCCAGATAGCAATCAGCCGAGATGCCGACCCGTGAGTAAGAAGATGGTGCACACCTGCTATGCCTTCCACGGATCACAGTCCCTCTCTTTTGCAGCCTTTCAATGTTAACTGACAGTTCTCACCTTCAGCAACCAGCACATGACTAAGAGTGAATAAGCTGAGCTGAGCTCACCTTCTGTGCCAGCTCCAGAGTGTCCTCGCGGCCCTCAGCAGCCTGGTTTCGGAGCCGGTCACTCAGGCTGGCAATCTCCTCCAAGATGAGGTGCTTCTCCAGAAGGCAGTCCTCCTTCTTGTCCAGGCGCTCATGCAGCTGACTCATCTTGGCACGCAGCTCGTCCTTTCCTGGAATTTTGCCTGGCAGCCTCCGCCACCTGAAAGGAGAACATTACGACTTTGTCAGTGCAACCCGTCGACTGCACCGCAATCCATCATTTCTGTGTGATATTAATAGCTTGTGCAGATGGATCATTTGAAAACAGAGCTCAGCCTTGCCTAATGGGATGCGTGACAGCCTACGCCACCTGAGAGGGAAAGCTTTAGAACGCATCGACAGGAGTCACGCTGAGCAGTGTGTATGGCTTCTTGTGTAAGCAATCTGCAGGTAGCTTGTGTGATTATGCAACAAGACCCTTGCCTGGCAGCCTTTGCCATCCGAGTGAATAACTAGCGTGAGATTTCTTGCATGAGTATATCAGCGCAGTGAAGTTTATGCAAAGTGGCACAGGCGTTTTGGCTCTGTCAGCTTTCTTGAGCTGAATGCCCATGCAGCTGAGTTGTTTCCTGTTTGAAGCTCATGCATGCCTGGGTCACTTGACAGACTCTGCTGTGTGGCAATAGCATCAGGAGCCTATTGCCATTTTGTGCCAAAGAGGTCCATGTCAATTGTCAGTCAACAGCTTGTGACTGAACTTTCCAGCATTTGATCAGCGCAGCTTGTCTTGTTCATGGGAAGCTTCAGCTGCAACGCAAGATTACAGGTCACCTCACCTGGAAGCTTTTTGTTGTGCACCATGTCCACCAACAATTTTGAGCCAGGACGTCTGACCGGTCACAAATGACTGCACGTCCGCTTGATAGTACATGCACAAGAACACAATATGCAAGAACGAGAACACTGCTGATAAAAAGGATACAAACACATCACATAAATCTTATATATATTAAAACTATTGTATGTTTTGTGTAATATATACATAATATACTTTTGAATATCAGTACAGTAACGGAACAAGGGCATGGCTCTGACCTGGTCTTGTTGTCAGGGGACTCCAGCTGCAGCGCCAGCTGGTCAGCGCTCCTGCGCGTCTCCAGCAGCTGCTTCTGCAGGGAGGCCATGTCCAGGTCCAGCCCCGGGATGATGCCCCTCAGCTTCCCCGTGACCAGCACGCGCCTGTGGGCCTCTGCAACCTCCAGCTTCAGCAGCCGGATGTCGTCCTGCCGCCTGTGCAGCATCGTCTGACCTGCACCACAATACAGGTAATGATAGTTATGATAATAATAATGATAATAATGATAACAACAGAAAGCAGCAGCAGCAGCTTCAGAAGCCGGATGTCGTCCTGCCGCCTGTGCAGCATCGTCTGACCTGCACCACAATGAAGGTAATGAAAATTGTGATGATAATAATAATAATAATAGTAATAACAGAAAGCAGCAGCAGCAGCTTCAGCAGCCGGATGTCGTCCTGCCGCCTGTGCAGCATTGTCTGACCTGCACCAAAATGCACGAAACAATAAAAATAAATTGATAACAGTAATATTAACAATCATGACAATGAGCAGCAGCAGCAGCTTCAGCAGCCGGATGTTGTCCTGCCGTCTGTGCAGCATGGTCTGACCTGCACCACAAGACAGGTAACTCTATGTAAAATATAATCAATTAAATAGTTTTAAAAAAACCAATATAATCGTAATAACAGCAATAATAATAATAATAATAATGATGATGATGATGATGATAGTGATAATGATAGTGACAATGTAATGATAATGATAACTATTTTGACTGGTGTAAATTAAAGTAGTAACAAATGATTTGTGGAAAGTAGCCAACAGGCATCAGGGGCGTGTGATGCAAATCAGCTCCCTGCAGGCTTCCTATGACCTGCAGCATGAATTTACAGTTGATATTTGATTTCTGTCATAATGTGCTGGTGTCTGACTCAGTGTCACAGTGGCATTGAAATGGTCACAACTTGTGTCACAAGCCGTTTACGCTTTTGACAGTGTTGAAAGATTGGTTTTGCTATGAAACATAGAATGCAGAGGCAGTAATCTTGCTTTGGCATTGCTGGGTGTCAGAAGAACTGATGTCGCGGTGGCAAAGTTTAGTTCTTTGCAGTGAAGCTGCTTGCAGATGGGATATGTCCTCAACATGCCAGTCACAAAGGCTGCTTCGTGAACCTTGTCATCCTTTCGATCCCTAAACACATCAACGGACCTCTGGCTTTCCAACCTAAGTTGCCAGATGTCATTTGGGTTTCTGTGCATCAGTGTCCATGGCCTTGATGGCAGTCATGTGGAGCTTTGATCAATGAAGGCAGCATGCAAGGAGGATGCCATGCTTGGCATCAGCATCAGCAGTGAACTGCTAGCAGCTTTGAGCCTGCCAGTCAGCACCTCTCTGATTCGCAAAGCTTGCGTTGCAATTGAATGCCGTCTTGCTGCCTGAACACTTGTGAAACAGCAATGGGATTCACATTTGTACACATGAAAATCTGTACGTGCAGGTCTCCTGAATGCAAGGAGACAGTAAACCTATACACCGGGCAGCAGCAAAGCCTGACTGAAACTCTGCCGTGGTGGTCAAGTGCGTGGTCACCATACGGAGTGAATGCACTGAGAGCAAACATGGTGCAGACTCCAGGGAAGGCAAGAGTTACCTTAACACAAGTAAGGTGAGTAACAGGTGCCTTGCAGCAGGTACGGTGAGTGTTACCTTTGCGCATGACTTCTTCCTGGGTGTTGGCCTTCTCATACAGGATGCACAGCTCATCATTGCGGTCTATGAGCATGATGCCCGTGTGATTCCGGTCTTCCACAGCCCCCTCATACTCCTGCACACCATCAAATGATAATAATAATAATAACAATAATAATAACAACAACAATGATAATAACAATCATCATCAACATAGTAGCAACAATGATGAGGGAGTGAACATGGTGATGAAGCTGATGATGTGCATGATGCCAATGTGATCCCAGTCCTCTTCTTGCCATGCATCCTGTTGCAGTTCATTGCACATGGCAACAGAAGGGTTTACAGGTTTTCAGGTGACATCTTTTCCCTTTCCTGCAGTTGAGTGACTAAGTAGCTCAGACCAGCTGTTGAGGCAACTGACATAATGTATCAAACATCTCCCTGATATTGAAACGCATTTTTACTGTCTCTAGACGTTTCTGAGGTTAAATTTCCAGTGTGGGGATGACATTTCTGAATAAAATAGACGTTTTGGGATTGAGAAGAGCTATCAATACAGCAGACGAAATTGGAGTGTAGGAGCAGACACATGGTTGATGTGTTTTGCATTGCCTCCACATGATTCTGCAGAAGGCAACCAGCTTGCATGCTTGGACATGATCTTGCATGATGGGACCAGACACAAGTCAGAGTCTTGCGTAGGCAGTTGACAGTGTTGCCTACTGGAATGCAGGCTGCAGTAAATGTGTCAAAGCATTCCAGCCTAGGCCAGACTAGTGCATACACATTGGCAAATCGGCTACTGGCAGTGTGAACACTGACAAAAGCCACTTTAGATTTTGTGCACTGCAACTCTGCTTCACAAAAAGCAGAGTTGCAATGTCTTCCTGCTCTTAAGACGCACAGCTTGAGCATTAAGGGTAACAGCCAGTATAGTGCCAAAGGCGTAGGACTTCTGATTCCTTTTCTTTCCTTTGAGCAGAAAGGGATGGCAGAATGCCTGCATTTTGAGCAGTGAAGGCTACTGTGTATACCTTCAGCATAGTACTTGCCAAATACCCTACAACCCTAGACGAAGTCAACCCATACCTTGCGCAGCTTGAGCATGTCCCGCTCTGCAGCGTTGATAACTGCATTGAGCTTGTCAATCTCGGCGATCTGTTCATCCACTGCTGACTGCTTCTTCTTGAACACCATGGCTTGCCTGCATGCACCAGGTGGTAAAGAAGAGAAGAGAAGTGGATGGAATGGAAGACAAGGAAAGGGAGGAAAACATTACGCAGGGAGAAGCGACAACAAAACATGCTGCATTTTATGGAGGATGTGGAACACATGCATGATTGGCCGTGAGTTGGCACGCTGTCATTATGTATTTTGTTCTTACACTGTGCTGACACGGTCGAGTGAGAGCAAGAGCATAAAATCAAGCTTATGCCTACAAAAACTCTGTCCTCCAAGCCAACAATGCATTCCCCATTGACTGACTGATGTCATGAAGGCATGTACAGCTGGAAACAGAAGACAGAATTTTGATTCAGCAGACATCACAAGGGTCCTACTTGTTGAGTTCACCCCTTTGAGTGTCTCTGGCACTGCAAGCCTGCTGGTGGTCCCCACAGGCTCTCTCTAGCAGCCGCCGTTTGCTTACCTCCTCTGCTTGCAGGATCTGCACTCAGATCCTTTGCTCAGTCTGTGTAATGGCACTGACTCATTGCAAGCTTTTAGATTGTTCAAGCATTGGTGAATTACACTGAAATGATCTAGCATAAAAGCAGGAATGGCTATGAGTGTGAGTGTACTAGGGTTGACAGTGTGACTCTATATTAATGTGCAAGCACAGCTCTGCATGGCCTATAGATAGATCAAGCAGACCTCAGCATGCCAGACTTGCAAGCCGCGTATCCATAATGATGACGATGCTGAAGAATTTGCATTGCATGTTGCCAATGCTGCTTCTCACCTCCATTTCATTGGTCAGTATTTTGACCTTCTCCTTGAACTCGCCGATGCCTTGACCAGCCACTGCCACCAGACTGACAAACTTGTTGCGCTGATTCTTGACCAGCTGATAAAGCTGCTGAAAATCATTGTAGCGTCGCACACCCTCTTTGCGCGTGCGTTTGAGATCTTGCACGATCACATGCTTGAACGCTACATCGTCCTCGGTGAGCTTGACCTTGCGCTGCGTATCTGCTGCAACCCGAGCAATCCGGTTGCGTTGCGTCTCGACGTCTCGTATGACCACCAGTCGCTGAGCCTCCTCCTGCTTGAGGATGCCGACCTCGTCCTCTAGGGCTTGCGCTTCCTCGTAGCTGGCCTTAAACAGCTCGTTCTGAATGCCACCCTACAAGCAAACACCTCCCAATGTTGCACACCTGTGCTTGACCCACCAGTCATAGCAAGCCGTTCTCGTGACTTGTGAACCAGCAGAAGTCTTGCAAAGAGGTCTTGCAAAGAGTCAGGCAAAAGCACTTTCCACACAATATTTGGCCTTGTCATCACGGCATGCAGTCAAGTCTTTTGGCCCAAATTGTCTGCCATTTGGCGCCAAAAACTTGACTGATGCCATGATGACAAGGCCCCACAAGACAAAACTTGATGTCACATACAAAACTTGCTAAGCATGCTTACCTTCTTCTCCTCCTTGAGAAATGAGTTGATAAGGATATCCGTATCCTTCTTCAGCTCCACAACAGATGCTGCTGTCTTGGCCTGGACTTTCTTCAGCGCCGTGATGTCCAGCTTGGAAGCATGCAGAGAGGCCTTCAGTGGTGGCAGCTGATCAGTGGCACTGTCCAGGGTCTGGACAGCTTTCCTGACCTACAACCAAGTCACAGTAGGAAAGAAAACAAAAGAAGAGGTTACACTCTTCAGCGATCATAATGGGAGCCTCCCAAGGCGGCAGCTCGGAGCCTAGACACAGTTAGCCATAATGCTGGTGTCATGGCTGCAGATACTCAAACGCACTGTAATGTATAGGTACAGAATCTTTGGCAGTTGGAACTGAACCTGTGTGCTTGACTAAGCATGGGCAGCCTGCCTGACCTGTGCTAGCAATATAGCAGTATCTTGATCATTGCCATGAACGCAACAAGCTTTGATGCAACATGCAGTGATGCAACACGCAGCTTGAACGCATGCAGAAGAGCTTCTACTGTGGTCACTTGCTTATGCGTGTCATGCAATATTGGCAGCGGAATATTCTTCAACTCTTGGTGAAGCGATTTGTTCATTGCGTTCAGAACTGCAGTATCTCTGTGGCCTGCAATGTACTGCGCACAAAAGGCCTTCAAATAGCCAAGGATGTGACTTTTGACAATGCATGATTTTGCTGACCTTCTATGAGGTCTCAATATCTGCATGCATGTCAGTCCTTCACACATGCAGATACATGCAGATATGTACTGTAGCTTGTACACAACTGAAACACAGGCTTCATTGGCTTTCTGTACTTGCATACATTCAACAGATGCATTCAACAAATGCAGGCAGGAAAGAAAGACTTGTCGCACAAGAGCCCACGGCCCCTCATGGGGTAGGGCCTTGGCCTTGGCGGAAATGTAAAATCATGCCAGCAACCCTTGGGTGTGCCAGGCAACAAGGCTGATCACAAATAAGGACTAAATAAAAAGAAAGGCTTGATCTTGCTGACCTTGCGCAGCGCATTGTCTCGGTCCATGTGGCGCCTGCCCAGCAAGTCCTTCTCCTTCTTCAGCTCCATCACCTTTCCTTCCATCTCCATGTCAATCGTAGCCTGCACTCCCAATACAGATTCATCCAGTCAGTGAGGCGCATGGCAAACGCTGACAACATCCCATGACTCCAAATGTTGTACATTAGTCTCATGCCGATTGACATATGCTGTCTGGATCCACACACATACACTGGATGTGTGAATGTCTTGAGCAAGTACCAGCATGTATCATGCAAGCTTGGTAGAAACATGTTGGGCCTCAATGGCTATGGACTTTTGGCAGAAGTCGTGATGCCCACGCAAAGTGCTAAGCAATGAAGTGGCGCAGTGGTGTGACACAACAGCTAAATGTCGAAATAGAATGTCTTAAGTTGCATGTACATATTGCATGGGAACAGTTGGACATTAAGCAAGCTCTCACCCGTTCTACCAAGGCATTCTCAGCGCCTAATTTGGCAATCTCCACATCCCTCCTGATGTCATCCTCAGCCCGCTGCTTGGCCTCTATGCTGATTTTGCTGCGGTCAACCATCCCTGAAGCTTGGATGTGACTGGCCTCCAGTGCCTGTGCCTTGACCTCAAATCCCTGCCTGCATGGTACCACCACAGCACAACAATAAAAACAATAGTAATAACAATAGTGATAACAATAATGATAATGACAATGATGATAATGATGATCATAATAATAACAATAATGATAATAAAAATAACAATAACTATAATAATGCAAAAAAACGGCTTTCTGGCTCATGATAAACTAGGTACATGCGGGACTGAATCAGGCACTACAGCACGATGGCAAATATCCCTCTCTATATTGTCAGTATACTTGATTTAGAGGCTGGGCAGTTGCCTCTGGAGGTTGAGTTTGGTTGGCCTGAGTTGCATGCAACCCAATCAATCAGAGTGAGCATTGTACATCTGGTGGGCTGTGTCTACTCAAGGCGAGATGTGTCCACCCAAATGCAGGCTATGCCTGCTCTCAGGGACTCACAATCTGGCCTCCTGCTGCTGCAGTTTGTCTGCAGCTCCATCTGGGGTCTGCAGCTCCATCTGGGGACTGCAGCTCCAGATGGAGCTGCAGACCCTTCACAGCTGGACCTCAATGCAAAAGCAGGCTGTTGCGAGGTGCGTCTACCCAAAGACCGGCTGTGTACGCAAGTAGCTTGCGAGGTGTGTCTAGCCAAAGGCAGGCTGTGTCTACAAAAGTAGGAGAGGAAAGACTCACAATCTGGCCTCCTGCTGCTGCAGCTTATTTGCAGCCTGTTCCATCTGGAGCTGCAGTCCCTTCACAGCATTGACCAGCAGATCAGCCGCCCTTCTGGTCTTGTCTGGTCCCACTGCGGCCTTCTCCAGATTGATGGCTTCAGACGCACCCTCCTCTACCAAGCTGTGCGTAGCAGCCTGAACCTACAGCATTGACAAACAGTGTGAGATGCATGCACGCAGTCCACCCAAGCATCCCTTGCTTGCTTCTTTCAAGCATGCATTTCTTCATTCATTCATGTATTCATTGGCTTGTTTGTTAGTTCATTGTTTCATTCATTTATATGTCTGTTTGTTCATCCCCTCTTTCATTCAACCATTTACACACTCTCTCAATCACTCAGCTCACATCATGCACTACATCGTACAAAAATTCACTTAGGCTTTGCTTGTTCTTTCCTTTGCTTGTTCGCTCGTTCATTTGATCATCAGTAAGGTACACGAAGCTCGAGTGCACTGCCTAGGTAGTCAGCTTAAAACCCTGCGTACCCAAAAGGCTGCCTTTCCCAGGCAGACAATGCAAGACGCTCATTTGTCTGCCTGAAGCTGGGTCCTGCTGTGCCCAGCTAGGATCTGTGATCAAGCAGCTTACCTCGTGTGCATGGCTGAGCAACACAGCCAAAGTAAAAAACACATACAGACTGCCTGTCCCACTGTCTATTCCTGTTCACCGGTTCAACCTTGTACAAGACAGGTGCTATATTGCAATACTCTTATTTAACAAATGCAGCTGACTTCATGACTGTGCATGTCGATGCAATTGGTGTCAGCCAAACTGTGGGTCCGCCACAGCAAGGTACCAAGTCTCTACCTGTACTACAAGTAGCACTACCATCATTATGAGATGTGCAATCATTATGGAGTAGGCTGCTGTAGCACATGCATGCAGTTTGCCTTGCTGAGAATTGTCACCTAGCTAGCCAAGAACAAAGGGGACCTGGCTTTTCTACACAGACATATCAATCCTACAATGGGGCAAAATGCCGATACATAAGTCAGCACAGAGGTTTTGAGGTCATGGCAAAAGGAACACAAGGAGGAGAAGTGCACGTCAACTACAAGGGCGACAAGGGTGTCAAAAGTGACCAAGCTACCTGCTGCAGCTTGTCTTTGGTCACAACACACGGAACGCAAACATGAGAAGAGGAGGTCAACTACAAGGGCAATCAGGGCACCAAAGAGTGGTCAATCTACCTGCTGCAGCTTGTCTTTGAGCTCACCCACTTCCCTAGAGGATGCTGCTTGTTTGCGCCTTTCTGCATCTGTGTCGGCTGACAACACTGTGATGTCTGCATTCAAGGCCTCCAACTGCGGCAGCAGCACCTGCAACGCAACAATCAACCAACCAATCAGCCTATGTATGCTGCGCTTGGGATGCATACTTGAGAGTCAACAGACAGTGACTAGGGAGATCAAACACTCCGGGCTTCCAAGGTTCTTGACAGTAGAATGCCAAAGATGTTGCAGTAGCAACAGTGTCACGAAGAACAGGGCTTGCGGCACATGATGCTGATGCTGCTCAAGGCAGTAGTGTATGTTTCTCTCCAGTCCAGGTGAAGTCGTTTTGCTTGCTTGATGCACAAGATGGCCATCACTCAAGGCAGGGGCAGGGTCCATGCAGCAACCAGATCTGCCAGCACTTGCTGGGGCTGCTACTGCAGCATTATGTTTGATGAGGTGTGATCAGGACTAATCTGAAGCATAGGCAGTGCTTGCCTCGGTGCAAATGACAGTCCTCGAATTGAGGCAGCAGCTTATGTAGGATCACAGTATGCAGGACTGGGCCCAAAATATGACTGATCAGTACTAACTGTTCAATGAGCCTCTTGTACTGCAAGCAACTGTTGCTGCTGTATGTTGGCCCCCTGATGCTCTCAGTGTGTGACGTCATATCACTTCAATGGCTGTTGTTGTATATGTACTGTTTATGTGTATACATGCATGCGTCAGCAGTGATCACTGCTTGTCATGCCTCTGCTGTTGCAGCCTTTGATGCAAGCATGAAGTGTGAGTTGTGCTTACTGCTCTGTGTGCCTCTTCTGCTTCATGCAGGCGCTGAAGCAGTTCATTCCTCTGGCGCTGCAGCTCTGTCACCTCAATCTGCTTCATTTGCTCCTGTTCCTGAGCGCGATTCACTTCTGCCTGAGCTTCCTCAGCATCCTCTCTGAGTCGAGGCACTGACTCAAGATACGAGGCTTGGGTTGCATCTGCATCCCGTGAGGACGGCTGTTCTTGTTCCTGGGATTACAGGAGTAAGTTGATGTGATGCAGTGTTCTGTTCAGATCAAACATAGTGAGCATGTTTGCCGATTGTCAAAATATTATAAAGTCTGCTTGCAGCACTTTGAGAAGGCAGGACTGACACTCAAGTATATTGCATCATGCTTTTGAGTGCTGTATTGTGTTGCTGTGCATGTGACGTTTTGCAGATGCCAGCATGACATCATGTCCAATGGGTTTTGTAAGGCCAACAAGTTGGCAAGTACTTGTTGTCTGCAGTGATGGCTTGTGATGTGAGACTCCATGGTAAAATTCGATGACTGCAAACTTGCAGAGCTGCCGTTACAGGTAAATTTCTTGAGCAAGTGGGTATGCAGCAGAGACCTGAAACAGGAAACCTTGCATGGCTGATCAAACAGTGCCAAGCCTTGTCTTTGCAATGCTGTGTTTGACTGAAGGTATGGCAGAGCGCATTGTGTGATCCTACCAGCAGCTCCTCATTCAGCAGCTTGGCTTCATCAAGCAGCTTCTTTTCCTTGGCCATGGCTTGCACGAAATGACGATGGATGGCTGCATATCGCTCTCTGGCAGCATCTGCCTGAGCAGGGCTGATGTCTCCTGCCTGAAGAGCTTCTTGCACGGCCTGTGGCCAAGACAAAACGCAGTCTGCTGATTTGTGTTATAATATGTGGCACAGGTATCGCATCGGGTTCGACCAAGTGCGCAAGGCCAGTATGAGACTTCAAGTTTAATGCATGGGTGTACCTGCCTTATAAGCCTGGCTGTTGCTCACGTCAAACAGTAAGCTCTCTCGCTCGCTCAGGTCTTCCACAGCAGATAACACAATTTCGGGTCGACTGTCCTCCTCCATGCCGACAGGTGCTACAGACCCCGCGACAGCGTCCTTCGACGCTCACATATCATTTGACGGACAGCCACCCGCGCGAGAGCTGGAAATACTCGAAAGACCTGGCCAGTCCATGTAAGCCTTTCCGTGTGTCACGTTTGCCGTAGAATTTCCGTTTGTCCCCCTGTGACGGGGTTTAGTAGGAAATTAATAAAGCGTTAATCGGCTACCCTAGCAGGGAATCTAACGAAGCTGGCCGTAAATGGCATGCATTTATGGCCACCTATGACTAATCGGTTGCATTTATGGCCACCTATGACTAATCGGCTGCATTTATGGCCACCTATGACTAATCGGCTGCATTTATGGCCACCTATGACTAATCATGTAGCGTTTGTAGCCACCTATGACTAAACTGCTCGTGCAATGCAGCGGTCGAAACATATTGTTACAAGACAGTGCCGCAGTAGTGTTACAGAGATGAGAACTCACACATTAGGCGTGTCAATTGAATTTAAATTGGGAAATTTCTACATGTCATGCATATCATTGACACCAAAAAATCCACTATTGTACAGACTCAGCACAGAAGCCAGGTCACTACTGCTTAACAGACTTTTTGCAGCAGCAGGAGAAGCGTCTGCTACCAGGTAGCTGTACAGTAGCTCCAATGGTGCAATCTGACCAGAATCTTGACTACCTAGCTGTGTCTGGAAGCAGCACATATGGCATTTATTGCATAGACACAGGGGCAGACGCATGCATTGTTGGCCTTGCAGTAGTTCCAACGGTGAGTCGTCCTGACAGAGCTTGTGCACAGCTCTGATTGCATGACATCGGCACATACCAGGACAGATTTTGGCTGCAACACACACAAGGAGTAAAAAGCATTGAGATGCATTGCATCTCAATGCATGAACACGCAAAAGCAGTAGGACATACCAGCTCTTTGGCATTCAGGCCACCTTGCCAGTTTTGATGCCAGCTAGAGTAATGTCAAACATGATGTCTGGAGTACCGTTTTGATCAACACCAGAGTTATGCATGTCCACACTCATATTGAGGTGCTCAGACTGTCCACAATGCAAGCCCTACAGGCACACAGATCATGTTTGCAAGGATCAAGAAAGCAAAGCAACAGCAAAATCTGATGCACACCTGTCACAAAGAGTCCTGTCACACAGGATCCATTTGCAATCTGGCACATCCTGTAATGACATCAACAGTCTTAGGTGTCGACGACAAATAAAGGTAGCGTCGAGCATCATGGTAGACATCATAGTGTACCTGGTGCTGGTGCTGCTGATCAAAACCTTCTGCCGTGTCTTCTTGCCCTGCATAGCATGCAAAATTTGAATTTTGTCATCGCTCGGCACGCTTTGACTGTAACTAGCAAGTCGTACCTCGAATCTATCTCCTCCTAGAGCATCTGTCCCGATTAACAATCAGCACAGTTCTTGGAGGCGCACTCCGTTTTGATCCAGCAAAGATGCCAGACAGCAGGTTGGTGTACATGCTGTCTGGCCATGCAACAGCGGGACAAGGGGATTTAACCCCAGCTTCGCAGCATCTCAAGATTATGCCAGCGTAGGCCTTAATGACTTCGGCCTATCGGCCTCAGACATTAAGGCCTACGTCTTGAACAGGCACCTCAAAACCCTAGCTGGCATAATTTTCGATTTACCTGCGAAGCAGGGGTTAAACCTCTTCTTGATGTACATTCCATTTACTGTTTTCTTAGTGGTATGAATCCGATGATCAGTTCCCGAAACTGCACTATTCAGCAAAGCTCGGTAAACCGTCGGGATCAGTGTGTACATAGATAGTGTCACTGCAAAATATGTCGGTACGTATGCATGAGGTTCATATGCATGTCGGGAGTATTGCGTTACAACAGTGGTTGGCTGAGTGCTGACATATTGCAAGCTGTCGGCTGTAAAGAAATCTGGGGCTGAGCTTAGGTCAAACTGATGGAAGCTGCTGCCGGCCACGCGCTCAGTCACAAACAATGTAGGTCCGTCACAAGATGAAGCAGTGGTTATACCTATGTCAGCAGAGTAAAAAGCCCTCAGAATGAGCGTAAAGGCCGGTTTGAAGAGTCCAGGCAGGCACAAGCATTCCATTTACTGTTGACGGAGGAGGAGGAGGAGGAGGAGGAGGAGGAGGAGGACGAGGAGGAGGGATATTTACTGTTGACATTGGGGACGGCACATGTGCATTCTGATAGAGTTTGTGAAGATTGGCAAGTCAAAGTCTGGCAATGTGTCAACTCGCACGGTGTCTTAGTGTCAAGCATTGACATTGATGATGCCAATGGTGCTCCTCACACATTGTGCTTGCATTTCTTGGGGGCAGGATGTTTAAGCTGTGCTTGCTCTCCTCAGTTCTTTCTGGAACTTGTAAACAAGATATGGTGGTTTTCAGCTTTGTGTGGGCTGATCTGGCTGGGCTTTGTGGCTACCCACGCATGAGGCATTGCTGTCATGTCATAGGTGATGCTACCAGAGATGGAAGGCAGTCCTTCTGATCAGAAGAGGCACTGAAGGCTCTCTGGGTATCAGTGTGGCCCTCAAGGACCTCAAGACTCATTGGGTATTGACAACTGGGCTCATCTGCTTCCCTGGGTACCTGTCCAGGGTGCAGGTACCCAGCACTTCCATAACACACTGTGCATCATCTACAGCTGCCGCGTTTGTGCCACACTACTGCCACTACGCTTTCCACTGCAGTTTTTGGTCAATGCACAATGCTGCGCCATGCCATGCCAAATTTTGCCAACGGTCTCACGCTGTAAGCTTGACCTGGCAGTGTCCAAGCTGACAGCCAGCTTCTGCCTGCAGTCTCGTGCATGCTGCAGCACTGACGTGCGTACTGCTTGCAATACAGGTCAAGGACTGTACCTCGCTGGTTGACTGCAATAGCTTTCAGGTGGGAAGCCTGCCTGTATTTGCAGACCTTGTTGCTCAGAGCACCTTGACAAGCTGGACATTAGAATCTCTTTGAGAGAAATGTTTTCGCAGCACTTGCTTCTTTAATGCTTTCCTGTCTACTGGGCTTGATAGGTCAACGTCTGGGTCAAAGCCTTGCAGCAAGCGCTGCGGATCGGCACTTTGGCCTGAGGGCCCCACCCACACAAATGCGTACCATGGCATCCTAGGTCTCCTTGAACGCACCGCCAGTCTGGTGGAGAGCAAGCTGTCGAAATACAGCACAAGTGCAGAACGTCACACAAGACCTGAGCTGCTCTGAGCGGAGAGTCCTGACACCGCATCAATATGGGGGCAGCATTTTCGCATAACGCCCGTCAGAGCAGGTGCGTCCCGGTGGTCTTTCAGCGCAAACATCAGCAGGTCAGCACAAGACTGCTGCAGCAGACTGCCGAACTTGGACCTGGCTTTGGTGCCTTCAGGCAAGCCTCGCAGATGCAACAATGCGCCAGGCTGGTCAGCAGTTGCCAAGGGCTGCCGCACATCAGGCAGTACAAGCTTGCAAGTCTGCGCATGACCCCCTGTTTGCAGCAGTGGTCAGCCTTCTGCACAGGTGTGTAATCGTACTTCCTGGCTAAATGGATGAAGGGATCCAATAAGTCAAACTAGGTGAACGACTGGGTTTGATAGCATGTTGATCTACAGGGGATGCCTCTGACATCAGCAACAGCAATGACAGCATGCAACAGGTGCACCAAGAGCAGCCTGAAGAGATTTGGCCCAACACCAGCCTGCTTGCAAAAGAGCTGCAGGAACAGTGGCATGTACAGCGCAACATGCACCATGGCAACATCAACATCAAGCCATACAGCAACCGCAAGGTCTGGTGGTCGTGTGATCAGTGCCCAGAGGGTCTTCCACATGTTTGGGAGACCAGTGTGAACCATAGGACCCAAGGGACAGGCTGTCCTTTCTGCTCAGGCATGGCTGTTTGTCAGCATAACACGCTTGCTAGAAAGGCACCTGAAGTTGCGCTGCTTTGGGATGCCATGAAGAACAATCCATTGTCACCAGACCAAGTGACTGTCTCCAGCAGCACGAGGGCCCACTGGAAGTGCAGCGCTTGCTTGCACAAATGGCAGGCTCCAGTTTTCAGTAAGGCACGAGACAAGTCTGGGTGCCCCAAGTGTGCCAGGACAAACAGTGGCAGGAAAGCAGACGGCACCAGGCAGAAGCACCCTACTTTTGCAGCGGCAGACCATGAATTGCTGGAGCAATGGGACCATGACAGAAACAGTCAGGATGAAAAGTTTCCTGACAGTACATCATTACAGAGTCACAAACTCATTTGGTGGCGTTGCCAAGAGTGTCCGAAGGGCAAGGTGCACAGCTGGCAGGCTCCCCCAAATAACCGAACCGCCAAGAAGACAAGAGGATGCCCTTGTTGTGCTGGGCAGCAGCTTTGTGAGTGCAACTCTTTGGAAACTGTTTGTCCTGATGTTGCTGCTGATTTTGACGCTGAGAAGAACGGTGTCTCTCCTGCTGAAGTGACAAGTTCAACAAGCACAAAGTATAGTTGGCTGTCGGATGAGCCTGGGGGTGAAAAGCGATCTGTGAATCAGCGCACACTGTACACAAGGAAGCAACTCAAGACAGTTAGTAGACGCACCTGATATTTTTTCTTTAGAAGGGACGATAGCTTGCATTGCTGTCAACAAAGCCTTATTTCAGAAGGAAAGCTTGTCAATGTATCTTCTGCCTGGCTGTGAGTGCTTTCATTGCTTTGACTTGCAGCTCATGTCTGCTCCTAGGCCTGCAACCCTAGAGCATTTGGAGTCCCCAATTGTTTGCACCAAAGCACTGGGGATCCCAGTGTTAACACTGGGGATGGCACATCCTCATAGCATTTGCAAAGCTTTGGCAAATTTAAGTCTAGCAGTCATACCAGGTCAAGCAGTTTTTTGTGATCTTGCATTTGAGAAGCACCTCATTTTGGAGGAGATTGCCAACTTGAGTGACCGGCTCTGAAACAGGCTGCAGCAGCTGCGGATTGGGAAGACACTCTGGAGCTGGCACAGAAGGTGACTCCTGTCAGAACTGGGGATGGCATGTCTGCAGGGTGTTTGACAAGTTGGGCAGGGTGAAGGCTGGCAGCTACACCAACAGCAGCAGTGTCTTGTAGGTAAGCACTAGCAGGCAGTCCTCTTACTGTGTGCAAAGCTTTTTGTTTGCAAAGCTTCCCACACTGCTGTCTTGTGTGTGCATACAGCTGGCTTGGATGACTTGTCAATACCTGCGACCTTGCTGCCAAGGGTGAAGATGCTATTTTGCCAAGTAGATGTCAACAGTTTTGCTTAGGAATCCTGTTCATGTACTGTTCCAGAATCTCAGATGTCATCATGGGAAACTGGTGTGTGCGTTGAGGCATGGTGGCTGATGTTGCAGGCCTGGGCCCCATTGCACAGAGGCAAGATGGAGCCCTTCTGAAGTGGAGAGGCACTGGAATATCTCTATTTGCTGACAGGCACAAGCCCGGTTTCACATTTGAAGTGGTCTTTGACACTGAGGCTCATCTGTTGCCAGTGCAAGGCTCTCCAGCAGCTGTCAGGCGACAATGCAGTACCTGGGCTAAGATGACTGGGCTGAGATGAATCACAGGCTGAGTGAGTAGTGAGAGTGTCAGCACCTGGCTGCATGGGTGCAGGTGGGCTGAGCAGTCCACAGTGTGCTTTCATGCATCTGCTTCCGGCACAGAGCAATTCATAAGGCTGCATGCTGTAATCACAACATCCTGGCACTTACTCCGTGCTTGCTGCAGCATTGACTACTGCCTCTGAGTCAAGACTGCTAACTTCATCAAGAGCATATACGTATGGCTGCAGCTGGGTCTGTTCATGCTGTCACTTTGCTTCGCTGTATGAGGCAAAGACATTGTCCTGTGCTGTGATGCAGGAGTGGCAGAAGCTGGGTGCTGAGTATGTTGCCAGCAAGCACTATGCAGTGTTGCTACACAGGCTAGCAGCAATGCTGCAAGTCCTGCACAGACTGTCTATAGTATTTGCTTGCACAGTGCAGATGCTGCATGTTGGCTTATCTGTGTGGCACAGTATATTACCTACATTCACCCAAAATGCTCAATGCGAATCAAAGTCATATATTGACCGGCAGACCAGTCTGGCAGTTTTGTGTTTTGCACCTGCAAGTGATGTCACTGCACCAATTTTTTTAAAGGTCTTGCTGGTTGCAAAAGCTTTGCTTTCACTGACCGCACCCGCAACAGCTTGTCCAACAACAAAGTTGCCTGCCTGTATGTGCAGATCTTGGCACCTTGACAAGCTGGACAATAGGAGAGGCGATTTTCATAACACATGACTGCTGCTGTGCTTGATAGGTCAACGCATGGTCTGGGTCAAAGCCTTGCGCAAGCGCTGCAAATCGACAGCTCCCCCTCGGCCCCACCCACACACACGCGTACCATGGTTTACTAGGCCTCCTTGAACGCACCGCCAGTTAGGGCAAGCTGTCGAAATACAGCACAAGTGCAGAACAATACAGATCTGATCAAAGACCTGAACTGCTCTGAGCAGACGGTCCTGACACCGCATAGACATGGGAGCAGCGATATCTCACAATGCCCGTCAAAGCAGGTGCGCCCCGGTGGTTTCAACACAAAGATCAGCACGTCAGCACAAGACTGCTGCAACTGACAGCGGATTTTAGACCCTGCTTTGGTGATTTCAGGCAAGCTTCGCAGATGCAACAGTGCGCCCGGCTGCTGACTAGTTGTTGCCAAGGGCTGCCGGATCTCGGACAGTACAGGCTTGCAAGTGCGCGCATGAACCCCTTTTTGCCACCGTGGTCAACACTCTGCACAGGTGTGTTATGTTACGTCTTGACTAAAATGATTAAATGCTTCAATAACTCATCCTATGTGGACGACTGAGTTTGATAGCATGTGGATCTACAGGGGATGCCTCTGACATCAGCAACAGCAATGACAACATCCAACAGATGCACAAAGAGCAACATGAAGAGATTGGGCCCAACACCAGCCTGCTTGCTAAAGAGCTGCGGGAACAGTGGCATGTACAGCGCAATATGCACCATGGCAACATCAATATCAAGCCATACAGCCACCGCAAGGTCTGGTGGTCGTGTGATCAGTGCCCAGAGGGTCTTCCTCATGTTTGGGAGACCTCTGTGAACAACAGGACCCACGGGGCAGGATGTCCCTTCTGCACAGGCCAAGGTGTCTGCCAGCATAACACACTTGCTCAAAAAGCACCTGAAGTTGCCCTGTTTTGGGATGCCATGAAAAATTATCCGTTGACACCAGACCAAGTGACTGTCTCCAGCCACATGAGGGCCCACTGGAAGTGCAGCGCTTGCTTGCACGAATGGCAGACTTCAGTGACAGTGAAGGCGCGTGACAACAGCGGCTGTCCCATGTGTGCCAAGTCAAATGGTGGCGGGAAAGCAGGTGGCACTAGGCAGAAGCATCCTACTTTTGCAGCAGCAGACCATGACTTGCTAGAGCAATGGGACCATGACAGAAACAGTGCGGATGGAAACTTTCCTGACAATACATCGTTACAAAGCAACAAACTCATTTGGTGGCATTGCCAAGAGTGTCCAAAGGAGGCTGGCAGGCTTCCCCAAATAATCGAACTGGCAAGAGGGCAAGAGGATGCCCTTGCTGTGTGGGAAAACAGCTGTGTCAATGCAACTCTTTGGAAACGGTCTGTTCTGATGTTGCTGCTGATTTTGACATCACCAAGAATGGTGTCAGTCCCGCTGAAGTGACAAGTTCAACACACACAAAGTACAGCTGGCTGTTAGGTGAGCCTGAAGCCATGAAGCGCTCTGTGGCTCAACGCACATCATATATCAAGAAGCAACCCAAGACAGCTGCTAGACGCCTGTGACATTTGTAATAACAGCCAGCAATGTGTAAGCTGTGTGATCATTTTCAAGGTCGTGTGCTAGCTAGACTTTCGGCTGATGAGTTGCAGGCCTTTTGTTTGTTGCACAATGTTGCAATCAATTGGGTTTCAACAGCATATATGTATATACCGTACCCTGGGGCTTTCTGCACACACTGTCAATAACCAGTTTGTTGACATCAGTCTGTGTGGACAAGCGTGGTTGGTAATGTAAACAATGGTGTGTCCAGTTTACACAGTGTAAGACAAATTGTCAGGACATAGCTTCAGCAGCCTCCCTGTGCCTGATGTCTAGCTGAGCTGAGGGCCTCGAAGTCACAGCTTTTGTGAACACCTATACAAGTTGCACACTGTGACAGGCAAGGGTGTGGTAGTATCAGTATTCTGAGCTGGCGTCACAGTGTCATCAAGTTATCAGTTCCACACACCAGATGGAAAGTTCAGCCGGTGTCAATTACAGTACCTTTTGGCTTCATGCTGCATGAATCATGCACGTTGTGCAAGAAAATCAACCAGCAGCTTGTGCCAGTGACCTACATCTTTTAGACAGAGCGCTAAAGGTGACTCCATCAGGCATGGCCGCTTCTCTCTGGTGCTAACCCAACCGGTTCTGAGATCTGAGCCCATGCATGAGGCGGGTAAGCCTCACCAGGGTGATGGAACCTGTGAAGATGTCAACTGAGGCTGTTGTTGAGAGTAGAACCCTGAGGGCCCTGACTACAATGAATGTGTCATCAAGCATACGGCTGTGACGGGGCGAAGGTGAAAAGGTCGTGCTAGCGTGTCAGGGTGCGTATTGCCTACCCTGTTACAGTTGGCTGGCAGCAAAGGTAATGCTCTGCTGTCAGTCCTTCTGTTGCTTTGCCCGTCTGCTCAGGCCCTCTACAGCCTCTTGTGTGGCTGATTTACTGGTGTGGTGTGTCTTGTGTCTACCTTCTTTTTCTGGTGCAGTTGTAGGTGTGTGAACATTCAAAGTATAGTCAAGGTACAAGCTGTGATTACATGATCACGTAGGACTGCTAGATTCCATGAATTCAGAATGGGCAGGTGATGGGCGCCTTCTTGGCTACACTGTGCCCAGCCTGTGCAACAGACCAACAGCTCAATGTGGCCCCCAACTGCTGCAGAGCTGACTTGGCCAAATATGACCAAGTCTCCATGATCAAGTCACCAGGGATCCCCAGTGTCAGCAATGGGGATGGCACATGTGCATATTGATAGACTTCTTGAAGCTTAAGCTTTAAAGCTCCAAATTTGGAAGGTTCAAGTCTGGCATGTATCAACTCAGACAGTGTCTTGGTATTATGCATCGACATTGGTGATGCCAATGGTGCTGCTCACACATTATGCATGCATGGTTTTGGAGTGGCTGTAACACAGCTGTGCTTGTGTGAGCTCATCTGGCTGGGCTTTGTGGCTACCCATGCGTGAGCCATTGCTGCTACATTGCAGGTGATGCCACCATCCAGAGATAGAATGGAGACCTTCTGAGCAGAAGAGGCGCTGAAGGATCTCTAGGTACCAGCCAAGCCCTGAAGGACTTCATGACTCATCAGGTATTGACAATTGAGGCTCATCTGCTGCCACGGTTAGAGTGCAGGTACACAGCACTTCCACAACATGCTGTACATCATCTACAGCCGGCACAATTGTGCCACGCTTGTGTCATTATGCTTTCCACTGCAGTTTTGGTCGACGCACAATGCTGTGCGGTGCCATGCCAAATTTTGCCGATGGTCTCATGCTGTAAGCTTGACCTGGCAGTGTCTCAGCTGACAGCCAGCTTCTGCCTGCAGTCTCTTGCATGCTGCAGCACTGACACACATACTGCTTGCAGACAGGTGGAGGGCCATGAGGACTGTTGTACCTCCCCGGTTGACTGCAATACCTTTCAGGTGGCAAAAGCTGCCAGGCTAGATCCCAGGCTGCATGTCAAGATGAGTCAGCTGCATGAGCGCCTGGACAAGACGGAGGACTGCCTGCTGGAGAAGCACCTCATCCTGGAGGAGATTGCCAGCCTGAGCCACCGGCTCCGAAACCAGGCTGCTGACGGCCGGGAGGACACTCTGGAGCTGGCACAGAAGGTGAGCAACTCTGCTTACTCATCACTAGTCATGTGCTGTTGCTGAATGTGGACTTTACCAGTTGCGGCGGATCAGCAGCCCAAGAGCAGCAACACACTTTGTGCAACAAGCACAGTGGGCTGCCATTTTGCATTGGCTGCTTGCAAAGTGCCATCAACGAGATTGCCTGCTGAGATAGCATATCTTTGCATGATGTCTTGAATCTTTACTTGGGATGCTGTGCGCCCGCTCAGCTGCAGCTGTACCATGCTGAAACTTGAGCAAGGGCAAATTGTTGGACCTAACCAATGCCATTCCTTACTGCTGCAGGGCTCACACAACCTGCAGGGCTGTTGACTTTGGGGCATTTTCACAAAATCTACACTGGCAGCTGCAGCAGCTGGTGAGACTTTCATGATCTTGATGTTGACTTCACAAGCTTTGTAATATGTTGCTGCATGCCAACAGGCTTGGGTTGGGCGGACCACATGGCGAAGCGTTGTTACCTGTGTGCTTATGGTGTGCCAAGCCCGAGCAAGAGCGCGATGTCCCAAGCAAGCGCTGTCAACTGGGCTGCTGTAGGACTCACCACAAAGCAGGCAGTGTCACCTTGGCTGCTGCAGCGCTCACACAACCTGTTGAGAACAGAGACCATGATTCTTGTTCCTTTTGCTTGAGCTTCTGGGAATCCCCAGCTTCAAGAGTGGGGATGGCATATCCATGGCTCTCCAGCAGGTGAGCTGAGCAGTTCACAATATGCTGTTATCTCTCTGGTCCTGGCACCAGCAATTGTCACTGCTGTGTGCTTCAATCATAACATCTAGACGTTGCACTAACTGAGTGCTTGCTGCAATATTCAGTACTCCCTCTGAGTCAATAGTATTGCCTTGGCCAAGAGCACTAAATGCACGGCTGAGTCTGTGCACGCCGTCACTTTCTTTGCTGTATGAGAGAAATGCAGTGTCCTGTGCTGTGATGCAGGAGTGGAGCAGCTGGATGCTGAGCATGCTGTCAGCAAGCACTGTGCACAGTGGCTGTACAGGCTAGCAGCAGTGCCTTGAATCCTGCACATATCATTCTGTGATATCTGCAGCCACAGCGCCGATCCCGATTGTGCACATTTGCTTATCCACATGACACTGGAATCACTTATTTACCTAGGATACTTTCTTTTCCCCCCAGCTGCTCAATGCAAACCAAAGTCATCGAGCTGATCTTCAACCAGTCTGGCAATTTTGTGTTTTGCACTTGCACTGAAAACAGGTCTTGCTGGTTGCACAAGCTTTGCTGTGAATCCCTGAATGCGAAACAGTTTGTCCAACAAGAAAATTCGCTGCCTGTATGTGCAGACCTGGTGGCTCAGAGCACCTTGACAAGCTGGACATTAGAAAAGAAATGTTTTCGCAGCACTTGCTTCTTGATGCTTTCCTGCCTACGCTAGGTCAACGCACGGTCTGGGTCAGAGCCCTGGTCAGAGCCTTGCGCAAGCGCTGTGAATCCACAGCTCCCCCTGGCCCACCCACACACACGCGTACCATGGTTTACTAGGTCTCCTTAAACGCACCGCCAGTCAGGGCAAGCTGTCGAAATACAGCACAGGTGCAAAACAGCACAGATCTCATCAAGGACCTGAGCCGATCTGAACAGACGGACCTGACACCGCATCGATATGGGGGCAGCGATATCACACAATGCCCGTCAGAGCAGGTGCGCCCGGGTGGTCTTTCAACACAAAGATCAGCACGTCAGCACAAGACTGCTGCGGCTGACAGCAGATCTTAGACCCTGCTTTTGCGCTTTCAGGCAAGCCTCGCAGATGCAACGGTCTGTTCGGCTGCTGACTAGCTGTCACCAAGGGCTGCCGGATCTCAAGCAGTACAGGCTTGCAAATCCGTGCATGACCCCCTGTTTGCAGCAGTGGTCAACCTTCTGCACAGGTGTGTTAACTTACTTCCTGGCTGAATAGATTGAATGCTTCAATAACTCATCCTAGGTGGACGACTGGACTTGATAGCATGTTGACCTACAGGGGACGTATCTGACATCAGCAGCAGCAATGACAACATCCAACAGATGCACACAGAGCAGCCTGAACAGATTGGGCCCAACACCAGCCTGCTTGCTAAAGAGCTGCAGGCACAGTGGCATGTACAGCGCAACATGCACCATGGCAACATCAACATCAAGCCATACAGCCACCGCAAGGTCTGGTGGTCGTGTGATCAGTGCCCAGAGGGTCTTCCACATGTTTGGGAAGCTCGTGTGGACAAGAGGACCCACGGGACAGGCTGCCCTTTCTGTTCAGGCATGGCCGTTTGTCAGCACAATACATTGGCTACAAAGGCACCACAGATTGCGCTGTTTTGGGACGCCAAGAAGAACCATCCATTGTCACCAGATCGAGTGACTGTTTTCAGCAACATGAGGGCCCATTGGAAGTGTAGCACTTGCTTGCATGAATGGCAGGCTGGGGTGATGCATAAGACACATGTGAAGAGTGGGTGCCCCAAATGTGCCAGGACAAATGCTGGCAGGAAAGCAGATGGCCCTAGGCAGAAGCACCCTACTTTTACAGGGGCAAAGCATGCCTTGCTGAAGCAATGGGACCATGATAAAACCAGCATGAACGGAAACTTTCCTGACAATACATCATTGCAAAGCCGCAAACTCATTTGGTGGCGTTGCCAAGACCGTCCCAAGGGCAAGGTGCACAGCTGGCAGGCTTCCCCAAATGGGCGAAATGCCAAGAGGGCAAGAGGATGCCCTTGCTGTGTTGGGCACAAGCTGTGTGAGTGCAATTCTTTGGAGACTGTATGTCCTGATGTTGCTGCTGACTTTGACACTGAAAGAAATGGTATCTCTCCTGCTGAAGCGACAAGTTCAACAAGCACAAAGTATAGTTGGCTGTCAGATGAGCCTGGGGCTGAAAAGCGATCTGTGAATCAGCGCACACTGTACACAAGGAAGCAACTCAAGACAGTTAGTAGACGCACCTGAAATTTTTTCTTTAGAAGGGACGACAGCTTGCATTGCTGTCAACAAAGCCTTATTTCAGAAGGAAAGCTTGTCAATGTATCTTCTGCCTGGCTGTGAGTGCTTTCATTGCTTTGACTTGCAGCTCATGTCTGCTCCTAGGCCTGCAACCCTAGAGCATTTGGAGTCCCCAATTGTTTGCACCAAATCACTGGGGATTCCCAGTGTTAACACTGGGGATGGCACATCCTCATAGCATTTGCAAAGCTTTGGCAAATTTAAGTCTAGCAGTCATACCAAGTCAAACAATTTTTTGTGATCTTGCATTTGAGAAGCACCTCATTTTGGAGGAGATTGCCAACTTGAGTGACCGGCTCTGAAACCAGGCTGCTGCGGATTGGGAAGACACTCTGGAGCTGGCACAGAAGGTGACTCCTGTCAGAACTGGGGATGGCATGTCTGCAGGGTGTTTGACAAGTTTGCCAAAGCTGAAAATGTGATTTTGTCGAGTAGGATTTGCTTTTTGTTCATGTAGTGTTCCTGACCCAGATGTGATTATGGTCAACTGCTGTGCATTGAGGCATGGTGGCTGTGGTTGCAGACTTTGCCCCCATCGCACAGAGGCAACATGGAACCCTTCTGAGGTGGCGAGGCACTGAAATATCCCTATTTGCTGACAGACACAAGCACAAGCTCACATTTGGACTGGTTGTTGACACTGAGGCTTATCCATTGCCAAGGCTGTCCAGCAGCTGAGCAAGCTGTCAGGCATCAATACAGTTGGCTGGCTGAGATGATTCACAGGCAGAGTGAGTAGTGAGTGAGTTAGCACCTGGCTGCATGGGTGCAGGTAATCTGAGCAATTCACAGCATGCTGTTACTCATCTGCTTCTGGCACAGAGCAATTGTTTAGGCTGCATGCTGTAATCATGACATCCTGGCGCTTACTGAGTGCTTGCTGCAGTGTGCACTGTTGCCTCTAAGTCAAGACTGCTAAACTCATCCAGACCACATATGTATGGTTGCAGCTGGTCTGTTCATGCAGTTGCTTTGCTTTGCTGTATGAGGCAAATACATTGTCCTGTGCTGTGATGCAGGAGTGAAGCAAGCTGAGTGCTGAGTATGTTGCCAGCAAGCACTATGCAGTGTTGCTACACAGGCTTGCAGCAGTGCTACAAGTCCAGGACAGACTGTCTGTAATATCTGCTTGAACAGCCGAGATGCTGCATGTTGGCTTAGCTGTATGGCACTGCATATGACCTATTACCTATAACAATTTAGTTCAACCCAAACTGCTTAGTGCAAATCAAAGCCATGTAGCTGATCGGCAACCTGTCTGGCAATTTTGTATTTTGCACCTGCAAGTGACATTACTGCAATAACAACAGGACTTGCTGGTTGCAAAAGCGTCGCTTTCACTGACATGCGCAACAGCTTGTCTAATGAGAAAATTGCCTGCCTGTATGTGCAGATCTTGTGGCTTAGAGCACCTTGACAAGCTGGACAATAGGAGCCGCGGTTTTGACAGCACTTGCTCCTTTCATGCTTAGCTCTGCTGCCTACTATGGTAGGTCAACGCAGGGTCCGCGTCAAAGCTCTGCGCAAGCGCTGCGAATCGACAGCTCCCCCTCGGGCCCCACCTACACACACGCGTACCATGGTTTACTAGGCCTTCTTGAACGAACCGCCAGTCGGGGCAAGCTGTCGAAAGAAAGCACAAGTGCAGAACGGCACATCTCTGATCAAAGATCCGAGCCGACGGTCCTGACACCGTATCCATGGGGGCAGCGATATCTCACAATGCCCGTCAAAGCAGGTGCGCCCCGGTGGTGTTTCAACACAAAGATCAGCACGTCAGCACAAGACTGCTGCAACCGACAGCAGATCTTAGACCCTGTTTTGGTGCTTTCAGGCAAGCCTCGCAGATGCAGCAGTGCGCCCGGCTGCTGGCTAGCTGTTGCCAAGGGCTGCCGGATCTCAGACAGTACAGGCTTGCAAGTGCGCGCATGAACCCCTACTTGCAACAGCGGTCAACCCTCTGCACAGGTGTGTTATCTCACTTTCTGGCTAAAGTGATTAAATGCTTCAATAACTCATCCTAGGTGGACGACTGAGTTTGATAGCATGTGGGTCTACAGGCTGTGGTGCAGGAGTGCCAAAAAGTATGTTGCTGTGTGCCTACTCAGCTACAGCTATACTATGCAGGAGCCTGAGCAAGAGCAACAGGTTGGACCCAACCAATGCCACCTTTTCTCCTGGTGCTGCAGGACTCATGTAATCTGCAGGGCTTTGAGGCACGCCCATGGAGCCAATAGAGACAGCTGGTGAGACCCTAATGTCTTGGTGTTGACTGCACAAGCTTTGAAACGCATTGCTGCACGCAGTGTTACCAATAGGCTTGGGTGGGGCAGACCTTATGGTGAAGCTTTGTTGCCTTCGTGCTGGTGGTGTGCCAAGCCTGAGCAAGAGCATAACGTCCCAAGCACTGTCATGTTGGCTGCTGTAGGACTCACACAACCTGTTGTGACCAGAGATCACACATTCTGCTCTTTTTGCATCAAGTTTCTGGGGATCCCCAAAGTCAAGACTGAGGATGGCATGTCTTCAGGGTGTTGGACAAGTTGGGCAAGGTGAAGCCTGGCAGCTGTACCAACAGGGGCGGTAAGCACAAGCAGACAATCCTCTCCCTGTGTGCCGAGCTTTTTGTTTTCAAATCATTCCACGCTGCTGTCTTGTGTGCATACAGCTGGCTTGGATGAGCTGATACTTTGCTGCCAAAGCTGACGATGGAATTATGCCAAGTAGATTTTGCTTTTTGTTCATGTGCTGTTCCAGACCCTCAGACGTCAGCATGGACAATTGCTGTGCAGTGAGGCATGGTGGCTGTTGTTGCAGGCCTGACCTCCTTTGCACACAGGCAAGTTGGAACCCTTCTGAGGTGGAGAGGCACTGGAATATCTCTATCTTCAGACAGACACAAGCCCAGTTTCACAATCGAACTGGTCTTTGACACTGAGGCTCATCGTTTGCCAGTGCAAGGCTCATCAGCAGCTGCAAAAGCTGTCAGGCATCAATACAGTTGGCTGGCTGAGATGAATCACAAGCTGAGAGTGTCAGCACCTGGCTGCATGGGCGCAGGTGAGCTGCGCTGTTCCCAGTATGCTTTCATGCATTTGCTTCTGGCACAGAGCAACTGATCAGGCTGCATGCTGTAAGCATAACATCCTGGTGCTTACTGAGTGCGTGCTCCAGCATTCACTTCTGCCTCTAAGTCAAGACTGCTGAATTCATCAACAGCACATATGTATGGCTGCAGCCAGGTATGATCATGCGGTCACTTTGCTTTGCTGTACGAGGCAAAGACAATGTCCTGTGCTGTGATGCAGGAGTGGAGCAAGCTAGGTGCTGAGTATGTTGCCAGCAAGCATTATGCAAAGTCAGTACACAGGCTATAGCTGCTAGCCAGCAGCAGTGCTGCAAGTCCTACGCAGACTGTCTGTAGTATCTGCTTGCACAACGCAGATGCTGCGTGTTGGCTTATCTGTATGGCACTGTTCATTACCTATTAAATATAATAACTTTGTTTCACCCAAACTGCTCAATGCAACACACAGTCATATAGCTGATCGGCAACCAGTCTGGCAATCTTATGTTTTGCATCTGCAAGTTACTTTACAGAAAACAGGTCTTGCTGGTTGCAAAAGCTTCACTGACCGCATGCGCAACAGCTTGTCCAACAAGGAATTTGCCCGCGTGGACGTGAAAATCTTGTGGCTTAGAGCACCTTGACAAGCTGACAGCTGACAATAGAAGAGACGGTTTTCACAACACTTGCTTCTTTAATGCCTGGCTGCATGGTCAACGCATTGTCCGGGTCAAAGCCTTGCGCAAGCGCTGCAAATTTGCAGCTCCCGCTCGAGCCCCACCCACACACACGCGTATCATGGTTTATTAGGCGGCCTTGAACGCACCGCCACTCAGGGCAAGCTGTCGAAACGCAGCACAAGTGTAGAACAGCACAGATCCGATCAAAGACCTGAGCCGCTCTGAGCCGACGATCCTGACACCGCATCGATATGGGGGCAGCGATATCTCACAGTGCCAATCAGACCAGGTGCGCCCCGGCGGTCTTTCAAAACAAAGATCAGCACGTCAGCACAAGACTGCTGCAACTGACAACAGATCTTAGACCTTGTTTTGGTGCTTTCAGGCAAACTTCGCATATGCAACAATGCGCCCGGCTGCTGATTAGCTGCTGCCAAGGGCTGCCGGATCTCAGACAGTACAGGCTTGCAAGTATGCGCATGAACCCCTGTTTGCAGCAGTGGTGAACCCTCTGCACAGGTGTGCTATCTTACCTCCTGGCTAAAGTGATTAAATGCTTCAGTATCTCATCCTGGATGGATGCTTGAGTTTGGCGCCATGTTGCTCTGCAGGGGATGCCTCTGACACCAGCAACAGCAATGACAGCGTGCAAAAGGTGCACAAAGAGCAGCCTGGAGAGGTTGGGCCCAATATCAGCCTGCTTGCAAAAGAGCTGCAGACACAGTGGCATGTCAAGCACAACATGCACCTTGGCAACAGCGTCATCAGGCCTAACAGCCACCGTAAGGTGTGGTGGTCATGCAATCAGTGCCCAGAGGGTCTTCCACATGTTTGGGGATCCCGTGTGGACAACAGGACCCAAGGGAGAGGCTGTCCTTTCTGCTCAGGCACAGCCGTTTGTCAGCATAACACACTTGCTCAAAAAGCGCCAAAGATTGCGCTGTTTTGGGATGCCAAAAAGAACCAGCCATTGTCTCCTGACCAAGTGACTGTCTTCAGCAGCATGAGAGCTTATTGGAAGTGCAACGCTTGCTGGCACGAATGGCAGGCTTCAATTAGAACTAAGGTTTATGGCAGGACTGGGTGCCCCAAGTGTGCAAAGGCAAACGGCGGCAGGAAAGCAGACGGCACAAGGCAGAAGCACCCTACTTTTGCAGCGGCAGATCATGCCTTGCTGCAGCAATGGGACCATGACAGAAACAGTGACAACGGAAACTTCCCTGACAACACAACGTTGCAAAGCAGCAAGCCGATTTGGTGGCGTTGCTATGAATGTCCAAAAAGCAAGGTACACAGCTGGCAGGCTTCCCCGAATCAACGAAATGGCAAGATTGCAAGAGGATGCCCTTGTTGTGTTGGGCACAAGCTGTGTGAGTGCAACTCTCTGGAAACTGTGTGTCCTGATGTTGCTGCTGACTTTGACGCTGAAAAAAATGGTGTCAGTTCTGCTGAAGTCACAAGTGCAACAACCTCAAAGTACAGCTGGCTGTCAGATCAGCCTGGAGCCAAGAAGCGTTCTGTGGCTCTGCGCACAGCCTACAGGAAGCGATCCAATCTAGTTGCTAGACACACCTGACATGTGGTATGGCAGTCGGCGTTGTTCATGTTGTGTGGTGATTTTAAGGTCATGTGCTAGAGTGACAGCTGGCTCATATTTAGACTGTAAGTACAGTAGCATGGTTGCTGTCTCTTCAGAATTTGTGTGATGCATATCTCTTGGTTGTTTCACAATGTTTGGTCCCAATAACGTGCCCTTGAGCTTTCTGCACACACTGTCAACCACTGATTTGTTGACATCAGCTGTCTGTGCAAACAGTATGATTCATAATGTTGACCAATATTGATTATCGTTAATGCTGAGTTGTGTTGACTTCTGGACACAGCTTGAGCAGTCCCCTTTTGCCTGATGACAAACTGAGCTCAAGGTCTCGAAATGACAGCTTTCTAAAACATGTACACAAGCGTCACAATGTGACAGGTCAGGATGTGGAAGTGTGAATTATCTGAGCTCACATTGTGTCATAAAGCGCAGGGCTGTGCTGCCTGTTATACTCATCAGATGGAGAATCTAGTTGATGTCAGTATGCACCTGTGGCCCATGGGCTTTATGCACTTTGCGCAACCAAGACGACAGGCAGCTGCAGCTTGTGCAAGTGACTCATTCGAATGTTTCAAACAGGGCATCCACGTGACTGTATCAGGCAAGGCCGCTTGTTGTCTGGTGCTAACCCAATAGGTTCTGAGATCTGAATCCATGCGCGAGGCAGGTAGTGCTCCCAGGGTGATGAAACCAGTGAGGAGGTCAGCCATGAGGCACGCTGACCCCCTCACCACAAGGAGCGTATCATCAAGCTTATGGCTGGCAGAACAGGTGATGCTCTGCTGTCAGCCCGTTTGTTGCTGTGACTGTCTGCCGAGGCCAGTCTGCAGCTCCTTGTGTGGCTGATTCATTGGTGTGGTACATTTGGTGTTTGTCTACTTCTTCTGGTGTAGTTGCAAAGGGTGAACATTCAACTTTCAGTTGAGGCACAAACTGTGATTCCCTGTCCATGCAAGACTGCCAGATCCCATGAGCTCAGCACGAGCAGATGATGGAAGCCCAATGCTCACAATGTTGCTGAAGTTGTCGAGCTCACAGGCTGTGAGCCACATCCTGACAGGCTTGTCCCCAGAAGTAGTCCTCCTCGCTCGCATTACAGACTATTCCAGCCATACATATGTGGGTGGAGGGGGACCTGGTGGACAAATGACAGGTGAGGACTGCTGCTTGTGGCAAGACATCAAGCTTCCTCTGGCATTGTTTGCAGAGAGGGTATCACATCTCTGGCACCCCTTGTACCCGATGCTGGCAAAGGCAATCGCACAAGGCATCTCTTGATGTTTGCGCATATTCGACATAATAATAATAATAATAATAATAACAATTTAAACGCTTTCCAGCTCATGATGAGCTAGGTATGTGCGGGACAAGTCTTGTCTTTCCATATTGGACATGCTTTACACAATGTAATGACTTCCACTGGTTGCTTCAAGATCTCATGTAGTGGCATTGCCTGCTGACATGTCATGTGGCGTCTCATGTCTGCAGTTCCTGCTTTAGCGCTCTATTTTGTTAGCTACACTGTGCCCAGCCAGAACAAGGCCAATAGGCCAACAGTAACCAGTGCTTGACTGGTGCAGGGCTGGCACAGTCTATTGTGGCCAGATATGATGGAGTCTCCATGTCTTTGCACCAATTCATTGGGGATCCCCAGTGCCAAAACTGGGGATGGCAGCGTATCAAGTTGGACGGTGTCTCTGTGGTAAGCATTGATACCGGTGACGATACCGGTGATTGATACCGGTGATTGATACCGGTGATTGATACAGGCTGTTGGGGCTTCTCACACATTGTGCCTGCATATCTTTGGAGCAGCCATACTACAGCTGTGCTTGTGCAACCTCATCTGGCACCTGCAATGAACTTGCAGTCAACAGGACTGTGCATCAACAAAGTCATGCTCAGCACCGCAATGCTGTTATGACAGTCTCATTTGGAACAGGGTTGATGAGTACCCATGCATGAGGCATGGCTGCTCATGCTGTAGGTGATGCCACCAACCCAAGACAGGATGAAGTCCTTCAGATCAAGAGAGGAGCTGATGTCTGGGTATCAATCCAACTCTGGAGGTTCTTGGAACTCATTGGATATTCACAACTGGGGCTCATCTGCTGCCAGTCTTGAAGCGCAGGTGCCCACACTTCCACAACACGCTGTGCATCATCTACAGCTGCCACACTTGTGCCACACTACTGCCACTATGCTTTCCACTGCAGGTTCGATCAATGCACAATGCTGTGCCACGCCAAGTTTTACATGCTGTCTTTCGTCCAGCTTGAATTGGCACCATCCAAGCTGACAGCCAGCCTCTGCCTGCAGTCTCTTTCATGCTGCAGCACTGACACACATACTGCTTGCACACAGGTGAAGGACCATGAGAGCTGTTTTACCTCGTTGGGAAAAGAACAGGAAGCATGGATGGTACCTGGGCCTGCTTGTGTGCTCCAGGTGATTCCCAGCTTGGCCGCGCTGGCCAGCTTAGTGTTGCATACACTATACAGCTGATGTTCATGATGTAACAGATCGGCTTCCTCTAGAAATGTACGGTAGCTATTTACTGTAACTGACGGCAAAAGCACTGTAACTTCCCCGTTCGCATGCTTCTGCTCGCACTTCGACGAGACCAAGCAGCGAACCGTCTCTGCTTTGTTCAGACCAAGCTAAGATCACAATTTGACGCTATCTTTCAGCGCCTGCCATATCAGGTGTGTCACGATAGCAGCGGATTTGGAGATGAAACGACAGCTCACGACTGCTCCAACTTACAGCAGGCTTCAAACCTGGCAGCGACCTGCTGTCGTGCGGACCTTGCAAGTGCAGCACAGCGTCAGGCGGCTGACCATTTTCTCACACGAGCTCCGGCAAGGAGCTCAGTGTAAGCACAGCAAAGTCCACGCAGCCGTCGATTCGTCTAGTACAGGTGTGCTTCGTGTGTTGGCAAGCAAGTCTAAGGTCTTCGTGTCTTAAAATGCTTGAGCATCTGCGCTTGCATACTATTTAGATGCATGCATTGGACCTGCAGGACATGTATACAGCATAAATGATGGTACTGGCAATGTAACACAGCAGGCTCATGAGGCTGGACCCGACATGAGCTTGCTTTCTGAAGAGCTGCAGGGACAGTGGCATAAAGAGATGAACAGAAACATCGGCCATATTCTGATCAAGCCTTACAGCAACCACAAGGTCTGGTGGTCATGTGATCAGTGCCCACAGGGCTTTCCACACGTTTGGGAAGCCTTCGTGAACAGCCGGAGCCAAGGGAATGGTTGTCCCTTCTGCTCAGGCCAAGCTATCTGCCAGCATAACACACTTGCTCAAAAAGCGCCAGAGGTTGCACTGTTATGGGACGCCAAGAAGAATCATCCAGTATCTCCGGACCAAGTCACGGTCTCCAGCAACATCAGGGCCCACTGGAAGTGCAGCGCTTGCTTGCATGAATGGCAGGCCTCAATTTTGGCTAAGGCGCGTAACAAGTCTGGGTGCCCCGAGTGCGCCAAGGCACATGCCGGCAGGAAAGCAGATGGTACACGGCAGAAGCACCCTACTTTTTCAGCGGCAAAGCGTGCCTTGCTGGAGCAGTGGAATCATGACAGAAACAGGGAAAATGGCAACTTCCCTGACAACACAACATTGCGCAGTGCCAAGCTCATTTGGTGGCGATGCCATGAATGCTCAAAGGGCAAGGTGCACAGCTGGCAGGCTCCTCCATACAGTCGAACCGGGCAAGGCAGAAGGGTAACAGGATGTCCTTTTTGTGTTGGGAAGAAGCTGTGTGAGTGCAACGCTTTGGCAACTGTATGTCCTGATGTTGCTGCTGACTTTGATACTGAAACGAATGGTGTCAGTCCTGCGGAAGTAACAAGTTCAGCAGCCACTAAGTACAGTTGGCTGTCAGATCAACCTGGAGCCAAAATGCGGTCTGTGGCTCAGCGCACAGCCTACAGGAAGCGATCCAACACAGTTTAGATGCACATGAACATTGTGTGCTTCAACAATCAGCATTGTTTTATATGGATTGATCAACTTTACAGTTGTGCACTACACTTCCAGCAGGCTTGTTAGACGTCTGTAAGCACACAAGCATAGTTGCTGTCTCTTCAAAAGTTGTGGGCCAGTTTTCCTGGACATTTCACATTGTTTGGTTCTGAGAGCGTACCCTGGGGCTTTCTGCACAAACTGTTGGCATCTGCTCTGCTGACATCAGCCTGTCTGTGCAAACAAGCATGCTTCATTATGGTGAATTGGGGTGATGGCACGACACAGTGTCAGGACATAGCTTGAGCAACTGCCCTGTGCCTGGTGTCCAGCTGACCTGAAGGTCTTGAGCTGACAGCTTTTGTGAACACCAACACAAACTGCACACTGTGACAGGTAAGACTGTAGAAGTATCAGTGCGTTGAGCTGGTGATGTAGCGTCATAAAGCACAGGCTGTGCTGCCTATTGTAGTGTTCAACTCTCGACACCAAATGGATACTTCAGCTGGTGTCAATTATTGCACTTGTGTGCTTCATGCATCTTGTGCAATAAGCATAACAAGCAGCGTGTGCAAATGACCCATGTACATGTGCTCACCCGAGAAGTATTAGAATGTGAAGCCAAGCATGATGCAGGTAAGCCTCCCTGTGTGATGAGGTCACCAAGTCACTGGGGATCCCCAGTGCCAAAATTGGGGATGGCAACATATCAAGTTGGACAGTGTCTTTGTGGTAAGCATTGATGTTGGTGATGCTGTTGGTGCTTCTCACATATTGTGCTTGCATGTCTTTGAAACAGCCATCTTGCAGCTGTGCTTATGTGGGCTGATGTGGCAGCTGCAATGAGCTTGCAGTCACAAGCCTGTGCATCAACAAACTGAGCACAGCAATGCCGTCATGTCAGTCACGTTTTCAAGAAGCATCGATGGATACCCTTGCATGAGATATTGCTGCTCATGTCGAAGGTGATCCCACAGTCCAACTCTGAAAGCTGGCTTGGGTGCTCATCTAGACTTGCCAAGACCTGATGCTTTTGTGCCAAAGCCTAAGTTGCTTCTTACAGAAACTGCTTAGAAATTCTTTCCATTCACAGTTCCAGACTCTCAGATGTCAGCATGCACAATTGCTGTGTGCATTGAGGCATGTTGGCTGATGATGCAGGCCTGATCCCACTGCACAGAGGCAACATGGAGTCCTTCTGAAGTTGAAAGGCTCCAAAGTGTTTCTACTTGCTGACACATACAAAAGCAATGTTGCAGTTGAACAGGTCTTTGATACTGAGGCACACCTGCTGCCAGTGCAAAGCTCTGCAGTAGCTGGGCAGGCTTTTAGGCTGGGCAAGCTGTCATACATTAGCTCATCGCTCGGCTGAGATGACTCTCAGGCTGAGTGTCAGCACCTGGCTGCGTGGGGGTGCAGGTAAAGCCAATCAGTTCACAGTATGCTGTTATTTGTCTGCTTCTGGCACATGTCAACTGTCACTGCTGCATGGGTTAACCATAATCACAGACCAGGCTTGCTGCAACATTCACTATACTCTCTGAATCAAGACTGCTAACTTGATCAAGATCACATATGTATGGCTGGGTTTGTTGATGCGATCACTTTGCTGTGCTGTACGAGGCCATGTTGTCCTGTGCTGTGGTGCAGGAGTGGAGCAAGCTAGGTGCTGAGTATGTTGCCAGCAAGCATTATGCAAAGTCAGTACACAGGCTATAGCTGCTAGCCAGCAGCAGTGCTGCAAGTCCTACGCAGACTGTCTGTAGTATCTGCTTGCACAACGCAGATGCTGCGTGTTGGCTTATCTGTATGGCACTGTTTATTACCTGTTACCTATAATAACTTTGTTTAACCCAAACTGCTCAATGCAACACACAGTCATATAGCTGATCGGCAACCAGTCTGGCAATCTTATGTTTGCATCTGCAAGTCACTCTCCGGAAAACAGGTCTTGCTGGTTGCAAAAGCTTCACTGACCGCATGCGCAACAGCTTGTCCAACAAGGAATTTGCCCGCCTGTACGTGCAAATCTTGTGGCTTAGAGCACCTTGACGAGCTGACACCTGACAATAGGAGAGGCGATTTTCGCAATACTTGCTCATTTAATGACTGCTGCTGTGCTTGATAGGTCAACGCATGGTCTGGGTCAAAGCCTCGCGCAAGCGCTGCGAATCCATAGCTTCCCTTCGGCCCACCCACACAAACGCGTACCATGGTTTACTAGGCCTCCTTGAACGCACCGCCAGTCAGGGCAAGCTGTCGAAATACAGCACAAGTGCAGAACAGCACACATCTGATCACCGAGCCGCTCTGAGCAGACGGTCCTGACACCGCATCGATATGGGGGCAGCGATATCTCACAATGCCAATCAGATCAGGTGCGCCCCTATGGTCTTTCAGAACAAAGATCAGCACGTCGGCACAAGACTGCTGCAACTGACAACAGATCTTAGACCCTGCTTTGGTGCTTTCAGGCAAGCTTCGCAGATGCCACAGTGCGCCCAGCTGCTGACTAGCTGTTGCCAAGGGCTGCCGGATCTCAGACAGTACAGGCTTGCAAGTTTGCGCATGAACCCCTGTTTGCAGCAGTGGTCAACCCTCTGCACAGGTGTGTTATCTTACTTCCTGACTAAAGTGATTAAATGCTTCAATAACTCATCCTAGGTGGACGACTGAGTTTGATAGCATGTGGGTCTACAGGCGATGCCTCTGACGTTAGCAACAGCAATGACAGCATCCAGCAGGTGCACAGAGAGCAGCATGGGCCCAACACCAGCCTGCTTGCTAAAGAGCTGCAGGAACAGTGGCATGTAAGGCGCAACATGCACCATGACAACATCAACATCAAGCCATACAGCAAGCGCAAGGTGTGGCGGTTGTGTGATCAATGCCCAGAGGGTCTTCCACATGTTTGGGAAGCCCGTGTGGACAGCAGGACCCTCGGGACAGGCTGTCCTTTCTGCTCAGGCCGTTTGTCAGCACAACACGCTTGCTAGAAAGGCACCTGAAGTTGCGCTGTTTTGGGATGCCACGAAAAATCATCCGTTGTCACCAGACCAAGTTACTGGCTCCAGCCACTTGAGGGCCCACTGGAAGTGCAGCGCTTGCTTGCATGAATGGCAGACTAAAGTGATGAGGAAGGCGCGTGACAAGAGCGGCTGCCCAAAGTGTGCAAAGGCAAACGGCGGCAGGAAAGCAGATGGCACCAGGCAGAAGCATCCTACTTTTGCAGCGGCAAAGCATGCCTTGCTGGAGCAATGGGACCATGACAGAAACATTGAGAATGAAAACTTTCCCAACAACACAACGTTGCAAAGCCACAAGCTGATTTGGTGGCATTGCCATGAGTGTCCAAAAGGCAAGGTACACAGCTGGCAGGCTCCCCCATGCAACCGAACTTCAAGTAGAAATCCCCGGGGATGCCCTTGTTGTGCTGGGCAAAAGCTTTGTGAGTGCAACTCTTTGGAAACTGTGTGTCCTGATGTTGCTGCTGATTTTGACATAAAGGAGAATGGTGTCAGTCCCGCTGAAGTGACGAGTTCAGCAGGCACTAAGTACAGCTGGCTGTCAGATGAGCCTGGAGCCAAGAAGCGCTCTGTGCATCTGCGCACACAGCGCACAAGGAAGAAACTCAAGACAGCTGCTAGACGCCTCTGACATTTGTAATAGCAGTCAGCAATGTGTATGCTGTGTGATCATTTTCAAAGTTGCACAGTAAGTAGATTTGCGACTGGCTTATAGTCGGATGTCTGTAAGCGCACTAGCGGAGTTGCTGTCCCTTCAGAAATTGCGTATTGCAGATCTTTTGGTTGTTTGCACACTGTTGGGTCTTGACAGCATACCATGGGCTTTCTGCACACACTGTTAATAGCCAAGTTGTTGACATCAGCCTGTCTGTGTGGACACGCGTGGTCTAAAATAAACTCTGAAGCGCAATCGCGAGGGATCATGTGTGAGCAGGAGCTCGGGGACCACGCCTGAGTGTGCAATGCATTGTTGTTTCGGTGCAAATTGTTTTACAGGTCGTGTCTGGGTGAGCTGTAGCTGACAACTGGAAAATTTCGCTGGCTGATAGGTTTGCCGGCCACAAGCATCAAACAGCAGGCAACAGAATCCAAAGGAGAGCCGAAGTTTATTATACCTAAATCAGCAGAGTAAAAAGCCCTCAGAGCATGTGGTGAGGCTTTGTTGAAGAGTGCAATCAGGCACATGCAGGTACTTGTCCACAGAACCAGGCACAAGGCAGACAGGCTCGTGACCGGCGCGCTGCAGCTGCTCTTTCTGGCTTTCTGTATGTGCTTGAGTCCTCAGCCTGGGCGTGTGAAGAAGCCGCCTGTAAAATGACTAGCACAGAGAGGTCGTATTGCAAAGGGCCAAACCCTGAAATGCCTAGGGTAACAGCAGCAAGTTCATGTACATAGGTACATTGCAGTACGCATACTGCAGGCCATAATTCAGGCTATTTGTGCATGGCTCAACCATCAAGCTGAAATGAAACGCAGTAGCACTCATGCACCATATGATTGGCACCATACAGGTATTAAATGCATAGGTGCACATGCAGTTCAAAACACATCACACATCATACAGACACTTACAAGATAAATGAAACAAAGCAAACAGAGAAGTGAATTGGCATACAGAAAAGGCAGTTGCCATTTGCTGCCGTCACCTCAGGCCCAAATAGGGCTCCAGATTGCCCTCACCATGCCAATATCCGCTGCTGGTTGCTGCTGCTGCGGTCGCTACTGTCTTTGTCACTGCTGCTGAGGTTGCTGTTGCTGTTGCTGTCACTGACGCTGCTGGTGTGGTAGACATATTTTGGAATCTGCTGTCATCTGATCTGGTGCTGTGAATGTTGATATAGATGTGCGAGTGAAGGATGCATGTCAGCCTGGGCATGAAGCCGTACAGGAAAGCAATCGTTTGACTACGCGCACGGCGTAGCCTCCCTGGACACGCGTGGTTGGCAATGTAAACAATGGATAGCTCAGGTTACACAGTGTAAGTCAAATTGTCAGGACATAGCTTGGGCAGCCTCCCTGTGCCTGATGTCTAGCTGAGCTGAGGGTCTCATTGCAGCTTTTATGAACACTTACAGTAATACACAAGCTGCACACTGTGATAGGTAAGAGCGTGGAAGCATCAGTACTCTGAGCTAGTGCTGTCATCGTGTCGTAAAGCACAGGCTGTGTTCAGAGATAGAGAAGTGTTTCACCTGCCTGCAATGGTCATCTAGTGCACTAGATGGAAAGTTCACCTGGTGCCCATTATTGCATATATTGGCTCCATGCAGTTTGTGCAATCAAGATGACAGGCAGCTTGTGCAAACGCATTGCAAGCATGACCAGTGTTCACACTCTCATCATGCAACAGCGCCGCACGGTCTCACCACACGACCAGCTGGAAGCTCAGTACTACAACTGAAACCGGCGTGCTCCGTGCTGCACGGAAGCACGACCAAAAATTTCGACCGTGCTCCGTCTGATGGTCAGACTCAAGCAATTGCGCGCATCGTCTGCGGCACCCTCACACCATCATGCATGCCCTGCGCAACATTATCAGATCTCAAAGGCTCGCTCATGCCGAGACTCTGTTAGCTGCCAGCGAGACATCGATTGACAGGTCTGCTGCTGGCTCACTCTGCAGCACCAGCTACAGCAGTTCTGCTTTAGGCTCGCAAGCTGAGACGCAACACGGGCATAGGTGACCATGACCAGCTGCTTATGTGTCATTTGCATGATTGTTCCGAAGCTTGTCCACTCATAAATGGAAGCGTGTGATCAGGCAGTCCTGGCGACCTTTCCTACAGTCTGCAGCAGTCGTTGCTGCTGCTGCTGCAGCAGGCTGTGTGGGCACCGCAAGGGCAGACGAAGTCGCGACTATACATCCAGAAGCCAAGGTGTGGTCACCCAGCACAGTTCGTTGTTATTGCAATCGTCAACAAGCCTTCTTTTGCATCGTGTGTTGTCACGTGCTGCAGTCTTGGCAAATTTTACCGTTGTCCACAAGGCAACGGACGTTCTTTAAGTATGAAAAGCGGATCAGGGACCTCAGTGGGCCTGACAAGATCTTTGAATATTTTGCAACCGAGACAAAAGAAGACGGTTCAAGGTCTGTTCCATCTGGCTCACTTGGCTATTCAGCAGATGACATCGCACTGACAACTGCACATGTGACATTGCATTGTCTGCCTCAAACATGTTTCCCCTCCTCTGCCCTGAGCAGGACAGGACACTGTTACGTAACCCTCTTTGCACAGAGTACCATCAAGCCCTCCAGACAGAACACTCACTTCAGCAGACTTCAGAATGTCCAATTGCGACCATAGACTAGAAAAGTGTGACAGGTCACACATATGTATGACACGCTCACCCTGCCACTGTGATTAGACACTGAAGGCTGTGTGACATGCCACACAGATTCATGAGACCTGAAAACTTGCTCAGCAGCCTGGTAGCCATATACCCCCCAGAAGGGTCAAGTGTGGAAAGGGCAGGCTACCTCCCCGGGGAACGCGCTCCTTCTGGTGATGTGTCACCAAGAATGGTATGAGCTCCTTTGGGCCTACTGCAACTGCAAAGAAGCGATGCTTTCTGCCTAGGTTCAACCTGCTTGCACTTCTACTTGTTCTGATGTAGTGCAAGAAGACTGCAGTAGCTGCTGTTGAGCCCTTTGGTCTATTGCCTTTGAACTCACTCAGTGAATGCTGCGTCAGCTCTCAGGTGACGCAGCTGAGTCACACCCACATCAGGCACTTTGCTGCAACTTGCTGCTTTCATGCCTCATGCCGTCCGTTCTGTTATACCAGACCCTTAGCAATGATGCAAACCAGGCCAGTCATGAAAGTCAGACACATGTGATGAGACCTACAGAGCTGAAACAAGCTGCTGAAGCACAAACAATGCATATGCTGTGCAGGACAGCAAGTTCTTCCAGATGTTTGATGTCGATGGCGACGGTCTCATCTCTTACACAGAGTACCTTCTATTGATCACCTTTTTGTCTATCCCAGTCGAGGTGAGCAATGCTGACTGCATGCTTGACCAGCAGCGCTTTATCTTCTCCTACACTGAGCACCTTCTGTTGATCACCTTTTTGTCTATCCCGGTTGAGGTGAGCAATGCTGACTGCATACATCCTTGACCAGCAGCACTTTGCCTTTTCCTACACTGAGTACCTTCTGTTGATTACCTTTTTTATCCTATCTCGTTAGAGGCGAGCAATGCTGACTGCTCCCTTGACCAGCAGCACTTTGCCTTCTAACTCTTGTCTCTGCGTTCTTTTTTGTGTGTGGTCTGTTCCAGTCGAAGTGAGCAGTGCTGACTGCATGCTTCCTTGACCAGCAGCACTTTGCCTTCTGGGATTTGCCTCTGTTGTCAGAAGCTCTGCAGTTGCATGTGCGCATTGCACATCGCCCACTGTGGTACATTTTCATGCCAAACAAGTTGGGGTTTCACATGAGTGTTGACAGGATGTTGACAGGATGACAAGAAGCGCTGACATGGCAACATGTGCAGCATCAGTATCTCACTTTGATTTGCCATTCATATCCTAACAGAAACAAAACATTTGAACGGAGATAAAAGTTCCTTTGGAAAACCTACTTGTGTGTGGTTACCATGTAATGTCACGTAAAAGGGATACTAAAAGGGCCTGTACACCTGCTTGACTTCATCACAGAAAAATGTTCTGATAAACACCTGAAAACAAGAATGTCCCTGGCCTAGGTCAAGTAAACACAATGCATTGTGATTGTGAATGAAGGACTCGTCGTCAACAGTGCCATAGTCATATTGTGCAGCTTGACTTGGTTGCTCTGCAGGGATGAGCTTTTGACATACTTGACCCCAATGACAGCACCATGATGCTTGCTCTACAGGATGTAAAGGATGATGTTCAACATCTCTGCCACCAAATCTGCCATCAACAACGACAGAACCATGACTGTGCTCTGCAAGATGTAAGAATGTTCTTTGACATATTTGCCACCAACAATGACAGCACCATGAGTTTGCTCTGCAGAATGCAAGGATGACTTTTGAGATGTTTCACTTCAACAATGACAGCGCCATGAATGGGCTGTGCAAGATGTAACAATGATCTTTGACATGTTTGCCACCGACAGTGACAGCACCATGAGTTTGCTCTGCAGGATGTCAGGATGATTTTTGAGATGTTTGACTCCAATGATGACAGCACCATGGACATCAAGGAGTTTGAGACCATCACCATGTACCTAGCTCATCATGAGCTGGAAATCGTTGTTGTTATTATTATGTTATTAATGACAGCACCACAAATTTGCTCTGCAGGATGTAAGGATGATTTTTGAGATGTTTGACTCCAATGATGACAGCACCATGGACATCAAGGAGTTTGAGACCATCACCAGCAACCTGCGGCGGCAGGGCAAGAATGCTGGCGTCACCAGGACAGGCTTCAAGGAACGACCTGAGTGAGCATTCTACCTGTTTGCATGAGCATGAGCTCTTTTACTGACACCAAGTTTTAATCAGTTATTAACCTGATTATCTCAATGTTTGGAATAAAACTAAAATTAAAAATAAAAATAAATTTTCGTTTAGTCGTGATTGGTGTATTGTACATGGCACAACCCGATGGTTGCCAGCATTGATTTGCAGTCCTGCCGAGGCTAAGGCGCTACCCTGTGAGTGAGCATGCTACCTGTTTACATGTTTGCATGAGCATGCGCATGCTGGCTTGTGCACAAGCAACATGAGCCACCTTCAAACTGACCATTGCCTTGCCTGTATGGTATTCAGTGCTGTTCATGTTTGTCTTCATGTCGATTGCCTTTCCATCTGAAGACATGGCAATGTTTTGTCAAGACATATGTCAAGAAATAACTTGAGTGAGCATGCTGGCTATTTAAGCCTGAGCAGCATGAGTCAGCTTCATCTGACCTGTGCCTTAGATTTGTAATGTCTGTCTCACTTGTGTGTGTTCCATCAAGAAACTTGGGGCAAGTGATTGAAACGTTTGTCAAACACAAACAACCATGCACTATATGTGTGTGACTAGTGCCCCAAGGAATTGTCCTTGTGGTCAATGCATGGTCTGTGTACAAATATGCTTTGGTTGCATCTGCATGTGGACATCTCCAGCACTCTAGCTCAACTAGGGTTGCCTGCATCAGCTGTTGTTTCCAGCACATAACTATGCATGACCAACTAGCAGTGTGTCCTACGCGCATCCTCAACAGCAAGCAAATACATGCACACAAAGCATTCCCTTTTGTCATTCGTCTTTCAATTTGCGTCTGATAATGCACTTTGATCTCAACAGCTTTGCCTTACAGGGACAGCAATAGAGGGCTGTTCCTCTACTTCTTTGGTGAAGACAGCAAGAAGCGAATGCAGCTGAAGAGCTTCGACGATTTCCTGAAAGGCTTGCATGATGAAATTGTTCGGCTGGAGTTTGCTCATTATGACTTCAAGAACCAGGTCAGCAAGCTGCTTAAAGTGACAAAACTTTCTGTCCCAGTGATAACATTGTCTGTCCCAGTTATGCCACTTTCTGTGAAGCCAATGACAACTTCTGTCCCAGTGCTGATATCTCATGTCCCAGGGATGATATCTTCTGTCCCAATGATGATTTTTTGTCCCTGTGACCTGGATACAAGGCCTCTCAGTTTGTGCAGCTCAACTCACATCCAGCAATGTGAACAGCAGCATTGCACACAAAATCACGCCAACAGGGCAAAAGTCTGCTTGCACTGTGAATCTCAATGAACACTCGACATTCTTTTTGCAGTGCCACTCTTGAGCAAGTTGATGGTGTTTGCTCGCAGGGTTACATGTCAGGAAAGGATTTCGCAAGGAGCGTGGTTTGCAGTGTGCACACCAATCAGATAGAGGAGTACTTGGCGAAGGTTGATGCCTTACCCGACAAGCTCACTGATGCCAAGGTATCTCTTCTGGGCATACATCACTGTTGCTGAGTGCACTGGACAGTCTGCATGTATACATTACTGTAGGCATACATGGCTGAAGTGGACAGTCTGCATGCATACATCGCTGCAGGCATACACCACTGTAGGCATACATCACTGTAGGCCGACAACACTGTAGGCAGACATGACTGTAGGCATACATCACTGTAGGCATACATCACTGTTGCTGACTGCACTGGACAGTCTGCGTGCATACATAATTGTAGGCACACAGCACTGTTGCTGACTGCACTGGACAGTCTGCATGCCTACATTACTGTAGGCATACATCACTGTTGCTGACTGCACTGGACAGTCTGCATGCGTACATAGCTGTAGGCATGTATCACTGTTGCTGACTGCATTCCTGGACAGGCTGATATAATACTTGGCTTCTTATTAAGTTGACGCCGAAAGGTGTAGTGTAGGCTTTTCTTTTGTTTTCATTTCTTTTCTTGCTGACTGCATTGGACAGTCTGAAAGCATTTGCTTCTCCTGTAGTAGCAATGCTGTCTAATGATGTGTGTTGGATTGGCAAGTGCACATGTGTGGTTAACCCCTCACTTTCTGCATTGTTTGCGTGACTGTAAATATAGTAAACTTGTCTGCCTTGCCTGTATGTTCAAATTTGTGCATACATGTCCCTGAGCCTTTTCAGTGTGACTGTTGCAAATGTGATGCTGCATTATGATCAGCTTGTGCTGTGCCTATTGCAAAAGACACACACCCTTAGCATCAGTTGTTATATATATATATACGAGTTTGTGCTGATGTACTTGATGTATATATCATGCCAAGTTTATTTCAATATACAGAACACTTAACAGACATGTAGGAATACCATCGTCTTGCATATAGATGAATAGCAGATGCGTAAAACAAACATACACATCATCCACACAACAATTAGGCAATGTCCGTCATATGTACTGTGTGCTGACTCCCTGCCTGTATTTTAGGGTTTAACCTCAACAACCCTATTGTCTGAAACATTGCGGTGCTTAGACAACGTGTCCAGATCAGCTGTTTGTGTTGCTGCAGATATCGTATGATGACTTCCAAGAGTTCGCCAGCCTGCGAAAGGAGCTGCACAAGCTTCAAGTGGCCCTGGAGTTCTACCAAAAGACCACCGGCCAGTTCAACTATGATGATCTGAAGGTGTGTCCCTCAAAAGAAGCCAGTAACTTTCCTGCGCTTGTGCTGACTGATCTTCCTTGAGTCGTACCTGAGTTTTCCTCAGTCATACCTGTGTTTTCCTTAGCCATACCTTTGTTTCCCTCAGTCATACCTGTGTTTTCCTTAGCCATACCTCTGTTTCCCTCAGTCATACCTGTCTTTCCCTCAGTCTTATCTGTCTTTCCCTCAGTCTTATCTGTGTTTCCCTCAGTCGTACTTCTGGTTTACTCAGTCGTACCTGTGTTTCCTCAATCTTACCTCTGTGTACCTTGATCTTGTATCTGTTCTCCTGCAATCACTTCAGCTGGTACCTTCATGGCGTCTGCATGTGCCTCAAAAGCAACTTGGTCCACATCATAAACTTGTCCAGCTATGGGTTCCAACAGCATTTGGATCATCCACAGCGATCTGATCATCCACAGCAATCTGACCATCCACTGCGATGTGATCATCCACCGCGATCTGATCATCCACTGCGATCTGATCATCCACATCATTGTCTGTGCATATGTCAATGACACACACCTGGCAGCCAGCATGACCTTGATTTTTTGGTTTTTTTTTTTTGATTTTAGGCTTTTTCTTTTCATTTCTGGATTCTTTGAATATATTTCTGGTTAGCATTGAACCTGTTCAGCCAAAGGCAGGTGCCAGCACAGCAGCTTGCTGTTGTGACTGTGCACACAATTGCCTTTATTTTCCTGGCTCGAACATTATGGGTTCATAGAACGAAAAGCTGGCTCAAACAGGTTTCCCTGACCTAAGCACTCATCAGAGAGAAGTATTATGAGCCACACAGATCCCATGACTGTACTGTTATTGTCGGCCTGTGGTATCTTGCTGTATGAAAGTCTGCATGTCATCTTGAACTTGCCACTAGGGTTTAGTGTTAGGTTTCAGAGTTAGTCTTTAGTGTCAACGGAAGAATGGAACAAGTTGGCATTGTAAGTGTTAGTTTCAGCCAATCAGCCAATCATGATATAGTGCCAATCACTCAAGGGTCAATTCCTGATTTTATATGGTGTATGACAAGCCTGGAAGATACTGAGTAGACTCATGGCAGTCAGCAGCTCTTTGTTGTTCCTTTGCTCATCGGACAGTGAGCCTGCTCTATTCGGTCAGGCAGACTTCCTTTTTGTTGTCATAAACGTATATAGATGCTGTATATACACATGTATATATGTGTATGACAGCACAAAGGAAGTCTGCCTGACCAAACAGAGCAGGCTCGCTGTCCGATGAGCAAAGGAACAATTTATATATATTGTTGGTTCAGGCAGATGCTTTCACATGTACACATTTTTGGGCTCTGAGTTTGGGCCCTAGCGTGATACCATAGGTTGCATTTCATGTTTAGTTCAATATGAGCCTGAGCTTAAAATCTCAGACTCAGCATGTGAGTCAGCCCTCAGCGTGCCTGCATGTCTGTCATCACCGTGACATGAGCATGTGAGTCAGCATGTGAGTCAGCATTGAGTCAGCATGTGAGTCAGCCTCTGCCAGTTACCCAAAGGCCCAATTGTTGGGACATGCAAACATAACGTTTCAGGGCTTGCAATTGCAACCAACAATATTGCTCACATACGATCCCTCGCCATCGCGCTTCAGAGTTTGTTTTAGACCAACAATAATAATAACAACAATAACAACAACAACAACAATAATAACAATAATAATCATCAACAACAACAATAACAATCAGTCATAATCAATAATGGATCTCAGCAAAGCAGGATGCTCAGATCGCTGTGTCACTCAGGTCTCAATCAATTAGCTTAGGGTATGACAAACCCTAACTTCCAACCCTAAACCCTACGCGCGTTTTGGTGGCTCTGACTGAGTCATGCTGCTGGCACCTGCAGAGGGCTGTACAGAAAGTGATGAAGCGCAACTTGAGCGATGCGCCGCTGCAGATTGTGTTTGCACTCTTTGATGCCAATCAAGATGGGAACCTGGCTGCTGCAGAGCTAGTTACGGTGAGAAACATTCTGGGCTTACTGGGATTCTCAGCTCTCACGTGCCTCAACAGATGATGATGCATGGCAAGTTATTGCATCTACAACATGTGTGGCTTTTTCTGAGCATGGAGAAACGCTTCTCGTGCCAGATGATCCACGATACAAAAACAAAATTAAACTCAACAACAGATGTGAAACGATAACAAACACATATTAAACAGTTTGGGTTGGGTCTGGATTCTGTGCAACAGCCACTGGCCTTGCAGGCTGTATACCAAAGGGAGGGGGGGGGGGGTTAACCCACACTTATGCATAGTTTCAGCAGCCTCCCAACCCCCTTGAACAACATGCATCACTAGTTCCTCCCTCGGTTCTTGCATCTCATAACTCACATGTATTGTCCAACAGTTCACATCTAGTCCTGATGCTATCCAGATTGGAAACTTGTTCTTCTTACCTTGTCTTACATCCGTATCTTTTTGTCACTGCCACATCACATTTCGCTTTTCACATGGTTACTTTCACCTTTTATCCGTGGCTCTCAGCTTTTTGACCTTCACCACCTACACCTTCACCACGTACACCTTCACCACCTACACCTTCACCACCTACACCTTCACCACCTACACCTTCACCACCTACACCTTCACCACCTACACCTACTATACTTGCAGCACTTGACCTACAGGTGTTGAGGGCCCGGCAGCATAACCACCTTGTGGATATGTTTGCCACTGACTCCAAGGCTCCCACCTTTATGGAGCGCCTGGGCCTTGTTTTCAACTAGACATATACATATATGTATTTCCTACAGTTATCTGAGACATGACCACAAGATTGCTACGGCATAGTGCGCCTGGATTTTGTTCTCAAGTAGACATGTGCCTCTAAACCTGTTTACAACAGTCTTCTGAGGAATGACTACAAGATTGCTGCAGCACAGTGTGCATTGTAATGTAGGCTACGCCTACATGTGAGGGACTTGCTGAGCTGGCAGTCAGAATAAGTAATAAATGTTCTTGGTTTGAGCAGTTTGTTTTGAGTAGTGGCACTAGCTTGTTTACCCAATTTGAGTAGTGGCACTAGCTTGTTTACCCAATTTTACTACGCATGTTACATTTCTGTGTGAGACTCTCCAGTAGGTGAGACGCTGAGGCTTGTTTTGGCTTGTAACATTAGCAGGTTGCCTCCCAGCACAGAAGTTATTGTGGAAGTGAGTCATAAGATGGTGTTTAGACTTTACCTCAACGGGCATCTGCATTTGTTGATGTGCTGAGTTGAGCGGGTTTGACATGGCCGCTCTGTATTGACTTCAGGTTAAGTCTGATGCTTCGGCCAAACTGTCCGTTCTGTTCAGTGCCTACATTTGATTTCCTCATTTGTAATCGCAGCATGTGATAAGCCATTCAAGTGCTACCCATACAAACACATCTCATTTGCTTTTCCTCATCAATGCTGTGAGTTCTTGGATCCTGTGACAAATTCAAGGCCAATTTGCACAATGTGGTAGCTCACGCTTTTCTGCTTGTGTCAGGTGATGCGGCGCCGGGAAAACAATGCCTTCGTGAATCTGTTTGGCTTTGATCGGGATGCTAGAGACTGCCCTTCGGGGTTCTTCCCTTGCATGCGCCATTGCTGGTTCAAAGGCTAGTCCATGCTCACACTGCTATGCATGAGCTTGCAAACATGGTTTCACGGCTGTAAGGCCTCTGCAGAATTGCTCAGTGAGCCTAGCATGGCCAATTGGGATTATGGCAGCCTAGTGAAGTAAATGTGTACAACCCAATTGACAACATGATGTTGTCAAAACTATGTCATTGCACACATTCGGTGGATGCAGACAACAAGCACATGGAGCATGCTGCAGTCTGGACTATTTACCTGCACTAAATCTCAGATACACATTCCCAAGGATACTCCAATTTGCAGAGCTTGGTAGATTTGCAGTAACTGCAGGCACGATAGTACTCTGTGCGTTGCATATTATCACTGTGGCATCAGCAATCATGCAGGTCTAGATGCGCATCGAACAGTACCAGTCTGTGCGTTGCATACCGGTATTATCACTGTGGCATCATGTGCATTGAACAGTACAAGAGGAGTCAGGATGTGCACGTTGCTGTTCACTGCTTTGTTTGACAAGTCGGTTTGCGACATGTTATGCAGCATTTGCGTTTGTTGAGTACCCTTAGATTCTCATTGCAAGCTGTTGATTGTGAAAATGAGGTGGTAAGTTGTCTCACACCCACAAGGGCACTCTGAAATAACTGTGGGAACCAGAATTCACAGCGACAGGTTTCACAACATTAAGTGAATAAATGTAACACACAATGAAACTCAGCAATCTAGCAAGAATGTTACACGAACCGAGCAATGTCGACTTTTCTATCAACAATTAGCTAACCCACGTGTTCACAGATGAACATGATATGCAAATATGTCGATCACATAAGAAGGCTGGGGTAACCAGCTGTCACTCGTCAGATCTTGTTTACCCCAGCCTTCTTGTGTGATCGACATATTTGCATATCATGTTCACCAGTGAAACGTGACACAGACACATGTCATGGAACAACTTCCAAGATCACAAGCGTAAAGCTGAAATGAATCTTGATCCACCAAACGTACACATACTAGATAGTGGCGATAATGGAGCAAGTTCAGCATATGTTGATGTCAAGGGCCTTGTACAGTCACCAATGTTTTCACATTTTTTTACCTGCTTTACATTGCTCCACCAGGTACTACTTATGCCTCTGCTTGGCCGTAAGAGCAAGTGTGGTACGGTCACGTATCATTTGTTGCCAACTCACTACAAACAAGCTAAAGGCCGGCGCTAGCGCCGGCTAAACTTAAATGGAGTTAAATTAGGATTTGGATTGGTGTTTGGGGTTTTGGGATCGAATAGATGGAAGGGGATTTGGTCTTTGGAATTATACTTCACAAACAGTCAATCTCATCAATTCTAACACACAAAAGCAGCGGTGACATGATGATAGCAACCATCATAACTATAGTCAAAGCTAAAGGATAGTTGAAGCAGCTAATTCCATTCCCTTGAACATGCGCACATGAGGACTGAAAGCATGCAACTCCTCTTGCAAGGGCTCAATGATGTCAGTGTCCAGAGTCAAGTCAGGCTGGCTGATGCTCAGCGGCTGTGGTTGTAGACCTCATGCTCAGAATCATAGATACACAACTATAGATAGCCAAGTTCCTCATTTGGTCGTTGCCCAGCTAAGCCAATGTAGTGATGGACTCCACCAGTGACCGAGAAAGCAGCTGGTCTGCCAGTTCTCTGCTGCTCTGTACTCAGATCTATAAAACCTGTAATTCACAATCCATGTGATGCGAGAGTGAAAAGGTATGACGTACAGACAGAACACAGCCAAGGTCAGCCTTCCATGTCGCATAACGGCCATGGCATCCTGCAAATTTCAGCACACTCACAACAATGTGGCGCCATATTGTTGGCATCCCCCATTTTGCAACGCAAATAGTGAAGTAGCTCCTTTTTACATGAGACAGTGGATTTGTCTGTCTGAATGATCAAGGTTCAACTAACTCAATAAGCTAGATGTTTCAGTTTGCTAGATCACAAATCTACCTGATAATCTTGGCCAATGTCTCATGGCGAGCCAGTATGGCTAGATAGCAACACTGTGCGCTTCCCTAGCTTGCATACATCTGCTTCTTCGGCATGTGCAACATCTGTCAATCCACTGTGGAATTCTGCTCCTATGGTTGATTGATTCCCCCTAAGCCGAACCAGGTTCAACCAATTTGATAGCCTCCTCTCGCATAAACACTCAATGCACATTTATTGCATGGAATCAGCTTGTTAGGAGATTGTGGCATGCCTAGTATTATGATTTGCTGAATGTAATTTGCTCTGTATAGCTAAACCCTAAAGATACTCTTTGTCATGAGTAACATCATCAGTTGAAAAGCAGCTTGCAAGTGATCACCTCAAACAATTGTCGCAACGGTGATCATCAGGAGAAGGGTCTCTGACTTGCAGATGATATGCAGCACATTCCTTGATGCTGACGTGATGAGGACCACCCTCTGAGTGCTGTTCTTCATCTTGTTCATCAGCTCCATCATCTGCTGCAACACCAGCTGGGCCCCTACAGTATTGAGACCTTTTTAGATAGCTGTAGCCTTAATCATGCATACAGCATTAGTGTGAAGACTTTTGGAATTCCAATTTATTCAGTGATCAATATTCAAAGACAGTCAACCTCATCAATCTCAATACACAAAAGCAGCTGTGTGATGATGTTAGCAACCTTCATAGTCAAAATTATATAACAGCTGTAACATTCAGCAGCTGGAATGTAAAATGTCAGGAAACATACTCTGCGGAATGTTTTAGTCAAATGGCTTGCCAGTTGGACTGCACAGTACAATATGAACGTCCTGATTCTCGCTGCCAATATCCGTCCCCTTCAACATGCGCACATGAGGATCGCAAGCATGCAACTCCTCTTGCAAGGCCTCAATGATGTCCGTGTCCAGAGTGAAGCCATGATCTTCTCTCAATGCACACCTGATGATGCCACTTAAAAGCTGCATCATATGACCGAATGTGCTTGAGAAGGTGGCTGTATTTTGGTCTGCTCTTAGCCAAAAAATCAGCCAACACAGGCAGTTTGATCTTCCCATATCTGCAACACTGTCCAAAGCGTGCTACACCAAGTGAACAGCAACCAGTGTGGGTCTCACGTTCGAAGTGCAAGGCATTGCAGCAGAAACACTTGTGTTGCATGCGTCCAAGGTATTACTGCTTGATAGTTGAATCATCCAGGATAAGCTTCCTGGCAGCCATGATTGTTCTGAGAGCGCCATCTGGCCTGAGAAACAAATATTGACATTCTTCCCCAACCTCTACGTTGCCAGTGTCAGCTTCAGCTGCAGGATCTGCTGCAGAGGGCCTGCATGTGTGAAACAACACCTGTGAGAGGAACAGAGCAAGCAATTTGCATGCAAGAGTGATAACCACCACCAACAACATTTTCAGCCAACTCACTGAGTAGAACTATCATAAAGGCTGAACAGCTGGCCATGAGCCACTGCATATTGTTGTAATAGCTGAAGATTGGCATGCAAACAGACTCTACTGGCCTCAATCTGTGGTGCAAGTTGCTCGCTACATCTGTGAAATTGTTGTCTGCAATAGCAAAGGACATGGCTACCATGGCCATGAGTTCTGCTGATTTCTGCTCAGATTGCAGCCTTACCTCCATCTCGTGAGAACGTCGTTTGAGGAGACTGTGACACAGCCTTGCCTGCTTGAGCAGAGGAGGAAGGACTGGTCCCATACGACAATGTCCACGCATGACTGTGCAACACATACCAAAGTGTGAGAACGAACACCATCGACAACGTATTGCGGATGCGAACAGCTGACCTGAGCCTTGCAACGCAGTGATCGATTGTCTCGTTGGGGTTGAAGCTCGACGTCTCGCACAAACCGTGGACCGACAATCTCAGGAAAGGTCAGTGACTGCTGCGGTAAGCTTGAAATGCATGCCTACACAACGGTTGCTCAACAGACATTTCCGAGAACCTTTCCAAGCAGAAATGCCGCCTTGATCGATCAGAAAGCTGCCGAACTCAGACTGCGGAGAAAGCTCACTGTGACATCGAAACCATAACACTTGCCACTTCCACAAACCGTGCTGATGCCGTGAACGAATAGACAGAGCCGAAGCGAAAACGGCGAGCACGAACTGTCCGAGCAATCGAGCAAGCCGTCAGAGCAATCGAGCAGTCGATGACAAATTTCGGGCTTCCGACGCCGTAAAATACGGTAACATACGCGGCGAAGTACAGACGCGTACCGGAACAGAAACCGTAAAATACGGTAACATACCGGCGAAGTACAGACGCGTACCGGAACAGAAACCGAAATACCGACGACAGACGGCGCAAAATACGGTCGGAGGCAGTGCGGTAAGCCGGAGAGACGGCGGGGGAAGTACGATGGGTAAGAGAGAGTTACAAAACTGCCCAGCTTTCTCTCTCTTTGATTCAGGGGGGTAACTTCGCCAGTACTTTGCCGGCAATCCCAGTGCAGAAAAAGATTGCCAGGCAGTTGCCAACGACTTTGCCATCTAGTTCAGTGTTGTGGCAACTGTGGCAAACCCCTGTTTGCCGGCAAAGTGTATAGTGCAAATCGGCAAAGAATACGCACGCCGACGATTGCCAACAGATTGCCGGCAACTTATTGCCGAAGCTTTGCCATACTTTGCCGTCACTGAGCAGCCGGCAAAAGTGTTGGCAAAATGTTTGCCGGACTATTTGCCAGCTTTTGCCAAATTGTGCAGGGATGATTTGCATGATTTACAATCTGCAGTTGAGACATTGCTAGGCAGTACACTAGAGCCCTGCATCTTCATCAAATATTGACCTTTCAGGCAACCATATGGGTGCAGCATACAATGACAGCCATAATGGCTGTAGTGTCACAACGGCTGAATGGTTCAGACAGCGGTACTTGCTCAGTCACTGCGCAGCAGGCTAGCTAGTTGGTGTTGTGATCGCTGTCAATACTCCTGCTGGTGTCACAGGCTGCTCATTGTTCTCTTCAGCTGTCACAGTGGCTGCAGCTGCCTCATTTTCAATGTCCCTGCCATCTGCTATCTCAAGCCTCTCTCCTCTTTTGCCAGAATAAATGCCTGCAATGTACGGGCTGTCAGCAAAAGCAAGTCATCACCATGGCTTGACAACATAACTTAAAGCACAGTTAAAGCTGCAGCAGAAGCTTGAAAAGCATCAACACGCTTACCCATCCTGTGTTGTTTGTTTACGAACCTCTTCCAAAGCTCAAGCACAAAGCAGCATCTGTGATTTCGGCAGGGTTTTGCACGGTGTGACACCCCCTTGCTCAGCTTCTTGCAACTCTGCACATGATGTGATCAGGTCAGCAGCAAGTATGAAAAGGTGTGGTAGATGTACAAATACATGTCCATACAGATGCCCATAGAGAGTGTCATCACCTTCACAAATTTTTGTAGCCTCTTTTTTGCTTGAGATTCAGGCGCGTGGACGCGGGGATTTGATACTGTTTTCCTGACCGGAAACCACTGCGCTTGCTCCCATTCAGTCGGGACTCAGTGAGCCATTGTCTGCAACAAAAGCAATATCCGCTTTGGCTCAAGGCATTACTACTCAGCTGAAGCAGTGGGAGACCAATTCTGCCAAGGTATTTGAAAGGCTCACCAGGCTGTGCCATAGCCTTGAGAGCCTGCTTGAGGGAAACGTAGTCAGCATGGGGCAGGCTTGGTCCAAGCTGAGTCTGAAGTCTTTTCTGCAACTTCTGTCATTGGCGCTTGGCTGTGCCAGTCAAGGTGTTGAATGTGTAATTGTAGCAGTCCGATGTTGTCAGTGTACATGGCCGGGATGCTACAAAGTGAGATAGCAGCAAGACAGAAGCAGCATACATTAGACACAGCTGGAATAGACAAGGCAGAAGCCAAACTGAAACTGACCCATGCTGCTGTACAATATTGTGGAGTGCAGCTTTCGAGATTGCCGAGCCACCACCAGACTCAAGGACTTCTGGCATGGTGAGTTACAGCTTTGGCTCCTTGCTGCCGGGTGTCTTGGCTGTCAAAACAGTGTGGGTTTACAGAGGGTGCTGGTGTTGACATCGTGCTGGAAAATAGCTTGTCCGCAGCCTTACTACCTACTGTATATCCGGCAGAGCCAAGCTTAAACTGACGGTCGCTACGACGACTAGCTGCAACAACTCCTTTGGCATTGCGGGGGTGCACACTCTTTGGTAGCAGTTCGAATGTTGATTACAAGTGGATGACCAGCTCCCACACGGCCACAGCGCTGTAGATGAACGATCGATATACGCAATGCGCTGATCAACAAAGTTTTGCTATGTGCCAGAGGTTGGCACGTCTCGCTAGGTGTCTGGAGAAGTCAGGCTGCCACAACAACAGATGCTTCAAACAAATCTGACAGATACTCCCTCTGCGTTACTGACGGTTGGTAACAGTCTCTAGTACGGCCCTGTTTACTAAGGCCTCTGCACTTGAATGCAGTGCGGCTTTGCATGTTGATGCGGTTGCTCCATCATGTCGCGCATTTGGACTGCGCTGGGTGACGTCTTAGTTCTCCGGAGACTGTGTTTTGCCAAAGATCACAACGGCTTGGTGTTGTGTAGATGCGTTGCATGTGTTGTGAAAGAAGATGATAAGTCAGTGTACCAGCGCACAGATTTGTGTCAACGTCCGTACACGTCAGAACCAAGTTCAATCCGAAAGACTGTCCCGTTGACGAGGATGACCCAAGAGAGCACCCTTGGTCGCTCCTAGGTCAGTGCCTGCTGGCAATCCCCCCTTTTTGTACGACTACAAGGATGTCAATGCGGCGAACAAACTGGCCGTGCGTGCAGCAACAGGTCATTGAACACCTGGCGCTCCAGGTGGCAGCCTCGGCAATGTAGAGTACGAAGACACAGATTCTGCAGGTGAATAACAGTGATTGTGAACAAGTCTTATGCAAGCAAGGGCTAGCCAGCACTGCCATGGCAGGCTGGCAGCTCAGATAACTTGACTATTTGTGCTGTAGGAATACGTGCAAGCTGCCGCTGCCAGCCTTCATGCTCAACACAGGTAGCACTCCAATCATCCTGTTTAATATCTGTGTTGTGAAGCGCTTCGGCAGAGACCAGCACAAGGATAGGTTACACCGTACAGCAGAGTTCCATTTGCTATATTGCAAATTTTTTTTTTAGGGCGGTGCAATGCTTGTGACTGCTCAGGCACAACCCTGTGCACCTGTGGTGAGCTGTGGCACAAGTTCTTGCAAGACACTGCTTCAATGCAAGCAGAAGTTTATCTTACAAAATCAGGCAGACTTGTACCTAGCAAAGCTCAGATGCCAGCTGCTCTTGATGCTTGCAGAGTCTGGGGACAGCATGCTGGTCTCAGTGTGCAGCAGCAGGAGCTGTGCTTGGGCCCCGAACTTTCTGTGCGTGTGTTTGATCATGCAACAGTCGGCAATACCAGGCTGGCATGCACTAGGATCGAGAAGTCCAAGTTTGCTCGCGACAGTGTGGTGCTCACCAAAAGCAATGGCAAGTATTGGGCTGGACGGATGAATGCATTTTTGTCACATGCACCACCTGGTTGGGAGGACTGCCATCTGTCTGAAGAGACAAATGTTGCCGAGGTGGACTGGTTTGCAGATGCAGTCCCAGCTGCAGGCATCAGCGGTGGTTTGTCCGTCCGCTTGGGCTGCCCAGTCTTCAAGAGAGACTTTCAAGATGACCGTACTGGCAATCTCTGGCCAATGGAGAGGTGGACTCCCTGCATGCTAGCTTCTTTGCCTCACAGCTCTCACTCAGACAACCTAGTTGTGCTCAGCCGTTTTGCTTCTGTCATGCATCAGGTTCCCGAAGTCAGTTCAGCAGCCACACTCTCTCAGACTGATTCTGTGTACAGTTTATGCTGATGTGACTGGCTGCTATATGTACACGTTGCTGTTGAAACAGTTACAACTAATTACTTTAGGATTCAGCTTGCAAGCTACACTTGACTGTGCAGGTAGGCATGTGTATCTGTGTTGCCTTTTTGTGTTACAACTACAGTGCTTGAAAGGCTCAGGCACAATGATTGCAATAGGCGATGGGACTTGTAAAGTCAAGTTGTATTACAAGCCTGCAAGTCAGTTGATTATCACTGCAGTGTCAATTAATTAACCTGGCAGTTAGAATGATGACTCACTCAATCACTGGCAAAGTCTGGCTATTCTACGCAGTTGCCGGCAAAGTCATATTGGCAAACAGCCATAGCCATGCTTAGCCATCACTTTGCCGATTGTGGCTAACTTTCGGCAAAGTCATTTGGAAAACGGCAAAGTACCGGCGAAGTTACCCCCCTGAATTTGTAGTGACTGCCTTTTGCTGAGTTCAACCACCAAGCTTGGCAATTGGAAAAGGCACTGTAGTCTGCAGGGCTGCCTTCATTTCTTGCGTAATCCCATTCTGCTGCCACTACTGGCGCAACTGTTTGCAAACTATTGCATTTGCACACAGCATGTCCAGAACAACAAGGACAGCCTGTTGACAAATTGGTGCGATTTGCTGGCTGGTCTATCCACTTGTGAGGTAGACCCAATGGGCAACATTTGCACACCCAATTGACCTTCTTGCGGCTGCGTAGGCATGTGCAAAATGCCTAGGGGTGCGTTTGCTTTGTGATCCCACTGTGCCAGCAGTGCATGATCGCACTCACCGAATGTAGGATGCCTCTGTGCCTTTGCTGTTTTGCTGCACTGTGGACAGTTGCTCTTGATGTGCACACGTGTCTGGATCTTGGCCTGCCACTCAAAGCAGCACTTTGGGCATTTCCAATGCGCTTTGTAACTACTCTGACTTGTGTAGTCAGCTGGCGTCAGCTCGTTTTTGGAGTAGTCCCAGGCTTTGGCAGTTTCAGGAGCTACGACTGCGAATGACTTTGCCTTTGATGTTTTGCGGCCAATACAGTATGGACACCTAGCGACTTCTGACCTTCTTGCCACCATTGCCTCCCAACAGTGGGGGTCGTCAGGGGTGCCCAAAGGGCACACCCACGAGCACTTCCTGTTGCTGCAAGGCTTTATTTTTATATTGCCTAAGTGTCTGTTTTTGTCATGGTCCCATTGCCCCTGTAGCACTGCATCCAGCCGACTAATGTCTGGACCTTGGTGCTGCAGCGTTACGGGGCTGCTGCTTACGACAGTGGCACAAATTGTGGATCTGAGACCGGCGTGGAGACCTGTGGCAGGACACATGATTGTGTGAGGTGCACAAAAGAACAGTGCTCGCAAACGCGTAAACCGTGGTATATAGCAAGCTCCATGCTGCATGCCAAGCTGCTTATACAGACCAGGCAGTCAGTGCTGCTTGCCAGTCAGCAACAGCAACAAAGCAGATACCTCGTAGTGGTGGCGTGGTGGAACTGAAGTGTCGCTGGCTTGGGGACCGTAGCGGTGTTCCCAAACCAGTTCTCGCGTACATCTTTGCTCTCGACCAGTGCCTGCACGATACGAATTCGTGATCATACTGGCTCGGTCTGATTCGAGCTCGACACGCAAGTTTGTCAAACGCTTCAATCACATGCTGGAGCCAGACAAGATAAAAAACAGACACGCATGATGACACTGTAAGAACGTGTATGCCTTCGGAGATCATACCCTCACATACAGAGCAAGTCGTTGGAAATCATCACCTGCAGCCGCCAGACTTTGCACAGTTGGCCATAGGGTAGGCAAGGAGTGTGTACTGGCGAATTGTTGAGTCGCGTGGGGGCAATACTTGTCAAAGTGTTTGGTGCCTAGGCAACGCAGATTTTGCTCCAGCAGTATGAAGGCGATTCGCACAAGAAGCTTTCTGAGCAGTTGCTTGAGGAGACGAAATGTTGACAGTTATGCAGTGGCCCAACATCTTAAAAGGTTAGCTCGCACTCTCACTTGACTGACATTGCAGGAAAGCAAATCCCGTGTCACTGTGCTGACCACGCATTCCTGGACGCAGTCGCAGTAGGAAAAGTCGCAACAAACTGGTGCACAGGCCCGCTTTGCGCCTTGTGCAGCACTGCGGTGTCGTGAACGCTGACTGCAACATCCCCAGAGCCTACCTATACAATCCGTTATTTGCGCCTGGGCTGGCATAGTGCTTGAACGTGGCAGCTCCCCCATCCTCAGCAGCGATGGAGACTCAGCTAACCTTTGATAGCAAAGCCAAGCAGCTGAACTTAGCTTTCAAAGAAAGATTTGTGACCGACAGTAATTTCCAGCTCAAGATCACTGGTGGGATCAACACAAAGACAGGCAAGCCCCAAACGTCTCACCAAACATACTCACTGCATAAGTGGTGATCACACTTTGTCACGCACCAGATGGATGCATTACAACAAGCAGAGAACCCTTGAAAGTCTGCTGGCAAACTTTGCTGTGGCTGGCTGCTGCAGGTACAGTTGAGTATCAGGGCTTTTTGGGCAAATTCTTCCTTGCAAAGCCAAGGTCTAGCAGCGGATACTCCCTGGCAGCAGACAAGAAGCAGCTTCGGATTGGCGCAGGTAGCTCCAAAACATCTCCACAATGTAGAAACGCGTTTTCGCTGTCCCCCGACGTTTCTGAGTTTAGATTTACAGAGTAGGGATGACATTTTCGAATTGATATACACGATTTGGGGTTGAAAAGAGCAGCCTGCCCCCTTGCTACATGCATGTCACATTGTCAAAGTCAAGTGTTGACAGTGCAATTGGTGCTTGTGTTGCCTGCTATGTGTTTGTCTCTGTCCGTTATTTGCCATCGTGTTTTACCTGCTGTATTGTATGCAAGTGATAGCCATACTGTCCTGTCTGTGAATGTCACACGATTGGAGCTAATCCAGTTGAAGCGCTTCTGTTACACATGTGGCTACACAGTTGAGTAATCATCAACGCAATCAGATCACCTCATCGACAGCCGATTTGACCAGTCTACTATCTGTCTGTATTGCACTTGGTAGATTCTGCTGGCTGTGCCATTGGGCACAGGTCCCTGATCATAGTCTATGTAGGAAGCACTCACCATCATACGCAACATCAAATGGACAACATGGACTCGCTGATGGCCTGGTCGTCGCCCAGCAATGTTCTCTTCCCCTTTCACCGATCCGTAGTTTGTCTTTTCCTGTTTCTTCGTTTCACTGCTCATTCTTTGTTCTTTGCCTTTCCTATTCTTTACCTTTATTTTTTATTCTTTTCATGTTTATCAGTTACACTGCTCATTCTGCTTGTGAGTGCAGGCGTGCACTACGACTCTGCCTCAGAACAGTACCAAGTTGGAGTCACAGCCAGGAAGATTTCCAGTTGGGAAGCAGTGAGACCTGGCTCAAGCTATCACAGGACGCTCTGTACAATCCACAAACTCAAAAGGTGCACAGTCAGCCTTGCTGGCACACCATGTCAGGCACTTGAGTACTCATCCAGCGTGTGTCAGGCCCTCCTATGCAAGCATTGTCTTGCACTCATTCCACCCTTTACTGACAAGCTAAGCTGAGTTCCTCACTGCGCGCTTTCTAATTCACTTGTTTCTCTCGCAATTAGCTGCTCACTGACTCGCTCTGTCGCTTGCCCACCCACCCACCCA